>ENA-ORBV01014027-ORBV01014027.1-microbial-mat-metagenome-genome-assembly--contig:-NODE-14027-length-12073-cov-12.190814_pt1 | contig 12073 bp, 10 predicted proteins | sample MGYA00237777_ERZ505514 | MGnify/ENA primary metagenome ERZ505514 (study PRJEB26160, sample SAMN06269048) | microbial mat metagenome | isolation source: Oligotrophic lake microbial mat | place... | reverse complement strand
TTTACCCACTTCGTGTGATGGGGCAGGATCCCCTTGTGCAGCATGTCGGGGTTCGTCACCACGATGTGCGCCTTCGACCGGATGGCCTTCCGCGCATCCTGGGGCGTGTCGCCGTCGTAGGTGAAGGTGGCGATGTCCTCGCCCAGGGCCTCGATGGTGGCGTACAGCTCGGCGAGCTGGTCCTGAGCCAGGGCCTTGGTGGGGAAGAGGTACAGCGCCCGCGTGTCGGTGTCCTTGATGATCGCGTCGAGGATTGGAAGGTTGTAGCAGAGCGTTTTCCCCGAGGCAGTGGGCGTGGTCACCACGAGACTCTTCCCGGCTTTGGCCAGATCGTAGGCCGCGCGCTGGTGGGTGTAGAGCTGATCCAGCCCCCGCCCATGCAGATACTCGACGAGCTTGGGCGAAAGATCGGGAGGCAGCGGCGCAAAGCTGCCGGAGGTGGCGGGGTAGTACCGAAGGGCCACGACCACGGGGTCGGTGGCCAGCGATTTCTCGATCTCCAGCCCTTTGAGAATCCCGATCAGCCCCCCGGTCCCAGGTTCCCGCGCCAGAGATGCAGACTCTCGCTCCCCTCCGCCAGCCCCCCCCAACATCGTTCCGCCTTCAGGGGGCGCCCCCGACTCGCCGTCATTGCGAGTCTCAGCACGGACGCTGTCCGTGACGTTTGGCAGAAACTCTCCGTCACCCCGGCGAAAGCCGGGGTCCAGTCCGTGGACGATGGGCCGAAGCAACCCCCTCCCACCACGACTGATCCCGCAGCGGTATTACCCGCCCTCGCATCCGCCTCCACCGAACCCGAGCTTGTCGGCATCGAAGCCTTCGCGGCCCTCGACCTGCGCACCGCGACGGTAACCGCGGCCGAGAAGATCAAAGGCTCGAAGAAACTCCTGAAGCTCCAGCTCGAGGTGGGCGGCGCGCCGCGCCAGATCGTATCGGGAATCGCCGAGGCGTACGAGCCCGAGCAGCTCGTCGGGCGCACGATCATCGTGATCGCGAATCTCAAGCCCGCCAAGCTCATGGGCGTCGAGTCGCACGGCATGCTCCTCGCCGCGACGGTGGACGGGAAAGCCGTCCTCGCGGGTTTCGAGAAGGAAGTTCCCTCGGGAACAAGGGTGAAATAGCAGCGTTGAAGGGCGGGGCCTCCGGCGGGCCGAACCAGACGACCTTCCTTCTCTCCGTCTTCTCCGCGGAGGACTTCGAAGAGCTGGCGCAGTGCGCCCACGTTCAGGCCGCGCGTCAGTTCGGCGTGCGGCTGAGCCTTTTCTGGACTGACGGTACCTTCAATCGGGGCGCGCTCCAGCGTTTTTCGGGGCCCCCGGCGCCGCCGGCCCTCGTCGAGTCACCGTTCGTGGGTAGCGCCCTTCAGGGCGAGTCGGCCTCGAGGCCCTCGTCCCAGAATGCTCAGGATGCGGAGATCATCATCGCCCTGCCTGGCCCTCGCTCGCACTCGAGCGCCGCGGTGATGCTCACCCATGAGGGCGCAAGGCCGCCGCTCCCCCAACTGGCCCTCGATGCGTTTCTCGAACCCATCCGCTGGCGGGCCCGCGAACTGTGGGACCGGGCGCATCTGCGGCGCAGCGTCTTGCGCCTCGAACAGTCGGAGCGGGTGCAGCATGCGCTCTACGCCATCGCGGATCTCGCGAGCGCCGACATCGAGATGAGGGAGATGCTCACAAGCATCCACAAGATCGTGAGCGCCTTGATGTACGCGGAGAATTTCTACATCTCACTTGTCGATCATGACCGCCAGACCTTGCGCTTCATCTACTTCGCCGACACGGTGGACGCGGGTCTCAAGGTCGAGGACCGCGAGGTGGCCTTCTCCGATCCGGCGCTTAAGAACAGCCTGACCCTCGCCCTCATCCGCCGTGGCCAGACCATGCGCGGTCCCTCGGCCACGGTCCGGGCCGCCCTCAAGGTGGCGAGGGACGCCGCCCACGGAACCGACTCTGAAGACTGGCTCGGCGTACCCCTCACCGGCGAAGGTCGGGTTCACGGGGCGATCGTGGTCCAGAGCTACCTCAAAGACGTTCGCTACACGGAGGAGGACGCGGCCCTCCTCGGGTACGTGGCCCAGCACATCCTCACCGCCATCGAGCGCCGACGCGCCCATGCCGAGCTGGAGCAGCGCGTCCTTGAACGGACGCGCGAACTGCAGAGGGAGATAGCGGAGCGGAAACGGAGCGAGGAGCTTCAGGCCGCGTATTTCAGGATCGCCGAACTCGCGAACACCGCGGAGAGCCTCGACGCGTTCTACCTCGCCGCTCACCGGATCGTGGGCGGCCTGCTTAGCGCCTCCAACTTCTTTGTCGCCCTCGTCGAGGACGATGACCGGCTGGCGTTCGCCTACGCGGTGGACGAACGCGATCCCGCCTCCGGGTTCGGCTCGCGGAAGCGCGGCCGCGGCTTGACCGAGTACGTGCTGCGGACCGGCCGCGCGGTACGGGTAGGCCGGACCGAGGTCGCGGCCCTGTGCGCCGCGGGGGAGGTCGAGCCGGTGGGTACGCCGTCGGTCTGCTGGCTCGGCGTGCCCTTGCGGGGCGATTCCGGGCTGCTCGGCGCCATGGTCGTTCAGAGCTACGACGAGGATGTCGTCTACACCGAGCGCGATCAGGAGGTCCTCACCTTCGCTTCGCATCACGTGGCGGCGGCGCTCGAGCGAAGACGCGCCCAGGATTCGCTCCGCAAGGCCTACGCCGATCTCGAACGCAAGGTCCGGACGGGCGAACGCGAACGAGGCGGGGGCTGACCCCGCGCTAGCGCCGACCCGCGCCGGGGGCGGTCCGGTGTTCGCCGAAGTATTTCTCGCTGCGATACCGCAGCCACACCCGAAGCTCCTGCGGAACCTTCTCGCGCTCGGTCTCGCTCAGCCTTTCGTAAAGGGCCATGGCCTTCTCGCGTTCGCCCCGGCAGGCGCGATTGTTGTGAGCGTCCCAGTAGCTCCGCGCGACGCGGATGCGCCGGCAGGTCTCCTTGAGGAGCGCTTCGCCGGTGAGCGGCCGGTCGTTCTTCTTCTTCGCGGGCATGGCCGCGGCTAGACTACACCGCGTGAATCTCCAGGATCTGCGCACCCTTCTCGACTATCACTACTGGGCCCGCGACCGCATGCTCGCGGCCCTCTCACCCTTGAGCCAGGAGGAGTACACGCGGGAACTCGGATCGAGCTTCACCTCGGTTCAGGACACTCTGGGACACGTGTACTCGGCGGAGTGGGCCTGGCATCAGCGATGGACCGGCGCCTCGCCCGCGTCCCCGCTCCCCCGCGAGACCTTCCCGGATGTTGCCACCGTGCGCAGGCTTTGGGAGAAGACCGAAGCCGACGTGCGCGGTTTCACCGAAGGCCTCGGCGAGACCGGCATCGAGCAGGAGTTCGAATACAAAACCCTCGCGGGCGACCCTGGATCGTCGGTCTTCTGGCACATGCTCCAGCACGTGGTTAACCACGGGAGTTACCACCGCGGCCAGCTCACCACCATGCTTCGCCAGCTCGGACACCAGGCGCCCGAGAGCATGGACCTTATCCGGTTCTATAGAACCCGCAGGTGAGCGGGCGCGGGCTGCGCGCGGCGCCCAGGGCTCCGTTTACCGTATGGCGGGTTTCTTGAGCCGCGTTGCCTCGCTCCCAAGGAGCATGGCGACCGGCCGGTTGCCGCCGGTTGTCACATTGCGGCGCATGAGCAGAGCGATGCCGGGCCGGGCCACCACCGCGGGTATCTGCTCGACGGGCAGACCTCGCACATCGAGGTCGATGAGCGCCTGGTCCAACTCGCCGCGCGTTTCGAAACCGAGACCCGCCTTTGAAGCGATATCGAGCAGAATCGCCGTGACCATCTGCCGCCTCGCCCGAACCGACACCAGACCGTTCTTCACCGAGACATCGAGGACGGGACCTTCTTTAGCAGGCTCTTTCCTCAGCTTCTCCTCATCCCGATCGGCCTGGTCTTTCGCAATGGTCTCTTCCGTGACGCTTTCGTCCTCGGTGCTGCCCGCGAGCACGAGAAAGTCCTTCTGTTCAACCGGCGTCCGCGGCTCTCTCTCATTGAAGCCGGTGAGCTCGATGCCGACCCAGTCCTCCTGCGCCTGATCCCAGCGAACCTCGTAGTCCATATAGACCTGCGGAGCGAGCGACAGCAGCAGGTTCTCGATGGGGACCTGCGAGAGTTTCGAGGTTATGAACTGCCTGGCCACCAGCGGGGACATCCGGACCGGGACACCCAGCTCCTTCGCAAGGCTCGCCCCGATGTCGGCGGCCTTCGCTTCCTTCGCGGTCAGCGTCGCCACCCGCTGGGGCGTCACCTTCAAGGTGAACGCGGGTGGAGTCGGTTTTGGCGTGGGCGCAGCGACGCCCGTGACGGGTGGCTTCGGTGTTGGCCTGGCCGCCGTCTGCGCGGCCACGAGCCCGGGAACCACGGCAACGCCCGCGATGAGAAGCCATCCCTGAATGTGTCGTGCCTTCAACCCTGCACCTCGCTCCTGCCCTGACCTGCGATTTCCAGATACCCCTCGACGATGAGCATTTCGCAGAGCCGGGTTCTGCTTGCAGGCGACATGCCGGGAATATCGCGCACCTCGAATTCGGGCGGCTCGACCGAGGCCACGAAGCGCAGAGCCTTCGCAAAAGCCGAGGGGAGCCAGATCTCGGCATGCCGGTCCGACGCGCGGAACAAACCCACGCTGTCGGGGCGGGTGACAAAGGCCGCGGAAGCGATTCGCCTCAGCCGCTGATTCTCGACGAGCTTCGGCGCCGTGACCTTCGGATTCTGCGGAGGCCTCTCGAGGTCGCGGTGAAGCCAGCGGCCGATGACTTCCTCGAGCGCTTCGGCCCCGTCGGTGTCGGTCAGAAGGGCCAGCAGTTCCCGGGTCTTTCGGCGGACGTCATCGCCCAAGGGAGCCACGCGTGCGAAGCCGATCGGGAGGCCTTCGCGGATCGGGCCGTGGCGGCGAGACGCCTGCGCCACCACCGTGATGAGCAGATCAACCCACGAAACGAGGTGGAAGCCGAAAGTGAGGTGCGCCGAGTGAGATTCTTCGGTCCACACATCGTGCGCGAAACCGCGCGGCACATAGATCATCTCGCCGGGCGAGAGATCGAACGACCACTCCTTTTTCCCCGCCACCTCCGAGTCCGCCACACTTCGCCCGCCGAAAGGCGTGCCCCGATAGTCGCGCCGGAGCCTGCTGCCTCCTTCGAAGGTCAGGGCGGGCAGGGAATCGAGAGGCGGCGGCGCGTCATTGCTCCAGACCTTCCAGCGCTTGCGGCCCTCAACCTGCAGGATGAGCACATCGTGTCCGTCCTGATGCCGGTCGAGACCACGAGATTGAGGCGGGGCGACATAGAGATTGGCCGAGACGCGATGCGACAGCTCGTCGCTGAGCCGCGCGCACAGCGACGCAAGATCGGGCGCGAAGCTCTGCGCTCCCGTGACCCGGGCCGAAGGACCTTTGGGAGTTTCCGGCCATCCGTCCTCGCCGGGCCGCGGGCCGGGGCGGTCCTTGCCGAGATCCTCGAGTCTCCCGGTCTTTGCAGCGGCCGCGACCACCGCTCGAAAGTCGAAGTTAGCCGCGGCCAGGCGATGGGCCGAAGCCGCCGCAGGGAAAGCGCGCACGCTGCGTTGCCAGTCGGAAGCGAAGAAGTCTGCCGCGGATTCACCCAGGAGGGCATCGAGCACGGGAAAGGGGAGGCCCACTGGGGCCGCCGGTTGGTTCTCGCGTGCGAGGGCCAGCCCTAGGCCTCGGGGCATGGGCGCACCAGCTGCTGCTCTAGCAGCCTCTCCAGCGTGAGGAGAACGCTCGAGCGCGCCTTGTCCGGCGTAACGTGGTATCTGGACATCAGCAGATCGACGAGACCCCTGACCTCGCGCGACTCCTCGATGCCCGACCAGATCGCGGCCGCGGTCTCGTTGAGGGTGTAGTACTTCTTGGTCGCCAGGTTCAAGACGACGGCGTCCTGGCCTTCGAAGTCGGTGGCGACGACGTCAGTCGTCTGCTCGAAGCGGGTGTTGTCGTTGATCACGATGGGAGTATGCCACCCCGGGGCCACCAACTTGATGAGGGGGCGAACCCGCTCGCGCTCAGCGGGCGCGCGGCCCGCCACCGCCCTGGCACAGATTCTCCCCTCCCGCCCGGATATCGGAAACCGGCGGGTCGAGGATGTCGTGGCTGATCTGGGGCACGAGAACGTAGAGGTAGTAGCCGCCGGAAGCGTAGGTCAGCCGGAAGTTCACCGGGAGGCTTTCGCCATCCGCGAGTACGTTGCAGGCACCAGGGCCCTTGGCGCTCGCCTGGGAGAGGCCCTGTGGGATGCTCAGGCCAAAGGGCACGATCAGCCGCGAGTTCACGCCTCCGGTCTTGCTGCCCTCCCACCACTCGGTGAGGGGATACATGACGGGATAGTCAAGACGGGCGCCCGTCGTCTCCACCCACTGGCCGAGCGAATCGACGTAAACTTCGTCGTCGTCCGCATCGATGACCCGGAGATCACCCTGGGCCGCGAGAGTCTGGCGGGAGTTCCGGGTCGTCAGGTTGATGACCTTGAAAGCAAGCATGCCGATATCTTTGCCGGTGTTGTTCGTGAAGACCCGCCGGTACTCGATGCGCTTCGACCAGCCTTCAACCCGACGGTTCGGCGATTGCTGGGGACCCCTGGCAGGCTCGATCAGGGATGCCGTCAAGTCGGCATTGAGAACATCCCGCACGGTCAGCGAGTCCTCCGGGTTCGGCCCGCCCAGAACCGCGTCCACCACGCTGGTCGGTCCATAGGAGCCCGCGTCGGTAGCCACGAAGATGAAGTCGCGATCGTTTTCGTTTGCATCCGCCATGATGGCGGCGTTCGTCAGCCGTCTCACCCAGGCCGTCTGATAGAGAGGATCGGCGGAGCCCAGTTCAGCGAGCTTCGTTCCTTCGAAGAACAGACCATCGGTCTCGAGTGCGCCGCCCACCGCGTCAAGGCGGGTGGCCGGAGCGTAGGTCGCCGGGTTGGCGGTCTTGAAGAGGGCGAGGCCAAGGTCATCGGGAAGTTCCGCCGCGAGGGTGGCATCGGCGCCGGCCAGACAGGTGGCCGGGAAGCTGCTGAAGTCCCACGATCGGCATAGCGGAGCGGGCGCGCCGTAGTCCCAGAGACTGAAACTCGCGCCCACCGCCAGCCAGTGGCCGCCCTTTTCAATCACCGTGCCGTCGGGGATGACGGTCAGGGCGCCGCCCCCATTGCCGACCGACCACCCCCCCGACCCATCCTGAGCCAGCACGACCAGGGGTGAGCTGGTCCGGTTGCCGAGCTCAACATACTCGTCCAACTGGCCGTTCACTCCCCGCGACCGGAATTCGCTGATAACCAGATCGCCGGGAACAACCGCGCTGCCGATCAGGAGGGTGTAGGCGTTCTCGACAAAACAACCGGTGGGCACGTCGGTGGCTCTCACCAGAATCTCGCCAAGGAAGCCTTCGGTGGGTGTGCCGGTGATGGCGTTACCCGCCCCAGAGAGTCCGGAGGCGAGGTTGGTGTACGCGAACGAGAAGGGTCCGGTGGCGGCGCCCGAAACGGTGAAGGTTGCAGTGTAGGCGGCGCCCTCCAGGCCGTTGGGCACCGTGACCTCGTTGATGGCGATGGTGGGGCACGTCTGATTGACGAAGGAGCCCGCTCCTGAAAGGCCGGTCCCCCAAATATTCTTGGTGTAGGCCTGATAGTGGTAAGTCACTCCTGAGGTCAGCCCGGTCAACACACCATTCATCGCGCCAACCATGCCCGGCACGGGCAGAACAAGAACGTCCGGCTCGTTGGGCTCGGGGGTCGTGTCGGTGGTCGAGTACGCGAAGCCTCGCTCGAAGATCGGAGCGTCGCCGTCCGCGGTCACATCGGCGCTCACTGAGGTGGCCACGAACCCGGGCGTGCCGTTCGCCAGGGTGGCGACCGTCGGGACTGCTCCAGCCGGGGCCGGATTCATCGCGGTGGCGAGAACGCGCGCGCCCTGGAAGCTTGAATCCTCGATCGGCAGGTCCGGGTTCGGCAACTCCGTGTTGGTGGCGAGGTCGACCACGAAGATGCGATACGTGTCGGAGACGAAGACTCGACCAGCGGCGTCGTGGACGGCCACGCCGTACGCGCTCGGATCGCCGGTCAGCGGAATTGAGGTTACCGAGTTGTCAGAGGTGTCGATCATGGCGAGTCCGTCGCCTTCGCGCGCGACATAGACCCGGGAGCCATCCGCGGTCATCGCAAGTTGCTGCCCGTCGACGTCTGGAATCGTGGTGATCGATCCCGACGGGAGGTCGACGCGGAGGGCGCTCTCGTTGTTGCCGGTGATCATGTAAAGCGCGGTGCCGTTTGGAAGGACGACCGCCGACTGAGGTGAAGCGCCCACATAGATGGCCCGGAGGAAAGTGCGGGAAACGCGGTCGAACACACAAATGGACGCGGTCCCGTCGCTCATGACGTACATCTCGTGGTTCACGGGATTCGCCACCACCCCCCGGGGAAAGTCGACGCACGGATGGAAGAGGGTATCGATAACTGTGTCGGTTCCCGTTCCGATGATCGTGATCGCGTCGGAATCCCGGTTGACGACCCACACCGCATCCCCCCCACGAGTCGCGGCCGCGGCGATCGGATGGCCGAGATTCGCGTCAATGATCGTCGAGGTGACGGTGTGCATGGGGGCCGTGGTAATCACGCTCACCGAGTTGGCCCATCGATTCGGGACATACACCTTCGCCCCGCCCGGGAGGACGGCGAGCCCGGCAGGCCCATCTCCAACCCCCACCACAACTCGAACTGCGTTCGTGACGGGATCGATCACCGTCACCGAGTCCGAATCCTCGTTCGACGAGTAAATCTGCTGGACCGCAGAGACCGTCCCGGCACCGCGAAGGGAGACGACAAACGGACTCATCGGCTGATCGTGCGCAATCGACATCGTCCCGGTATGCGCGGTCGCGGAGGGCGGCGTGTAGGTGATCTCGACGGTGCAGGACCCGCCGGAACTCGGGATCGGGTTCAAACAGGCGCTCGAATCGACCGCGAAGGGCCCGGTTGCCGAAAGCGGGAGAACCAGGTTCACATTCCCGGTGCCGTTGTTGACGATGGTGACGGTTTTCGGCGGACTGGTGTCGCCCACAACCTCAGACGCGAAAGCCAGTTTCCCCGGAACAACGTGGAGGGCGTCCACCGCGAGCGAATACGACCGCGAACCCAGGCAACCGTAGTTCTGATCCTGCACGGTCACCGTGAAGTTGGAGATTCCCGGGGCACTCGGCGTCCCGTAGAGATAGCCTCCCCAGTTGTCGATGGACCTGCCCGCCGGCAAGGCCCCGGCGGTGATGCTGTAATAATCCCAGCCGAAAGACCCGAGGGCCTGAACGTAGGAGAAATAAGAAGTTCCGACGGATCCCCTGGGGAGGTCGGGGAACGTCCGGACCGGGCAGGGCGCTGTGAAAGTCTGTACCGGCGTGTGTGCTGCGCCGTTGGCATTCAAGGCGTAGGCGCGGACTGAGTAGTTCCAACCGGGCACCAAACTGAAGAGCGTGTCGGTGAATGCGCCCAGAGTCCCGCCCTGGGAAACGGTGCTGACGCCCGGGGAGCCGCCGAATACCGGATCGGAGTTGTCTGCGGTCAGCGAGTACACGAAGCCACGGCTCGTAATCGCAGCCCCTCCGTCGGCCGCCACGTTCGCACTTGCCGCCGCCGAGAAGAAGCTGGGCACCACGTTGAGTGAATCCACCGTGGGCGTCTGGGCGAAGGCGGCCGATGGCAGCATGAGGGCGACGAGCCCTGCCGCCAGATTGCGGACGACTCCGCGACATCTTCGCCATAGGTGCGAAGGGACGCGCTGTTGCATGGTGGACTCCAACTCTTCCAGAAGAATCTTCGGCCCCCTCGGGTGGGGCGGTGCGAAAACGGACGGAAACGCGAGGGGTGGTAGGGGCCGAGGTTACCGGTGGAAGCCGAGGGGGTCAAACCGGGTTTGTGCGATTCGTTACAGGCGGTTTCGCCCTATCAGAACGCGAACTTGATTCTGACGGTGCACTCCGTGCTAGCCTCCGTCTGATCGCCGGAAGATCACTATGGAAGAGCCCCTCAAAAAGTCATTCGTGGACCCGATCGTGTCGGAACCCATCGACGCGCTTGATGCGACTCGCGTTTTCGGCGGGCAGCTCGGTCAGGTGGTTCTGGGGGGCGGGAGTGCGGGAACATCCATCGATGACGGGGATTTCAACGGCAGCAGCTCCTACACCGACTCCCCGGGCCAGGACGGCGTCGACAGCGGCTACGACAGCTACAACAGCGCCTAGCCGAGCCCCCCGCCGCATCCACCTCGGCGGTGTTCGCGTCCTCATCCGGTTCGAAGGGGTGACTCCGCATCGTCCGGAAGTACTCCACTCGCTGCCCACGCACGCGGCTCGACCCGACCCCCCGGAATGGGTCATTCGAATTCGGCCCTTCGACGAGGCGCCCGATCCGCCGAACCCCGGCGCGGGCTTCGAGGGATTGAGCGTCAGCTTCCCGCAGGGGGAGCCGCGCACGGCCCTTCTCTTCATCGACCCGTCGCGGCGCAAGAAGGAACTCGACGCCGCGATAGGCGCGGCCCTGTACATGGCGCTCCGGCGGGAAGGCCGGCTCGACCTCCACGCGGCCGCGCTCGTCCCTCCGTCGGAGCGCACGGGCGCGGTCCTGATCGCGGGGGCAAAGGGCGTCGGCAAGTCTTCCCTGACCCTGAGCCTCGCGCGCGCGGGCTGGCGCTTTCTCTCCGACGACTACGTCCTCGCCTGGCGCGATGAGGCCCGGATCCGTCTCGGTTGCCTGAGGTCCACGCTCTACCTCACCCCCGACGCGGTCGAACGACTCCCGGCACAACGGCCACCCGGCCGGGCCGTGCCTCGAACAGGAAAGCTCATGTTCGACCCCGACCAGCTCTTCCCCGGCCAACACCTGATCGAAGCCCCGCTCGCGGCCGTGGTGTTTCCCGAGCGGATCTCGGCCCCCTCATCGTCCCTCGAACCGATTCGCGCCTTCGAATCGTTTCAGCGATTGCTCGCCCTCACACCATTCCTCGCCGCCGACCCGTCGGCCCGCCCATGCCTCGAAGTGGCGCGTGCGATCTCGGACCTTCCGTCATTCGTCCTGCGCGCCGCCCCGGATCTTCTGGATCCCGAAACGGCATCGCGTCTGCTGTCCAGCGCGTCCTGAGACCTACGCGCGAGGGCGCCCTGCGTCATTGCGACGAGGCCGGCAAGAAGCGACTGAGGAAGCAATCTCCCACTGGCCAACTGCCGCGGAATGCAGCATCGGGCTTGACCCGGGAGCGGACCTCCGACTCAGAATCCCGCCGTCCCGACCCCCTGGCTGCTTCCGTCCGACGGGGTAACTTTCCTCACGCGGAATGAGTGGCACCTTTCAGCCGGAATCGGTGGCTTTCTTCGCAGCCGGAATACGCACTTCGGGAAAGAAACACCGAGGCCCACCTCGCGCCACGCGGCCGAGAACCGGCACGGACGCGCACAGGGCGAGCGCGTAGCCTGGCCTGTTACACGCAGGAGCCCGCAGCACGGATGCGACGACAAGACCCACGGACCACGAGCCACGCGCGGCCTCGGCCTCCTTATGGAGACCGGGCGCGCGAAAGATGAGCCGCCGGCGTGGCCAGGCTTCGCGCTGAAGCGCGCAAGACCAGCGACGAGGCCTTGCGGCCCGAAGCCGCAAGGCCGACCCAAACCGGCAAGGGCCGCGAAGCGGGCCGCAGACGCACGCGACCAAACGGGCGGGCGCGCAGCGCACGGCCGCCAAGAAACAAACGCGGCCCTGCGCGCTTCAGCGCGAAGCCTGGCCATGACGCACCCCACCAACCGCGCGGCGCTTGCGGCCACGGCGGCGGCTCCGTCGACCGACCGCGAGAACAAACAGAGAACGCGAGGGCGAGGCGGGCGTGTCCAACGTGACTTGTGTACGAGGAGCCTTAATCGATTCCACTCGCGGAATCCTTCATATCCGCAAAGGCAAGGGCGGCCGAGATCGTGACTTGCCACTGGGTGAGAAGTTGCTCCTGGTCCTGCGTGAGTACTGGCGTCTCCTCCGGCCAGAGCC
>ENA-ORBV01014026-ORBV01014026.1-microbial-mat-metagenome-genome-assembly--contig:-NODE-14026-length-12074-cov-13.566058_pt1 | contig 12074 bp, 19 predicted proteins | sample MGYA00237777_ERZ505514 | MGnify/ENA primary metagenome ERZ505514 (study PRJEB26160, sample SAMN06269048) | microbial mat metagenome | isolation source: Oligotrophic lake microbial mat | place... | reverse complement strand
TTGGGCGCGACATCGGACTCGATGTCGGTGACGAAACCGTGCTTGTAGGGCTGGTTGACGAGATTTTGCAGTACCGCGCTCATTTAACTGACTCCTATGTCAAACTGACTCCCATAGCATCTAGACCGACAAAATCCTGGAGGCGCGCCGATCAAGCCGAGAAGGACGAGCCGCAACCGCAGGTAGAAGTAGCGCCGGGATTCTTCTTGATCACAAACTGCGCACCCTCCAACCCATCCTGATAATCAATTTCCGCGCCCACCAGATACTGGAGGCTCATCGGGTCAATCAACAGCTGCACGCCATTCTTTCTCAGCACGGTGTCGTCTTCATTGGTCACTTCGTCGAAAGTAAAACCATACTGAAAGCCGGAACAACCACCGCCGCTAACGAACACGCGCAACTTCAAATCGGCGTTGCCTTCTTCCTCGATCAGCATCTTCACCTTGTTGGCCGCGCTGTCGGTAAACAGCATCGGGTCTTGCATTGCCATTTCAGTCGCTTGCATTTCGGTTACTGCGTTCATGAGTACCTCCGTAAAGTCGCTGACAACAATATTCCTGCATTGCTTTGCGTTATATTTTCTCTAGTACACCTGCTTGTCCTTCGCCGGCTCAGGACGTGCTTGGCGTTGAGGCTGTTACGCTTTTGCTTTTTCCGCTTTATCTTTCATGTTGAAGCTCTCGCCACAGCCGCACTCGCTCTCGACGTTAGGATTGTCGAATTTGAACATCTGTTTGAACCCTTCCTTGACGAAATCGATACGCGAGCCGTCGAGGAACGACAGGCTGTTGGCATCGACCACCACCTTGGCGTTATGCGACTCGAACGTGTGATCTCCCGCGCGCACTTCGTCGGCGTAGTCGAACGTGTGAGCCAAGCCGGAACAGCCGACTTTCTTGACGCCGATGCGCAGGGCAAGCCCTTTGCCGCGCTTCGTAAGCTGGCTCTGAATCTGTTTTGCCGCACTTTCAGTCAAGGTAATCGCCATAAGTCAACCTCCAAAGTAGCCACAGAGAACGCCGAGATAACCGAGAAAATCCAAGGTAAAAATGTGATCAAGGTAAATGTGGGTCATGGCCTCATGCCCGTCGCGGCGGCGGGAACACGCTTGGTTCGCGCATGTCCTGCAGCGGCGAGACGCCGTCTTGCGTCGCCGTGTGCTCGTCCACGAACTGCTTGAGCGTGATCGTCTGGAGGTACTTGAAGATGTGGTCGTTCAAGTTCGCCCACAGGTCGTGGATGAGGCACTTCTGGTTATCCTGGCAGTTCTCCTTGCCGCCGCATCGTGTCGCGTCGATCGGCTCGTCCACCGCTACGATGATGTCGGCAACCGAAATCTGAGCCATGTCCTTGGCCAGGCGATAACCGCCACCGGACCCGCGCACACTGTTGACCAGCTTGTGCCGGCGCAGCTTGCCGAACAGCTGCTCGAGGTAAGACCGCAAGATGTGCTGGCGCTCGCTGATCGCAGCAAGCGTTACCGGTTTGGGCGATTGGCGTATGCAGAGGTCCAACATCGTCATCACGGCGTATCCACCTTTGGTAGTGTGTCTCATAGATATCTCTACCTTTAATAATCAGGGACCTAACCGGTCAAAGCTGAATACGTAATATCCGATTAATTTAGTCAACAATGTTATTCAATACGCTTAGTTCGGGTCGAATTTGCCGTTAGCCCAGGCCTCCCGGCGCTCGATCCCCGGACGTTTGAACTGCTCCAGAATCTGGTCGATGCGCTTGCAACCTCGGATGCTCGAGCAACGTGTCGATGTGGAGAACGGGGATTGCGTGTTCTTTACCGATCGCGAAGAGTTCATTGGGTGTCGCGATCTCGCCATCGGCATTCAGGATTTCACACAACACTCCCGGTCCGGCGATTCCGGCCAGACGAAGCAGGTCCAACACTGCTTCGGTGTGGCCGATACGGCCCCGAAGCCCATGCGGGTTGGCTAGCAGGGTGGCGACATGTCCCGGACGCTTGAAATGCCGTGCGGACTTGGATTCATCACAGGCAGCCCTGATCGTGGCGCAGCGTGCCGACGCGGCGATGCCGGAGGATCCATCGTCGATGTCGATAGTCACGCCAAAAGGCGTGTCTGAAGACGACTCACCGTCGATCACCATGGGCTTGACGCCGATACGGGCGGCAACTGCCGGAGGCAATGAAAGGCAGACCAGGCCGCGGCCCTTCGATAAAAGAAAGTTTATGAGCTCCGGTGTGCAGAACTGCGCCGCTATGGCGAAATCGCCTTCGCCCTCCCGGTGGTCGGCATCAAGCAAAATGAGCGGTTTCCCCGCTTGCATCTGACGGATCGCCTGCTCCAAGGTGGAAAGCCTCTTCGCTGCCTGGCTTTCTTTGGAGATTGACCCCCGGGCAAATTCCTTCATCGACACCCTTTCGACGTTATCGCTACTGGCTACTGGCTCGGACCGCCTTCGTCATCGACCTTCACTTAATATCTAAACAGAACTTTATTAGTATCGATTCGAAACTATCATCTTGTCAATATCGTTTTTAAACGCTACTATCTGTGCATGATCAAGGAGCTGAAAATGGACAGTCGCGCCATCGCGGAGCTGGTCTTACACTTGGGGCGCATAGCGTCCGGCGAGGGGCTCGTGGGGGGGCTGACGCCGGTCCAGTGGGCTGTGCTCAGATACTTCGCGCGGGCCAACCGCTTCTCGCGCACGCCGTCCGCCTTCGCCGCGTTCCATGGCACGACCCGGGGCACGGCGTCGCAGACGATCAAAAACCTCGAAACCCAAGGCTATCTGACGCGCATGCGCTCAGAGACCGACCGGCGCAGTGTCCGGCTCGTTCTGACCGACAAAGCCAGAGCCATTCTTGCGAATGATCTCTTCGAAGCCCTGGTCCGTGCCGCGGATGCCCTACCCCCAGGCGTCCGCAGCCATTTCGCCAATGCCTTGCAGCGCATGCTCGGCCAGGTAGCGTGGGAGAGAGGCAAACCTTCCTTCGGCACCTGCGCGTCGTGTAAGCATCTGGCAGGCGACGGCTGCTGCCGGGAGGGACAGGCACCCTATGCGTGCGGGTTCGCGAGCGAGCCGCTGCTTCTGGAAGAGCTCGACGGGGTCTGCATCAACTTCGTCCCGGGCAAGCCCATGACGGTGAAGGGCTCGGTCACCGGAGCCGCACCGCGATGAGTCCTGTTCCCGCATCTGCGATCACTATCGCAGATGGCAAGTCTGCTCAACCTCGTCAGGACCGCGTCATGATGAGGGTGTTCCTCGCGATTCTGGTCGTGGGTTTCGTCTACGAATGGATGAAAGGAGCCCTGGAATGGGAATAGAAGACGTACCCCACGAAGGCTTCGCCACCACCACTGCCGACAAGCTGATCAACTGGGCCCGCACCGGGTCGATGTGGCCGATGACCTTCGGCCTTGCCTGCTGCGCGGTGGAAATGATGCACGCCGGCGCGGCGCGCTACGACCTCGACCGTTTCGGCATCGTGTTTCGCCCGAGCCCGCGCCAGTCGGACGTGATGATCGTCGCCGGCACGCTGTGCAACAAGATGGCGCCGGCGCTGCGCAAGGTCTACGACCAGATGGCGGAGCCGCGCTGGGTGATCTCGATGGGCTCCTGCGCCAACGGCGGCGGTTACTATCATTATTCCTACTCGGTGGTGCGCGGCTGCGACCGCATCGTGCCGGTGGACGTCTACGTGCCGGGCTGTCCGCCGACGGCCGAGGCTTTGCTCTACGGCATCATCCAGTTGCAGAACAAGATTAAACGCACCAATACGATCGCTCGCTAATGCTCGCTCAGACGATCGCGCAAACGACAATGACTCCGAAGCTGCAACGTCTCCATAACGCTCTCCAAACCGCCCTCGGTGGACGCATCGTCAGCCTGAAAGAGGCGCTCGGCGAGCTCACGCTGGAAGTGAAGGCCTCGGACTATCGCGCGGTTGCCGAAACGCTGCCTGATTCGGCCGAACTGGGATTCGACGAGTTGACCGACCTCTGCGGCATGGACTACTCCACCTACGGCGACCGTCCGGCGAGTGATGAGATACGAGGTCCCCGATACGCCGCCGTGGTGCATCTTCTTTCGATAACGAACAACTGGCGCGTGAGGGTGCGCACTTTCTGCGCGGACGACGTCTGGATGCAAACCCCGTTCTCGCTCTGGAAATGAGGCCCGGCCATGCAACGCATCGCTGAGTTCTTCCGTTCCTTCCTGCTGCTGGAACTGCTGCGCGGCATGATGCTGACCGGGCGGCACCTGTTCGCCCGCAAGATCACAGTGCAGTTTCCGGAGGAGAAGACGCCGATGAGCCCGCGCTTCCGCGGCCTCCACGCGCTACGCCGCTACCCCAACGGCGAAGAGCGCTGCATCGCCTGCAAGCTGTGCGAAGCGGTGTGTCCGGCGCTGGCCATCACCATCGAATCGGAGCAGCGCGCTGACGGCACGCGCCGCACCACGCGCTACGACATCGACCTGACCAAGTGCATCTTCTGCGGCTTCTGCGAGGAGTCCTGCCCGGTCGATGCGATCGTCGAGACGCGCATACTCGAGTATCACGGCGAGGAGCGCGGCGACCTGGTCTACACCAAGGAGATGCTGCTCGCCGTGGGCGACCGTTACGAAGAAGAGATTGCGAAGGACCGCGCCAGCGACGCCGCCTACCGATAGACGATGTTCTTCGAAACCGCCATCTTTTACTTCTTCGCCGCGATCCTGCTGATCGCCGCGGTCGCCGTTGTTACCACACAATGAGTAAATGGATAGAGGGCACAATCGTCAACAAAAAGCTTTGGACCGAAGAACTTTATTCGCTGCAAATCGATGCGAATCTCGAACCGTTCCGCGCCGGGCAATTCGGGCGGCTTGCGCTCCAAATCAATGGCGACATAGTGGGGCGGTCTTATTCCTTCGTGAATGCGCCGAGCGAGCGACCCTACGAATTCTATTCCATCATCGTGCCGGAAGGCCCGCTTTCTCCGCGCCTGCATGATCTCAATCCAGGCGACAAGGTGCTGCTCGCGCCCAAGGGAGCCGGCTTTTTCACGCTCGCCGACGTGCCGCAAAACGAGCACCTATGGTTACTTTCAACGGGGACCGCGCTGGGGCCGTTTCTTTCCATCTGCAAGACCGAGGAACCGTGGCGGCGTTTCAAGAAAATTGTGCTTGTGCACGCCGTGCGCCATGGCCATGAACTGACCTATCAAGAGACCATAGAGCTTTTGAAGGAGCGCCATCCCGATCAATTTCAATTTATTCCTTTCATCAGCCGCGAGGACACGGCATTCGCCATCAAAGGCCGCGTTCCCGCAGCGATCCAGGACGGACGGCTAGAAGCGCGCGCCGGCATCGCAATCTCGTCCGAACATTCGCAAGTGATGATTTGCGGCAATCCCGACATGGTGAAAGATACGCGCGCCGTGCTGGAGGGCCGCGGCCTTAAGCTCAATAAGCGCAAGGAGCCAGGGCAAATTTCCGTTGAGAATTATTGGTAAACGAGCGCTCGTACCAGTGGCAGAATTCTGTTCTTCTATACTTGAATGATGAGCCCAGCGAACAAAGTCGTTTCAATTTTATGGTCGCGCCGCAATTCGCGCTCATCGGCGCTCTTCTCAATTCACCTAATACACAACTTTCAGGGATAGCTCATGGCAAGGATCGTCAAAAGAACCCGGACAGGCCCGTATCCGGTGACAGTGGGCACGGAAACCAAGTATATATGCGGCTGTGGGTTGTCGAAGAATCAACCGTTTTGCGACGGCACCCACAAAACCACTGCAAAGACCGAAGAGCCCGATAAGCTCTACTGGTACGACGCGGAAAGCAACCGCCACGAAGTGAAAGAGAATTATCCCGACCTACGCGCTCCGGCGGAGTAGCCGGGTTTACGTCGGGGAATTCGCCTGGTTGACCGGAATATCCGCCTGGATTTCGAAGACCAGCCGCTGGTGCGCCAGTCGCAGACTGGATTCAACCGCGTCCGGCGATAGTCCCTGCGCGAAAATAAAGCCCAAATAGCTTGCGCCTTCCGGTGGCGGCGCGATGACCTGACCCGGGCTGGCGGTGATCTGGATGTCGCTGATGCCGGCGACTTGCAGCGCGGCTTCGAGATTCTGCGCGCCGTGGAAAATACCGCGTTCTGGAACCGGAATCATCATCACCCCGCTCGCCTCCGCGTGTTGCGTCTGCGGCAATGGCCGGTTAAGGGCGTGGCGCAGGATCAATTCTTCCAGGCTCATGCCCAGCGCATGCTTGAGTATCCTGCCGCACAGCCCGCCAATCGAGCGCGCGGCGATTTCCAGCAGCCATATTCCCTGTTCGTTCAAGCGCATTTCGGCGTGGACCGGGCCGCTGGTGAGTCCGGCCAGTTCACAGGCGCGTTGCGCTGTTTGCGCGATATCGTCCTGCTTTGCTTGCGGCAGGCGTGACGGCGTGACGTACAGGGTTTCCTCGAAATACGGGCCGTCCAGCGGATCGGGTTTGTCGAACAGCGCCAGCACGCGCAAGCGCCCGTCTTGCAGCAACCCTTCCAGCGCATGTTCGTGGCCGGGGATGAAACTTTCCACGACCAAGCCAAGCTTGGCGGCGTCACGATCGGCTTTGACCTGTATGCCGCGCACCCATTGCACGGCTTGCGTATATGCGTGCGGCGTGTCGGCGCGAATTACGCCGCGGCTAGCGGAAAGCCTGCGCGCTTTGACGACCACTGGAAATCGCAGTGGTGGCGCTAGTGTTGCGGCCTGGGCGCCGTTGCCGAGATGATAAAAATCCGGACAGTTAAGACCGCCGCTTTGCAGCAAGCGTCGAAACGCCAGCTTGTCGCGCGTCAGCCGCACCGCCGCAGGCGTATTGCCCGGCAGGTGCAAGCGTTCGCACAGCAGCGCCGCCAATTCCAGACCATTGTCGTCCACCGCCAGCACTGCGTCCGGCTTGCGTCCCAGCGCAACCAGCACCTGTTTAAGTGCAGCTTCAGGCTGATCGAATGGCACCGACTGGATCGGACTCATACCCCATAGCGGCGCGAGTTGGTGGCAATAATTCGCGACGCTGATGATTTCGACTCCCAGTTTTTTCGCAGCGGCGAGAAAATCGTCGTTACGGTAACTGGTGGTCGGCAACAACAACAGAACGCGCTTCATGGCCGGCCGCTCAAAAGCTTTGCAGTTGTTGCTCGGTGGGCTCGGCGCAACAGTACCAGGGCTCGGACAGGCGTGCGATGGGTTCGCCAAAATCCGCCCGGGTGAGTGCCAGCACTTCGTCGCCGAGCGCGTCGTGCGCGAGCCGCCAAATTTTCTCGAATATGTCGCTGCGCGACCATCCCTCTTGATCGCCGTGCGCGGCACAGGCTTGCACCGCCTGCTGCAAAGCGTCCACGCGAGGATCGGCGTGCCGCCACGGATAGCCGAGCAATTTCGCATCGAACGCCTCGATCATTTCCCGGAAACCGGGCAATTGAAGCAAATAGGAGCCTTCCGGCACCAGCAGGCGAATGCAGAGCTGAATCGGTGGCACCGCCTCCACCAGACGCAAACGCACCAGTTCGTGCAACAAGTCGAGGTAGCCCGCCAATGTGGTCCAGGGCGTGAATGCCACAAACGTTGGGGCCAGGGATATGCCAGCTTCACGGCACCGTTGTAAAGCGCGTTCAAAATCGGTGCGTGTGTGGTTTTTGGCGAAATACTCCAGCACCCTATCATCCACCGACTCAACCGCCGATTGGATGAAGACACAACCCGCCACCTTCAGCTGGGGCAGCAGTTCGGCGTGGTTGATGAGGTGTTGAATCTTGATGGTGGCGTCGAAGCTCAGGTCGGGAAATTTGGCGTGCATCGCCGCAAGCACTTTCATGGCGTGGGTCGGACCGTTGAAAAAATCCGGGTCGCCGAAGGAAATATGCTCAGCACCCGCTTGCATCTGCTGCTCGATGTCAGCCAGCACCACATCGACCGGCACCACGCGGAACTTGCCCTGATAGACCGGCACCACCGGGCAGTGGCGGCACAGGTGCTTGCAGCCTCGGCTTGCGTCAATGAAGCCGAGTATTTTTTTAGCGCCGTCCGGCAATATCAAATGAGCGTAGCGTTGCAGGTGGGGCAGGCTGGAGCGGTCAGGCGTTATGAAGTCTATTTTGGCTAAATTCACCACCGGTTCGATTTGCGCATCGCACGCGTCCCCGGCGCGCAGCCGCTGCGCCAGGTTCACCAGAGCTGGCTCAAATTCGCCGCCCAGTATGGTTTTCACGCCGAGGCCGCGCAGCAGCTCTTGATTCATCGGCGCATACAGGCCGTACACGCACAGATGCGCGTGCGGCGCCATTTTACGGATGCGCGGAATGGCTTCGACCGCGATGCGGGTGGCGGTGTGCATGCCGACGTACAGCGCCACCATCTGCGCGCCCGCAAGCAATGCCGGATCGAGTTTTTGCAAAGAGAGGTCGATGCACTGCACGTTAAATCCGGCCTGCTTCAACCACGCGGACGGCTCGGCCAGGCCGAACGGCTGCCGGCCCAGCTCGTAGGGATTGATCAGCACGACCTTGAACAGCGTAGCGGGGTCTGCCCGATATTCTCCGCTGGCGTTGTTTACAGGACAGGAATGGTTGTGGCTGTCCATGCGTGGTTATTTTGATTTGGGGCGTTCCGGGACAGCACCCAGCACGGGCGCCCTGCTTGCGCCCGCCTCTTCCATGCGCCGCAAGTAGTGTTGCCACATTTCGTCCTGGTTCATGCCCAGGCTATAGATATAATCCCAGGAATAGAGACCGGTATCGTGGCCGTCGGAAAACACCGGTTGCACCGCATACGTGCCAACCGGCTCGAGTTGGGTAATCTCGACATCCTTCTTGCCGATTTGCAGCACCTCCTGCCCCGGCCCGTGACCGCGCACTGCCGCCGAGGGTGAATAAACGCGCAGGAACTCATAGGGCAACTTGAAGTGCTTGCCGTCGGCGAAAGCAATTTCCAGCACGCGCGATTTTTGATGCAGCTTTATTTCAGTCGGAGAGGGCGTAGTTTTGTCTAAATCTGCCATGAAAATTCCTTTTCTTCAGCGGAAGAAATGCGTGAATCGATCCCAACGGTTGTCGCGTATCTGGGCCTCACCGTTTTCGATGCGCACGGGGAAAATGGCGGTCGGCTCGTAAGCGGGTGCGCAAAATGCCACGCCGGTGCGGATGCAGAAGCGTGCGCCGTGGCGCGGCGGACAAATGATCCGGTCGCCCTCGGCGGTGCCACCGGTGAGCTGTCCAGCATCATGGGTACAGACGTGCTCAATGGCGTAATATTGGCCGCCGAGGTTGATAACGGTTTGCGCATAGCATTTTCCGAAGGTCGATGAAGATTAAACTCAATAGGTCGGCATCGTGCCGTCGACTTGCTGAGCCCAGGCATGGACGCCGCCTGTCAGGTTGCGAATTTGAGTAAAATCATGCTGTTCTAAAAACAACGCGGCTTGCATGCTGCGCGCGCCGTGGTGGCAGATGCAAACGATCGGCTGCGCAGCAATCAGTTCGGACAGCTTGCCGGGGATGGTATTCATCGGCATCGTCAACGCGCCGTAAATATGACAGGTCTCAAATTTCCACGACTCGCGTACGTCGAGTAATACGGGTTTCTCGCGCGCTGCATTCTCGTGCCATGCGGCCAGTTCTGATGTAGTCAAGTTTTGCATCGTCAGGCGTCCCTTCGCGGGCCTAGAAAGCCGCTTGCCGGTGCTACACCGACCCAATAGACTTCTTCCACCGGGTTTTGGCTTTTGCGCAGCACACACATCAAAACACCCCTGCCGCATGCGCCTGCTGATCCGCATGGTACGAGCTGCGCACCAGCGGGCCCGAGGCAGCGTGCAGGAAGCCCATCTTGCGGGCTTCTTCCGCATACATCTTGAACGTGTCCGGGTGCACATAGCGGCGCACCGGCAGGTGCCCGCCGGACGGCTGCAGGTACTGACCGATGGTCAACATGTCAACGCGGTGGGCGCGCAGGGCGCGCAGCACTAGCAGGATTTCCTCATCGGTCTCGCCCAGCCCGGCCATCAGGCCGGATTTGGTCGGTATCGTGGGATGCAGGGCCTTGAAGCGTTGTAACAAGTTGAGCGTGTTTTGAAAATCCGCACCGGGGCGCGCTTCTTTGTACAAACGTGGCACGGTTTCGATGTTGTGGTTCAACACGTCCGGCGGCGCGGTGCCGAGGATTGCCAGCGCACGGTCGAGGCGGCCACCGAAGTCTGGCGTCAGGATTTCGATGTAGGTGTCGGGCGTCAGTGCGCGGATGTGACGGATGCATTCGACGAAATGGCCGGCGCCGCCGTCGCGCAAATCATCGCGGTCAACCGAGGTGATAACGACGTAATTGAGTTTCATCAAGGCGATGGTTTGGGCCAGGCGTTCCGGCTCGTTGCGGTCCAGCGGGTTGGGGCGTCCCGTGCTGACGTTGCAGAACCTGCAGCGCCGCGTGCATTTGTCGCCCATGATCATGAAGGTTGCGGTGCCTTTACTCCAACACTCGCCGAGGTTGGGGCAGGATGCCTCTTCGCACACCGTCACCAGCTTGTTGGCGCGCACGATGTCCTTGATCTCACCGAAGCGGCCCGAGGGTAACTCCGCCTTGACGCGAATCCAGTTTGGTTTGGGCAATCTTTCGGCTGGATCGATCTCGTCACGCTTGGTCTTGAGGGCACCTCTTTGTTTGTCCGGCGGATGGGTAGTCGCGGTTGTCAACGGCATGGTTTTGGTTGTCATGGCGTCCTGAGTAAGCAAGTTACGCCTCACGCGCCAAAGCAAGAAATTCCGTGCGCAGCGCCAGATTGGGTAGAAGTTCGCCGAGCATGGCCGACGTTTTGGTTTCCTGTCCCTGGGTGCGAATGCCGCGACTTTCCATGCACGTGTGCCGGCAGCGAATGACCACGCCGGCCGCTTTCGGTTCCAGATGCGTCATCAAGGCGTCGGCAATTTGAATCGTGAGCCGTTCCTGCACCTGCAGCCGCTTGGAAAAGCAATCGACCAGACGCGTCAGCTTTGACAGGCCCACTATTTTTCCGTCGGGAACATAGCCGATCGTGGCCTGAACAAAGAAAGGCGCCAAGTGGTGCTCGCAATGGCTGTATACAGGGATGCCTCGTACCACGATGAGTTCGTTGTACTTCTGCGCCCCGTCTTCGAACGCTTTTAGACATTCAGCCGGGTCTTGGACATATCCGGCAGTCCAGTGCTTCCAGGCCTTTGCAACTCGAGACGGTGTTTCTACAAGGCCGGCTCTATCGGGGTCCTCCCCCAAACTGGCCAGAAGCCGGCGCCAGTCCTGCTCGGTAAATTGTGGTTCTGACATCTGTGCGTTTCCTATATGGGTCGATCCCTGTAAAAGGGGTTTTCGATCACTATCCGCGTGACCTTTTGATTCACACGATTCTTTAGCCTTATCGAGCCTGTTGCCGGTCCTGCTCTGACCCCATCAGCGATTAGAAACAGACCTCGGAATGCGCTATTTAGATGGACCCTGCTGAATGGTCGATGCATGCCCGGCTTCTTCCGGGGTCATGGCGATGATGTTCAGCGCGTGCACCCGCGCGGGCATCCAGTCGGACACGGCGTCATACACCAGCCGATGCCGGGCGATGCGCTGCAATCCATTGAACCTGGCGTCGATCACCCGGACTCGAAAATGACCAGCGCCACCCGCGGCGCCGGCGTGTCCGACGTGCAAATGGCTCTCGTCCTCAACCTTTATCACGGCCTCGGGAAATGCCCGCAAAAAGCGTTCCAGCAATGCATCGTGCGTGGGTTTCATGACGTTTTTTTCCTGCAGGTTTTCCTCGTTATTACGGCCCACCAGACTTGGCCACTGGCGACACATTAAGATCAACAACCGACCTCCAGTTGCGCCGCCCAAACGGACGGCATACGGATTCGGCTCAGTGCGTAGCGCCGGATAAAATTTGTCGATCGCGTGATAGGTCAACTGCCGATTTCAAACCTAAACCGCCACGACTTCGATGACCGGTTCAATCGATCGAACCAGATTCTCGATGCCTCGGAGCGTGCCGGATATCGAGCTCGGACAGGTGCCGCACGCGCCCTGGTAGTGCACGCT
>ENA-ORBV01014024-ORBV01014024.1-microbial-mat-metagenome-genome-assembly--contig:-NODE-14024-length-12076-cov-4.503125_pt1 | contig 12076 bp, 12 predicted proteins | sample MGYA00237777_ERZ505514 | MGnify/ENA primary metagenome ERZ505514 (study PRJEB26160, sample SAMN06269048) | microbial mat metagenome | isolation source: Oligotrophic lake microbial mat | place... | reverse complement strand
CGGCCCAACTGAACAGCCGCTTGCCGAACGGCAGCCGCGACCAGCGCGCCCACTGCTGCAGGAGCTGTCGTCCGGGGTAGGGGTTGGCGCGCGCCATGACGGTCGGGAGGGGGACGCGAGAGGGAACGACGGGCGTCGTACGTGGCTTAGCATACCAGTTGCGCGGGCCGGTTGCCAATCGCGCGTCCCCGCAGAAGACTCCACGCATGACCGTGCTCATCACCGGAGCCACCGGCTACATCGGCGGTCGCCTGACGTCGCGCCTTGTTGAGCGCGGCATCAAGGTGCGCCTGCTCGTGCGCGATGCGCGGCGCATTCGCGGCCGCTGGTGGGAACACGAAGTCGAAGTGGTGACGGGCGACCTGTTCGACGCACAGTCGCTCGAACGCGCGCTCGATGGCGTGGAGCAAGCGTATTATCTCGTGCACTCCATGACGCACGCCGACGATTTCGCCGAACGCGATCGGATCGCGGCGCGCAACTTCGTCCACGCCGGGCGGCATCTCCGGCATTGCATCTATCTCGGCGGTCTCGTTCCCGAGGCCGTCGAAGTCTCGCGGCACTTGCAGAGTCGCGGCGAAACGGGCGCGATCCTCCGAGGCGGACTTCCGACCACGGAGTTCCGCGCCGGTCCGATCGTCGGCTCAGGCTCTGCCTCGTTCGAGATGGTGCGCTATCTCACCGAGCGTCTGCCGTTCATGGTCGCACCAAAGTGGATCGTGAACCAGGTGCAACCCATCGCCGTGCGCGACGTGCTCACGTATCTCATGGCGGCCCGTGATGAAGAGCCGAGTGGGATCGTGGAGATCGGCGGGGCAGATCGCTTGTCGTTTCGCGACATGCTGCAGGGGTACGCGGCGGTACGCGGACTGCGTCGCACCATCATTCCGGTTCCCATTCTGGCGCCTGCGCTGGCGGCGCTCTGGATCGACCGCATCACGCCGATTCCGCGACGGCTCGCCGAGCCCCTCGTGGAGGGGATCGCGCATCCGGTGTTGGCCGACACGCGTAAGGCGCAGGCGATCTTTCCGGACATCCGCCCGATGCACTACAAGACCGCGGTGGAGCGCGCCCTCTCGCGCTTGACCGAGCACGCCGTCGAATCGCGGTGGAGCGACGCACTCGGCGACGACAAGACATACGAACTGCGGGATCGCGAGGGGGTGCTGGAGGAGACACGATCGATCTACGTCGAAGCGCAGCCCGATCAGGTCTTCCGCGCCTTCTGTCGCCTTGGCGGCGATCAGGGGTGGTTGGTGTACAATGTGCTGTGGCGTATGCGTGGCTTCATCGACCGGTTGGTGGGTGGGCCGGGGCTCCGGCGCGGGCGGCGTGACCCCGCATGGCTGTATCTTGGTGAGGCAGTGGACTTCTGGCGCGTGGAGATGGTGGAGCGACCGCGCATCCTGCGGTTGCGCGCCGAGATGAAAGTGCCCGGACATGCGTGGCTCCAGTTCACCGCCGTGCCGGAGGGCAGTGGCACGCGGCTGATTCAGACCGCGTTGTTTGCGCCGCGTGGGCTGTTCGGGTTGGCGTACTGGTATGCGATGTTTCCTGCTCACCTCTTCATTTTCGGCGACATGGCCAAGGCAGTAGCGCGACTGGCACTGAAGGAACCGGTGACGGCCGTCGAGCCGCGACTCGGGGCGACGGCGTGAACGGCGCCCTCGATCTCGTGCGCGTAGGTGGTGTGGGCGTGCTGGCCGTTCAGGTGCTCGCGTTGCTGCTGCTGCTCACGCGCCTGATGCCCGGACGCACCCGGCGTCCTCCCGTCGAGCCGATGCTCGCGCCGCGACGCGATACGACGGTGACGGTGATCGTCGCCACGCTCAACGAAGCGAAGCGCATCGGTCCATGCCTCGACGGACTGATGGCGCAGACGGAGCCGTTGCTGGAAGTGTTGGTGGTGGACAGTCGCTCCACCGATGGCACGCGTGAACTCGTGGAGGCCGCCGCAGCGCGCGATCCGCGCATCCGTCTGATCACCGACGATCCACTCCCTGAAGGCTGGGTTGGGAAAGTGTGGGCGCTCGAGACGGGCTTGCGGCACGCGAAGGGCGAGTGGGTACTCGGCATCGACGCGGACACCATGCCGGCACGGGGTCTTGTTGGGGCGGTCGTGACCGCGATGGAAGCGGACGGATACGAAGTCGCATCCTTTGCACCGCGCTTCATGAACCAGAGTTCCGGCGAGCGTTTCGTGCAGCCGGCGATGCTGGTGACGTTGGTGTATCGCTGCGGCGCGGCCGGCGCCACGCAACCGCCGCCGGATCGAGTGCTCGCCAACGGGCAGTGCTTCCTGGCGCGGCGCGCGTTGCTCGAACAGCATGGCGGCTATGCGCCAGCGCGTGCGTCGTTCAGCGACGACGTGACGTTGGCCCGACATCTCGCCGCGCTCGGGGCGCGCGTCGGATTTCTCGACGGGTCGCGCATCATTTCGGTGCGCTCGTATTCGTCGCTTGGGGAGATGTGGCGCGAGTGGGGACGCAGCTTCGATCTCAAGGATGCGACGCCGACGTGGCGTCGGTGGATGGACGTGGTGCTCGTGTGGTGCATGCAGGCGCTCCCGATCCCGATGCTCGTGCTGTGCGCAGTGCTGGTCGCCACCGGCGTGGTCGGTCCGGACGATTCACGCTGGATGCTGGTGCAGGCACTCGCGCTGGTGAATCTGTCGGCGCTGACGGTCCGACTGATGCTGCTGGTGGCGCTGCGCGGGTGCTACGAAGAGCGTGGCACGAGCTTCTGGCTGTCGTGGTTGGCGGATATTCCGGCGGCGTGGCGGTTGACGCAGAGCACGGCGCGAGTGCCGCGAAGTTGGCGGGGGCGGCAGTACGACACCCTCGCCACTGAATCCGGACGTTAGGTCGTCCGCGTCACCCCGCCGCACCGCGCCTCAATCTTCCACTTTCACTCGGCCCACCATGCCGAGCAACGCGTGCGGATCGCACTGGAAGTAGTAGCTCTTTCCGGACGGAAAGTTGACCGGAATCTCGATCGCCTGACCAGGAAGCTGCGCGAACGCAGACATCGCCGGAAGGTCCGCGACGCCCGGGTTCGAATCGGCAAGGAAGTGCACGTTATGTACGCCGGCCACGAGTACGAACTTGAGCACGTCGCCGCGATGGGCCTCGACGTTCTTGGGGGTGAAGTAATTCCCATTCTCGTCGGTGGTCATCTCGATCGTGATGACTTTGCCCGTAGGCGCTGGCGCTGACCTGGCTGACGGCGCCGCCGCCGGTGCTGCGTCATCCGCGTTTGGCTTCCTGGATGCATCGCCACCGCACGCGGAGGCAATGAGCGCGCCGAAGACGAGGGAAAGAGGGGAAACACGAGAAATCTGACGCATTTGAACGATTCTCCGGGGCGGGTCGTGGGACCCGGTTCAGAAATCACGGCGCTCGAATGCGCGCCGCCCCGCCCACGCGGGGATGAAGGTCCAGAGCAACAAGCCGCTCACGGCGGCCAGTGTGCCGAAAAGACTACCGAGGTAGCGATGCATGACCGCGCCGGTGTAACCCATCATCGCGGCGGTGTCGCTCTGCATCACGATCAGGGCACGCGTCAGATCGACCGGGTTGAACAGCGTGAGCGCCAGCATGGGGCGCTCGAGCGGATAGTCGGCAAACGTGGTGGCGACGAGCAACACGCCGCCGTCGTACACGACCGTGAGCAGCAGCCAGAGTGCCAGGGCGAGTGCGACGCCGCGCAGTCGATCGTCGACCAGTACGCCAACGAGCAGCGCGATCCCACCAAACACCAGCGCGAGCGCAATGCCGCCACCGAGTGTGATGGCAAGCAATGCGAGCACGTCCGTCGTGATCGCGCGATGCAGCAACAGCGGGAGCAGCAGTCCGACCGCGAACGCACCGGCAAGCGGCGCCACCAGGCCGAGGTAGAGTGCGGCGAACAACGACGAGCGCTTGACCGGCTGCGACAGCAGCAACTCGTTGAACTCTCTCGCGGCATGCCACGAGATCACGCCGTAGATGACCGACACGAGTGGCACGATCAGCAGGACGACGTTGAGCAGGCTGACGAGCGCACGTGGTGCGGAGCCGGTGAGCCGGAGCACGCTCTCGGTGAGCAGGAACATCCCCGCCGCGAAGAACAGCACCCCGCGGTTGCGTCGGAGATTGCGCGCCTCGTGGCGGAGCACCGTGGTGACGACGCTCATGCGGTCTCCACGGCGCCACGCATGGCGCGGAGTTCGTCCGACTGCATCAGCAGCGCAATCGCCCGCTCGAGCGACGTGGCGCCGGTGCGCTCCTGCAGTGCCTGCAATGTGCCCGCGAAGGCCACGCGCCCCTCGTGCAGGAAGACGATCTGATCGGCCAGCTCCTGCAGCTCGCTCAGGATATGCGAGGTGATGACCACCGCACGCCCGTCATCGCGCACCGAGCGCATGTGATCTTTGAGCGTGCTGCTGGCGACGGGATCGAGTCCGGCGGTCGGTTCATCGAGCAACAGCAGCTCGGGAGTGAACAAAAACGCGGCCGCTGCGTTGAGTCGCTGGCGCTGTCCGCCGGAGAGTGCTCGCACCGGCTGGTCGAGAAAGCGATCGAGCGCGAAGGCTTCGAGCAGGTGCTCATCACGCGCACGTTCAGTGCCGCGAAGGTCGCCGAGCAGCGTCAGCAGATCGCGCGCCGAGCTGTCTTCGGGAAAGCGGGCGGACTGCGGCATGTAGCCGATGCGCGCGCGATGCGCGATCGAGCCCCGCACATCGACACCGTCGAACAGAATGGTGCCTCCGTCCGGATGAACGAGTCCGAGCAGCGCCTTGTTGAGCGTAGTCTTGCCGGCCCCGTTCGGACCGATGATGGCCGTCACGGCGCCCCGGGACAGTGCAAGGTCGATTCCGCGCAGCACAGCCCGCTTGCCATACGATTTGGTGAGACCGCGAACGCTCACCAGCGGCGTCGCGGTGTCAATTGCCGCACGACCGGTCACCACCGATTCGCGCGGTTCCACAAGCATCACGGCAGCTTCCTCGGCGCGCGCATGAGCGGTGCGTCATCGCGCAGTGTTTCAGGCGTCAGCACGGGCATGACGCGCTCGGCCAGATCCAGCAAGTCCACCAGCACGCTGCGCGTGAGAATCAACGCCGGCGGCGACTGTGCGACGAGCAGCGCGAACAGTCGCACGGGCGTGTGCGCCACGTCGCCGCGACCGTCGTGATCGAGGTCGTAGCCACGGTAGCGTGACCACCAGTTGCCCACGAAGGTGCTGTAGTTCTGCCGGCTGTTGGTACCGACATCGAATACGTTGTCCGCAAACGCATTTCCCTGCAGCAGATTGTCCTGCGCATCCGCGAGCACGCGGACGCCCCATCCGTTGCGCACGAAATCGTTGTCGGTGACGGCGTTGCGGCTCGATCCCTCCATGTGCAACGCCACCGAATTGTCGGCGAAGACGTTGCGACGCACTTCGCTGTCGGTGATCTCCTTGAGCAGCAGGCCGTACGCCGCGCTGCCGCGATTGAGCGCGAACGTGTTGCCGGTGATCTGCACGCGCTTGGAGTACATCACCGCAACGCCCGATTCATTGGCGCGGAAGAGGTTGGCTTCGTACCGGCACGAATCGGAGAACATGAAGTGCAACCCGTAGCGTTTGCTGTTCACGCTGCGATTGCGACGCACGACGCCGTTGGTGACGAACTCGAAGTAGATGCCATCGCGATGTCCGACAATGGTGTTGTCCTCGAGTACGATGTCCCGGCTCGACCAGAGATGCAGGCCGTTGCCCGTCACCGTTTGCGAGCCCTCCATGCCGTGCAGCACGTTCTGGCGCACCAGGCAGGCACTCGCCCGCTGCAGGTAGATGCCGAAGAGTGTGTTCTCGAAGCGATTGCGCTCGATGAGGCAGCCGGCCGCATTCATCACACGCAGTGCGGCGCGATCGGTGGCCTGACTGGTGCCGGTATTCCGGAAGGTGAGATCGCGGACCGTCACCGAGTCCGCCTGAACCACGAGAATCTCGCGCATCCCCTCGCCGTCGAGCACGGCGCCGCTGTCTCCCTGCAACGTGACGGGCCGCTCGATCACCACCGTGGCTTCCTTATGCACCCCGCGGCGCAGCTGCACGACGCCGTTACGTCTCACGGCGCGCAGCGCCTCGGCGATGGTGCCCACCGTTCGAACGGAGGACGCCGTCTTCGATGACGCGACGGTGGCGCGCTGTATCGGATTGGTCGACACGAAGACCGTATCGACGCGCAACGCTGTCGACATGCCGGAGCGCACAATCGCCGGTCGCGGTGTCGATGGCACCGCAGCCACCTGCGCCTCGGCCGCGCTGCCGAGCACTGACGTGAGTGCAACGGCGGCCACGCGCCGCAGACGGTGCGCCGGTGAAGAAAGACTCGAATTCGCATGCGTGCGTATCAGCAAGAGAATTCGCCGCATTGCCCGGGTCGCCATCGCTCCCGTCCATGGCATCCGGTACTCAGTGTGTGTGCGCGGAGGGCGCGCCCGTCGGTGCGAACTGGTCCCGCTGCACCATCGCCAGCACGTCATGCCAGGCCATGGTTCGTCCGCCATATCGCTGTACCAGCGATGCATCCGACGCTTCAGGCGGGAACGCCGCGTAGGCACGGCCCATGGGTGACCGAACGCTTCCGTTATGCAGAAATCGCGCCTGCGCGACATCAAGCCAGCGATCCGGCGCATCGAAGTCTGCCACGAGTATCTGCCTCGCATGATCGTTCGCGGGAAGACTCGCCACGAACGAAGCGAGGCACTCGATCGAGTCGAACGTGTCAACCTTGCCCCGGGTGCTCAGCAGCATGGCGCCGAATCGCGTGTCATCGATCGCCATGCGGCAGTAGCGACAGGCATCTTGGCCGCGCACCAGCGCGCGCGGCCGGGAGTTGCACGCCTGCGCGCCCAGCGCAAGCGAGAGGATGGCGAATGCAGAGACGTGTCGTGTCATGCGACCTTCCGCACGCGCTCGTGACGATCGTTCGTGAGCGTCCGGCCGCCGGAGAACGCCGCTGCGGTGCCGAGCACGACGCTCGCGATCGCCAGTGCACCGCCGATCGCAGGCCATGAGGTCGCGGTGAAGTTGAGAAGCTTCTTGCTGCCAATCAGCGGCGGCTGATACGACATGCCGGGGATCTGGATGGGCGCGTGTTCGAGATCCAGGTTGTGCCCGTAGTCGTATTCCCATCGCCAGAAGTCTGCGATGCCAAGCACGGCGGTCAGGATCAGTACGACGGTCCAGGCGCGAATCCAGTTCATACGCCCGACCGCGGCGGCGGCCATGCCGAGCATCATCATCGCGATGATGCCCGGACGGATCAGCTTGAGTTCAGGGATCGACTCGGGCTCGATGGTCTGCATGCCGATGTAGTGATTGAGCCCGTTGATGTTCTGCAGATCGTTTGGCCCGACACCGCTCACCGTGTGCGCCCAGATGTGCATGCCAAGTCCTTCCGGGTACTGTGGCGCGGTCAGCGAGACGCGCCACAGTGGGAAGAGCAGGGAGAGTCCGAGCGCCAGCGCCGCAGTGGCGAGCAGCACGCGGGAGCGAACGGTTGCGTTCACGGATTGTGCGTCGCGTGGGCGGCGGCTGCCTTCGTCACGGGTGGTGTGGGCAGTGTGATCCCACGAGCGGCGGCTCGCTTGGCCTGGCCTTGCGCACGAACGGTGTTGCCGCTCAGCGGAACGCTCGACCCGACCGGCGAAACTCGCACGTATCCCTGCATTTCCTGGTGCAGTGCCGAGCAGAAGTCGGTGCAGTACATCGGAAAGACTCCGACGGAAAGGGGAATCCATTTCAGCGTACGTGTCTCACCGGGCATGACCAGCAGCTCGGCGTTCTGCGCACCCTGAATTGCGAAGCCGTGAGGAATGTCCCAGTCCTGCTCGAGATTGGTGATGTGGAAGAGCACCGTATCGCCCACCTGCACGCCTTCGATGTTGTCGGGCGCGAAATGCGAGCGGATCGCGGTCATGCGCACATGCACCACCTTCCCCTTTCGCTCGACACCGGCTTCACGTTCGGCCATCGTCACCTGCGGGTGTCGATTCTCGGCGAGCTTGTAGTACTTCACCTGCTGCTTCTCGATCTTCGACGCTTCGATCGCGTTCGCATAGTGCGGCTCGCCGGTCGTCGGGAAGTCGAGGATGAGCTTCATCTTGTCACCCGAGATGTCGTATAGCTGCGCGGACTGCGTGAGTTCGGGGCCCGTCGGGAGATAGCGATCCTTGGTGATCTTGTTCATCGCGACGGCGTACTTGCCGGCGGGCTTGGTGGTGCCGCCACCGGGAATCATGAGGTGACCGACCGAGTAGTACGTCGGCGTGCGGTCCACCACTTCCCAGGTGCCCAGCTTCCACTTGACGATCTCGGAGGAGATGAACACCGACGTGTAGGCGTAGCCTTTGCCGTCGAACTCAGTGTGGAGGGGACCGAGTCCCGGATCCTTCACTTCACCGGCGAGAATCGCCTCGTACTTGAGCACCGGGATTCCATCGACTTCCGTTTCGTACGCCTTGTCTTCGATGGCCTTGAGCAGCTTGGTGAACGAATGCACCGGAATGACCGTTGCGAGTTTGCCACCGGCCACGATGTACTCGCCCGACGGATCCACATCCGCGCCGTGCGGTGACTTGGGCGTGGGCAGGAAGTAGATCGAGTTCGGGCACGACTGTGGCGTAAGGACGGTGACACCCTTGCGCGTCTCGGAGTGTCCGGTGCGCGTGAAATCGTCCATCACGTTGTGCGCGTACGTCGACGGCCACTGCTCACCCTTGCCCGCCTTCTTGCACGTTTCGAGTGTTTTCCAGTTGATCGCGGCGATGAAGTCTTTGTCCGCCTTCGACGCGTTGATCTCGAGCTTCTCGTACGCCTGCTCGGAGTTGTATGACGTGAAGAAGACCCAGTCCTTCGACGGGCCCTTGCCCGCACGCGCGAGATCGTAGTTGTAGCCCGGCACCAGCAGCTGGAACGCGACGTCCATCTTGCCGGGTGCGTTCGCGCTCACGAAGCTGATCGTGCCCTTGAACGATTTCTTGAAGTCGGAGATCGGAACGTCTGCCTGCGGGATCGGCAGCGAGAAGCGGGTCGATGCGATCACGTACTCGGTGTTCGACGTCAGGAACGGCGAGCCGTGATTGCCGCCGGAGTTCGGGATCTGCAGGATCTCCGATGCTTCGAAGGTGCGCAGATCGATGCGCGCGACGCGCGGGGTGTTGTTGGCGTTCACGAACAACCAGCGACCGTCGTCCTCACCGTTCGTCTGGGAGAGCGCGGTGTGGTGAAGATCATCCCACGGAATGTTGCCGAACGTCGTTTCCAGCATCGGCTTCGTTTCTTCCGAGTAGCCCCAACCGTTTTCAGGGAACTGCGAGAAGACGGGCACGATCTTCAACAGGCGGCCGGAGGGCAGCCCGTAAACGCCGACCTGTCCATTGAATCCACCGGACATGAATGCGTAGAACTCGTCGTGCTGACCTGGTGCGACATACGTCCTGGCGGCGGCGTCGGCGTTGCCGATTGCGCCTGCTGGTCGACTGGTCGGCGCGCATCCGTACGCATATGCCATCGTGATGGCGACGGTGACCGTCGCCACGATCCATCCGCTGCGGCGAGAGACTGACATGAGGCTGACCCCGAGAGTGGGTAAGGTGTTCAGGAGCGCGGACCGCCGCGTGGAAGGCAGCGAGGCTCATCGGCGAATCTCGGATGCAACATGCAAGATTAAAGTCAGCACTACCCCGTACTTTCCACAGGCATTCCCTGACAGCCACGGATGCCGAACGCACGTCAACTACCCGTATGCGGCTTACCAGATTCTCGGACAACGCCGTTCGTTGCCTCATTGTGCTCGCGCTCGAACCCGAGCGTGCGATTCCGGTGCGCACGATTGCGGAGCGGATGAGCATGTCTTACGAACATTTGGTGAAGATCGTACACAAGCTCGTTGCGCTCGGCTACGTCGAGACGGAGCGCGGACGACACGGTGGCGTGCGGCTGGCTGTGCCTGCCGACGAGATCAATCTTGGCGCGCTGATCAGAAAGACCGAGGAGAGCCTGGCACTCGTGGAGTGCTTCGACGCCGAGCGCAATGGTTGCCCGATTGCGGCGGCCTGTCGGCTCCCGAGCGTGCTCGATCAGGCGCTCAATGCGTTCTTCGCGGTGCTCGACGAACGCACGCTGGCGCACGTGGCGGAGCCCCGTCGTCGTCTGCTGCGTCTGACGAAGGCCGATCCGGGGTAGCGCGGCATGTCTGTGAACCGCGTGTCGTCGCCCTGGGCCGAGATCATTCGCCCAGCACCGTCAGCATCGCCTTGGCAAACGCCGGTAGATCCTTCGGCACGCGCGCGCTGACGATAGTGCCGTCGATGTATGCCGGCGCGTCCACCCACGTCGCTCCCGCGTTGACCACATCGTCTCGGATGCCAACGGTGGACGTCAACGTGCGACCGCGAACGATGCCCGCAGAAATGAGAATCCACGGCCCGTGGCAGATCGTCGCGATCATCCCGCCCGCCGCATGGACCCGTCGCACCAGGTTCAGAACCGCCGGGTCCCGCCGCAGTTTGTCGGGGGCCCAGCCACCGGGCGCAAGGACGCCCCGCAGCGTCGTCGGATCGACGTCCCCGACCTGACAGTCCATTACCGCCGGGTACCCCCATTTCCCGTCGTATTTCGCGTCGCCCATCCCGACGAGTGGCGTGGTGAAACCGGCCTCCTCGAGGCGGAGCTTCGGATACCAGACTTCGAGGTCTTCGTATTCGGGGCCGACAAGGATGGCGATCGTGCCGAGTGACATGGCGGAGCGAGGCTGGAGTGGAGGAAGGATCGAACATTGCCGGGCGCGGTCGCGATGCTCGATCATCACGCGGGTGGATCAACGCGATGATCGATGGCCGCGCGACGGAAAGATGCAGCGCCGCCACGGATTCGTGCCGCACCCCCAGTTCACCGCTCAGGCTGCGACGTGTACAATGCAAATGTTGCGCCTCGCACCGACCGCTCGCCGTCTGTGCCGGCCCGGCCACTCCTCATCCCCGACACGTCAGGAGCGACATGAAACTCATCGTAGCGATCATTCGGCCGGAGAAGGTGGCCGACGTCAAGCGGGCCCTGTTTCAGGTGGGGGTTACGGGGATGACGCTCACACGCGTCAGTGGACATGGCGGTGAACGCGATGTCGTGCAGCGCTACCGCGGGGACACGGTGGTGCTCGAGTTTCATGAGAAAGTGCGCATCGAGATGGCCTGCTCCGACGAGTTCGTGGAGCGCGCCATCAACGCCATCTGCAACGCGGCACGCACGGGCAATGTCGGGGACGGGAAGATCTTCGTGCTGCCGCTCGATCATACCGTGCGTATTCGCACCGGTGAGCGGGATAACGATGCGCTCACCGCGGTCAACGCCGACGAAATCATGCGCAAGACCCAACTCGAAATTCCCGTTCCCAACCTCGAGGATCTGCGATGACCGGTGCGGCGTCGATCATCCCGTTGTTGCAGGCTGCGGAACCGGTTGCGCTGTCGTCGGGCGATACGGCATGGGTACTCATGAGTACGGCGCTTGTGCTGCTGATGGTGCCGGGACTCGCCTTTTTCTACGGTGGACTGGTGCGCAACAAGAGCGCGCTCAACACCATGCTCATGAGCCTCGGCGCGCTCGCGGTCGTGACCGTACAGTGGGTGCTCGTTGGCTACAGTCTGGCGTTCAGCCCTGGATCGAGCTGGATCGGGGGCTTCTCGTTCGCCGGATTTCAGGGAGTCACTGCCGCCGCCAATGCGACATATGCTCCCGCGTTGCCCCACGTGCTCTTCGCCGCGTTCCAGGCGATGTTCGCCGGCATCACCGTCGCACTCTTCTCGGGCGCCGTGATCGATCGCATGCGCTACGTGGCGTATCTGCTCTTCGGGTTGCTCTGGACGACGCTCATCTACGATCCACTCGCGCATTGGGTGTGGGGCGCGGGCGGGTGGCTGCGCACCTTGGGCGCACTCGACTTCGCCGGCGGCACGGAGGTGCACATCAGCGCCGGCATTACGGCGCTGGTCCTGGCCACCATGCTCGGACCACGGCGCGACTTCAAACGCGTGCCGAATGTGCC
>ENA-ORBV01014021-ORBV01014021.1-microbial-mat-metagenome-genome-assembly--contig:-NODE-14021-length-12077-cov-4.664750_pt1 | contig 12077 bp, 11 predicted proteins | sample MGYA00237777_ERZ505514 | MGnify/ENA primary metagenome ERZ505514 (study PRJEB26160, sample SAMN06269048) | microbial mat metagenome | isolation source: Oligotrophic lake microbial mat | place... | reverse complement strand
CCACTGGACGATCCTGGACTCCGACCGCATTACGCCTTTCGGCAAGTGGCTGAGGGGTACGAGCCTTGACGAACTCCCCCAACTCCTCAACGTCTTCCTCGGCGACATGAGCCTCGTTGGCCCGCGGCCGGAACGCCCCGAACTCATTGAACGCTTCCGAGAAGACTGGCGTGGGTACATGCTGCGGCAGCACGTCAAGGCGGGCATCACTGGCTGGGCACAGGTCAACGGTTTCCGTGGGAACACCAGCCTCAAGAAGCGGTTGCAGCACGACTTGTACTACGTGCGGCATTGGAGCCTTGGGTTTGATCTCAAGATCCTTTGGCTGACCCTGTTCCGGGGCTTTGTGCACCATAACGCGCACTGACTAAGGCGCTCCTGGACTCAGATCGTTCAGATTCACCGTCTTGAACCACCCGTGCCCGTCGCGGCGAGGAACGCTTCGGCGCATCCGCAACCGAGTGCGATTGACCGCCGTAAAGTACCTCAACTGGTGCGGACGCCCGGCGTGGTGGCCCGCGATGCACCTGTTCGGCTCTCGTTGGTGTGTTTGCAAGTGCCTCTTTCCAAAAAGAGGCCGGGAGGTTATTCTTGTCGCTGGATCACTCTGTTCTTCCGTCAACCGCCGCGGCGACTCCTTCAGCCGCGCACCCGGGTTCTCCCATGTCTCACAAGCCGCACGCCGTTAATGCCGAACCGCAGTCCAGTGCCCGTGATGTTGGGCACATCAGCATGGGCCGCAAGAAGAAGTCGGATCCGCACGCGACCCGCTGGGGCAAGTTTCTGCAGGCGGCGATCAAGTTAAAGTCGTCCGATCTCATCATGAAGTCGGACCAGATTCCGAAGTTGCGGCTCCGGGGCGACCTGAAGCCCTTGGATTGTGAGCCGGTGAGCACGGAAGAGTTCTGGTCGATCGCTGAATCGATCCTGAGCCCCGAGCAGGTGGGCGACCTGCACAAACTGGGCTCGGTCGACTTCGCGTACGACTACGACGATCACAACCGTTTCCGTGTGAATCTTTTCCAGGCCCGCGGCAAACTCTCGGTAGCCGCCCGCCTCATCACCAGCCACATTCGGCGGTTCGAGGAGTTGTACCTCCCCCCCGCCATGAGCGAAATCGCCCTGCAGCCCAACGGCATCGTGCTGCTCTGCGGCGTGACGGGTTCGGGCAAGTCGACAACCATCGCGGCCATGCTCGACTACGTGAACGAGCGTCGGCCCGTCCACATCGTGACGATCGAGGACCCGATCGAGTACATCTTCGTTGACAAGAAGGCCACGATCAACCAGCGCGAGATCGGCATCGACTGCCTCGATTTCAAGGTCGCCCTGCGGGCACTCGTGCGTGAAAACCCCGACATCGTGCTGGTCGGCGAAATGCGCGACAACGAGACGTTCCATGCGGCCCTCCACGCCGCGGAAACCGGCCACTTGGTGTACGGGACGATCCACGCCTCGAGCACCACGCAATGTTTCAGCCGTATTTACGGTCTGTTCGAGCAGGAGGAAGTGGAGCAGGTCCGCAAGATCCTGGCGTACCAGATGCGGGCGTTCGTGTACCAGAAGCTGCTGCCGACGCTCCACCCCAATATCGCGCGCATCCCCGCGCTCGAGATCCTCATCAACAACAGCGTCGTCAAGAAGCACGTGCTGGAATCGCGTGAAGGCGAACTCCGCGAGTACCTCAAGAGCGTCGAGGCTCGCCAAACGGGCATGGTGGACTTCAACGAGAGCCTCGTGCAACTGGTCGAAACCGAGTACGTGCACCTGCGGGTGGCCGAGGAAGCCTCCCCCAACATCGATGAGTTCCGGATGCGTCTCAAGAAACTTGGGAAGTAACGCCGGGCACACCGGAATTCGCTTGTCTGTGGTTCTTCGCACGGCGGCAGCAGGGCGCAATATCCTTTGTCACGCCAGTAGGATTCCACTCTTTCTGGCGGGAGGCGGTTGTCCTGACGATCCATCGCCGGGTGTTCGACGGTCGCAGGGGGTTGTGCAATGGCAAGGAAGCTCGACTACCTGACGATCCGCGGCTTCAAGTCGATCAAGGCCCTGGAAGATCTTGAACTCGGCGGGCTGAACATCCTGATCGGTTCGAACGGAGCAGGCAAGAGCAACTTTGTCGAGTTCTTTCGTGTCCTCCGTGCGATGGTCGACGAACGACTTCAGTCCTACGTCCTCGAGAACGGTCCGGCCGACGGCTATTTTCACGATGGGGTTGGAGAAACGAAAGAGATCTCCGCGGAACTGAAGTTTGGAGTCAACGGGTATTCGTTTTCCTTGAAACCCACGGCTGAGGGCACCGTCCTTATCGGGAGGGAAGACGTTGCATACTCAGGCGTTCGTGAAGTGTCCCACCCGATCGGAATAGGAGTTCCCGAATCGCGACTCAAGACGAGTAGTAAGGACTCCGGGCTCGCGGCCGACCACGGCCCCAACTGGTATGTGTACGAGTCACTTTCGGATTGGAACGTCTACCACTTTCACGACACCAGTGCCACCGCCCTGATGCGCCGAGACGGCGGCATCGAACAGACCGATCGCCTCCGTCCGGCCGGCGAAAACCTCGCGCCCTTCCTCCTGCATTTGAGGCACACGTCACCCGGTGTCTACCAGACGATCCGAACGACCGTTCAGCGGATCGCGCCCTACTTTGACGACTTCGTGCTGGGCGTTCGCGAGTCCAAAGCCGAAGATCAGGTGCGGCTCACCTGGAAACAGAAGGGTAAAGACTACATCTTCTCGCCCGGTCACCTTTCCGATGGAACCATTCGGTTCGTCTGTCTCGCGACGGCGCTCCTTCAACCCAGTCCGCCCGCCACGATCGTGATCGACGAACCCGAACTCGGCCTTCATCCCGAGGCCCTCGCCGTGCTGGCAGGGCTCTTCCGCTCCGCTTCTACGAGGACGCAAATCATCGCCGCGACCCAATCGCCCGTGCTGCTCAGCGAGTTTGAGCCCGAGCACGTGATTACCGTCGACCAGGTCAGCGGTGCTTCTCGGTTCTCGAGGCTTGATGGCGAAGCCTTAGATCATTGGCTGCACGATTTCACCCTCGGCGAACTCTGGCTCAAAGGCAACATCCGTGGCGGGGTGAACGGTGCATGAGATCCTCGTTCTTTGTGAGGGCCACACCGAGCGGGAGTTCTGCCGCGCCATCATCGCTCCCGTAATCGCCAATTCCGGCATCGCTCTCGTGGGCACGCTCGTGGGCAAGCCGGGCAGAAAGCGCGGCGGTATCCGTCCTTGGCCAGCCTATCGAAGCGAACTGGTACGATTGGCAAAGGAACGTAGAGATCGGCATGTCGCGGTTCTCGTCGATTACTACGCCATGCCCGATTCTTGGCCCGGTCGCGCCGCCCCTGCCGCGCCGGTTGAGCAGCGAGGCCCCCGCATCGAGGCCGCTCTTGCCGCTGATCTTCGAGATGATCTTGGGGATCGATTCCACCCCTGCGTGCAGGTCCACGAGTTCGAGAGCCTTCTTTTCGTCAGCCCGCGCGTGACCGCGGCACGAATCTCGTCCGTACCTGACGGCGCGGCCCCGGGTCTCACGGCCAAAATGGAGGGAATCCGGGCTGCCTGCGGCCCCACCGTCGAACATATCGATGATTCGCCCGACACCGCCCCCTCGAAGCGGCTGATCGGAATCATGCCGGGGTACGACAAAGTGGCGTGGAGTATCCCCGCTCTTGCAGGCGTTGAGATTTCCCTGCTGCGGCGAGAATGTCCGTGGCTCGGACGCTGGCTTTTGCGTTTAGAATCTGTGGGGTCCGGCCCCGACGGTTGAGTTTGAGTCGAGCCCGCTCGCGGCGTATCGCGAAGAAATCCTTTCGGATCGATCTTTTGAGCAACCGTCCTCCCTGAAAACGTGATATCCTTGGGACCCTTCGTACCCGGGATCAGCCGGGTGGTTGTTTTGTCCGTCCGATCGTCCGACCGCATCGGCCTTGGGGCCGACCCCGCGTTCCACGGGAGGTTCGTGCCGGTGCCCATAATGCCAGAAACGATGCCGATTTCATCCGATCCGTCTTTCTCCGGAAGCGGGCTCATACTCGGCTCGGGCCTGATGCTCATGTCGTGGTGGAAGCCCATACTGCTTCTCATCCCCTTCGTCCCTTGGGCGATCCTCATCTCGAAGGTCTTCGACAAGCACGCGGCACGGTTCTTCCTGCCCCGTGAGAACTGGAACGTCGTTCACCTCGCCGTCGGGTTGGTCGCGTTCTTCGTGGCGATCCTGATGCCCATGCGGACGGAGCTGGCCTTCTGGATGGGGATGCTGGCGGTGGTCTTCCTCCTGGCGATCGACGTCTTCGTCTTCATGCACATGGCGAACAAGGACGAGCGGGTTCCCGAGGAGTTTCATCTGAAACTCGACTTCTCGAGTTTCACGGAGGCCAAGGCCAAGCGCGTGGCCGAGAAGAAGCAGGGCAAGGTCGAACTCGTCATGCGGGCGTCCGACAAGTCCGTGCTCGCCCCGCCCAACATGGATCAGCCCGAGTTCGCGACCCGCGTCGCCGCCGAGACGATGTTCCTGAAGGGGCTCGACGCCCGCGCCAGCCAGATGGATATCGCCCCCACGGGCAAGGACAACGCCTACCAGGTTTCGTACATCGTCGATGGTGTCCGGCAGCCGGGCGACATCTTGGCCGGGCCCGATGCGCTCAAGGTCATCGATATCTGGAAGACCGCGGCAAAGCTCGACCTCCAGGAACGCCGCAGGAAATTGGAAACCGCCCTCACCGTCGAGCGCGGCGAAAGCAGGAAGAAGGTCCGCGTCACCACGAGCGGCACCCAGACCGGTCTCCGGATGACGCTTCTGGTTGACCCGGAAGGTCAGGTTCGTCGCAAGGAGGCCGATCTCGGTCTGCTCGAACCCCAGATGGCGGAAATCAAGGCGTTGGTTGCGGACGGCCGCGGCATCGTGCTCATCTCGGCCCCGCCCGATGCCGGACGCACCACAACCCTGTACGCCATCACCAAAATGCACGATGCATACACCAAAAACGTCCAGACTGTTGAACTGGATATCCAGGACTCGATGGAGGGCGTCCGCCAGAACAAGTTCGACCCTCAATCGGAAGGTCCCGAGTTTTCGACGTTGGTGCGGTCCATTTTGCGACGCGACCCGGACGTCGTTTCAATCGCGGAACTGCCGGATGCGAGCACCGCCAAAGAAATCGCCAAGGCCGATTATGAGCGGATGCGGGTCTACGTCTCCCTCCCGACCGAGAACTCGATGAAGGCTCTGGCGGCGTGGCTGAAAGCGGTGGGGGAGAACGACGTCGCGGTCAAAAACCTCAAGGGCGTAATCTCGCAGAGGCTTGTGCGGAAACTCTGCACCAACTGTCGCCTGGCGTACCAGCCCTCGGCCGACACCCTGAAGAAACTGGGGCTGCCGGCCGACAAGGTCAAGCAACTTTACAAAAAGGGCGGGCAGGTTCTCATCAAGAACAAGCCCGAAGTCTGCCCCCTCTGTGCAGGCGTCGGGTACAGCGGCCAAGAGGGTGTTTTCGAGGTTTTCGCGTTCCAACCGGCGGAACTCGCCGCCATCGGCACCGGCGACATCGCGACCCTCCGCACCGAACTCCGCAAACGCGGCCAGCCGACGATTCAGCAAGCGGCGATCAAGAAGGCGTTGGACGGCGTAACAAGCGTGGAAGAGGTCGCCCGTATCACGGCGGAAGCCGCCCCGGCGGCACCGGCTTCGGCACCAAGGGCCGCCCCCGCGGCACCCGGCGTGCCCGCCCCGGCGGCGAAACCTTGAGGCCTCTTGGCCGGTAACGGACGGTTGTCCGGGCCTCGCGAATCCGGTGTCGGGTGAAGTGTGACAGGACCTTCGGCGTCCGTCTCTGGAGTGTGTTCAATGGGTCTATCACTGATTGCGATCGCGATTGTCCTGGTCACGACCTACATCTGGCTCACCCGCGGATTCTTCTCCGCGTTCCTGCACATGATGTGCGTGGTGCTGGCCGGCGGCATCGCGTTCGCCTTCTGGGAGCCCTTGGCTTACGTGTTCCTGGGCAAGAGTTCATTCCTCGAGGCGATCGCGTGGTGCATGGGCCTGGCGCTCCCCTTCGTGGCGTCCCTCGTGGTGCTGCGGCTGGTGTGCGACAAGGTCATCCGCTACAACCTCGCGGTGCCGAAAGTCGCGGACTATGTCGGTGGTGGGCTGTGCGGGCTGGTTGCGGGCGTAGTGGTGGCGGGCATCACCGTCATCTCCCTGGGCACGCTCCGCCTGGACACCGTGTTGCTCGGGCATCGCGCCCTTTCGTATTCGTCCAACGGCAGCATCGTGCGGTCCGGCGGTTTGTGGGTTCCGGTCGACCGCGTGGTCACCAAGTTCTACGGCCAACTGTCCGCGGCGTCATTCCGGACTTCGACCCCTCTCGCTTCCGAGTACCCGAACCTGGATGAGGTCGGGACCTCACTCCGCATGAACTTCGGCGACGGCAAAGGCCGGACGACCGTCAAACCTAAGGACTTCGAGATGGTCGCTCGCTTCACCGTCGGGAAGGGCAAGAACCTCCCGACCGGCGATCTCTTGAACGACGCTTGGATGAAGGTGCCACAAAAGTACACCGACGCCGACAAGGCAAACCCGATCCCGGGCTCTCACCTCGAAGGCTTTGTCGTCAAGTTCAACGCGGGCGCGAATGAAAAAGGCGAAGGCAAGAAGGTGATCGGAGCGTCGCAGATCAGGCTGGTCATCATGAACGCCGCGGTCGTCGAAGAGGCCGACGAGTTTCAAACGCTGTACCCGATCGCGGCGACTTGCCAGGCCGACAGTACCAGCCCCCAGATGGCCCGGTTCCGCTACGACGCCAATGACACCTATCTGGCGTCACCCGGCGGTGCCTCCGAGGCGACCTTCGGGTTCGAGTTCGTTGTCCCACCGGGCTTCGAGCCCCTTTCGCTCTACGTCAAGAACGTCCGCCACATCGTGGCCGATGACAAGACGGCGAAACCATGGAAAGAGTTCGGCTCCGCCTCGGAACGCGACGCCGCGATCAAGGCGGGCGCTCTCATCAAACCGCAGGGCGTAGCCGGCCCAGCCGGTACGGCCGATTCCACCGGCGCTGTACCCGCGGAACTGCCCGTTGACGTGACGCAGGAGGTCAAGGCCGGCAGCGGGCAGCCGCTTCAGCCCAACGTGGTCCCGCAAATTGAGGGCGTGCGCTTCAACAACCGTCTGCCCTGGATCATCCAGAAGGGAACCCACGGCGGGCTGGAGATCGACGACAAAAACACCATCCTGAACGGCCTCGCGACGTTCGCCGCCGACTACAAATCCGGCAGTTTCGAAAAGACCCTCAAAATCGAGAGACTGCTGACGACCACCGACACGGTCATCGTTCAGATCGACGTCACCCTCGGCACCAAGTTCAGTTTCTTGGGGCAGGCCGCGGCCGGCGTCGACAAAATCTCGCCCCCGCTGCTCCGGGATACCGGCGGGCAGGTCTACGAGCCGGTCGGTTACATTTACGAAGACCAAACCAGGAAGGTGGTCCGTTACACCCCGGGCGAACCCATCCGCTCGCTCAGCCAGTTGGCCAGCCAGGACGGAATCTCCCTCACCCGCAGCCGCACCGATCAGAAACTCACCCTCATTTTCCGGGTCAGCCTGGGCGTCACGCTCGACCGGTTCACGCTCGGCAACAAGAGCATCGTAAAGTTCGACCCTCCGGTCCCGCTCGACATGCAGAACAAATGACCACCCGCTAAACCGTCGGCGCATAAAAAAGCCCGGTCGATCGCGACCGGGTTTTCGTTTAGATTTCGGTACCGACTGACCCCCGATCGATCAACTCGGTCGGGTCAGGCCTTCGCCTTCTTGCCGCCCTTTTTCTCGCCCTTGTCGGCCTTCTTGTCGCCCTTGTCACCCTTCTTTTCGCCCTTGGACTTGCCGCCATCTTTGGCTCCCGAGTCCGCGGACTTGGATTCGCCACCACCGAAGCCCTTGGGCTTGTCGGTGAGGGCCATGGCAATGGCGGCATCGAGCGCGTTGCGCCGAGCAGCCTGCTTCTCTTCCCAGCGGTCCTTGGGGTCCTGGCGCTCTTCGCGCTGACGACCGCCGCCGCCGCCCTCTCGTTCCGCTTCTTCCTTGCGGTTGCCTTCCAGTTCGCGGTCCGCCTTCACATGCACGCGGACGGTGCTGTCCAGGTCGTTATCGAGCTTGATGTGGACGTCAAACGAATCGACCCGCTTGATGGTCTGGGCGATCCGGATCTCGCGGGGCCTGATGTCGTGGCCCTGCTCCTTGAGCGACGACGAAATGTCCTGTTGCGTGACGGCCCCGTACAGAATTCCCTGATCGTTCACCGAGCGAACCAGCGTGATCTCAACCCCCTTGAGTTTCGTGATCGTCTCTTCGCGTGTCTTGCGTTCCGCGGCGACCAACTTCTGTGCATCCGCCCGCTTGGCCGAAAGTTGCTTCACAAGTTCGTCGCTGGGCGCAGTCGCCAACGCGCGAGGCAGCAAGTAATTTCGAGCAAAGCCGGTACGGACGTTCACCACGTCGCCGACGATGCCGAGGGAATCAACGTTTTCAACGAGGAGCAGTTTGACGGTTTTAGCCATCGTGCTGTCCTTTCTATCCGCGTGGCGGATAAAGAGTTAGGAGCAACGGCAGGCCGACGATTGGCGTTGCCCGATGCCCCAGCATGGGGGACCATGTTAGGCAGTCTCCCACGTTCGCAGTGTCATTCCAGGCGATCCAGCCGCGGCGGGCCTTTGTGGTCGACCCGCAACCCGCCTTCGGTGGTTGTGCCGCTCCGAACGACGCCACCCGTTGCGCTGTCCACCAGGCTTTTGCCGAAAGGAACGTAGTTCGGCGTGGGATACACGCGATCAACAACCCGCGTGACGCTGAACACCATTCCACGAAAAATCAGGCCCGCGGAACTTCCGCGGCATCCACAGGGTTGGCGAGCGAGGCGAGCGTCTGCTGCGTTTGAATGTTCCATAGAAATCGCTCCCCGAAGGAATCAACCACCGGTCCTTCCGACCGTGGTCGGACTGTCACAAGCGGGCCGCGACGCGGCCTACACCGGTCTAACCGTTAAAACGGAATGTCGTCGGAAGCAATGTCCTCGGCCGGGGCCGATGGCCGGCTCGGCGCCGACGGGCGGTTGCCGTAGGTTCGAGCCGGGGGTGCGGAAGGTGAACCCGACTGGCCGCTCGAACCGCCGCCGTTGTCGTTGCCTTGGTAGCTAGAGTCATCGCCGCCGCCCGAGTTCGGCCCGCCCGGCTTGCTGTCCACAAACTGGAAGCCTTCGACCACGACCTTCAATTTCGACTGCTTCTTGCCTTCCTTGTCCTCCCACGAGTCGAGCTTGAGGCGGCCCTCAATAAAGACCGGACGGCCCTTGGCGAGGTACTTGTGCAGGATTTCAGCCGTCTTGCCCCACGCCTCGCAGTCGACGAAGGTCACGTCTTTCCGCTTTTCACCGTCTTGGCCCACCCATTCGCGATTGACGGCAATACCAAGGTTCGCCACGTTCTGGCCGCCTTGGATGGCCCGCAATTCGACATCGCGGGTGAGGTTGCCCATCAGAAACACGCGGTTGAAATTCGGCACGAGTCCGGCTCCTTCGGGTTGGGTTTCAGCTGTGGGAACAAGCCTCGGACACCTCGGCCTGAGCCCCGCAGCCAGAGCATACCCGGAGAACGCCCGCCGCGGAATGGGGACACGGCCACTTTGGGCTTCGGACTGACAGACAGCTGTCAGTCGGCATCGTCCGCCCGGCAAATTGTGTCGTTCAAGCGATAACTGACGGACCTTCCCAGCCCGGGGTTGCGGACGACGACGCCCCACTCCACCAGCTCCGTGATGTCCCGCAAACCCGTGTCCAGAGAGCACTTGACCAGCTTCGCGTATTTGGATGTCGTGAGAAATCTCTCGAATCCGTCCGGCAATCGGTCGACAACCTCATGCTGACGCGGGTTGATGGGCCGGCCTTGCAGCGATCACCAGACGCGGGCCTTCCCTGGGACCGATGCGAGCGAATCCTCGGCGCGGACCACCGCCCGGCCGAGACACGGCACAAACCACGCGACCCACTCCATCGCCGCTGCAACGCCGTTATCCGGACCTGGGACCCCCGCCATGCCTTCTCACGGCCGTCTAGCGATCATCCTCACTATTCGCATCAAACGGCGCCGGCTCCGGCGAATCAACCGTGCGCACCGGATCGTCGAATAGGTCGGCCGCGGGCGTGTCCGACCGTGAGCCCGCCATGCCATCCGCCGCATCCGCCGTCGGGAAGGTGAGGCCCTTGGCCTTGGCCTCTTCGGCCGCCAGCACCTTCATCATCTCCCACTCTTCCGGAGTAATGAGCACGTCGCGGGCCACGCTCCCCTTGTGGTCAGAGATGATGCCCGAGATCCCCATCAAATCAATCAATCGGCTCGACCGCGTATAGCCGATGGCGAGCCGCCGCTGCAACAGCGAAACGCTGCCGCGCTTCGTCTCGAGAACAATCTCCACCGCCCGCGTGAACATCGGGTCTTCCTGCGCGGCCTTGAGGCTGGCCGACGAGTTGTTCTGGCTCTGCAAGATGCGGTCCGCATCGGTGCCGTCGGCGGCTTTGGTGCCCAGTTGCACCAGCGACCGCTCGAACGACGGCGCTGCAACCTCCTTCATGAACTTCACCACCCTCCGAATCTCGCGGTCGTCCACCAGCGTCCCCTGCGAGCGGCTCAGTTTGTTCGTCCGCGGGTTCAGGAAGAGCATGTCGCCGTGACCCAGCAACAGTTCCGCGCCCTTGCCGTCCAGCACAATCCGGCTGTCCATCCCGCTCGACACCCGGAAGGCCACGCGGCACGGCATGTTGCTCTTGATCAAGCCCGTCACGACGTTCGCCTGCGGCCTTTGTGTCGCCAGAATCAGGTGCATCCCCACCGCCCGTGCCTTCTGCGCGATCCGGATAATGTGCCCTTCCACTTCCTTCGCCGTCATCATCAGGTCCGCCAGTTCATCGATGATGAACACCATGTACGGGAGTTTCCGCGGAATCCGCGACTCTTCCTCCGGCGTCTTGGCGTTCAGCCGCTCCTTCAGTTCTTCCCAGGGCAGTTCGTTGTAACTCGCGATGTCGCGGCAGCCGGCCTCCGCCAACAACTCGTACCGCTCGTCCATCTTGGTGCAGGCCCATTCCAAGATGGCCGCCGCCTTGTTCATCTCGGTCACCACCGGGCACATCAGGTGCGGGATGTCCTTGAACTGCGACATCTCCACCATCTTGGGGTCGACCAGCACCATCTTGAGTTCGCTCGGCTTCTTGGTGTACAGGAAGCCCACGATAATCGTGTTCATGCACACACTCTTGCCGCTGCCCGTGGTGCCCGCGATCAGCATGTGCGGCATCTTGGCAAGGTCCTCGATCAGCGGTTCGCCCGAGGCGTCCTTGCCCATGAACATCGGCAGCTTCATCCCGCTGAACCGCTCGTTCTTGCCCATCAGTTCCTTCAGCCGCACCTTCTCCTTCTGGGCGTTCGGAACCTCGATGCCGATCGTGTCCCGCCCCGCCTGGTTCGCCACGATGCGGATGTTGACGGCCTTCAAAGCCCGCGCAAGATCGCTCGAAATCGCCGACACCGCCGACACCTTGGTGCCCGGGGCCAGCCGAATGTCGTACAGCGTGATGACCGGCCCCGACTCGATGCCGACCACTTCCCCCGCGATCCCGTACTGCCGAAGGCCCGACTCCAGCGCCGTCGCCTGCTCGCGAACGTAACTCTCCAGCGTCAGGTTGAAATTTTCCTCCGGGTCCTCCAGCAAATCGAGCCCGGGGAATCGGTACGACTCGCCCTCATCGATCACCTGCAAATCGCGCAGGCTTTCGATGGTCGCGACCTGCTTGTTGGATTGACCGAAAACAATCGGCAACTTCGCGATCTTCGCCTTGAGGGCCTCGGAATCGAAGACCTGCGGTGCCCCAGGGAGATCGTCGTCCTCATCGATCGCCTCACCGGCATCCTGCTCGTTCTGAACGGGCCCGTTCTTCGCCCTGTCTCTTATACACATCTGACGCTGCCGACGAATAGAGAGGTGTAGATCTCGGTGGTCGCCGTATCAT
>ENA-ORBV01014020-ORBV01014020.1-microbial-mat-metagenome-genome-assembly--contig:-NODE-14020-length-12077-cov-5.892000_pt1 | contig 12077 bp, 7 predicted proteins | sample MGYA00237777_ERZ505514 | MGnify/ENA primary metagenome ERZ505514 (study PRJEB26160, sample SAMN06269048) | microbial mat metagenome | isolation source: Oligotrophic lake microbial mat | place... | reverse complement strand
GCAGCGTCAGATGTGTATAAGAGACAGACATTAGAGTCTAATGGTCACTTTATTTAGTAAACTACTTTTCTACCATAGAGTCATCTGCTGGAGCAGTTCTTTGTGTTTTAATCCAACAACTCTCCCCTGAATTGGGGGAGAGTTTTGAAACTGTCCTTTGATTCAGAGCAGAGTTCAGAACACATTTTGAAACTCTCCACTGAACTTAAGGGAGAGTCTTGAACTTTACTCTATTTGAGGGCTCTTTTGGCATTGTGAGCAAGGCTCCTGTGTCAAGCTTGAACGTTTCTTATCATCAAGGGCAAACAAAGAAAAGGAGCCAGTGTGAGTCACAAAGCAGAAAAAAGGCATTTTTCAATCTGCAAATGGATGTGCAACAACACCGCTTTGTTCACCTGGACCTCTCAACTCAGGTGTGCTTGAAGGTGAACTGCAGCGAGATGCAACCTTGAGGATTTGTCATGATGGGATTGTTTGCTTGATGCTCTGAATTGATGCAAAGTTGCCGGTTGATGACAACTTTTCCTTCGGAAGCAGAATCAAACAGAAATTCACATTGCAGATCATTGTCACATGTGACCAAATGGAGAATGTGACTTTGACAAGATGATTCCAATAGATTTTTTTCTTTTTGATGCACTGCTGAAGAAACCACAAGTTGCCTTCAAAACCGTTAACAAAACTCTTGAATTTATGTTAATTTTTGCTCTTTTCAGTCAGAATTGAATTCGAGATTGTTCTCGTTGCAAGTCTACTTTCCTTTGTTGGTTTGATCTGGTTTGGGGCCAAAGGTGTGTTGACATTTCATCTACCAAAATTTCTGAAAGTTGGCAGCTTTTCTAGCATCATGAAGCTAATTGTGACGTCCTTCATTGCAATTCTGAGCTGCTAATTGTGAATGTGTGACTTGAGAAATGTCATTCGCTTCCAGACAATGCGAAGGGATTGATTTGAGTTCACAAAATTGTTGCTCAGAGATGAAACATCACCAAGAATGATGGTCCTTTGATGATTTAAGCATCAATGCTCTTTTGCATCATTGATGAGATGGCTGTCAATTTTGGTTTCGTGCGTCAAGTTCCTGCCTGTCCCAGCCGTCATCCTTTGTAAGCAAGGCCTCTTGTGCTCTGTCATCACACATGCAGCAGCAGAGATGCAAAAAAGGGTACATGTTGCACCAGTTGCCATTGGACTTCACTCGGTCTTCAAGCATAGCCTCTCGTTCCTTGATTTCATCCTCAATCTCTGCTCGAACCTTTGCTTTGGTCTCGATCAGAAATGTCACATCACGTTCCGCTTCCACTGGGTTGTCAATCAACCACTGTTGAAGCTTGGGTTCAGACCACCATGACGGTTTGGGCATGGGCTTTGTGCCATTGTGCTCAGCTTGGCAAAGAACTTTAAGCCTAAGATCTTCGGACACGGGAGCAAAGAGACTTTTCTGACGCATGCTGGAATTAGGCTCAACCGAGAGGTCACCCAGTTTACGATCATCCTCGTCCTGAAGGCCCAACAAGACACACATAAGTACCTTCTTGTAGTTTGCTGCTTCATGCTTTTCTTGACAGGGACCCTTCTTGTCCTCATCATCACTGTTTGCTTCCGCGTCATCATCGTTATCGTCGCCTGGTGGTGGTGGCAATCTGGCACCCATCTCGTTTGTTCCAGCATTTGCAAAGATGTCGCCATCAAGGCGACGCTGTTGTCGGCATTTGTCAGGTTCACCTTCTGTTAATTGGGCTGGGTAAGATGGAAAGACGTCGTCATTTGACTCCAACACCCCATGCTCATTCTCTTTGTCTTGATTGGCCTGATTAATGGGCTGATTCACCACATCAAATGGGATGCCCACAGCTGTTCTCGGAATGCTGTTGATCTTTTGGCTATGGTTCATCATGCTTTCTCGTCCAGCAAATGGGTTCAATCTCGCAACGTCTTCCCATGTTTGATGACGTGGAACTTGGGCAGCTGCTGCCGGGCGATTGTTCTGCCTCTGCTGGTGCTTCTTCCCTCTTTCCTTTTCCTTTTCTTTCGAGGCCATTAACATCATCTTCCAATTGTTGCAGCATGTTACAAACAGCAATGTTTTGGTTTGGCATTAGTAGCAGCATCGACAAGATCTCAACCGATGCCAAAGAGTAGTGCGCAGTTAAGAGGTGAGCTTTCCTTCAACTTCGGCAATCCCATTTTCTGACTTTTGGAATGACTGGCACCATGGGACTGAGAGCTCGTGAATCAAAACTACAAAATCCAAACAATTTTCCGCGTGCAGCCTTTCAGAAAATTGGCAAGCGAACTCCAAGATCAGACCGTGTGTGGCGAGCTACATTTTTCGATAAACTTCCGCCAAACACTTCATAAGTCCAAAAATCCAAAAGCCGGATGCTCAGGAGACCTGTTAGCGTTAGGACAGACTCCGAGAGACACGGCTGGCCAACTTGACAAGTTGGACCTGGAGGTCGCACGTGAGTCTGGTCTGGTCGCACACAGGCTCACAAGCAATGTGTTGGGCTCACTGCTGAATGAGCCCAGAGTGAGCCCAGAGTGAGCCCAGAGTGAGCCCAGAGTGAGCCCAGAGTGAGCCCAAAAGTGAGCCCAAAAGTGAGCCAGCGTTCCTTGTGAGCCTATGTGCGACCAGATCCGGCTCACGTGCGACCTCCTGGTGCTAGTGCCTGCTGCTCTACCGCATAGTAGAGACAGCTACCAGCAGCAGTCTCTGCGTAACTAATAGCTAGCTAGCTAGCACATGCATAGCTGCTGGCAGTTGAAAGCTGCACACCACTCACGACTGGTTATGGAGGCAATGAGGGTGTGCGGTTAACAAGGCAGTGATCTGATTGGCTAGAATCGCATCCGGTGCTCCTATGACACACTTTGGACATAACGGATTTTAACATTAATGACGTCATGTTAACCTTATCCTCAAGATCTTTCTTGTGTGTTGTTAATCAAGTTTCGATGGAAACATGGATTCCATCAATTTGACAATGGCGTTCAAAGCAGCGGCAAGTAGCGGATAAAACATGGTAACAACCAATCCACATGCCAAGCCAGTGGCACCAGCGGCTGCAGCGCCACAGCAGCAAGAGAATGGTGGTTCATAATCTACAATGGGACCTCAGAGTCAACGACGTTTAACTTTGACGGGGCGAACGCATCTCCTTCAAAGCCAAAGCCACAGGAAGAAACACAAGTCAACAGGCCAGCAGACTCTATTTGGTGATCGGGCATTTGATCCATTAAAAGACTGTGAAGTTTGCAAGGGACGGCTGGTTGGTAGAGACGTTCACAGAGCCCACCATCGCCTCTGCTACAACAAAAGAGGAGGGGCTGCTCAGTCGACTGCTGCAATGGAGATCCAGAAGGAGGAAAAAAGACTACAAGTCTTGTTTGCCACTCCCTTGACTGAATCAGAGAAGTGTAGTGGAAAATATTTAACCAAGGAAGCTGTAGCCGGGTGCTTCGAACCAAAGCCTGCGTCGTTTGCGGCAAAGCTTACGTCGTTTGCGGCAACAACAACCATAAGACAAACAACAACCGCCACCACAGAAATCACTGCAACAATTGCCAGTAGCAACAACAACACCATCAGTGGTGATGACTTGTGCACAACTGTGACTGAAACTCTACAGGACCCGGCGTTTATTGAATCCCACAAGTCGAACAGGGCTCCGCTGCCCATGCTGGCTTTTGCTAAGGTTGTTGTAGAGAAAATCATACGTCCAAAGCACATGACGACCCATGATTATTTTGATGGCATCACTATGACAGTTCCTCCAGCAAAGACCAAGTTGATGGGCCCTGAATGCCACTCAACAGTCGGCCAAAAGCTGCTATTCGTCGACTGGAACAGCATGTGCGGGACTAGGATTGCATGTCCCCGTTGCAAAAATGGGACTCTAAACAATGATAGGACCAATATTTCAAAGAATAAAATGTTGTTCCCTATTTTTGCATTAGAGGGTCCACCAATGTGGTGCATGATCATGTCCCTGACATGCACCTGTTGTAAAAGTCAATTGAATGCCAACAGCAGCGACGTGTTGTGTCAGTTGCCGGCCCATGTCAGAAACAGTTACCCAGTGGAAACCAAATGTTCTCTTGACAATAAGAACAGTCACCTGGGAAAAACTGCCACCAATGCATTTGATTTGTTGATGCCTACTTGTGGCAATGGGGACTTGTGCAGTCGGTTGCTGTGCCATTCTGTGAATCGATCGCATGCTGATCGTGTTGCTGAATGCTACTCCACACATGTAAACCTAGAAGAGGAACCACCACCTTATGTGGAAAACATTGGCTACTATGTTGCTTGCTGTCCTCCACTTGGGGATTCCATCAGAGATGCTTATGACGCCGCTTCTTCTAATTCGAACACACCCTATGGAATCAGCGATCATGACAGACATGTCAGAGAGATTCAAGCTGTCAGTTGTCAGTTGTCCTTTGCCCAAAATCATACTCATGAAGTTTGTAAAAACTACTTCCAGAAGAGGCGAATAGGGGCCAATGCATTGTGGGATGTCGCCACGGAGACTGGCGCGATAGCTTCCGCGGCATTGGTTCCTAGCACGAAGGCATCTGATTTTGCACATGCTGCCATGTCCTTGACAAGAAGGCCCACGTTCCAGCCCAGTGTTATGCACAGCGATGCATGGCCAGCGAAGAGTGACTTTTGGAACGCCACATGTGGTAATGAACTTCAAGGGAGACTTGGCCTATTCCATTTCATCCAAAGAATGACAAGAACCCTAAAAAAGAATCACATTGATCATTTCCAATCAATCACAAGTCTTCTCAACTGCATTTGTGCTTGCAACAACGAGGACCACGACAATCTCCTCCAGGCTTTGAAGGAAGGCACCCTCTCAACAAAACACAGTGATGAGGACACACTAGATCTCAAAGCATCCATACTGTTCCGGCAAAGATGCAACAAATACTTACGAAAAGAGAGCAGGCCCACGCATGTCTTGTGTGGCATGCTTGATGATTGGTTTGATCGATTCAAATGCACAGCGAGTGATCCGTCTACTCAACCAGCACGCGGCCGAAAAGATCCTCTCACTGGAGAGACGTTATTTACTGCTGACACCAAACCAACATTGGAAGAGTGTAAAAAGAAAGCGTGTTTCATTCAAGATCCCCTGCCATTGGAACAAATGTATGACGTTGTTCTGCCAAGCCAGAACTCACCCCACCAATTAAAAGAATGCATTTCTCACTGTGGGGAATCTTGTCTTGAATCATTCCATCTCATGTTGGCTCATTTTGGGAACTGTGGTATGAGAAGCACCCTTGCCAACAATCTTAACCTCACTGGCACAGCCCGATTCAACCTCGCGACATGCCATAGAAGGCGTCTGATTACTTTGACACCCGAGAACACTGCAAGAAAAAAGATCCCAGCCGCATGCGAAAGTGTCGTGTGTTTCTTTAATCACTCAGAGCTTGCTTACATCAATTCCATTGCGATTCAAGCAGGAGCATCGAAGGACAATCTGCCGTTTCCATCGTTAGAGACCCTACCACCTGACAATGGTGAGAGATTCTTTTCCGAATGTTTGGATTGGATGAAGACAACAAAACCAAGAAATGATGATCTGGGTCGTTGCCTTTGCACGGACTGTGGAATAAAACAAACAGAAGAAGAACCAGAAATGGATGTGTCATTGCAGCATGGTCACTGTTACCCAAACAATCAATGGCAACAAGCCGCACACGCCGCGACAACAACCGGAACAACAACAGAACCCGAAAATCAAAAAAAACCGGAGCCAACCGTTGCAGTGCACCAACAACCGACCATGACCGTGCACCCAATAGAGCCAGCACTCGCTGACAGAATGCAACGGCGTCCACAAGATCAACAACAACAGACCAATCAGCATAGCCAACAAATAGTTCAACCGCACCAACACCATCAACACCAACACGAACAGCAATTTCCAATGCCATGCATGCAGACACCGTGTCCACCTTGGATAGCAACGCATCCAACCACAGTGATGCCACCGACAATCTATTGCTGCGGCAGGTACAGGGGTTGGGTTAACACACCGGGATGCAGAGGTAGACCGCCCCATGATGGCCATTGTCAGTTTCAGCTTCGGAGGAGAATGAACCAATCGGGCGGACAACAGCTAAATGGACAACATAATCCTAGCTGGCACCAGCTTTAGATTTTTACATAGCTAATTTGCTAGGTAAAATAACAGTTTTGCTATTAAAATAGTCGCAATTTTGGGGGAAGACTCAAATTCACTTAGCAAAAAGACTAGATGACTGCCTAACCCCCTATTTCCCTTATGTAGTGTACTAGCTAGTACCTCCAGAGTGAGGAAAACGCCATTGGAATTAGGAATCTAGTAGCAGGGATTATTTCTTCTTTTTTCTTCTTGTCCCCCCCCCTCGGTCTGCCTGTTCCCCCCATAAAATCAGTCTGAAGGCTCCAGTTGTAGCAGCCAATTGGTTATGCGTGCGTTGACTGGCCACTCACAAGGAAGCCCTTTTTCCTCGAAGCCCAATAGATTGAATAGATTGACTAAAGAGAAACGATAACTATGGTTACTGAAGACGAGAAAAAGACCAAGGAGGAAGCCGCTGGTGACAGGGACGAGGAAGATGATGATGACGACGACCGCAGCGAAGAGGAGGGAGGAGATGAGGGTGACGCTAAGAAGAAAAAGAAAAAGAAAAAGAAAAAGAAGAAAAAGAAGAAAGGATCTAATCTAGCTCTAACGGTTGGAACCCCTTCCAAAAAGCCTCCTGCGCGGGGTCTCAAAGAGACAGCCTTCACAGATTACTACGTAAAATATGGGCAGACGGAGCCCCCCACCATTCCGGTGACTGATCTTTTTGCCGGCAAGGAGTTTCCCGTGGGCGAAATTTTGCCGCATTCTTTGGAAAGCCAGAAATTTCGTGAAACTGCCGAGGAAGTGCGCGCGCGAGACCGCATCCAGGAAGATTTGTACTCCAAAGTACGCCACGCAGCAGAGGTCCATCGCCAAGTTCGCTGCTTTGCTCAGTCCCTGATAAAGCCTGGAATCAAATTGGCCGACATGTGTCGTGAACTAGAAAACAAAAATCGAGAACTAGTAGTGGAACACGGCCTTGAGCGCGGAATTGGATTTCCTACGGGTTGCTCATTAAATCATGTTGCAGCACATTATACCCCAAATCCTGGAGATGAAACAGTCCTACATTATGATGATGTGATGAAAGTTGATTTTGGTGTTCAAATCGACGGACGTATCATTGACAGCGCCTGGACAGTGGCTTTCAACCCAAGGTATGATTCTCTCCTGCAGTCTGTGCGAGAAGCTACTGACACTGGCCTTCGACAAAGTGGAATCGATTCCAGGCTCTGTGATATAGGGGAAGCCATTCAAGAAACAATGGAAAGCTTTGAAGTTGAGCTTGATGGCAAAGTCTATCCTGTAAAAGCCATTCGCAACCTCAACGGACATTCCATTGGGCCCTACCAGATCCACGCCGGAAAATCGGTGCCAATCGTCAAGAATGGCTGTGAAGAGTCGTTGCTTATGGAAGAAGGAGAGATATATGCAATCGAAACATTCTGTTCTACTGGACGCGGATACGTCAATGAAGACATGGAATGTAGTCACTATATGAAAAGATTTGACGCAGGACACGTACCCCTACGGATGCAGAGCTCCAAGAAGTTGCTCGGCCATATCAACAAAACCTTTGGAACCCTTGCATTTTGTCGGCGATGGCTTGAACGAGAAGATGGAGGGTCGTTCTCTACGAATGGTAAGAACGGACGTCAATCCAAGTACATGGGAGCATTGAAGAATCTCTGTGATGTGGTAAGCTGAACTGGATTTCTTGTTTGTACATGCCGTTTTGCGTTGTTCTCTCTTTGTACTCTAAATTCTTATCAATGGGTTGTTGTTTTAATGTTCGGTAATGAAGGGCATCGTGCAACCTTATCCCCCTCTCTGCGATACACGAGGATGTTACACTGCCCAGTATGAGCACACCGTCATTATGAGACCGACGTGCAAAGAAATTGTCAGCAGGGGCGATGACTACTAGCTAGAAGACAAAGGGCTACTATGTTCTTACTAAGCAGAACAAAAGCAGATTTCGACTCATCTTTGTGTCTGGAAAAAAGAAGCAATACTGTAGAAATGTTCGAAACCAATCATTGGTTATAAGTTGATAATGTAAGAGCAATCTCATCCATACAAGTATTATGAATTATGACGTTATCTAGTACTCCATATGGATTACGGTACTCACACGCCATCTAGATCAGTTGATTCGTCTTCGAAGAGAATCATTTCTATCAGAGTCCTACACACTTCCTCTGGCACTAGCAGCCATATAAATCAAAGATGTTCTCAACTGTGTTGCATGTTATCTACTACTAGCAATGCTACTAGCAGCATCATTGGCAGAATAAGAGCTGCCTACCTTCGACTCAACAACACTACTGGCCACAGGGTAACCGAATAGAAGAAAGTTCCCTGGCATGAGTTGAGCGTCTGTGAATTGGGGTTGAGCACCCCGCAACTGATTTGTGCAATAGCAAAGCGCTTCAACTTGCAAACCATGAACGCTAGTGTTTGTTTTCCTGGGCTTCTTTCACTCGTCCTTAATGTTTTCAATCGACACGTCCCTTGGATTGTCCCCTTGGGCATACTTGTGAAGCAAATTGTCCACATGCGTGTCAAAACGGCCCCGGGTTTTCTGAGCATTCGCCACTCCATGAATTAGGTTGCTCCACTTGCATTCTGCTGTGGCATCCAACACATCTTCAAAGGTGTCCCAGCAATCACGGGCTTGACAATTGAGCCACTCACCAGCTTGAAACACTTGTCTATCACATGGAAGTGGCCTTTGACTCACAAAGCACTCATGAACGCAGACATTTCTTGGTCCGAAAGTGCCCACCAACATGGTGCTCGATCATGACAATGGGAAGCTCCTCTGGATCAAACGATTCCTTGAACGCAATGCAGGGCTTCTCGTGAAACATGTTTACTTCTCTTTGCTTTGTATTTTTTTATCTTCCTTGGTTTGCAGCTATCTTGCAGAAAGTCCGTAACTGTATTTACAGTGCTATCTCGCTGGTAATATTATGTCTAATACAGCTAGTTTCTACAGTAGTACATCATCTTTTTGGAGAAAATGTGCGGACCTTTTGGACAAAGGAGCTTTTCGTACTCTCTTGGAGTCCACATAGGAAGGCAGAACAACTGCCAGGAAGGCATAAAGGGTTATATAGAGTTATTACCATTACCCTTGGATGTTGCACCATGATATTGTGGCTACTATAACAAATATAGAAGTAGATATGCAGTCTTTTTGCGCTCTTCGTCTGATAAAATGTTGTTGAGGGTTGTCACACACGTCGTGGAATCATCAAAACACACCCATTCCGTTCTACCTGCTGATCCGCTACTAGGAGCAACAGCACCATCGTGGGGCTTCAAACGAATAGCATCTGCGATATAGTGACCGGCACCACAATCTTTACCTTGGTGGTAAATCATACTCTTCAGTTTGTACACATGCGACTCATTTTCGGCACTTGTAAAATCACCTGAATCTTCCTGTACGAAAGCGTCAAGAGACACGTGTTCCGACATCTCGACCGAAGTTGTGTTCTTTCGAAGCACTATCTCATTCATTTCGGCTTGGTTTTCTCTGTGGTCAATCTGTTCCACTATAAACCTTTTGAAGTGCAGAATCAGGGCCTTGGGGCTTTACCAAAACATTGTAGAACAAAGCACGCGCAGAAATTTGTGAGTACATCGCGCTGTCCCTGCCCAAGTCACGACGGCAGGCTTACCGAGATAAAAGACGGAGCGTCTGCTTCGCTGTCCTTCCAGTTGAACATCTGTCGCATATTATCTCACGCTCCTCTGGTTTGAAAAACTGTTCTAGGCTATTCTGCACTGAAACGTCCATCTTGTCCTCTGGCCTTTTGTGGTGCGGTATATCAAGAGAAATATGTCGGTACAGTTCCTCTTTCGTCCTTGAATATCCGCAAGACTGGCACGTCAAGCGAACTTGCATATCACAGCGAAAGTAATCATCTGTCGGTACCAGAGTTCTTTTGATGAGGACACCGTTTGTCTTTGTTGGGGGCGACTTTTCTACTTCGTTGCTTCCTTGCTGAAATAGTGTTTTTTTTGTCTTCTCCGGTTGGTTCTCTACAATCTCGTCGTGCATTGCATCGACAAGATAAGAGAGACACTCGTGAGCATCTCGTTGTTGTGAATACCCTTCAAATCTGTCTGTTTTCTTATCAATCGCCACCTTCACTATCTTTGCGGATGCTGACCCCATGGAAGATTCCTTCAGTTCCTGGCCTGCGGAAACGATACTTCGAGCCAATTCGCCTTCACTGTCTCTTAAAGTCTCGACAAACTTTTCGATGGTGTATATCATCTGTAAGCATGCGTTGAGATAACATGTATTGCCGAGATTCCGGAGTCCCTTGTAAGGAACGCCCTTTCCTGGTGTGCGACAGGAATGCACCACACTCGGTCGTAGCTTGGCCCCCTTTCTCGCTGCTAAGGAGTCTTCTGCGGGCTCCTCGATGTCTTTGTCGTTGTTGGAAGTTGACAAAATGGATCGCTGATTCTTGGAAAGCAATTTAATATTGCGCGGATTAGTACAGATTTTTGTTCCCTCTCTCGCGGGTGTGGTGAGCTGAGAATGGAAGAAGGGCTGTTGATTCTGTGACATGCGAAGAGGCGACGCATGAATTTTTGGCGTAATTGCCAATGCATGGTTGGAATTGGCGACCCCAGATCTAGCGGGAGCTTTATTATTTCTGTGTGAATTGGTAGCCTTCCCATTGCTTGCGTCGCCTCGAGTGTTGAGCTTGGAGCCGCCGCCGCCGCAAATTTCGTTTGACGATCGATTAGCCGGTGTAGCGACGTAACTACTGATTTCAAAGTAGGAATCGAGTGTTCGTTTCTTGGCCGTACCGGTAGCCGATTTTATTCTTTTGTCGCTGTTGTTCTTTTTATCATTATTATTATCCAGGGGCGAAACCACTCGTTGGCCTACAGATGGGGTTGTTAGATCAGCTTTGCTAATCGTACCTGCATCAAATTCCACGTCCGCATCTGACTCCTCTTGCCGGTCGTCGATGGCAATCCGTTTTCGAAGTCGCCGTCGTTCCTCCTCGGGCATTAGAAGTTGCGGGGTATATCCAGTCTCGTCTTGCTTTTCATATTCTGAGGTATATCCGACCAAATCGCTACCTCCTTTACAGTCTAGTATTTCTTTTTCGTTTGTGCTCTTTGTAGGAGGAACATATTTGTCGTGGACATCAATTTCGTCAAGTGAATTATTACTAATAGTCGGAGGTTTGTCCCCGCGAGCACCAATTACTCTCGTATGGTTGTTGCGACGGCTGCGTCCAGCCCTGGCGTTGGAACAAGGGGTTATAGTTGCTACTTTGGCATTTTCGTTGTTGGATGGTTCCAGGGACGCTGGCTTAGCTTGTCGTTTGCTAATAGTTCTCATCATAAGCGATCTGAAAGATTCCAACTTTTCATTCGTGACGAGGGGATGCATACATTTCATGGTTCGTTTTCCTCGGCAATCAAAGAACGCGTAGCAACCTTCTTCGACCATGAGATTTTCCACATCTTTGAAACGGCAAGATATGCTGGCGTCCAAATAAATTCGCTTACTAGCACAATCAACAACTAGAGTGCAATTCTTGACCTTTTTTATTGGCTGTGAATCATCAGCAACGATTATTTCAACCGTGTCGAACGTGATCGCAAAACAAGCCTTCTCCGTTTTACTCTTCCCCATCTTCTGCGCTCTCATACTATCAGAGAGAGTACTGTACTAGCTACCGGTAGTACGGCCCGTGGTGACAATTAATCTCAAAACCGGAAAAAACAATGCAGGCCGTACTATTACTAGTACGGTACAATTGAGAAATGAATACAGTAGTAGTACAGTCGCAATGAATGAATAAGGAGGATCTGATGTTAGACTAGCTAGACTACTAGTAGTCTGCTTGCGCTATTACTTGTAGTAGTCTAGCTAGACTACCGGTACCTGAACCTGGTACT
>ENA-ORBV01014019-ORBV01014019.1-microbial-mat-metagenome-genome-assembly--contig:-NODE-14019-length-12077-cov-45.462667_pt1 | contig 12077 bp, 9 predicted proteins | sample MGYA00237777_ERZ505514 | MGnify/ENA primary metagenome ERZ505514 (study PRJEB26160, sample SAMN06269048) | microbial mat metagenome | isolation source: Oligotrophic lake microbial mat | place... | reverse complement strand
CTAATCTTGGCGTTCTCTTCAACGCCTTCACCTTGCAGCATTGCAGCAGCCGTTTCTGTTGCCGCCATGTGCCCTGACTCCACAAACATCCGATCACCCGTTGATGCATCTGAGTGGATTTTCGGAACAAAGCCAAGGATGGTCCAGGCATCGTCCTTATCTCTACACTTGCGAGTAAAGATGCCAAGGGACATTTTCATTGCCGTTATGGGACAATTGTCAAACTGACCGGTCACTGTCCCATCGATCTCAATCACAAGCGCCATTGGCACGTCCTTTGGCCCAACAACAAGCTTCTTGTGTGACTCCAAAAATGCAGTCCCGGTATTGAGATCACCGATGACATTCAAATCAGCAGGAGGGGGCGAAAATGGATCATCATTATGAAACAGATAATCTTCATCTTTCCTCCTAGGATCGGTTAACAGAGATTGGATGCCTGCCTCGGTGTCCTGTACAATCACGTTGGCTTTGCTGTTGCTGCTGGGGAGGCGAATAGGCATCTCTTTGGGCAGTAAAGCTTCCAGATTATATCTTCTCATCAACTTTGGTAAAAGAACATATCTTGAAAGATATGGTGAACAGTCGCCAATTGAACCCCCACGACGGAGCTCCCCTGTGGTCTCAAAATGCCATTCGAGGATGGAATCATAGCTATCAAGCGAACACTTCTTCCTCCTTAAAGTGTTAAGTAGCCTGATGGCAGATACTTCTGCTGAGGTAAATGGCAGGAAGCAACGTTTGGCTGTATCACAGTATTCCTGGAATTGTTGTCTACTCGTTGAGTCTACTGCTACCGCCATGGGTGCCATGGGAACAATTGTGTCTTCTTCCTCGGAATCCGTCTCTAAATCAACCCCCATTAGATCCAATTCGTCTGTATTGTCATGGACTGCTTCCTTGGTTTTGTCTGTAACTAATGAATTCTTGTCTCCACCTCGGTGCAATGATCCCTTGTTATTTTTGTGGTCCAGCTCGTCCCATGCCATCGCGTCCTCCATGAGTGCCCCTTTCAAGGCAGCTGTGTCAAACATTGCCTGTGTTCGTGATCTCTTGCTAGAGTGTGCAGAAATGAGATCGTCGAATATGGCAACAACGTCATCCATGTCTGGTACAGTGGGGTGGTTAGATTTCTTTCTTGCTGCGCATTTGCGATGCTTTTCCTCCTCCTCGTCTTGCTGCAATAGCGAGCAGAAGCTGCCACTCTGTAAGTGTTGTGTCAAGCCCTCTTTTCTTGCAAACACCTTGTCACAATAGCGACAGCCGATCCTCTTTGTGGGTGCCATTTCAAGGTGTCACAGGCGGGGATCCGACGAATGGAGGATGTAACCTCCTGGATTGTTGTCGATCGTAAATTCTTGCCTGGTACTTTCTTTCTTCCTCCTTGCAGTACAAACTATCCTCGTAAAGATGTTTCTTTAGAGGAAGCCAACTGATAAAGTAATAATTACAGTGAGGGCATTCGGGCATGCTCCATTAAACTTGCTCATACACGGAAATCGCAATTAACCACTTGAAGACGCAAACTTGGATAGCAAATGATATTTCACTGTCACGGAACTAAAGGTTAAGCCATCATTTGAGTTCCTTGATGCCATGACGACGGATGACATTGATTGTTCAAAGGTGAAAGTTCGGATTCAACAGGATTCGGATTAATGGAGGGGACTAGTATTGTCTCTAGAAATGTCATTCGGCATCTGTAATGCACTTGAATCATAAGATTTCTGTCTGTAAGCCTTTCTCCTCAATGAAAGAGTGTCTTTGCGATCCAGCCCAAGTAAAATCAGGTGTAAACAAGCTTGACCCGGTGTGAACGTACACACTTTTGTAAAAAAAATACAGACTATTGTAAAAACATTACGGACTGTTGTCCTGATTACGTACAATGCTTTTCTGTGATGGCAGAAAACATCATGAGCAAAGTCTGCTAGCAGTTGGTAGCCATTGGTTGATTATGCATGAGAAGAAAACAATTTTGGCAGGAAAGCTGACTTAATCACTTGTCTCATCCTCCACATCTGAGGAAAGGGAAAATTCACACTAGGGTTCAATCAGGGGACACAAATTCGAGGAATGCCTTGATGAAAATGTTGTCAAGATTGCGGTGAGGAGAAGAAGGATGACAACCAAGGAGGCAACGAGCAAACACTCTGTTCTCTTTCTTTTCAATTGCCTGCTGTTCGACGATGCTTCGTTTCTGTCATTCGCTCTTGTTCCTTGCACGCACAAAAACACTCGCTTTTGTTTGTTTCAACCACTGCTTTTTCCAGCACTCTGTGAGACACAACAGCCATGTGTTTCTTAACATTTCGTCTCTGTTCAAACGACACACACACTTTGTTATGCTACAGCATAAGTTTCTTTTTCGGAAAAAAAAATGGGACCTGCTTCCCACAGCATGGAGTGTGGTCTGTTTCTCTCATTCTTGTCCCACATGACTAGAAATGGGTCATGGGTCATGGGTCATGGGTCATGGGTCATGGGTCATGAGTCATGAGTCATGGGTTATGGGTACGAGACGCGGGGCTATGATAGGGGAGGGACGTGCAATTGGCACGATTTGAATTTTGCATTTAACATGAAATTCGAATTTCGCTCAAGCAAGCATGGTTGCCTCACTGGTGCGTTTGTGTTGAGCTGGTGCATTTTCCACGGCAGAGGTCTCATTGCTGCATAAGACTGTTGGATGAAGAGATCTACTTGTGGTGAAACAGATCAGTTTGTTAGAAATTGTAAGCACTGCAGTGCTGCTAGCTAATGTTGTTGTTGTTGTTGTAGATCTTTCCAGAGTCTTCCATGTTGTTGACTCAGCTACACTTCAAGCTGCCCACAGGTGCACACATGCCCCTTGTGGAACACTAGCTGCACTTCCAACACACAGGCAAACTTGACATTGCACACAAAATCGCCCCTTCTCTTGCATCAGACGAATTTAAGATCATTGCAAATGGAGGCGTTTCTTCAGGAAAGAATCCCCACACTCATTCTGCAGAACGAGCTGCAAATGAAGAGGATGGGCCTGACGAATTGTTGCATGGTGGCGAGCACTTCGATGATTGTCCCAGAGACTGCAGGCGGCATCTCACAGTGACGGAACGAGCCGCTTCTGATTCAACAACAATGAACGGGACACTTCCCAGAGAGCGCTTGCATGCTCAAGTTGTGAGGCTTCAGCTTCAGCGGCCACCTGTTTGGAAGCAGTTCTTGAAGTCGGCAAGCATTGAACATTTGTTCACTTGTCTTCTTCTGCTTCTTCATTGTCGCCTTCTTCATCACCAGCAAGCATTTGTTTCACTGTCTTGATGTTTTCTTCAACGCTGTGCAACAATTGCAGTTCCTTTTCTGATTCTCGCAACTCAGTTGCTAGTGAAGTGACAGCAAGACTTTGCACTGCAGAACCGACAACATGTCGGAGCTTTTGCCTTTCCGACTTTTCCTTTTCCTCGGCTTTCTTTTTCTTCATGTCACGTTGATTTTGAACTCTGTTGGCAGAAATTTCTTCATCTGAGACGCTCAAAACTTTTTGGAGCATCCCCTGATTGTCGCAAAGATTCCAGAAGTGAAGAACGTGGCTCTTGAAGCCTTGAAGGAACGAGGCTCTTCTGTTGCCATGCTCGTGGACAATTTCGGCATTGATTCTTCCATGGTCTTCATCACTTTCTGTCCTGGCGCCCAAGCCTTTTCCAGACTGTTCCCATTTTGGGACAATCTTGATCAATGTGGCACGAGTGTTGCCGAGATTGTCCTTGACATTGTCAGCGGTCATTCTGCCGCATTTGGGGTTGAACTTCAACTCAATTTCTTCCGCAAAGTCACTGTGTGTGTCGGGCAGCACATCCGTGTAACAGACATTGTCAGTGTCATCAAACAAATCGGCCGCCATCTCTTCATGCGTTCGAGGTCAGTCGACATGATTTCTGGCGTCAAGCTGTGCACGGTTCAAGGCATCGTCCTTGACAGTGAAGGCGTTCTGTGCGACGTCATCAAAGGCACAGCAACATGGCCTGAGGTGTGGCTCATTGGATGTCCAACCACAAGCCTTTTTGACTGTGCTTTCCGATTCTTTTTCTTTTGCTTGAGCGGCAGATGAAACAAGGTTGAAGAACGCGGCCTCTTCCTTTGACAGAAAGACAACATCAACGCCACACTCAATGGGATTTTTCTTCAACCAAGAAAGACATTGTGGCATGGTGTGTCCATCAGGACGAAGTTTCTTTGCGGTGAACTGTTGACTGATCAACATCAAGTCAACAAAGAACTTGTCATGACGACGTTGAACTTCTTTGTGCAGCATTGGGAGCTTTGGCTTCAAGTTTTTCAACAAGGCTTGGTGGGGCGTCTCAATCCAATCAGCAATCATTGTTTTGCGATCCGGCGACATGAGGCCATGTGCCATGCAGAACAACAAAGGCTCACTCTTGCCGGAATCCAAGAACAATTTCTCACAGACGCCATCTGCACCAAAAAGCGACATGGCATGTGTGTTTTGTGCACTTTCTTGAGTGTTCTGTGACTGTGACCACTGGGACTGAGAATGTGGCATGTCAACTTCAGTGCCGCTTCCTTGACTGCCGCATTGACTGTTGTCAAAGCTGAAATCAAACTCGCCACCACCCTTTCCATCATCATCGTCGTCCTTTCCGGCATCCTCATCCCATGACTGTTCATTTGCCAGCTGATTGGCCATCAATGCTGGCTGGAAAGAGGGCTCTGGAGACGGCATGTTTCCAGTTTGTGGCTTCGGGAAAACAGCACAAGGTCCATTGGCAATGCCACAGCACTGCTAGCTAGCATTGCAAAGAACGATCATTGGGGAATGAACAATCCACAGGCAGTTGGTCGACTGTTGTCTGGATTTAAATGTTCCGTGGTTGGAAAAAAGAAGATTTGGCGACCATTGAGAAATCAAACTGTTAACAAGACTGCCACCAGGGAATGAAAATAGCCAATCGGAATGCTTGAATGAAAAACTCACACCAAAAACAACGAGTTTCTTGCTGGTGCCTTTTCGGATTTTTTAGGGATCACACAACACGCAAATCTGACCAAAACTCGGCATTTGCATTTTCCGGAAGCAGCAAGGACTGGCTCTGAGTGTGTGAGATGCAATTCAAGTGACCACCCGGAGCTGACGTTTGGCATTTGGAATGTTGGATGTCCTGCATGCAGACAATCGCAGCAGCAAACTGGGGATTCAAGCGTGAGCCAAAGAAAACAGAACGAATTTTTCACCACCAAGAACCAAGTAGTCTTGGAAGTTTTTACAAAGCACATCCCTGGTGGATGTTGTCGCAATGCAATGTGTGACTGAAAATTCGCACAGACAAGAAAGTCTGAAGGTTGAGACCAAAAAATCTGAAAATGTTGTCTTTTTCTTTTCTCATCTGTTGCAAAACGATGTGTCATTAGCAAGCATAACAATGCCGCTGCAGAAGCCCCATTCAGGGTGCTGCCAGAGAAGATCAGAACCAAAATCATTTGATCAAATCTCTCATCCAAATTGCTCTCAATTCATGTCATTTTGAAGCTTTTGATTTTCACTCACCACCACTCAAAAGGTGTGCAGCTTTTGGTGTGATGCAATTCAAACTCATCTGGTGACTGTGAATGTTTTCAATCAGTGAAAACAATGAGAGGCACTCTGTCACATTGTTTGCAGCACAAAATTCTCTTTGACTTTTGTCCAACTTTGACACAACCTTGTGTGCGAAGTTTGTCTTGTTGCACGTGCAAAGGTCTGTTGTTGGCAGTCTGAACAAAGGTGGCATTGGAACATGTTCTGTCAGATTAATCATTGGTGACTGATGCACAAGCAACAATTCAAGAAGTGTGCTGCTATCTGGCTACTAGCATGAGCTAGCCATTGTTGCTAATGAGCAAGCAAAGTGCTCCTGTCATAACACTTGCCCAGGTGGTTAGAAGTGGTCTCCAGAAACCTTAACCCTTTTTGTAAAAGGAGGCACATTGTCTCGATCATTGCTTTGTTTTTTTCCAATGACATACAGTAGTAAGGATCGACAACATGTTGAGGGAGTCGACACGCTGAATCGATCCATAACATACATGTATTTACACGCCTTCGATGGCAAATAATGAAAATTTTCAAATGTTGTAGATAGGCCGCCACGGCCACCCCAAAACCAGAGAAGCGTTTGAAGCTTGCTACAGATACCTCATAAATCGTTTTTGGTATCACGTAGCACGGTTTGCCTCTTCAGAATAGCAATCACAAATCACCACCTATCAACATGAGCCTTTCCGGAAATGAGCAACTCCGTGCTTTCATGGACAAGTTGACGGCCACTACAAATGTCTCGAAATATATTGAGTTGCCCATGATTGCTGTAATGGGCGACACATCGAGTGGGAAGAGCTCACTCTTGTCTTCTATTTCGGGGGTGGAATTACCAAGTTCCAGCGAGTTGACAACCCGTTGTCCCATTATGCTCCAAATGAAGAGAGCCGAAATGAAAAAGGCAACTGTCAGTGTACAATGGAAAGATGTCCCAGATGGAAAGGTGAAGAAAGAGGTCGATTTTGAGACCATTGTTGTGGAGGAAGATCATTGGGGGCAGCACACCAATGCCATTACGAAGGCACAGAAGCATATAATTAAAATCGCAGGGAAAGAGGTTGCGAGAGATGTTGTGCTCGTCAAAGTAAGTTCAGTTTTGTACGTACTGAAGTGCATTCCGTCATCACCTGTATCTAAATCATGTTTTGATTGAACACGCTTGCTTGATAGGTTGAAGGTCCAACGTGCGAGGATCTCACGTTGGTGGATCTGCCAGGTATTGTAAGATCTCGCGGAAAGGATGAAGGGGAGACTATTGTTGAGGACATTAAGGCTCTTATCGACGATTACCTAAAAAATAATCGATGCGTGATCCTAGCAGTAGTCCCAGCAAATGTGGACTTCCACAATTCACAGATCATGGCGGATGCACAAAAGGTTGACCCTGAAACAAAGCGTACTATTCCAGTCATCACAAAGCCTGACCTGATTGATACCGGTGCAGAAGGTGACGTAGAAGAACTTCTACTGGGGCGCAAGACGGTCAAGTTTCAAATGGGATTTCATATGGTGAAAGGCCGCGGACAAGCTCAATTGGATAACAAAGTGACCATAGAAGAAGAAATTCAAAACGAGGAGGCTTTTTTCAGCAACACGCAGCCATGGAGAAGCGTGGCCAATCGAAAGCTTTTCGGTACCCAGCTCTTACGTAAAAAGCTAGGCGAGCTGCAGCTAGATCTCATCCGGGAGACTCTACCTGCCATCATGAAGGAGATAAAAGAAAAGCACGAACTGGCATCTGCTGAATTGAAAGAAATTGGAGACATCCCCGAAACCGATGCTCAAAAGCGACTTTTCTTTCAAGAGATCAGTGAAGAAATCAAGTCCAGTATTCTTTCAAAGCTACAAGGAAACAAGCAGAGGATTGCAAAACGCAGGAAAACCGAAGGTGAGACCTTTGCCTCAAAGCTTCACACGGCCTGTGGCAATTTCAGGGACACACTTGCCAAGTCGAGTTTTGCCAATCTTTCTTCGATTTCGGTTGATAGTAAGGTTTTAGTTAGGCTGGCCACAGGAGAAGATATCAGCGGCAAAGTTGTTGGTATCAATTCCGATGGCGAGATGTTCATCGACTACGAGGACCGTCAAACCACTGATTGTGATGATCTTTCCGCCGATTGGACAAGGTGGGAGGAAGGAAAAGTGGAAAAGAAACCTGAAGGAACCAAATGGCAGTATAAGAATAGATACTTCATTGCCGAGGCAGACGGTTATGATGAGTTGGAAGGCATTTCAGCGGACCGGGTTCGACGAGATCCAAGTTGGCTATTGACTCACATAAACAACAACCGCACCGATGATCTACCCGTTTTTGTGAATCCAGCTGTCTTCCAATCAGTTCTTGTCGAGTTCATTGATACAGAGTGGCTCGGTCCTTGCCATGCTCTGGTCGAGGAAGCACAGATCATGATTTTTCAGGCAACATGGGAGGCACTCAGTGAAACGACGAAGCTGTCATATTTCCCGAAAATGAAAAGTTTTTTATTCCGACAGCTAGAAGATCGAATACAGGGGCTACAGCATACTGCAGAGGAACATATCGAGGAATTTGTTGAGAAGGAACGCAACCCCTACACCCAGAACCACTACTTGCACGAGAATCTAGCAAAACAGAGATTCGATCCTTTGTTTCAAGCTCTTGAAACTGCATTGGGTCTGGAAGACAAAAACTTGGAACAGGAAATGAGCAAGTCATCTATCCGTAGCACCCTTCGAGCCATCCGTGACCAGAACCAGCGCAAGTCCGTTGAGGAACACATGGTCGACGACATGCAGAATATGCTTGTAGCCTATGCCAAAGTAGCGCTCAAGCGCTTCGTCGACGGGATTCCAATGGAATGTTGGCGAATGTTCCGCGTCTTTTCGACGGAGGAAGTAAAATATGTGCTCATGCGCGTCACTGACAATGACCTCAACCGCTATCTGGTAGTACATGGAAATGCTCTCCGCAACAAACAAGAGTTGACTCTTCAAGTCCAGGAACTCAAGGCCGGTATGGATGTCATTGAGTCTCTTTAAAAAAGATGGTTCTAGCTGGGACGCCCTGCTGCGCGTTTTGTCCACTGTAGCAAAACTGTATTCATGACTATAGCTATACGTACGTCCAGGCGAGAATGAGCTACTGTAGTAATTGAAATTAGTCAGCTACTTTGGAATAGATTGGCTATCTGCCGATGAACAGACGCGCGGAACACACGCCTCTTTTAGAAGTCCACTGTGCCTTGTTCCTTCTGTTATGTCGTCAACACGATAGAGACTGGGCACGGAGCTGATTGTCTTGTAGCTAGCTACTAACTAGAAGAAGAGGCGGGCATTTTCTTTTTCATCTGCTGCAATACAACTTCCGAAATATCCACTTCGGTGGTTCCTTGAACATACATTTTCGTGACGATTTGATTCTGGTTGGTTGTCAGCTTTTGCTGTGCCAACATGGTGAATTTCTTGCGCGACAGGGACTTGTGATCGTCATAAAAATCGGCAGCTGGAGTGATGGTATCATTGTAAATTTTGGATACACGTTCCGTCACATCATCCATCTTGGCCAGAACTTCCGGCATGGTGTGGTACATGGACCGCACGTCGTCCATGGTGTCCTTTAGGAAAGCTTTTACCATGAACTCTTCTGAGATAGATTCACCAGGACGTGCTGGATTATTGACCCCGTCATGTAGCTCCTTGTACCAATTGGTTTTGATTTTGATCCTCTGTCCGGAAGCAAGACGCACCACATATCCTTCGATTTTTTTCATGTTTGAAATATTCTCGAGAAAGGCAAGGATATCATCCTCACGAGTTTTAAGTTGCGTCAAACCCGGCTCCGTGAGAATATTTTTTACCAAATATGGTTGCATTTCGGGGGACGGAGAAAAGTCGTCGTTGCTCTTGTGAATATCCACGTAGGTACCATCCTCGTTGGATCGAATGGCGAGTACAGTCAATTTGCTGGTCGTGTAGGGGACAACAATCCGATGGTTGGGTGATGTGTATTCCATAATCACCGTGTACCCACGCTGCGTCCACGAAAAGACAAAGTCGTACAGCGCCGCAAAGGGAGGCGACCGAATCAGGTCGTTGATGACTGTCACCAAGTCGGACTGAAGAGAATTTCTCGTTTTGAGATGCAGTTGTCGTTCTTGTTCGTTGTTGTTGTTGTTGGTTGTGGGAAGCATCATGGACGACACCAAGGATCCATCCTCTTTTACGAGCACTTCCCGTAGATTGGTAAAGTCAATGTTTCGCGTCAAGGGATTTTCGTTCCAATTGAAAAACTTTTCAAATGGCCACGACGCCAGACGAATTGGTTCCCCGTCCATCCTTTCAAAGGTAATGCCACGACATTCGAGGGCGGATTCATTGTGCCACCATTTTTGGTAGCGTGGCACGCGCCGGTAGGTGAAAATGCGGTAGGAACACGAACCTACTGTTTTGTCCATGGCAATAAACTCGCCAGGGTATTCGATAGTTAGTGCCAGTAGATCAGAGTATACTCGTTGCTGCAAGGCGTTTATCCTTGTCGTGGTTTTGTAAGAATCGTATCCACCCGACAGTGGTGATCAGTTGTGGTTTGTTTGTCGGTAAAATGTCGTTTGTGACAGATCCATGATTTGTAGTTTCCATCCGATCGGAATGGAAGGTGTTCCTTCCAAACGTGCACGCACGGGGGAATTGGTCGTACATTACACACGGTGGGTCCACGTTTCGTTTCGTAAGCACTTGTAGCGTTTTCATGTGATTTCTTTCACATAAACAAGACCAATGGTGGCGTTGGGGATGGTCGTTTGCAATTTCATTACCGCCTCGTCTACGGCGGCTTGATCTTCTTGTTTCGTATGCACGCGTTCCGGATCTGCAATTTGAAATTGACAATTAGGTGGAAAGAGCACTTCCATTTCTTGGGGTCGGGCACTCAATCTGGAAATGCATGTTCCACTTTGGGGCTTTAAAATGCAGAGTAGTGTGCGTTTCATGGGTGTACTATTGCTGGAAGCGGTATCTGGTTTGGTACAAAATTCCAAGGCATTGTCACGGTCCATAGTGGTACTCGTAAAGCCTGGCAAAGTCAAAGTGTCTCCCACAGTGCTGCCAACACTGCTGCTGCTGGACTTGAGAAGATCTCGTTTGATGCCTCTCCAAACACAGCGTGGCGGTGGTTCCTTGATTTTGGAAAGAGCCGATTGCAACAATTGAACATACGGCCAAACATCACTCTTGTCCAGTACAAATTGGACTTGACTCATATCACCTTCCCTCAAGAAAGGATACTCTGTAAATGTGGCCACATCGTGACCTCGGGCAATGGGATTGACCAATCGATAATCGCCCGTGGTCCAACCATACAAGGCGGCAATTTCGTGCTCCGAGAGGCCGCCATCCAGTCCTACTTGCAAGACGGAAGGAAAGCCTTTGTTGGCCGCTTGCGTCCGATTGTGTTGGTAGACCCATCGAGTAAGTGACGTCTTATTAGCAGCATCGTCGTTGTTCGCACGTTGCTTCCATTTGTTGAGGGTTTCAAAGGCTTCGATCGTTGCTGGATCTACCGCCACTGCTTTGGAGCAAGCATTCTCTGTGGCTGCCGTCGTCGCCATGAGGATTTCTATTTCTATTATTTCTGGCTGTGATGTTCTCGAATTGTTACAAAACAAATCACTACTATATAGCTGCACTGCTAGCTAGCCATAAAGCTATTAATTTAGTACAGTAGCTATTACGACTTGCTCTATAGCTAGCTACTTATATAGTAGCTGGTTGTTATGGTTGTTTGGCTACCTCGATCGATAGAATAGCATCATAGGACATGCCCTAGAATGGACATCGACGAACGACAGACCAAGGATCCATTTATTGACCGCGTCGTAGCCGTTAGTAGTAGGGTTAGCCTTGTTGTGGAGATTTATATGCTAGTGACCTTATGTCTTTTAGAATGTCAAGATACTGGCATTTCAATACCAGATGTCATATTTTTCCACTTCAGTGGTTTTTTTCTACTACAGAAAGTCACTTCAGTGGGTTTTTTTACTCAGAAAGTCACTTCAGTGCCTTTTTACACTCAGAAAGTCACTTCAGTGGTTTTTTTTGCTTCAGTTGACTGACCGACATTCTTGACCGATATTCTTGACCGATGTTCTTGACCGATATTCTTGACCGATATTCTTATACCGACGCACACTGTCCCTATTGGTCGGGGCACCGTGCGGACCGACATTCCAATGCGATGTTCCAATGCGACATTCCAATGCGATGTTCCAATGCGACATTCCAATGCGATGTTCCAATGCGACATTCCAATGCGACATTCCAATGCGACATTCCAACACGATGTTCCAATGCGACATTCTGCCCAGACGCACACTGTCTTGTTTTGTTGGGGCACCGTGCGGACATTGCAGTGACAACCTGCACAGGAAACGCGTGTTGTTTCCGAAGGTGTTTCTCTCACACACATGACGCAATGACAGCTAGCTAGCTAAACTTGCAGTTAGCTAAACCATGCCAACAGCCA
>ENA-ORBV01014017-ORBV01014017.1-microbial-mat-metagenome-genome-assembly--contig:-NODE-14017-length-12078-cov-5.098992_pt1 | contig 12078 bp, 8 predicted proteins | sample MGYA00237777_ERZ505514 | MGnify/ENA primary metagenome ERZ505514 (study PRJEB26160, sample SAMN06269048) | microbial mat metagenome | isolation source: Oligotrophic lake microbial mat | place... | reverse complement strand
GTGTATAGGTTGGCGAGGAGTACCACTGCAGATGAGTAAGGAGCACGACTGGCACAAAAACGTTGGTTATTGGACGATGTCTCCTGGTGTTGAAAACATGTGCATTGGAACAATCTCGACATTCGTTTCACGTTTAATTAGATCAACTATTCTAAATAATAGTTTCATCACTCAGGACGAGGTGTTTGTGTTCTACTACTCGACTAGCTAGAAGACTAACTGATGATGTGGCTTCATTCGTGATCATGACCTACTAAAAACCAATCCAAAGAAGTGGCAGTGAAGTCAAGGATGGATTGGCAGGCTGCAATTCCTTCTTGTTGCACCCAATCAAGACAAGAGAGCTAGAATGCCAGCAGGTCGGTCCATGTCCTAGCACCTGTACTAGTAGCAAGGTAATAAAAAATGCCAACCAGCTCATTTTAAAAAATATTTGTCACCCTTGCATCTTCTACCCTGGTCCAAAAATTTCATAATTTACAAGTTGCTAGTTAGGATTTCCAAAACCAGTTGGCTACTTTCACTGTTTAACAACAAAATGCAAACTAGCATGATGCACCTTGTGGAGCCCTTTGACATTCACAAAGATAGTTTGTGTCACCATGGCATCCTAAAATTGTTTGCATGACATGCGGGTGGAAGTGAAGAAATTGATTTACCAAGTTGCGTTCATTCTGTTTTTGCCGCCATGACTTTGAGCATCAATTGTGAACTGCCTGGCCTGCTAGCACCCCATGGAGACAGACACCACTGCCACCTCAACTTGATTGACCTGCTAACTTGATAACTCTGCACACTACAAGAAGAACTGATTGCTTGATGTGATAGCAGTCAAGCAGCAGCATGAGCGACAACAGCCCCCCAACTGCATGTTTCCATGCTGTGTTTGAGGCCACTTCCAAACTGCTCAAGTGCATGACAATTGGATGCACAACTTTACCTAATGATGCTGCAGACAGCTTAGCTTTTAAGCTTGCTGCACAGCTTCTTTTCCCAGTGCTGTTCACTTGGGACCTACTTTCTTTGCAATCAAAACATACATCTCATGCAATGGTTTCAGCCACAAATTGTGTCATGTTCCCACACCACAAAGCAACCTCAAATTGTTCCAGCAGACTATCAAAACTGCTCTCATAAGACAGATCAACTGCGTTACCACATGCGGTGACATATGCTGCACTTTGATCTTGTGTTTTAGTCATACAAAACACTCTTTTGTTTGCACAAAACTCGTTGCTCCAAACCAACAAAAGCATCAATGAATGTTCATTCACAATGACTGTCTGAAAAATTCCTCAAGACCATGATGAAGATTGCCACATGCTTTCTAAACATGTGGAATGTGCTCCTACCTGCTGCATCAATCATCTTGAGCCCCCCCCCCCAAGTTGGACACAGTCAAGAACAAGGTCAACACCATCCTTGCCAAAATCATTTACGCAAGTCATTAAAAACTTCCTAGCAAATGACCCACCGCACCCATGTTTGATGCAAATCAAAACATATGACATCTGCATCGACCTCAAGGCTGTTATCTTTCCTATTGTCTAGGCCCAAGTTAGATCCTGTTTTGGCAAATATCTTGCAACAGCTTACTTCTTAGATTACAAGAACGTTTGACTGGTGCAGCTTGCATTTGCAGTGACATCAGACCGAACTCTCATGCTACGAAATTCCCTCCTGCTTCCCCTGATGCAACACCTCAATCAACATTTGCCTTCTTCTCTATTCTCCACCGACATTGTTGATTTGAACCAAAATTGGTGCTTTGTTCCTCTTGCATGCATCTTTTTGGTTTTTCCACCTCATCTTCTCCCTTTACCACCTTCCATTTGGGACGCCACGTCCTCACACAACATGCAACTGCTGTTGCAAAAGAATTGGGGATGGTGGAGATGTTCACATATGCAAGCATGCCATTATGGTCTGATGATCATGGTCATGTTACTCACTGTTTCAAAAGTGCTACTAGCTACTAGCTAGCCAGCTAGCACTGCACATGTTAGTAGGAGGGAAATCAAAGAGAGGTGAGAGGGGTTGAGGATGTCGTCAGTCCTTCTGTCGTGCGTGGCTGACGCATGGTCGAGGTTATTGATTCTGCATGGTGGCAGTTCGCTCAAACTTCTGATTCATTAATTTTTGTTGTCGATCTTTTGCCAGCGTTGTTTGTGTTGATTGATTTTTGATCAAGCTCTCGAGGTTGTCACTGTCATTCCTTCATTTGCCCGCTTCATTTGCTGTGCCAAATCATCTCTTCAGCGCAACTCTACTTTGCTGTGAAGCCCCTCTCCTTTTGCAGCTTTAACGAAGACACCGATATCTTGGTTGGTATTTTTGGAAACACACACTTGTCTACTACACTGTAATCAAGATTTTTTGAATATTAGCATGTTAAAGAACGGGGCCCTTGCCACGGCGCTGGCAATATGGTGCGCTTCGACAGCAACCGCCTTTATCAATACTGCCCCGGCGTCTCAACAACAGCGAGCTACAGTGACTGCAGCCTTTGGGTTGACTCAGCAACCACATAATTCCTTGTTGTCAACGAAGATTTGCGTCCCGCTACGATCTGCTACGACACGAAAACTCGCCGCCGATGATGATGATGATGACGAGGATGATGATGATGATGACGACGACGGCTATGATGATCCACTTTCCAAAGGTGTGGATTCTGTCTCCTGGCTTCCTTCTGTTACTCTCGGCAAAGTAGATTCGGGAAGTGGAGGAGAGGTAGGTTTATTTATTGCTTGGAAGATATCTTTTGTGTCGCCGTATTAAAAAATACCCTGTGCAATCTCTCTGTTTAAACCTTTTCCTTTCTCACACTACGTCTCTCTTCATGCACATATAGGATGCTGAAGTCATTCCTCTTTTTCCTTTGGGAGGCATTGTTTACATACCCAATTCAGAGCATGTCCTAAATATTTTTGAACCTCGATATCGAGCAATGTATTCGGATATTCTCATGGATGGTACCAAACGATTTGTCGTTTCCATGTCTCATCCCAACGAAAGTGGACGATTTGCACAAACCGGCGTCTTGTTTGAATTGCAAGAATTGAAAGAGGTGAGCGAATTAACGGGCGACAATATTAAATATGTATGCAACCACAAAGTTACCGGACGCGTCAAGATTCATCGCATCCTCAATCCGGAGGCGTGGACCACACGAGAAACTTATCTTCGTGTAGAAGGGACCATCACGGATGACCGTGGCCGAAAGATGGATGGATCTGGAGAAGAGAGCACGAAAAAGGAAGAGAAAATGGATGAAGCAATCTCGAACGATGTGTACGGCGCCGTGACGGCAGCCTTTGGAAAAATGGGAGGAGGGTATTCCAAAACCGAAAAAGCCCTCAAGGATGCCTTTGGTGATTTGGTGGAGATCCAACACGAATTAGAGGAAGACGTGCGCTTTACCAAAGCTTCCGTTGTCAGTCTCGCGGTGAAGCCTGGTTCAGGGACAGATGGCTTGTGGCAGACAGTGCGTCTTTGGCAAAACTTTGCCGACCAACGTTTGATGGCCCGTCAAAATGATCTTCAGAAGGACTTTCAAGAAAAGTTGCAGGAATTTCTAAAGAAGGACAAGGGACTGGCAGACTCGGAGCTCCCAAGGTAAGTTGACTTCATTGTGTCTAGTTTTGACGATTCCATTGCCGTTTTTCGATTCGTATCGCTCTAAACTTGTCCGTTGAATAATATTTCGTAGTGCAATTGGTTTTCAAGATTTGTCGGAAGACTTGCAGAAAGACGTGCAAGAGCTTCAAAAGCGCATGGCCGTGGAATTGCAACCATACGTCTTAGAATCAACATTGACAATGCAAAAATTGCTCGAGGCAGAGGACCACGATGCTCGGTGCAAGCTTCTCAAACACTTTATTGATGCAGAACGAATGAGGTTATCTACCAAAAAATCGCTTGCGGGTATGTTTGCTGGAAATACGGCTGGACTCTCCTCCATTCCAGCAGAAGAACGACTCTCCGAATCGTCGGACAAAAAAGACGCCAAAGCCGATGATGGAAAAGGAAGTAACGCTACAACCTCCTCGAAGTCAATACTGACGGATGATGAGGATGCTTGGGGTTAAACAAAACGATCAATGAGCCAATTGGCATCTAAATAAATAATATGGATCTTTATGCGAAATAATGGAAATGCGTCTGCATCAGGGGTTGCCTCTTGTGCCCATCATCGCTGTCTTCGTCCATTTGCATAATTATTAGCTCGCAGTTATGAGCTCAGTGCCGTTCAGCGTGTGAGGTTCATAGCCCAACCTGGCCGCGTCTGCTTTAGCATAGCAGCATGAGGTTTAGAGTACCCCACAGTTCAGCTATAACGGTCACGTGCTTTACCCCGTCGCGGCTTGACTCTCAATATTATTATTGGGCGTGGGGGGCGTTCAGAACTTGGTGTTGTCCCACAAATATTTTGTAACTTCATGCTCGTATCCCCACAGTTGGACGGATATTTCGAGAGGTATTCTTTCAAGAGTCTTGATTCCACCTGGTGGACCCGTAGTATCCTTCGTGGATGCCCCGTGTTCCAACAAGAACTTGATGACATCAAGCCGGCCGTGTTGGACGGCAATGTGAATGGGTGCCCAGCCATTGGCATCCTTCTCTACCAGGGCTTCGGGCTTTACTTTTGCCAGCATTTCCAAGACCCTCATGTCACCCTCCGACACTGCCTTCCACGGAAATTTGAGCTGCAAGAGCCAAACGGAGTTAGGTAGGGCAAACGAGTAGAAAGCTAACCACTGGGTACTGAGGAAGAAGTTATTGGGACTTACTTGATCCCATCCATCCACATTATCTTCCTTCCACTGCTCCTCCCACAGGGACCCTGGTATGACATAGGGAGGAACTCCATTCTCATGGGGCCCAATTTTGTCCAAGTTGTCATCGCCAAGTGGCCCGAGCGGTTCCATGTGCAGAAATACATTGGAATAGAACCGACCCCGAAGCGGAAACGGTCTTCCATGTATTACAGAATGAGATTCGTATAAACTAAAGCAGCAGAGAAAAATGGAGTTTCACTGAGTGTGAGATATTCAAGCAAATTGTGGATAGTTCTTTGACAGAAGAGTCAGAGAGAACGAATTCGGTGCTGCACTTACACCATATCACCCGGTTGCATAGTAACATTGTGTGCCACACCGTCATGCCCAAAAACTTCCAGAGGCCAATCGTCGTCGACGTCTTGATCAATATTGATAATACAGGACGTGACCAGAGGCATTCGATCACAGTGTGGAGTGAGAATGGAATTGGATTTGTACACTCGAATCCCATAAACACTGACCGATGCTAATCTTTGGCCCACCCATTCTTCCAGCAACGGACGAACTGCCCTGGCTATCAGACCGTGCAAGGAGGGGCCGCCTCCAAGCGTGCCATTGTCGAGCCGAATAATTTCGGTGGGAATTTCCCAATTGTTGTGATAGGGATTAATTTTGGAACCCCATTCAATGACTTCTTGTCCTTTGTTTCTTTGATAGAACTCGGTTAAGATCTTCCAAAGAAGTGGTGGAGTCTTGATCTTTGTGAACCCTGTGGTTGTATAATTAAATACCGACATAGGTTGGTATTTGTTCATGTACAATCGAAGAGCCTCTTGTGATTTACAATAGGGACTCGCCTTTCGGCAGCCCGCCATAAAGTCATCGTAGAGCTTTTGATGGTATGGATACTTGAGTTTCTGGTCTGTAATGGCCCATGACACGTCGTCTTGGTATGTGTAAGAAGATTCGGTCGTAACCGATTCAGGAGAAGACGACCAGAGACCGGGTGCTTCCTTTGATCCACAGGTCTTTTCAGATGATGCAGTTGTTTCTTCGGAAGATTCTGTGCAAGACAGAGCAATATTTTCTTCTGGCATCGGTGCTGCAACCGATCCTGTCCATGTCACCAGCAAAACAACGGCAACTCCAAGAAGCAGCAGAGTTCGGTAATTCTTCATACTAATCAATCCGACTTGGTTACTACGGGATTGTGTAAGCTCTGGCTATTCCGTTCTACTAGAAGTATTGGTTCATAGTCGCTCCTTATTATTACTCCTATTAACAGTCTTGTATTTGGGCGAAATGGTTGCCGATGTTTCTCTTCTTTGCGTTCAACATGTTGTTGAGTGCGGTTCGCAAACGGAGTTCGCAGTTTGGAAAAGGTAGCACCATGTCCCCATGCATCATCAACCAGGACAACCCTAAAGTAGAAATACAGAATGCTTTGTGAGCTCTTGCCATGATACTGCTGTTACTACTAGCTAGTAGCTAGCTACTAGCCGTGATGTTCTTGTTTGTCACAGGCTACAGAACAGTATGTCAAGCTAGCTGCATCTCCTACTTGGGAGGAGATGGAGGGAGATCTGTAACCCAGACTACTCGGCAAGGCTGCAGGCTCATCCCATACCTGCCAGGAAGGATTGCTTGCTCATCCCTCGCTACTGACTACTGTACTGCTGGCAGGATGATATGCGGAGCCTGCATCCATCTCGTAAACCTTGTTGCTTGCAGGATAGATAGAAATATGGATCGTTTCCATCAGAGAGATGGCAGAGACCCAAACACCACAGTACAAACGAAGTCCACGCAATCAATCCTTTTATATACCCCGCCTTAATTCCCCTTTTCCAAGATCTACTTCTACCTCTTCATAGTCTTCCAGATTATCATCCTCTTCTGGTGCGATTGTAAAGATATCATGCGATGCAACTGGCCGAATACACTGCAGGGATAGTTCACCGTCTGCTGTCTCCACCAAACGACAATTGGGTTCCAGACTGAGTGGCAAGTCCTCGGGTATTTCGTCTCCTGACAGGACCGTTTCCCCTACTTTCCAGTCGGCTTTGGCAATGGCACGAGGATCAATGCTTTCTGGAGCATTCTCTTCTTCTTCGTCGCTGTCATCGTCCTCCATCTTTTGTAACAAGAGAGGCTCATCTTTTGCAATATCCCGCAGTGCAACCACTACAATACTTGTCGTTGGAGCCTCTTCATCATCCTCGTCTTGGTCGTTCGATTCTTCCCCTATTTCTTCCAAAGAAACCTCCGCCATGGCACAGTTGGGTTCATCATCGTGACTTTCTACAGTGGGGAACTGATCTGGAATGTCATTTTCTTCGAGAATGATAGCTCCTTCCTTCACATCCCGGGGACAAGGAAATGCTGGTATAGGTAGATTAAAATCCCGGGCAATACTCATGGACCAACGTTGCTGTGGATGGTTGTCGACTGGTAATTCCGTGCGATGATACCATGCTTTGGTATTCAAAATAAAAAGATCTCCTTCTTGCACGTGACAGCAGAGACGAACCTGGCCTCCCTCTGACTTTTGGACCTGAATAACATTATGTTGACCACCTGTATTGCAGCCCAAATACGTTCGGAGGTCGGGGACACCTCCTTCGTCATCGCTGTCTTGCCAATCCTCCGAATCTGAATTGGGGCGTAAATACCAAGTTTTGGTTCCAGACAATTGAAGGTGCCAGGTTCCAGAATGCAAGACATCGTCCACGTGTTCGGCCCTTCCAATCAGGGGACTGCGACTAGTAGCAGTGTTGGACTTGTGTTTTTTGGGGGCAGGCTCGTTCGTGGTGGAGTCCTTACTTGATTCTGATATATTGGCTGGACAATTTCGTCCCAAAAAGAGCCAGGCGCCACCCTTGTGCTGACATTCCCTCAACAGAGTGAGAGGTGGTGTTATTTCATAATCACCATTCTCATTATCATCAATTTCGTTATCGTTATCCTTTGTATTCAGATACGGCTTCAACGCAAGCCTAAGAAGCTTCCGAAGGCTCGCTTGATCCTTCCGAGAGATAATGGTAGAGACATAAAACCTCTCTGGAAATATTTTTTTGATTGCAGTGCTGTGTTCACCATCACAATCATCTGCCAGCAGGATTGCATCCGCCGATAGTTTTTCTTCTTCGTTCGGACAACTGCCAGAGTTTTCCACGGACCATTTTCGTTTCAAGCAATCCGGGTCTTGATTGTGATTTTCCCGTAACTCGGATAGTATTGTTGCAGAGGAGTCCAATGATGGCTTTATATTCTTATTGGCTGCGTTATTGGTGGCGGGCAAACGCATCCAAAGAAAACCATAACGTTGAAATTGTTCCAAAGCTACCTCCAGTGTTGGTGGGGCGTCCATGCGACAAAAGGGAAAGGTTGTCTTTGTCATTCTTACCGGACCAAAAGGCAGAGTGACATCCGCAATGAAAGATGACGACGCTTGGTATTGTTTTCCTTCCGCAAAGAAAGGAGTCGGTGTCCTTTGGCGTCGTTGCTGATGATGTTGAAAAAAACTTGAAATTGTTGGAAATAAAATATGAGACCGATTTGAAACTGAGTCATTGAAAACGGAATGGTTGGTGGTGCCCGTTCGTACTTCTGTCCAAATTTTCAACTTGATTGTCCGCGAAGCAGTTCGATTTCAGGAGAGGTGCAGCAGAGGTGCAGCAGAGGCTAGGGTTATGCTGCGCTTCGCTCGTCGCTCAAGCCACTTCCCTGAGTACTGCACCCCAAGAACAGGGTTAAATAGGAGACTCGATGGGACACGCCCTTTGCACTGTTGTTAAACAGTGAGGACCTGCAAAAAGTCACAGAAGCAGCCCCCATGCAAATCCCTTCCTGTGAGTCGTTCGATTGTTAAGTGATTCAAATCATGTCAAGTGATTGAACTTTTCTTGTCATGTCTCTGATGAAGCTGTTTTGCGTCAGAAACCTTTTTTTGTACAGCGGTTCTGTGCAATTTTAAACTGGCATGTTTTAACATGATTTCAGATGTGACATTTGTGGCCCTGCGCTGAACTTGTTAAACCTCCTGGTGTGTGCTGTTTTCACACAGCAAGGGCCTGCCAAAAAATTGCAGAAGCACCCCCTTTGCAAATCCCCTCCCATGAGTCGTTCGAAAAATCGAATGGATTGGCTGTTGCCTGCTACTGGCACACTGTGTCATCAGCATCTAGCACATTGTTTTTTTAGGAGGCAGATTGGTTCACTGAGAAAATCCTAACACCAGAAACAATTGTCAACTTGGAAATGACCCAAGACTGACCAAAACTGTGAATGTCAACTTCACAGTTGCCCCAGTGTGAAACTGCTTGCATGTCGTGCTCAAACAAAACAACACATCTGCCACTGAAAGTTGGGGAAATCATCACTTGGGCAGCACAAGGGCTCACTTTGGTTGAAAATAGTTTAATTGAAAAAAGGTTTGGATGGAATTGAGCTGATTTTGGTCAAAAGCCATTCAGAAAGGCTCATGCAAAGCTGCATCTGTGCACACCAACTGACAACCAATTGAAGACTCTGTGGCTCGTGGGCACAATTAGTTGACTTCAGTTGAGAAAAAACTTGAAGTAGAAAAATGCTTAGTTGAAATAAGACAAAAGGTTTCAACTGGTTTGCCACATGATCATGGATTCCTGAAATCTCATGAAGATGAGTGCGCACATTTACTCACTCGTTGCTAGTTGTTAGCAAATCTTATGAAAATGGATAAAAATGAGCGAGAGCTCTACCAGACTTCAAAAAAATGCTACGCATATGCAACGAGATTATGCAGCCTACATCTACGACATTGCAGAGGATTTAATCAACACCCCAACTTCCGGAATTCGGTCCCTGCTTTTGCACTTGAGGTTCGAGTATCGTTTTACCTGCCGCAACCAATGACACGCCTTCTATCTTTTCGAAAAACGGCCAACGTTAACCGTTACTAAGTCCATGACACGGCCTCCGATGATGCTACAGCTGCAGTCATTTTGCTTTCAATGCGTCATCCAATAATGTGAATTCCGGCCGAAACCAGCTTTATGTCTTTAAAGACAGTCTGCAAGATCCTGACTGTCCCTTGGTGTGACCCTCCCAGGCCATTTGTGCTGTCGAAATGAATTAGTGGTTGCCACCACGAGTGCAACTTTTTCCAGCTGGTCATTGCTGTCGAAGTTGCGCCCCCCCGGCCAATGAGGAGTGCTAGTAGAGGAGTTCGGGTGTCCAGTGCCAGTATCTTTTTTTTAGCTGGCTGGACAGAAAGGCACCTAGCTAGCTACGTCGTAGTGTCTCCTCCAGTGCTGCCAGACAGCCACCCAAGCTCTAGTTATCATCTGAGTAATAGGTAATAGCAACCTGCCAAAGCACACTCAACTGGTGCTACCTATCTAGGATCAGCAGCTAGATAATTCGTAACTAAATGATTGTCATGCAGTATAGGTTTTCAGTAGCAGGTCTTTAGTAATGTTATCTTGGTAGTACTGAAGTAGACAGCAATCTTCTTTATAGATCGGTGGATCATCGTGATGCACCGCTCCTGAGTTGCGGATTCCCTTCTAATAGCTAGCTAGTTACCAAAGCCAAGCTTCCATGATGGTCTTTAAGTCTAGAATGTAGTTCATCTTCTGAAATACAAAGATGCTGTGGTTCATGGAGCATGTCTTGTGTGTGCGTGGTGGTGGTATAGATCATTTGGTACAAAATTCGTCGTGACGAAAGTAGTAGTCGCTTCAACGTCCTCCCATTTCTTAAGTGCGAGTGCGCTTGCGACCGCCCATTAACTCTTCAGAAGTAGCAGCCTCGCCATTCACATGGCGGCTGACACATACCGGAGATACAGAGCCAAATTCATCGGCGTCGTCTTCGACTTCTTCCATAACGAGCAAAGACGAAACATCCCGTTCTTGAATGGCCGGACAAAGTTCCATGAGGAGATTTCGAACGGCCCGGACTTCTGGTGATTCTGGAAAGAGCCCTGTCGCCTCGGCCACGTGGTTGATAAAACGAACGCGGACGTTGTAGGGCAAGGGCACGGTATCACTGAGAGCCTCCATGGCACAGAGAATGGATGCATAGGCCACCACTGAACTTTTAGAATGAAAGGCAAAGGTGGATACCATGACGGAGAGTTCCGTCAAGTACATGGCCACGTCCATGATGGCTTTCGTGGCAACCTTGAAAGATGGCATGTCTTCTACTTCTTTCTCCTCGTCTTGTGGTGGCAGTGATGGTTTGTCCTTGGAAGACATCACCGTCTTGGACGAAGAAGACCAATAGGGCATGAGACTCATCATTGAGGCAATAAACTTGAGAGGCGTGGGAGGGTTCAAATGCCAACCAAGATTGAAGAGAATGTTTCTCTCCATAGCCTTGATGGTATCTGCTTGAAAGATGCCTCGACTGAGCTCGACAAAGATATCAATATTGGGACGTCGTTCCCGATCGACATTGATTTCCTCCGACTCTCCACGAAGCTTCACGGCAATGTAAAGAGCAGCGACCACGACCAATTGATACTCTCGCTTGGCAAGATATCGATCTTGTGGAGGAAAGTCTTGAAGGGTATTGGCCACTACCCGATCCAAATAGTTCATGGCAATGCTAACGACTTCACGTTGCATGCCAAAGTGATCGACCACTTCAAAGCACCATTCACAAAGCTTGCGCCTCCACGCCTCGTTGACTCGATCCCGATCGGCGGCTGTTAGATTCACCATCTTGACACTCATGCCCACACTTCTTCCGCAAAGCGAATCATTGGAGGAAGGGTGGCCGTGCTGCTGTTGCTGCTGCTGTAAGGAGGAGGAAAGGGTTCTTCGACTATCCGATGACAAAGAGGAACAAACGGAAGATGAAGAAGTAAAATGATGAAGGTCTTGCGAGGCAGCAATGGCCGCCAAGTAATCCATACAAGGTGTATAGTGAGACTCTTCTTGATCCAGCATGCTCCTCAATTCATCGACCGCTCCGTCTAGTTCTTGCACCCGCAGGACATTGTTCCATTGCTCCAATGCTTGGCATCTCGAGTCGGTTGGACTATTACTAGTACTCAAGTGTGTGCGTGGTGAAGACAAGGACGATGTAGTAGGGGAATTAGCGGGAGATGGGGAGATAGAGGAAACCATTCTACCACCTGATGGTTGGTGTATTACTAAAGTTAGTAGTACGGTGGTGTTGGTAACGTTTCAGTGAGTGAAGAGTAACTGGTGCTTGGAAAATAATAAGAAGTAACATGAACTAGTTAGCAAGCTACAGTAGTACGACGTAATGCTATCGGCGAGAGAGATTCGTCAAATCGATT
>ENA-ORBV01014016-ORBV01014016.1-microbial-mat-metagenome-genome-assembly--contig:-NODE-14016-length-12078-cov-5.360553_pt1 | contig 12078 bp, 8 predicted proteins | sample MGYA00237777_ERZ505514 | MGnify/ENA primary metagenome ERZ505514 (study PRJEB26160, sample SAMN06269048) | microbial mat metagenome | isolation source: Oligotrophic lake microbial mat | place... | reverse complement strand
TTTCAAGCAGAAGACGGCATACGAGATTCGCCTTAGTCTCGTGGGCTCGGAGATGTGTATAAGAGACAGCTGGATTGTGCAGGCTCAAGGTGTGAGGTCGGAATGTGCATTCAGACTGGTGACATTGTTTGGATCAACGGTCCTTTTCAGTGTGGCTCGTGGCCTTGTCTCAGAATTTTCCGGCGTGGATTGAGGCAGAAGCTTCGTCCTGGCGAGAGAGTCAAGTGTGATGGAACCCACAAAGGGGAAGTCGGCTGCCGGAACAAGTGGTGATTGAGGCAGAAGCTTTGTCCTGGCGAGAGAGTTGAGTGTGATGGAACCTACAAAGGGGAAGCTGCCGGAACAAGTGTGTGGCCCTGAACCCCCGTGGTCTTCGTGCCAAGAATGGTTCTCGCACCAGGCATGAAACTATCAACGGCGATGTCAATTTTTTTGACTGTTTGAAAGCGGCTTGGTGCCATGACCGACAGCTTCAAGAGCATGTGTTTGGTGCCGCTGTTGTTCTCACACAGCTTGCTTACTGCACAATGCTGATGAACACCACCCCCACCATGTCACTTGTTGAGGCAATCGATGGTGTGGAACAGAACGACAAGGCCAAATGGCATGGAAAACCAAAACAGGATCTTTTGTTGTTTCTTTATTTTGAATTCTTAGGACAAAGAGATCGGTAGCCACAACATGACAATGCAATTAAGGGACAATCAGCAGTGGCAACGACATTGAAATCTTGGAATAGGCAACAATGGTGGCCTCCGGAGTGATCAAACGCATTGGGAAAGGGCAAATTGGGAATTAGGCAACCGGGAAATAGGAAAAACTGTAACATCTGCTAGCAGCAGCCTCACTGTTACACACACCAATCTAGTCTGTTACAATTCTAGAGTGAAGCTGGCAACATCTACAACAGCCTCTTAGTGGTGGTCTGATGCTGTTAGTGTAGGTTTAACTATGTTTTTTACCACGTTCCTGACCCCTCGGTGTAGACCCACTCAGCGACGGGGGGCTCCCGCCGCCCCACCCTCATGCGGCAACCCCACTCGTGCACCCTCGCCCCACGCTCCGCGCCGCCTAAATCCCGGCCCTGCACTCCCCACGCCTCTGGTCCCTCGCTCCGGACTCACTAGTAGAAAAAGAGCTATCAATAGTTACCAGCTATGGACCAATGCTAGACCAATTGACTCGTCGCCTCAATGACCATTATTTTTTCATCAAACGTGGGATGTGCAGGGTCGACTTTGCTGTGTCCACGATCCAGGACGACGCAAGACCATCCACATCGGACAGGTCGTAGTTGTCAAGGTCACTTCCTGCTAGGCTCAATCGAAGACTGCGCCCTGCAGGAATGACATAGGCAACGGGTTCGAGCAAAAATCAATGGCAAAGGTTCGATTGTTTGAGGCATCCAGAGGGATGCGATGCTCTTGTAGAAAGGAACGTTCGACGGCATTCCATGACCCAATCGGCTTCCCACTATCAGGTTGTCGCTGATGGGACGCCAAGATGGTTCCCTCGGTAATATATCGTACAGTGCCATCCTCCGTGTCGACGTCGTCCAAATATGCAAAGATTGCCGCATCTTTTGCCTCTGGATTGAGCTGCATGGTCAAGGAAAGCCGCACACTACCAACCATTCGAAAATCGTCCACAAAGGGTGACATTTGAAATCCCAACGTCTTTTTCAATTGTTCCTTGCGATAACTGTAGGTGACGGGCTGCTTCAAGATGTGTTGTACCAAATTCCAACGACTGTGGAATCCAGAAGTTGCCGTGTTGTCAATATCAACGGTAATCAGTTCCGCATTTTCCTTGGGATCCAGAATCCTTCCATGTTGAGTCTTGATGGGCGCGTCTAAAATCGAAATGGTTCTTTCCTGTAACGTTCCGCCGGACCCATCTTGTGGTGGCCATGGACCAGATCCCGTCTTCCATTCGTCATCTCCCGAAAGAAAGTAGTGTAGAGCGGGTTCCGTCATGGTACATTGGCCTTGCAGTTTGCAATCCATGTAGCGCTTGACGTCCTCTGCGATTGGATATCCCGACTTGGTCACCGTGTCCCTCGTATTGGGAGACCAGGCCGCCCTGGCCCCATGAGTCCAGGGACCAATGGTGAGTTTGCTGTCTCCTCCCTTGGAAAGCATGTAATTGTGAAGTCGGGCCGAGGCCCGAACCGAGCCACTATCAAAATATCCAGCAAAGTTGTAGACAGACACATTGTTCTCCACCAATTTGGCCATGGTATCTGGTGTCATTCCAAGGTCAGCAGCAGTGTAGACCCGACCGGTGTCTTCTTCTTTGTGGATGATGGAGTCTTTTGCGGACACAAGTTTACATCCTTTGATCATGTCAAAGTTTTTCTTGTGATCTACAATGGCTGCTGCAAATTTATTGTCTCGGGTGTTATCTTGTTGCGAAACTGGCATGGTCCCGTCAAACAACAACCAGGATAAGATTTTATAGGACCACGGTAGTTGGTGATTGGGATCGGGCACGGGTTGGTTTCTCTCAGATGCTTGAGTGAAGGTTTGGTACCAATTCAGAAATCCAATGTTACGAATCCCACCTGGAAATAAAAGGTCGTCCATCAGGTAGACGGGGGTGAACATAAAGGCCACTGCCTGAATCGTACCAGGAGGTGCCCTTGCCGCGGCGAGGGCTCCCGTCAAACCATCATAGGATATTCCTCCGGTTCCAATCTTGCCATTGCACCAAGGCTGTTGTTGGACCCACTTTGCCACTTCGACATAATCTTGGACTTCTCGATCAATGAGATCTACGGGGCGAGATCCAAAGGAAGCTCCCGTTCCTCGAACGTCGACCGACACCAAGGCGTAATTGCCGCTGCCTACCATGGTTTGCAAGTACTGCAAGGATCGAACCGGTAGATACTCGCCGGGCGGTTCCCCAAAAAGGGACAAGTATGTTGCCCACCAGCTTCGCTTTTCTGCCCGTCGGTATCTTGTCAAGTGCAAATAAGTGGGATACTGTTTTGCAGTGGCGCTACTGCTAGTAGGGAGGTAATAATCAATCGCCAGTTCCACTCCATCGGTCATGGGTAGATACAGAGAGGTTCGTTGAAAAGGTTCATGAAGAAGGGGCGCAAACAATGCAGGAGGTTGGTAGTAGGCTTTGCCATTCAGGGGAGGAAAGAAGGGAGTGTCGCTACAAGTTCTTGCCGGCGGCTGCTGTTGGTTGCTGTGGTTCCAGACAGCCATGCCCACAACGGATAAGACAGCGACTGCAATTGCAGCCACAGTGCCAGGGGATCTCATGGTATCACAGAATGATAATCGATAATAATTGTATAGACACTCGCTTGCGACCTATTTGCCTGTAATTCTACAATTGTACTATCTTTTGTTGTTTATGAGAAGGACAACGGAAAGGTTGCAGCAGGTGATGGGCTGGTGACGAAGAGTCAAAGATCCTTCGAATCATTAGATCCACGTCTCAATCATACATCAATGGGAAACCCGAAGCCTCAGTGACTGCGTCGATCTGCTTGCATTGATTGGTGAGCGTCACCATCAAATTCCTCTTGATAGACTTTGGCTCGCCCACCCGGGCTCGTAATAGTGCTAAGTTCGTTTCTAGCTAGGTGATCGAGATATTAGATACATTTAGCTAGTAGTAGCCAAGTGTTCATTGAAGGATTGTTCTTCCGGTTTGTTCTGATTGAGAATCAAGCGCCATGGCCGGCCTTTGTCTTCATTGCTTATGGTTTACTACTAGTAGCAGCTAATGGCGCTAGTATTAGTTGCGAAAAAGTAACTCTATTCAGCTCTCTGGCTTGGCTTTACTGATGGTTTGAAGAGCAACAGAAAAACATATTTCTCGAAAACGAAGCTCACATGTGGCATCCATAGAGGTTCGCGCTTCATTTGACTGACATTGCCAAAGTTCAGTTTCAGGGTTTCGACAGACGACCGTTTTCAAGGTTTTGGCAGACTAACAATGAGGAAGATGGACAAGGATGAGCGTGCATTTCTTCTGTTTATAACGGTCAACGCTTGTAGCTGCTACTAGCTAGGAGCCTTCGGCCAGAATACTGCCACCACAATTCCAAAGCCTGTTATTGTAGCCAACACTGTAGATGCACCTTCCTTTCGTAGTTTATTTTTTATTCTAGTAGAAACCAAAAAGCTGATTCGTTGTTGGTTGGTTCTACATGTTACAATTCGACAGGACTTTTTGTTCTTCTGCTTCGTGCAAGTATCAGGCCTTATGAAAATATACACACAATGAGCATGCATAGGGTTCAAAGGACGACAAGGCTTCTCTACCCACGTACCTCTTCTTGCCCTTGCTTTTGTGCTCTTGGGGGCTGGATTATGTGAGTGGCAGAGAGGTACCATATGGATGGCGCTAGCTCCCACTGAACATCAAAACGTGCGGGCCTGCCATTCCAGTACTGTATATTCAGCAATCAGCACCTGAAATCTCAACAATGGAAATATGGCCCTTCACGACTGTTTAGGTTGGCGGCTGCGGCGGTTAAGTGCAAGTGTGGCCGCTTGTTTTGTTCCAAGTAGAAACTGTTCACTGGGTCTTGCCAGCACGCCCGGCATCTTCCTGCACCGGCTGACTCCAGCAAAAGCAACTGAACCCACGAATCTATTGCCACCGCGAACGTCATTGGGTGGATGTTTCCTCCCTTGATAGGGAGCTCGCACCACCTCCGGCTCCTGTTCCGACTAAATATGGCACCCTCCTGTGCACTTTCGACTCTAGAGCCAAAACGACTTTCTCCGCGTCTCCATCAGCCGCTTTGAATTCTATCTTGTAATCAATCAATAACAGGTAATGTCAAAGAAGATACTTTCCGAAGCCATCAAAAGCAGAGCGACCTACGAAGCAAGGCATAAATCTGCTTCTGTAGTCGCTGCAGCGAGAAACGAATGGAATGAGACATTCCAAGGGCCTAGTTGAAACGTTTGTGTCGTTTAGATACCTATCAATGCCCTCTAGCCAACTATTACTACTACGCGTTCCTTAAGAATTGACCGATCGACCCGCTCCTGCTGTTCCCGAGGCGAGAACTGGGCGAGATGGCCCAGCTTTCGGTCAATTGCTGGTTGCTTTGTGATTCAGATCATGCATATCATTGGTCTTGTATATGTAGTTATCCTAGTTTATGTTTCGTGTATGCACGGTTCTCGACCTCTTATTGTGACCTTACTGCTCACTACGGCTTCTTACGAGCCTCTGCAAAGAATTAGGGATCATCTTTGGTCATTTCCAATACTTTTTGGACAATTTTTCGTCCCCACAATTCTTCCCCTTGTGCACTGGGATGAAAGTAATCGGGCAAGAGAGCCGGATTGACAAAGAAACCCACTTCGGGGTCTTCAAAGACAAAGAGTTTGGTGGCATTGAAAAAGTCCAATAATTCCTTGGGGTGCTTCTCAAACTGTCTTGCCCTGGCATTTTCCGATTGGACAAAACACTCGAGTCGATCATTGATGGCCTGAATGGCCGCATAATGAGGATTCCCATTGCGTTTTTCATTGCCCCGCGGCAAAATGGAATTGATGACAATATCCGAATCCATTCGTTTGCCGCGAATGTACAGAACAATATTAATAATACCGGCGACAATGGCATCGACGGTATATCCCGCCTCCCAATCTTGGGTTCCAATTTCAATCCACCAAACTTTGGGATTGAAATGATCGGGCATTTCCCCGTGGGACAAGCGATACAACAAATTGGCACATTGATCTCCATCCACGCCATGGGCCATGCCCTCGACTTGACCACCCCCATGTTTGGTAAATAATTTTTCAAAGACTTCACGATCACGTTGCAAGCTGGGTTCATCAATGCCCATGTCTTTGCCTTCCCATTGTTCGGTAATGGAATCGCCAATCAACACGACATCCAATTCGGTCATGTCATCCCGATGCATTTGAATGTGATGCATATTTTCGTGCATGGCGGCCAACCATTCGGAATCGGTCGCCGTGTCTTTATCGACCCGGACCGAGGGAATGGTCGGATTGAGCCAATCGCAATGGGGGAACTATATAGATAGAATGGAACAAAGTATGTAAGTGAGTACATATATCTCCGATCATGACGCATGTACAGATCTCGACCAAGAAAACACACTGCCACTATGGTGCTCTGCTTACCTCTGGACGACACTGGGCTTCTTTGGCCTGGTTGATGGTATCGACGACTTCCAAAAAGGACCGCCCCTGATTGAGTTGGTATTCGCACTTGCTCATTTCATATCCAATGGGCAATGGAAAATGCGACAAGGGAGTGGCGGTCGGGGAATGGGCCAAGGAATTGGTGGCCACGGGTGTGGGAGCGGCCGTGGGGTGGTCCGTCGGTTTGGTCGTGGGAGGAGCTGTTGTTGTATTGGTAGCGTTGGTAGTAGTAACGACAACAATGTCACCGGTACGTTCGGTACTCTTCTCGGCAGTATGACCACTGCTTTTGTCCTTGCCGTGGTGACTGCTGCCGTGATCACTGTGACTGGCATCGGTCGTATTGGTACTGTTGTGCTCATGCGCCGCCCATTCCAGCGTTTCAAAAATGGAACCACCCAGCATGAAACTCATGATGAACAAAAAGCCCATGACCACGGCACAGGCCTTCATCAATTCCCGCCGACGTTGACGACGTCGCATCTTGGCCGTGAACTGAACGTAGCCATGCAAATCTTGCAAGTTGAGAACAGCACCATTATCATCATGATAGGGCCGACTCGTGCCAGCATTGCTATTCAAGCCTCCACCACCACTACTGGCACTGTAAATATCACCATATTCGGCACGTGCTTGTCGTAGAGGATTAAACAAGCCCGTATTGTCCTTGCCACTGGGACGACCCCCATTGCCACCAAACATGCGCACACTGGTACGATTGCCATCGTTGGTACGATTGATCATGACACCATCAAAGCTATCACTTTGTCCCAATCCCAGCATGTCAGTGTCGCCCGTCAACGTACTACTGCTGCTGCTGCGCAAGGAAGGAGGATCGTCATAGAATTTCTCGTGCGTCCTCTGTTTGGGAATGGCTTCTTCATCCGACGAATACTCGTCGCCAAAGTTACTGCTGGGGAACATCATCTTGGCAAACTGTGTTGGAGTTATCTGTATGGGAGTGAGTGTTGAAGAACTCTGATGACTAGTAGTAGTAGAAAAGGCAGCTTGTGCGTTTTATGTGAAGAAAACGAAAAGAATGAAGCAACAACAGCAGCTATCATCCATCTAATCATTAGCAAGCAAGCTAGCTAGCTAGCTAATAGTGGATGAAACTCAGATAGCTACTATCGTTGTAGCTGGCAAACAAGTCTACTAACTAGCAGCTAGAAAGCTAGCTAGCTACATACATGTAGTTGACCAGTGACAAATAATGCCGTTACGGTTGGTTAGCCGGATCCAGTTATCCGAATTTTGTTTTCCGTCCAAAAAGTGGGTCATCTATCTTTCCCAAAAGATACCCCAAAAAGGAATGGATCAACATTGCGTTCATAATGGTACTGTAGTGACATTATGTCTCCTGTAATCACCGAGGGCTCCGGTAACTGGTACTGTAATCACCGGGGGCTCCGGTGCTAGCACCGGAGTTTACGGTGCCAGAACCGGGGGTTACGGTACTAGTACGACGTAATCACCGGATGTTTGGGTAACCCCATATTGACCACGCATTTGATCCAACCGTGAGCAGAGAGCGCACACTTTGTCCCATTTCCTTCCTCCCACTTCTTCGACGGAAGATTTGTTCTTTCGTTCCGATCATCGTCATCGTTCTCATTATTCATTCTCATTATTGTTGAATCTGTAGCAACACAAGTATCGTAGTGGCTTGCAGGATATGCTGCTTCCCCATCATCATCATAACCGTTCACGATAGTATCACCATGCAAGAAGCTTACAACAACCATCACGAACAAGTGCCTTTAAAATTTGCCGAAGAAAACGGAGGCTACGATGCCCTCCTACTAGCCGATATCAAGACGTCCTGGCGAGAACTCCCCGAAACGATTTCCCAAACCATGTATGGATTTTTGACGGATGCCAATACACGCGCCGCCGTTCCCTTTGCCCTTCGCATGGGCATATTGTTGGCCTTGTCGTCACTCTTTGTATTGATCTCGACTCCCAAGGTCAAGGATCCCGATGGCATGTCCGTACTAGTGACGGTGCTGTTTGTCTGTTGGTTTCCTACGCTGGATTCTGGCAGTATTTTGGAAAAAATTGTGCAGAGGTTGATTGGAACCTTTGTGGGTGCGGCGCTTGGAATCGGGTGTGGATTTACGTCCCTTCTCTTTTGTCCACGTGATACTGCCGAAACCAACATGCCCCAAATTATCTTCTTGGCCACCTGCATGTTGGTCGTTTGTTTCGTGACCATCTTTTTAGCGGGTCGCGTCCAAGTCGGCAAGCGCAAAGTCATTCAACGCTTCAATTACGCCACCATTTTGTGCATTTTGACCTTTTGCATCTGCATGTTGCCCTTTGCTTCCTCGCAACGGCCCAAATGGAAACGCGCCATGGATCGAGTCGTCAATGTCATTATTGGGTGCATCTTGGGAGCCGTCGGTTCGTTTGTCATTTGGCCACGACCAACGGTGGCCGTCTTGTACGAAAAGACGGCCCGTCAAGTGCAATTGGCGGGAGAAGCCAGTCAAGCCGTCATGCAAAATGCGGCCAATATTTTTTCGGGGCGGTGTGAGGTCAATCGTTTGGCGGATGAAATCTTTCAATTGCCCGCCCATCACCAAATGAAATGGGAATTGCAGCGCTACAAATCGTATGCTTCCACGGCCAGTCTTTCGCCGTCGCCATCGGTAAGGAGTACTACATCTACTACTACTGGTACCACCAATACACAAGATGTGGCCCTTGAAAAGTACGAAGAGGCGATTGCCGAATGGAATACTTGCAAACTGTTAGTCCCCTTGGCACGGTATGGTCCCTTTGGCATGAAACAATGTTACAAAGGCAACAATCATCACAAACACAACCATGAAGAAGACTTTCAATTGGAAATGGCTCGAACCTTGGCACGGTCCCTACGAATTCAGACGAGCGTCGTCGTCTTGGATGGGATGGTCCGCAACGAAGCTCAATACGATTTTGAGGCACAACACGTTTTATTGTTTCGAGAAACGGGACGTCTTATTGAAAGCATGTTGACGCTCCCCCTGGATCAAGATAGATCCAAAGCGGCGGCCAAACAATTATTTCGAAAAGTAGAGTTGTTGCGTACCAGCATTGACGAGTTACGGGCCGCCGCTCCTAGTAAAATCCGAGAACAGGGTCTGCGAGATTACGAAGCCAATTTGACCGCCAGCCGGGAATGTCGTGGTGGAGGACTTGCCCGTGTGCAAAGTACGCGGATGGAAGATGACATGGGCATGGGATTGCCCAAGTACGCTACCGGTGGTGATGAGAATACGCTTTTGTTTTTGCAATTGGTAGAACATTTGATATTACGGAGTCTTCGACTCTATCAGGCCTGGGATCATGTCGAAGCCTATGCCGATGCCTTGGAAGATGACATTCCCACCATGCGGTGGTCCAATTTGCGACGATAACTAGCTAGCTAGCTAGCTAGCTGTTAAATTTTAGTACACGCTATATCTAAATTGTGGAGCGACCGATTTTGGTGTACTGCCATGATTCGTCCAATGCTACTAGTGTAGAAGTCACAATGAGAACGGCACAGTAATAGATAGCTACGTACTGAAAAGTGGCCGCATCCGGTTTTGTGCAAGTGCTGTGTACTGGTAGAACTTCTGAGGTTGCAGGGAACCTGAAGTATTTTACTGATGACTAGCTAGCTAGCTAGTGAGGAGATTCTGTTCACTTATCAAACCATCTACGATGCGTCTGTTTGTTTCGTCGCTTTTTTACCATAGCATTGCCGCTACTAGCTAGGGTCCAAATGGAAAGAGACCACGGCAATGGAGGAGTTCCTCTGGAAAATCAATGAAATCATGCAAACCTTCAATAGACAGAATTCTATGAATTCTAACGTGGGTTTGGACTCTTCGTGGACCATTCTGTTAAGGTCATTCTGTTTGCTTAACAGACAGAATTTATAGAATGAACCGGCCAAACAGAGTGACTGTGGCAGAAGTGGAATTGTGCAAGATCCGTAAAGATGTCAGCTCACACAATCTTCTCGTGACTTTCTCTGGTAAGGTTTGTGTCATTTGTCCTTCCAGTTCTCTTTCCTGTGTCCACAAATGGGACAGCCTCTGTTCGTTCATCATGTTCCACACCTTGGTGCTCTGATGAAAAGTTCCTTCTGCACCTTGCAGCTCCATGTTTAATGTGATGATTGTGGGTTCACTTTTTATTTTAAAAAGCCTTTTTTTGGTTTGACAGCAGTTTGTCAGTCGACGCCATCTTGGGAGACCTATCGAGACTTGATCTGTTGGATTGGCGAATGGATTTGCTAAGCTGTTGAAGCAGTGCTTTGTTGGTTGGCACTTTGCACTTGTGCAAGGTTGGTGCCAGCAAGAGCAAGCACCCATCAAATTGAATGCTCCAATGGATGTCCAATGGCATCACAGGTGGAATTGGTGAGTCTTGAGGGTCTTGGCACCTCTGTTGATGAGGCTGTCGGTCCTCCACAGTCATCACATTGATTGAACTGCATGTCTTGGAGATCAATCAATCCCATGAAGAAGAATCAAATCAAAGCAAAGCACAAGGTGTCGTCTGAAACAAAGGACACTCTTGTGTCCCTCTTCTCTCAACACTTGTTGCCGCAGGATCTCAAAGAGTGTGTTCTCTTCAAGAACTCTTAATGTGCAATTGCTTTTGCTTGTCTAGCCATCAGGATAAGACAAAGAAACACCCGGTGACAAGTGCAAAAGGTTTCCAGAACTTGACAAAATGACCATCAAAGCTTTGACAGTCATCAGCAAGCAAGGAGTGTCATCAGCTTGCTCGCCCAACCACTTGTGATGCTGCAGACCACCACAAAACTATTTGGCCTTCTTGTTGGTCCTCGCTGTCTTGAAATAGGCAATCTCTTTCTGAACAATCTCATTGAGACTCTTCGGGGGTGCCACATGGGCTGGCAAGCGAGCCCCAATTCCAGAATCACTGGCAGAACTTCAGTTGCATGTCCAACAGCAGCAAGTTTGTCAAAACAAGTCTTCTTCATGACCAGGGTTTGGAGGCTGTCCTCTTCATCTGCAGCCTGATCTTGAAGGGCAGTCAATTCTTCCCACAGCTTGCTGGCATGCGGAAGGGCCAAGGCCTCAATCTTCTTCAAGGCGAAGAGCTGCCAGCAGGTGCTCTTCTTCAACTCAATTCTGTGATGCTTTTCAAGGTGATCAGTCGCCTTTCCAGTTGAGGTTTCATAGGTCGTGACAGGAATGCAATGCCTAGAACAGGACCCACACAAAGTGTCCTCAGTTGGGACTCATTTGTCCGTGAGTCATTCAAGGAAGCTGCAATCTTCAGTGTGCGGGACTAGTTGACAACAGACATGTCATTCACAAGTGATGAAGAAGGTTGCTCAGCAGAGTGACGAACCATCATCAGAGACGCTGGTCTGTGTGCCACAACGGCTGCATCTTTTGGACTGACGCATGCAATCAGAACATGTTTTGCTCTGAATTGCACAACATGAGCTGTCATTGCGGAATGGTCATTTCCATTTGAGTGACAAGTCTGTGACTGGCACGTCAATTCTTCACTTGGAAGCATCGTTCATCTCAGCAGAGAGAGGATCAAGTGTGCCGAGGGATCTTGAGCCAAACCTCTCTCAAATGTCACATTTGGTTTTAGTTCGTTCTAAGCTCACAATTTACATTTGCAAACAACTCAAAAGGCCTGTGGCTCTTAGCGCAGTGCAGGAAAGCCAACCAAGTCCTTGTCATCTTCAGCATTGGAGCAGGCAGAGCCACAGGCAGCACAAAACAAATGAATGTTGCTTGGTTGGCCCTTCTGCACCTTTGCTCCAACCTTGAGCTTTGTGAGAGTTCCACAGTTGTTCCACACCTAGCTGGCTTTGCTTCTGGACCTTCGTCTGAAAAACCGATTAACCCCCATTTGCCCCACTCGGGGCGACTTGCCCTTTGCATTTAGGCTACGCGCC
>ENA-ORBV01014015-ORBV01014015.1-microbial-mat-metagenome-genome-assembly--contig:-NODE-14015-length-12079-cov-6.380770_pt1 | contig 12079 bp, 10 predicted proteins | sample MGYA00237777_ERZ505514 | MGnify/ENA primary metagenome ERZ505514 (study PRJEB26160, sample SAMN06269048) | microbial mat metagenome | isolation source: Oligotrophic lake microbial mat | place... | reverse complement strand
CCCACCCACAAACAAACAAACAAACAGACGTCACACCGGGACTCAAAAAAAAGAATAACCCTACCTACCGTTGAGGGCTAAGATACCATAACCACGTACGTGCCTCCACCCTTGAATTTGTGGAGAACAATACGTAACCCTTTACATCACGGTGCCACAGGTAGGCTCTTATTGATGGGTTTTGTTGTCTTCAAGTTGCAGTGGATGTATCTTCTTCCAATACAAACTCTGCCAAATAAAAAGCTGTCGCGAACTATATCAATAACTTATCAATCTTTGTTCATGGGGATCTAATTTACTCTACTGAGCTACATTAGCTGCCACCTCTAGTCATATTCTTATCTGTTCAATACTTTCGACATATATATAACCATGACAAGCTCCATACGATATCCCCTCCTTCTCTTGTCAACAGCCGCCATGATGTGCACAGGCTTTGTGCCGCAATGGCACTCTGCCTCTAAAATAATACGGCCAGCTGCCATCTCGTCGTACTCTTTATCGGCGCCTTCCTCTCCTTCTAGCAGCAGTAGTGCCACTGGCAACTATTTATCATCCTTATCGGCGTCCACCATGTCGTCTTCCTCTTCTTCTACTGCTGCTGCTACGAATTATGGAGAAGATATGGACCAAGAAGCCATGATGGAATCCGATATGCTCGTTACCGTGGACCAAAATGATATCTTGATTGATACTTCGGAAAAGAGCACTTCCAAAAAGTTGGCCCATACGTTCAACCAAAATCAACCACGTGGGGTCTTGCATCGTGCCTTTTCCTTTTTTCTATTCAACGACGAAAACAAAATGTTATTGACCCAACGTGCTTCTTCCAAGATTACCTTTCCGGGCGTCTGGACCAATACCTGCTGTTCCCATCCATTGTACGGCATGACGCCCAATGAAGTCGACCCCGTGCCACAAGCCTATCCCAATTTTCCTGGTATTAAACACGCCGCCATCCGAAAATGCAAACACGAATTGGGAATTTTGCCACAATATATCGCCCACGACAAGATCACCTTCCTCTCAAGATTTCATTATTGGGCCGCCGATACCATTACCTATGGAAAGGAGGCACCGTGGGGAGAACATGGTACGTGCAAGAAAAATGATATCATATATTCATTTATCATCTGAAGTCCATATTCCTCACCATGCCAATTCTTTTTTTCTTGTTTTTCATTCCACCAATCGACACCGTTCTTTTTTCCATCTCTTTTACAATTCAATTTCAAAAGAGGTCGATTACATTTTATTTTACAAATTGCCCCCCGGTATGGATCTTCCCTTGAACCCATGTCCCGACGAAGTGGAAGAATACAAATATGTTTCCATTGAGGAACTCAAGGAAATGATGAACGACCCAACGCTCTTATGGTCTCCTTGGTTTTTGGGCATTATGGAACGAGGTGGTTTTGATTGGTGGCAAGATTTGGAGGTCAGTTTGGAGGGGGGAAATACCAATTCCGACGTGGTATTTTTTGATCCACTACCTCAGCATATGGCCAACTACAATCAACCAACCCATGGACGACAAACAGGAGTCTTGTCGTCTACAGGTGTTGTGCAACAATAAAATTAAGAAACGAAAAATACTACTGTAGTATTGAGAGAGTTCTCTAAACACAACATGCAGTAGCGCGATCTCTCTGATGGTATATAGTTGTATTGTGTTTGGTTAAAGAGCATAGAGAAGAAAAGAGCTGAAGGGCACCCGAAGGGCTGATTACGCTGGCCATAGCTGCCGCCATTCCAGCTATCTAGCTAGATAGTTCGCGTAGAGGTTTTTTTAATAGTCGAAGAGCAGTATATCCCAAAATGATGTTTTATTATTAAAGTTATGAGGTGCATTTCCTTGTGCGGCGGCTAGGGCTACCAACACCTCGTTTGAGTCCTTCTCGACGAGCGGCAAACAAAAAGTTACCCTCACTCTTGCTCAGACTACTACTCTCGTCCAAAAGACCAAGATCGTTGTGGTCCTTGAGGAGTTGCATTCCTTGGTGTGCCGATGGCGCCGACAATCGTTTGGGTCGTCGGATACGACCAGAGGATGACAAGGCCTTGCGATTGTCGGTAGCCCATTGCTTCCAATCAAAGGAGTCTCTCTTTTGGTCTTCCTCTTCCTCATTCGCGTCAGCCTCGGAAATGGCGTTGAAGGAAGGACTGCTGTTGTGCAGCTTCTTGCTACTGCGAGACGAAGAAGAACGCCTCCTGGCAAGTTCCAAATCCGAGGCCGTCAAGGAAGAGGATGATCCGTCTTCATCCTCTTCTTCATGGAGCATACAACTGGTATCAATGCTATGACAACTCCAATCAAAAAAGTCTTCGGATTGGGACATGCTGGCGGTGGAAACAGTATGGTTACTGCTGCTGCACTCCATCTTCTTGGCAATGGTGATGCTGTCATCCATTCCTTCCTTTTGTTGGTTTTGGGCGGCATATTCAGCCCAATCAAACTTCTGCTGCTCTTCGTTCGTATCGTCCAAATTCGACGAGACCCGTGGAGGAGGGTACGATTGTCTGAACTTCGAGCCCCCTCTCTCGTTTCGAGGGGATCGAAGAGGAGTCGTGGAAACAATCATGACCGGAGTGGAAAGGCACCTTGTCAGTCGCTTCTGAAGTGCTCTTTCGTCTTTGGTGGGGCGGGATGCACGGGGCGGAGACAAGGCAATCAATTCCGGAGGTGTCTTGGAGCCAGGGGCGGGTCTTGGCCGTCTTCGGCCTCCTACGCGGCGGCGCTGTTGTGGCTGTAGTGGTGTCTTTGGGAGCTCTTGACTGGGGATACTTCCGTCTGCCGACCTGCTTCGATTCAACTTGCGCGATTGGTAAGTTGCTGGCTGTCGGGGGCTGTGCCGTAACCAGGAAATGGAAGAACAGTATTCTTCGTTGGAACTAGAACGCTTCAAACCGTGGATTCGTCGTACACGAAGACCCGTTCTCATGGCATGGACTTCATCCAAGGTCTTTAACAGGGACGCAACCTTGTCGTCATCGACAGTTGACTCGCTATCGTCGTAGATGTTGCTGCTACTGCAACTGCTATAACTATTGTCCCCCATGTCCTCCAGGGGCTTCTCGTTGGTTGGCGTCAGAATATCTTGCGCCATCTCTCTGAGGCTACTGCTACTGCTACCTTCTGCGACAGTCACTTCTGGGGTCAAACTCTTCATGGTGCTACTAGTATTGTTGTTGTTGTCTTCTTGTTGTGATGATGGTTCGAATGTGGATAGAGGAAATTCAAGAGTGGATGTGGAGGAACACATTATCTTGAATAATAGTTACTGACAAGAAGTATTAATGAGCTTGCTCTTTTCACACTTGCATATCATGTGTATGCAGATGAAGCGGTCAGGTGGCTCCTGTGCTATGTCTGTTTAGGAAATGAAACAAAAACAGGTGCTACTAGCTAGCTAGCTACAGTAGGTAGCTAGTTATGAATGAAGCTTTAGTAGTAGTGTATTAGAGGTGAAGTATGGCCTTTATCAACTATCAGTTCTGGTACCAGGTACTACTATTACTACTACTACTAGCTAGCTACCTAGCTAGCTAGTACGGTGGACCAAAACGTTCTATGTGTTCATGAACTGGTAGGTATGTCCCGGTGCATCTGATAGCTTATTGACAAGCGTGTTCCACGTACGCCGCATGCAGTGTATCGATGACGACTCCGCGTTGGACCAATGAATGGTGGTACTACTAGTACTAGTACCGGTACATGTCACTCCACCGGGAGTTTTGCTCACGCCAAGCAGGGTTTGCAGTCTTTGCACGTGTAGGCGGGCGAGGGGCAAGACCTGTTGTATTCGCGTAGTGAACGTAGTATATGAATGATAGTAGGGACAAAGTTCCAGCCAGATAAATAGAGAAATACCCCTTGATCATAGAGAATGTCTCCAAAGTCATGTCCCAATTAACGAAAATGATGTTTCGTAATAATACGAATACAAGTGCATTTAAGTTGGATACCGGTTGTGGTCATGGCGAAGAATCCTTCTCAGTCACAATTATGATTGGAATCTTGAGCAGCTCTTTCACCAAAGAAGGTGGTGTTGAATTGTGGGAAGAAAAAGAAAGGAAGCTAAAGGTCGTCGGGATGCACTTCTCTTTTCTCATTTGTTGAGAAGTCTTGAGCGGTCTTGGAATACACTACATCAAAGTACTCCTGCTGTATTTGCAGTATTGTACGTTTAACTACAAGTACTCCTTACCACAATCAAAAGCGATCCCCGACTTTTGAGCTACTGCAGTAAACCGGAGAAGCCTACAGTACTACTAGCTAGCTAGACTCTCTAGTAGGCTGCCTACAGTAGCAGCAACTTGAACCATCTCACATACAAGAGCTCTCACAAGTACAGAAGGGTGGGCGCAACGTTGTAGCTATATATTACCAGTATTGGACGGACCATCTTGGATCATCTTGGATCACCACCAAAACCAAATACCCAGGATGAAGAATGTGGGTTGTTCCTTGCAGTTTTTGGCCAGACATACAATACTGTATGAACCAAAGAAAGCAAGTAGTAACCCATACCGCTACTAGTACTAGTACCCTGTTGGACCGGGGTGGATCCAGTCCACAGCTGAATCCCCAAATGAATGAATTATGTACCCTGTTCCGTCAAGGTTTGTCATTGTCGATTGGTTCTGCGCGCGGGGGATGAATATTGCCTTCAGGTTGATTGCGAGGTCTTGGATGTGATAGGAAACGAAGAAGACAATACGTGAAGTACTTGTACCCGGGTACACGGAGTACAAAGTCCCGGTAGCTAATACAGTTGGAATAGCTAGCCCATTGGCATTGTCAAGTTGTTCCTGCTTACAGTCTACTCTTGAAGAATACTTCACTGCATTCTCAACCACTGCACTGTATACGGTTTTGGGTTTGAGCAAGCTTCCAGCTGAAGCAGGACCAAGGGACACCAGATCAACAGCTTAGGGCACGCACTCAGTCTGACCAGCGAGTGGACTGTCCGCCTAGCTACCCACTAGCTAGTTACGAGAGCCTGAAGAGCACCCTATTCACAGTTGAGGGAACGTATTTTTATCAGTGAGTCGGCTGTCCTTCTGGCTACCTAGCAAGGAGAGAGTTTGTTGGACATTCCAGCTTGTCTAATGCAGCGTTTGTTACACTGCTGCCCATCCCATCTTGTTCATTCAGAGAATATATTTACGCATTGCTTCGTGAAAATATCTGGAATACATCCAATCTATTTAGTTTAAAACATTTGCCCAAAATTAATAGTAGCGCCGGTCGGCCATCAGCAGTATTTACTGTATTGTTTGCTCCTTTCGCTGCTTGCGATGTATTCACGAGCAGCTGGATGAATCTGTATACGCATTCTATGAACGGAGAATAGACGACGGAGGAGGCGCCATGTAGCTTGTGGACGAACTGTGATTACAAATACAGGTCGCCGCGAGAGGCAGTTCTATGCCCCCTTCTATGAAAGCAACTGTACGGGCCTCGCTTAGACGGTTTTCACCTTGGGTTTCCTGGTCACTAACCGCACTAGCACAGCCACATAGAAAACAAATGGAAGGGCCAGCGGAAGGAGTGTCAGGGAAATAAATGTGCCCACTGGGACCCAGAATCCAATCACCGAGTAAAAAAGACCTGAGGGTCCCCTGTAGTTGATGCACACCCATTCGCCATCATCGCTGGCTCCAATACGCTGCCCGTGCTGTGTCAAGGAATCAAACGTATCCACAAACTGCTGCTCTTTTACCAACGGTTGATAATCATTGTCGTGTTCCGTGAGCGAATCAAAGGACCATTTGGTGCTGACCGCCGGGGGAGCATCCTTGTCGCTACCCAGAATTCGAATCGTGACGGACTGATCCTCCCAATCAAAGTCAAATTCGGCAAAATTGAGAGCAATGCTGTACTGGTATCCTGACTTGCCCTCTCCCGTGTAGTGAGATTCCATGCCTGGCCCAGAAATGTCCACCAAATCGGTCCAAGCGTGATCGGCATTGATCCAATGACCGAAATTCATGGAAAATTTTCCTGCCAACATAAAGTGACGCATTTTGCAGACAAACATATTTTGCCGACCACATATTTCCGGTCCTCCCCACGAATGTGTCATGCCACTGGTGGTTACTTCATGCAACGGTCTTGCACGTTTCGTGATTCGCTTTTCTTTGTCTACAAACAGACAATCTTTTCTGAGGATCTGGGCATGATGGACATCTCCACTCACGATGATAGGTGCTCTAACATTTTCTTGGAGCAGTGCTTGGTATAATCGTCGCTGCGACGTTGGAAATTTGCCCCAGTTCTCCACGGCAAAGGGAGGCCCTATGCGGTCCGCCAAGGTTTGCAATCCATTCACTATCACATTGACCGAGGCATTCGACCTCTTTATGGCCTCTTGAAACCATTTCCATTGTTCTTCTCCCAAAAAGTCTCCCGTGTCATCGTCCGAATCGATAAAACCTTTTTTGATGTAGGGTGATTTATTGCTGCGAATGTCTAATAAAAAAATGGCCACCGATCGATCAGAAAGACCTGCTGTTGCGGAGTTGGCAACGGGTACGACATCTGGATCCAAGCCAGCTTCGGCGTCACTCAATAGTTCATGGCCGCGTGGTCGATGAAAATCCATCACCATGACCCCATACGCCCCAAGACCTTTCTTGGCTCTGTCACACATGGCGGTTCCTTCCTTTTCTAGAAATTCACAGGCAAAGGCGATTCCACTTTCTTTTCTGTATCGATAATTAATGTCTCCCTAGCAAAATGAAAATGCAAGCAGAATGAAAGTTTATGACTTGTGGTGAGTTTTGGTAATTTATTTTGAAGAAAGAATAAAATGGCTAGTTAGTTGTTCTTTGCTCACATTGTCTTGTCCATAATCATGGTCGTCCAAGACTCCTGAAATGGGGATTTTTGTTGCCACTAATTTTTTATAGCCGGGGTCACGTTTTTGTCCCTGGTACAATTGGCTCAATTTTTCGGGATCGGCTTCACCACCCTCCTTGTCGTCGGCATAGATCGCATCTCCTCCCCAAATAAAGGCAGAGGGATCGCGCGACATGATGGGATCCCACAGGGGTTGGTCATATAATTGACTGTTGCACGACGCAAAGACGATACGGTTAGGACCTGCCTTCTTCTGCTCCGGCGCATTCTCTGTGGTGTCATCCATGCCTGATGGCTCGCTCATTCTTGGAATTTGTTGTGACAAGAAAGATCAGAAACTCTGCTTATGGGTGAACGGTAATGACATAGGATCTAGCATAGATCTGGCCATGGTGGTCTCCAGAATTGCATTCTCCTCGTCGGTTATTTTTGCAGAATGAGATAACAGCTCAGTCGTCTGACGGCCGGCCGCCCATTGTCGATACTCTGAGGCGTTGGAGCATGTGTGCATTCGGGCAGGTCTCGAAGGTGGAGGTAAGATGTGTCCAACGGACATCAGACAAGCAGCATTGCAGCAAGTAGCCATACATAAATGATAAATGGACCAAGAGAAGGATATCTTTCCTGTTGCAGCACATCACAAGTCATGCAATCAATTAACTGGTGGTGGGAACACAGTGACAATGTCAAGTTGACAAGCCAGACTGGGAGGACAACCAAAAACATTTGCAAGCGTCAAGTTTCCATGCAATTTCCAAAGCAATCCATCATTCTTCCCCATGCTTGGAAACAGGAATTCCCCCATTTTGAAACCTACATCTTCAGTTAGCTGTTAGCTTTGTTCACCCACCATGAGTGGCAACAACAAGCCCATGCCATTTTTTCGCGTCAAGTGCATTTTGTTTGCAGCAAAAGCAAAGCGCTGCAGTTCCTCTTCTGTTCATAGCAGGGGCTTCAATCCGACCTTGTCTCACAAATGTGAACATCACACAATGCAACCAAAACCTCACAGCACAGCACAGTTGTCCATGACTCCAATTTGGGAATGTTTGTGTTTTGCTTGCTTGCATGTCTGTCACTGAACACAATGATCATGTCAAGGCAAAACCTGTCGGATGAATGAACGTTCCACAGTGACAATTTCTGGGACAACAAGGCAGAAATTGGATAAGTGTTTGCCTTGAGGGAAACAACTCCATGGCATGTTGAGGGCATTCTGCACTAAGGGCAGATGCTAGCCACTGCTGTTAGTTGAGCAATCATGTTGTCTCAGGTGTCTGTTCTTTTGCGTTCCAACATGTTAGTCTCATGAGGTTCCGGGTACAAAGCATAACCTAAATAATGTATGGTCGCGGGGGTTATGGGATACTAAGTAAAGTACTTAACATTGCAACAACGGGATGGCCGGCCAGCGCCGCATTGGCTGGAAACGGAAGGAATGATGATTTTAAAATCTTTTCTCATTATTTTGCTGCCATCATCGTGGGTCCCACAACTTGACAAAAGACTAACCTTATTACAATCTTTATATACACTACGACAAGCATACATCCTATTTTCGAGAAAGAGAATATTTAATTCGATTCAAAATGACGACTTCATCCTCGCTGTCGCCCAAAAAGACTTGGGCCGATGATTCCCCCACCAGCTACGATTCCATTGTGGATGAAGAGGCACCAGCGATTGAGATTGCGAACAGCAAGCCTAGCACTACCTTGACATCCTCCGAAGGAGTGTACGATGCGGCTGCCATCCGCGCCGAGTTTCGATTGTATCACTCGATTTTACCCAAGCCGGACAAGCTGCTTCAGCAACAACACTCGGTAGAAATCTTGCGGGGCATGATTGAGCGCAGCAGTAGCAACGACGGCACTGTGAAAATGCCACGCTTTCTCAAATCCACCGAGTCGGAAGGAGGCATCAAGCCGCATAACGCACTGTGCGCCTTGTTGTTGGACGACTTTGAACGTCTAGCCGACAAGAAACCGACAACATCCATTGAAGTATTTGTCTCGTCTTGGTTGGTTTGGGCCTTGTCCTTTGGTAGACTCTATCGTCAACTCCATGTCCCCGCCGAGTTTATTCGCGATCAATTTTATCGGGTCGCCCATGCCATACCCACCGAACAAGTTCATCCCCATGTATTGCGAGAGAAGATTCGCAGCAAGGGTTTGCCGATCCCCAACTTTTTCCTCGACCCAGAAGACGACAAGCAGTTTCCCCCGCACATTGCCATGCTGGTGATATTGCAAGATGGCGAAAAGGAATCCCAGCATTTGAAAAACCGTCTTACTCGTTTGGCGTGGCTGTCGTTTGCCTTTGTAGCCCTCTTGCTGCGACTTGTCTTGGAAGTCATTGGTGGAGCCGGAGCGATTTGGGGTGGTTCGGAGGTCTTTCATCTTCGAGACAGCACCAGCAACGAACTGTGGCGGTACATATCCATTGGGGTGGGCGTCTTTTGCTTTCTTCGGTTCGTCACGCTCAATGCACCCCAAGCAGAAGATGAAGGAGATATCCTTGGACCCGCCGGACCTTGGAGTCTCCGCACAGCTGCTAGACTGCGGGCGGTATGTGAACATCCCTTTCACTACTTTGCACGAGCACAGGCGCCGTACTCTCCCAAAACGAGGAGTCATAAGCACCAATCATAATTCTTTTAGAAGCCTGTGTGTGTGCGGCTTTGTTAGGAGCAAAAAAGGCATTCAGCATTGTATGGTGATTGCTTAATAGTTTCTGGAGTTTGTCATTTTTGGTTTGGACTGGCTTGGATTTGTGTGGAGTAAAAGGCTGTATAACAATTTTGGACTTGCATTATTCAGTTGGAATTATTGTTGATGTGTACAGTTAAAAAGGTAGTTTTCCACAGGGCTTTCTATTATTTAAAAAAACTACACTTTTTACCCACGTATCTCCGTTACGGTATTCTTAGTTAGCTATAATTTTATTAAACGGTCAACACTACGAGAGCGCCGTAGATTTCTAGCTCATTGTGCTTCCTTTGGAGGGGCGAGACTTGAAAGACTTTGGTTTGAAATCCAAACTCGTTGGCACTTTCCTCCAGATACGACCGCTTGTGAGCATAGCGAGCACACGATTGCATCACGTAGGGTTTTTCCAGTTCCAGATTAGTTACAGTTAGAGCTGTAGTCGTCGTGTCGTCCGAGCTCTGCTCCTTTTCGTCTTTGATTTTCTTGTCTTCTCGTGGTTGTTCCCAAAATTCCACGGAAAAGGCAAAAATCCCACCCTCATTTAGTATTTTCCGAACATCGTCAAAGAGATTTCTCAAATCTTTAATGTAGACAAAGACATTGCAGGCAAAAATCAAATCAAATTTCTGGCAGGCCAAGAGTCCGTGATTGGGATTGCTACAGTGTTTTCCTTCTTTGGGTTGGCGTCGCAGGACACATTCGACATTCCCCACGACCAGTTCATTGTAGCAATTGCGTTGACGAGCCTTGTCGACCATTTCCGCAGATAGATCCACGCCAATCATGTGTTGGGCGCAGGGACGAAAGGCAATCCCCGAACACCCAGCGCCACATCCCAAGTCGGCCGCTTTTTGGGCCCATGCTTGTGTATTATTATCATTATTGATATTATTGGAGGCAGATTGTGATTGTTCCATGACGACCTGATCGACCAACTGTTTGAGCAACGAGGGAGTATCGTAATGTTTGGGAGAGGTTGGAACGGGTTTGGAAAAGACGCGGGAATAGAGTCCTCGGCCCTGTGTTTCCACTTCGTGACAATCGTAGAGTTCGGAAAAAGCGAGGCCATTGTCAAACATGAGGAGTTCTCCTCGTTTAAATTCCTTCCAGTCTTCGTCGACCGTCAAGGGCGCCGTGGCAATCACCGCTACTCGATCCTTGGGGTTCGTGCATTTGGAAAAGTCCACAGCATAATCCACATCGGCGAGTTGTGCCTTGGCAAAGGGAGGTTTCCGAACCGTATAATAAAGTCCATTCCAAACGCTGCTGCCGGGTCGGGCTCCTGGCCAACTGTAGGCAAACAGAGTATACGGGCCACATCCCAGTAAGAAATTGAGAATGGTACCTTCCTCATCTCCCTCGACAATTTGCGCGCACAGTCGTTGCAGCGTCTCGTAGAGCAATGGCAACGTGGGAAGCTCGGTGAATTCGGCGCGCAGGGCATTGAGAATGGCACAAAAGGTGGCTTCCGAATCCGTGTTGCCCACGGGATGGTAAAAGACTTCTCGGCGGCCCATGAGTGCGGGTGGAAGTTGTTTAGTATCATTAGCATTGCAGCAGTACTTGGGGACTTCTCCATTGTGCGCAAAACTCCACTGAATGCCCCACATTTCGCGTTGAAAGGGATGCACATTCTCCAAACTGACTTGTCCTTGTGTCGCATACCGAATGTGCGCCATCATGTTGAGGGTCTGGATGGGATAATTCTCCACAAAGGCGGCGATTTGCGAGTGCGCTGCCGGAAGCGGGTCCAAAAAGGTCCGGAGTCCGTGACCCTCGTAAATGGCCATGCCCCATCCGTGCGAGTGCTTGTCCGTCTCTCCACCTCGTCGACAAAAGCCACGAAAACTGAACGTAAAGTCGGTCGGTGTCGCACAGTTCATGCCCAGTAGTTGACACATGATTCTTTGTGTCCTTCGGCGTGTACTACTGTGTGCATGCAGTAGATGGCAGTAGTTGACGAAGCTGTAATTTACAATTTTTTGAATGAATGAACAAGTGCTCCAGCTCTCGCTACACTAGCCTCATCTACGAGCAGATAAATAACTAATTGTCGTGATCTTCGTATGTTATGAACAAGAGGTTGTTTCTTTGGTGTTGTCACCATGCCCCTCCTCCATGCCCGAGGTTTGTTAGCCCTCAACGGTAGGTAGGGTTATTCTTTTTTTTGAGTCCCGGTGTGACGTCTGCGGATTTGTTTGTTTGTTTGTTTGTCTGTTGGTGGGTCACATAAGGGGCAGTTGAAGTAGAGGTTGGTCTGTCCATCGTCACATAAGGGGCAGTTGAAGTAGAGGTTGGTCTGTCCATCTGTCAAACCAGAAGTGGTGTCAATGGAACGAAACCCCCCCGGTGGATCATTTCCATTTCCCTGGTTAGGGTTCAGGGTTGTCTTATTGCGGGGAAAAAAACGTAATAGTAAATGGCTTAACAAGGAAAATTGGTTTAGCATCCATGCACAGATTAGACAATTTCATCTCATGTGTCTTTCCTGGTGGTTGCATTGAAA
>ENA-ORBV01014014-ORBV01014014.1-microbial-mat-metagenome-genome-assembly--contig:-NODE-14014-length-12080-cov-5.038324_pt1 | contig 12080 bp, 9 predicted proteins | sample MGYA00237777_ERZ505514 | MGnify/ENA primary metagenome ERZ505514 (study PRJEB26160, sample SAMN06269048) | microbial mat metagenome | isolation source: Oligotrophic lake microbial mat | place... | reverse complement strand
GATACGGCGACCACCGAGATCTACACCTCTCTATTCGTCGGCAGCGTCAGATGTGTATAAGAGACAGCATCGCGCTCTATTTCGCGCTCAGCCTCGGCATCGGTTGGTGGGCGCGCGCCCGCAAGAACGCCTCGTCCGGTGAATATTTTCTCGGCGGCGGCAAGATTCCTCTCTGGGCCGCCGCCATCAGCATCTACGCGACCGGCGTCAGCAGCATCAGCTACATGGCGCTCCCCGCCTACGCCTACTCCAAGGATTGGCGCGCCATGCTTGTCGGCCCCCTAGGCGCCATGGCCGGGTTCGTGGTCGCCACGTTCTTCATCGGTATATTGCGCCGGCTCAACACCGTCACGGTCTTCGCCTACCTCGAACACCGCTTTGATCCCCGCGTGCGCACCCTCGGCGCCGGCCTCGCCATGGTGCTCGCCATCTTCGGTCGGAGCAGCGTCGTCCTGCTTCTGCCTGCGTTGGCCCTCTCCACCGTCACCGGCATCAGTGTTTACCTGAGCATCGTGCTCATGGGCCTGGTCACGACCTACTACTCCATGGAGGGCGGTTTCGCCGCCGTGATCTGGACCGATGTCATCCAGTTCGCCGCGATGATGGGCGGCGTCGTCGCGATCCTCTATTACGCCCTCGCGGGCGTGCCCGACGGCGTCGCCGGGGTTTTCTCCGCCGGCTCGGCGGCCGACAAGTTCGACCTCCTCACCTTCGAGTGGAACTTCACCCAAGTCTCTGTCTGGGTCCTCCTCGGCTTCTTCGCCGCCAACGTCTTCAAGGAACTTTCCGACCAACCGGTGATGCAGCGCGCGATGGCGGCCAAGAGCGTCGGCGAGGCCCGCCGCACGCTCGTTTTCGGCTACCTCCTCGGTTTCCCCAGCAACCCGCTCTTCTTCTTTGTCGGCACCGCCCTCTTCGCCTTCTACCAAGCCCATCCCGACCGCATGGTCGCCGGGCTCGATAGCGATGCGATCGTCCCCTATTTCGTCGTCAACGAGTTGCCGGCCGGCCTCGTCGGCCTCATCATCGCCGCTATCTTCGCCGCCGCCATGAGCACGCTCAGCAGTTCCTTGAACTCCGCCGCCGCCATGCTCGTCGTCGATGTGCGCGGCGTGCTCAAGCCCGACGCCACCGACGCCCAGCGCGTCCGTCTCGGGCGCAATTTCACCCTCCTCGCCGGCCTCCTCGCCACCGGTATGGCCGCCTTCGTGGCCAGCCGCGGCACGTCGTCGCTGTGGGAACAATCCATGAAGTTGCTCTCGCTCTTCGGCGGCGCGTTCCCCGGCATTTTCGCCCTCGGGCTGCTCACGCGCCGGGCCAGTTCCACCGGCGTCATCATCGGCGCCGTCGCCAGCATCGGCATGGTTCTGTGGGTGCAAAACTACACCCGGATCAATCCCTTCTTCCATGGCTTCACCGCCCTCGCCGCCACGATCGTTGTGGGCTACGCCGCCAGCTTGGTCTTCCCGTCCGCCAAACCCGCCGCCGCCCTTGCCGGTCTCACCGTCTGGGACCGGAAGAGCCGCAAGCACGAGGAGGAAGGCGTCACCTATCAAAGCTAACCCGTATCCCCGCCGCCCGCAGACCGCTCGTCGCGGCGGCTGACGGGATCGCGGGGCTCTTCTCAAACACCACTTTTTATGTCCACCCTCCCCATCGCCGTCGTCAACAGTCTCTCTTGGCCCGACTACGTGGCCATCGCCCTCTACTTCGCCGTCAACCTCGGCATCGGCTGGTGGGTGCAGCATAAAAAACGCGCCACCGGTGCCGATTACTTCCTCGGCGGCGGTCGGATCCCGCCGTGGGCCGGCGCGATCAGTTGGTATGGCACCGCCGTCAGCAGCATCAGCTTCATGGCGCTCCCCGCCTACGCCTACTCCAGGGACTGGCTCCCCATGCTCGTCGGTCCGCTCGGCTCCGGTTGCGGCATCATCGTCGCCTTCGGTTTCATCGACATCATCCGCCGGCTCAACACCCCCACCATCTTCGCCTACCTCGAGAGCCGCTTCAGCCGCGAGGTCCGCATGGTCGTCGCCGGTCTCGCGATGCTCCTCAAGATCTTCGGCCGCGCCAGCGTCATCATGGTGCTGCCCGCCCTCGCGATCTCCGCCGCCACCGGGCTCAACGTCTACCTGAGCATCGTCCTCATGGGCATCGTCACCACCATCTACTCCATGGAGGGCGGCTTCGAGGCCGTCATCTGGACCGATGTCGTCCAGGTTCTGGTCATGTTCGGCGGCGTCGCCCTTATGATCTGGTATGCCGCCGCCGGCGTGGACGGCGGCCTCGCCGGGATCATCCAAGCGGGCCAAGCCGCCGACAAATTTCAGTTCATCTCCTGGAAGTGGAGCATCACCGAGGTCACCGCCTGGGTGTTGATGGGCTTCTTCGTAGGCGCGCTCTTCACCATGATCTCCGACCAGGCGCTCATGCAGCGCGCGCTCGCCGCCAAGGACAACCGCTCCGCCCGCCGCACCGTCATCATGGGCTCGATCCTCGGGATGCCGAGCAACGCCGTCTTCTTCTTTCTCGGCACCGCCCTCTTCGCCTTCTACCAGGCCCAACCCGACCGGCTCACCCCCGGCCTCGCCAACGACGCCATCGTCGGCTTCTTCGTCGCCAACGAACTGCCCGCCGGCGTCGCCGGCCTCATCATCGCCGCGATCTTCGCCGCCGCCATGAGCACGCTCAGCAGCTCCCTCGGCGCCGTCGCCGTGATCTCCGCCAAGGATTTCCTCAACGTCCTCCGCCCCAAGCTCGCCGACTCCAGCGGTGTCGCCCTCGGCCGCTGGGTCACCCTCGGCGGCGGCATCTTCGCCACCGCCATGGCGCTCTACATCGCCAGCATCGGCTCCTCCTCCCTCTGGGATCAGTCCATCCGGCTGCTAGCGCTCTTCGGCGGTCCCCTTCCCGGCGTCTTCGCCCTCGGCATGATGACGCGCCGCGCCCACTCCGTCGGCGTCATCATCGGCTCCGTCGCCGGCATCGCCGCCACCGTCTACGTGCAAAACTTCACGGAGATCAACACGTTCTTCCACGCCTTCCTCGCCTTCGCCGCCACCGTTGTCGTCGGCTACATCGCGAGCCTGCTCATCCGCCGCCCCGTCGCGCAGACCCAGCTCACCGGCTTCACCATCTGGGACCTCCCGCCCCGCGCCGAAAAATTTTAAGCTCTTCCATGAATCCTTCCTCATATCCTCCCGCCTACGCCCCCGGACCGAAGCCCGTCCCCGTCGTCGCTCCCGGTGAATTCGTCTTCGCCGCCGCCCACCTCGACCACGGCCATATCTACAACCAGACGCAGGGCCTCCTCGAAGCCGGCGGCACGCTCGCGTGGGTTTACGAACCCGACCCGGTCAAACTCGCCAAATTCACCGCGCGCTTCCCCTCCGCCCGCGTCGCCCGTTCCCTCGACGAGATCCTCGACGATCCCGCCGTCCGCCTCGTCGCCGCCGCCGCCATCCCCTGCGACCGCGGCCCCCTCGGCTGTCGCGTCCTCCGCGCCGGCAAACACTACTTCACCGACAAGGCCCCGCTCACCACTCTCGCCCAGCTCGCCGAGGCCCGCGCCACCGTCGCTGCCACCGGGAAAAAATTTGCCGTCTATTACTCCGAGCGCCTCCACGTCGAGTGCGCCGTCCACGCCAGCACGCTCATCGCCCTCGGCGCGATCGGCCGCGTCGTCCAGGTCCTCGGCCTCGGCCCGCACCGCCTCAACGCCCCGATCCGCCCCGCGTGGTTCTTCGAGAAAAAATCCTACGGCGGCATCCTCTGCGACATCGGCAGCCACCAGTTCGAGCAATTCCTCCACTACACCGGTGCCACCGACGCCACCATCCTCCACGCCGCCGTCGCCAACTACGCCCACCGCGACCACCCCGATTTCGAAGACTTCGGCGAAGCCTCCCTCCTCGGCGACAACGGCGCCGCCAACTACGTGCGCGTCGATTGGTTCACTCCCGCCGGCCTCGGCACTTGGGGCGACGGCCGCACCATCATCCTCGGCACCGAAGGCACCATCGAACTCCGCAAATATCTCGACGTCGCCCGCGCCAAAACCACCGACCACCTCATCATCGTCGACGCCAAAGGCGAACACCACCTCGAGCTCCAGGGCCAGGTCGGCTTCCCCTATTTCGGCCAACTCATCCGCGACTGCCTCGACGGCACGGAGACCGCCATGACCCAGGTCCACGCCTTCAAAGCCGCCGAACTCTGCATCAAAGCCCAACTCGCCGCCCGCAATCTCACCCCGGCCTAAATCCGCCTCCGTCTCCCCCTCCGCATCCGTGTCCATCCGTGTCCATCCGTGGTTAAAAATCCTTCCTCTTCGCTCGCTCAGCCCATGAAACGCCCGACTCCCTCCTGGCTCTCCTCCGCCATTTTCTACGAGCTCTACCCGCAGAGTTTCCTCGACACCAACGGCGACGGCATCGGCGACCTCCCCGGCGTCATCGCCAAGCTCGACTACATAAAATCCCTCGGCTGCAACGCCGTCTGGATCAACCCCATCTTCGTCTCCCCCATGGGTGACGCCGGCTACGATGTCGCCGACTTCTACGCCATCGACCCGCGTTACGGCACCCGGGCCGACCTCCTCGCCCTTTTCGCCGCCGCCCACGACCGCGGGATGAAGGTCTGCCTCGACCTCGTAGCCGGCCACACCTCCGTCGAGCACCCCTGGTTCCAGGCCTCCGCCAAGGCGAAGCGCAACAAATACTCCGACTGGTTCATCTGGACCAGCAGCGTCTGGGAAAGCGCCCCGCAACCGCTCCAGACTATCCGCGGTTACGGCGAGCGCGACGGCGGGTACGTCGCCAACTATTTCCACTTCCAGCCCGCCCTCAACTACGGCTTCGCGCACCCCGATCCTAAAAAACCGTGGCAACTCCCCGTTTCGCACCCGGCTTGTCAGGCTGTGCGCCGGGAGATGAAAAAAATCGTCCGCCACTTCCTCGACCTCGGCGCCGACGGCTTCCGTGTAGACATGGCGTTCTCTCTCGTGAAGGGCGACCACGACTTCAAGGAGACGATGCTCCTTTGGCAGGACATGCGCGCGATGTTCGACCGCGACTACCCCGAGTGCGTGCTCATCTCCGAGTGGTCCGACCCGGCCAAGGCCATCACCGCCGGCTTCCACATGGATTTCATGATCCACCTGGGCCACCCCGGCTTCACCTCGCTTTTCCGCGCCGAGCCCGCGCGCAACCGCTTCCCGGATTTCACCAGCAAAGCTACAAGTTATTTCGATCAACGTGGCGCGGGCGATGTCCGCATCTTTCTCGATCACTACGTCGCGCAACACGCGGCCACCGCCGGCCTCGGCTACATTTCCGTCCCTACCGGCAACCACGACATCGTCCGTCTCGCCCACGGCCGCACGCCCGCCGAGCAGAAAGTCGCGATGGTATTTTTCTACACGCTCCCCGGCGTGCCCTACCTCTACAACGGCGACGAGATCGGCATGGATTACGCGCGCGGCCTCGTCTCCGTCGAAGGCGCCTACACCCGCACCGGCTCCCGCACCCCCATGCAATGGGACTCCTCCGCCAACGCCGGTTTCTCCACCGCGCCGAAGGAAAAACTCTACCTCCCTGTCACGTCCAGGAAATCCCCCGACACTGTCGCCGGCCAAGAACGCGACCCCGCCTCGCTCCTCCACTTCCTCCGCGCCCTCGCCACGCTCCGCCAGAGCACGCCCGCGCTCCAAGCCGACGGCGACTTCACGCCCGTTTACGCGAAGCCGAAAAAATACCCCTTCGCCTATCTCCGCACCCTCGACGGCGACACCATCCTCGTCGTCCTCAATCCCTCGGGCAAATCCGTCGCCGTCACCCTCGACCTCCCCGCCTTCGCCGCCGCGCAACCGCTCCTCCCCACCGCCGCCACGCTCACGCGCACCGGCTCCCGCATCCGTCTAAAAATGCCCGCCGTTACCACCGGCCTCTTCCGCCTCACGCAAACTACATGAACGAACTCTCCGGCCACGTCGCTCTCATCACCGGTGCCACCGGCGGCATCGGCGCCGCCATCGCCCGTCTCTTCGTCGCCGAAGGCGCCGCCGTCGCGCTCCTCGACCGCGCCCAGCCTCCGCTCGACGCCCTCGCCGCCGAACTCACCGCCGCCGGCGGCAAGGTCAGCGTTCACGCCGCCGACATCACCCAAAACGCCGCCGTCGCCACCGCGGTAAACGACGCCGCCCGTGCCCACGGCCGCCTCTCGATTCTGATCAACTGCGTCGGCCTCCTCCGCACCGGCAAAGTGGACGAAATGTCCGAAGCCGACTTCGACGCCATCATGGCCGTGAACGTCAAAGGCGTTTGGCTCGCCACCAAGCACGCCGTCCCGCACCTCCGCGCCGTCGGTGCCGCCGGCCACCCCGCCATCGTGAATCTCTCCAGCGTCAGCGCCTACATCGGCACCGTCTCCGGCTTCGCGTACACCGTCACCAAAGGCGCCATCTCCAGCTTTACCCACGCCGTCTCGCAAGGCCTCGCCGTCGACGGCATCCGCGTCAACGCCGTCGCCCCCGGCTACGTCGACGCCGGCTTCACGCACCAGTCGAAAAAGGACGATGTCTATCCGCCCGCGATGCTCGCCCGCGCCAACTCCCTCCACGTCCTCAATCGCATGGCCCAACCCTCCGAGATCGCCGAGGCCGTCCTCTTCCTCGCCTCGCCCCGCGCCTCCTTCGTCACCGGCACCGTCCTCTTCGCCGACGGTGGCTTCATGGTGAAACACTAAACTCGACGCACTTCCTCCGTGAATCCCCTCCGCTCCTCCGCCTCCGCTCCGCTCCCGACTCGCGGTTTCGGCGTCGAGCATCAGATGAAAATCTATTGGGACGGCCTCGCGCACGGCGCACCTGCGCTGCCCGTCTCGCTTGATGCGCTCCGCGAACGCGCCCGACTCGCGCTGCCCGCCGACGCGTTCGCTTACATCGGTGGCGCCGGCGCGGAGAAAACGCTCGCCGCCAACCTCGCCGATTTCGACCGCTGGCAAATCGTACCGCGCATGTTGACCAACATCGCCACGCGCTCGCTCGCCACCACGATCCACGGCCAGCCGTCTCCCGCCCCGCTCATCGTTGCGCCCATCGGCCTCCACGAACTTTACCACGCCGAGGGCGAGTTGCCCGCGGCCCGCGCCGCCGCGGCGCGCCGGATTCCCTTCACGCTCAGCGTCCAATCCTCGCGCACGATCGAAGACGTCGCCCTCGCGATGGGCGACGCCCCGCGCTTTTTCCAACTCTACTGGAGTCGCGACCGCGAGCTCACCCGGAGCTTTCTCCGTCGTGCCGAGTCCTCCGGCTACTCCGCCCTCGTCGTCACGCTCGACACCCGCCTCCTCGGCTGGCGCCCGCGCGATCTCGATCTCGGGCACAACCCGTTTTTGCAGGGCAAGGGTCTCGCCAATTATTTCTCCGATCCGGTCTTCCGCGCCGCGCTCGCCCGCCCGCCCGAGGAGGACCGCACTGCCGCCGTAAAACATTTTCTCGGCGTTTTCAACGACCCCACGCTCGTCTGGGAAGACCTCGCCTGGCTCCGCGCGCAGACGAAGCTTCCGATCACGCTCAAGGGCATTCTCCACCCCGACGACGCCCGCCGCGCCGTCGATTGCGGCGTCGATGGTCTCATCGTTTCCAACCACGGTGGCCGCCAGGTGGACGGCAGCATCTCCGCCATTAGCGCGCTTCCCGCCATCGCCGCCGTCGTCGGCAAAAAACTCACCGTCGGCCTCGACAGCGGCGTGCGCACCGGCGCCGACGCCCTCAAGGCCCTCGCGCTCGGCGCGGACTACGTCGGCCTCGGCCGCCCCTGCGTTTACGGTCTCGCTGCCGCCGGTGAGAGCGGCGTCGGCTGGGTGCTCGATAATTTTCTCGCCGAACTCGACCTCACCCTCGCGCTCTCCGGCCTCACCTCGCCCGCGCAACTCACGCCGGATTCGCTCCGTGCTGTTGCCTAAAACCATGCCTGCATTTCCTCCCGCCCTCGTCCTCGAACTGCGCCAACTCGTCGGCGAGGCGAACCTCATTTCCGAGGGCGACTCCCTCGCGTCGCTCTCCAAAGACTACTACTGGTATTCCCCCGCGCTCAGACCGCTCCTCGATGACAAACGCGCCGACGTCGTCGCCAAGCCCGGCACCGTCGATGAACTCCGCTCCCTCATCGCCGCCTGCTACCGAGCCGGCGTCGCCGTCACGGCGCGGGGCGGCGGCACCGGCAACTACGGCCAGTGCATGCCGATCTACGGCGGCGTCGTCGTCGACCTGACCCGCCTCGATCGCATCCACTCGGTCGAAGGCGGCTTCGTCCGCGCCGAACCCGGCGCGCGCCTCGGCCAAATCGAAACGGTCGCCCGCCCCGCCGGTTGGGAACTGCGCTGCTATCCGTCCACCTGGATGAAGGCTACCCTCGGCGGTTTCTTCGGCGGCGGTGCGGGCGGTATCGGCACCGTGCGCTGGGGTGGTATCGGCTCCGGCGATACGGTCAAAGCCATTACCATTCTCACCTGTGAGGCCGAGCCCCGCACGCTCCGCTACGAAGGCTCCGAGGCGATGGTGGCGCTCCGCACGTTTGGCACCACGGGCATCATGATCGAAATCGAGATGCGACTCGCGCCCAAACTCGACTACGACCAAGTCGCCTTCAGCCATCCCGATTGGAATCACCTCCTCACCTGGACCGACACCGCCGCCCGCCACGGTGTCTGGCGCAAACGCCTCGCCTCCCAGTTTCAGTGGCCGATCCCCTCGTTCTTCAAGCCACTCAAGAAACACATCCGGGAAAACGAACACGTGAGTTTTCTCATGGTTGATCGTGCGCAGACTGCCGAGGTGATCTCATCCGCCGCCGCCGCCGGACTCGTCTGCACCTACCAGCGCCCCCTTTCCGATCCGCCGAAGCCGCCCTTCCTCTCCGACTTCACTTATAACCACACTACCTTGTGGGCGATGAAGACCGACCCGGCGATTACCTACGTGCAGGTCAGCTTCACCGACGATTTCCGCCCGCAGATCACCGCCCTCATGACCCGCTACCCCGGCGAGGTTTTCATCCATCTTGAATGGGGCGCCCGCGATCCCAGTCGCGCCGTCGGTCCCGCCGCAACCCCGGAGGCCATCGGGGTCGGCGGCATCCCGCTCATCGTTTACAAAACCGCCGAACGCTTCGACGAGATTATCGCTTACGCCCGCTCGATCGGGATTGGCGTCGGCAACACCCACACCTACCACCTCACCGCCACCACCCCCGAAGGCACCGTCGCTCGCCACGCCTTGAAACACGCCGTCGATCCCAAGGGCCTCCTCAATCCCGGAAAGATGCACACGTTTCCCGTCAACCCCTTCGCCGCGCCCGCGCGCTGACCCACCGTGCTCCTCGTCCGCCGCGCCCGCGTCCCCGTCACCCTTCTCCCCGCGAGCTTCGCCGCCGCGTCGGTCGATCCACTTGAGCCCGCCGTCCTGTGTGATCTCACCCTCACCGGCGCTCGCCTCACCGGCGTCTCCCTATCGTCCGCCGCACCTGCTCCGGCGAACGCTCGTGAGTTCGACGCTGCCGGCTCACTCGTTTTCCCCGGCTTCGTCGATGCCCACGTCCACCTCGACAAAACGCACACCTGGCACCGCGCGCCGAATCGCACTGGCACGTTTCGCGACGCCCTCACCACGCTGTGCGCGGATCGCGTTAACTGGTCCGAGGCCGATCTCCACCGTCGGGCCAGCTTTGCGCTTCGCTCCGCGTGGGCGCACGGCACGCGCGCGATCCGCACGCACGTCGATTCTGATTTTCCCTCAGCCGAGACGAGCTACGCCGTGATGTCCGCGCTCCGCGCCGAGTGGCGTGGCCGCATCGACCTCCAACTCGTCCCCGTCTGCGGTGGTGACATCTACGGCCAGGTGGCCGGCGAAAAAATGACCGACCTCGCCCTGCGCCACGGCGCGAGCGCCCTCGGCGGATTTTTCCAAATGTCTGCCGCGCTTCCCGTGCAACTCGACCGCCTTCTCGCCGTCGCCCGCGAACGCCGGGTCGGCGTCGATCTCCACGTCGATGAAAACGGCGACCCGCAGTCCGAGTGCCTCCGTCTTGTCGCCGAGGCGGTGTTGCGCACCGAGTTTCCTCATCCCGTCGTTTGCGGGCATTGTTGCAGCCTCGCGGTGCAAGACCCCGCCCGCGCTCGCTCCACCATCACCCTCGTCCGCGCAGCGCGCCTCGGCGTTATTTCGCTTACGCTCTGCAATCTCTACCTCCAAGACCGTCGCGCCCCGACCGCGTTTCCCCGCAGCCCCTCGTGGCGCGGCCTCGCACCGATCAATGATCTCCTCGACGCCGGCGTGCCCGTCGCCTGCGCGAGCGACAACGTCCGCGATGCGTTCCACGCCTTCGGCGACTATGATCCCGTCGAAGTTTACACACAGAGCCTTCGCCTCGCGCATCTCGACGCGCGTCTCGCCGACTCCGTGCGCGTCGTCACGAGCACCGCCGCCGACCTCATCGGCCGGCCCGACTTGGGCCGCATCGCCGTCGGCGCGCCCGCGCACCTCGTCGTTTTCCCCGTGCAGCGTTTCAGCGAACTTCTCAGCCGCCCCGCTGCGGCGCGCCGCTGTATCGACGGTGAAGAAATTTCTTCACCCCTCGCGCCAGACTTCGCCGAACTCGGCGACCTCGTCTCCTAAAAAAGCCGCTCTCCACCATGCTCACGCGCCTTTCAAAAGTTTCCCTTGTCGCTGCCCTCGGTCTTTACCTCCTCATCGTCGTCTTCAACAACCTCACCGACTACGGCTCCAACTTCGCCCTCGTGCAGCACGTGCTCGCGATGGACACGACCTTCAAGGGCAACGCCGGGATGTGGCGCGCGATTCACAGCGAGCCGGTTTATCACGCATTCTACGTTTCGATCATCGCCTGGGAAGCGGTCACCTGCGCGCTGCTCTTCGCCGGCGCGCGGCGGCTCTGGCGCGCGCGGACCGCGACGGCCGCGGTGTTCAGTCACGCCAAGGACCTCGCGGTCGGCGGTCTCACGCTTAACCTCCTCCTCTGGCTCGTCGCCTTCCTCACGGTTGGCGGCGAATGGTTTCTCATGTGGCAATCCTCGGCGTGGAACGGCGTCTCTCCCGCCGCGCGCATGTTCACCGTCGTCGGCCTGATCCTCATCTTCCTCAACGCCCGCGAAGAGGAACTCACGGCCACGTCATGAGCGCCTCGCCCGCGCTCACGCCGCTCTGCGTCGCCGACGATGCCACGTTTTGGCCGTGGCGCCGCTGGCCGGAATTTTCGCGCTGGGAAAATCCCGCCGCCACCGTCGTCGTCGTGCCGCTCGCCGGCATGGCCGACTGGGGCCTCGGTCACGCGCTCGACGCCGAGGAGACCGTGCTGATGCATGTGCTCCGCGCCGCCTCGCGCGCGCGCCCGGCCACGCTCCCGCTGCTCGTCGTGCCACCGCTGCGCTTCGTGCTCGGGCCCGGCACAGGTTGCGCTTTCGCCGTCGCGCCGCCCGTGGCGCACGCCTTCGTGACTGATGTGCTCAGCTCCATCGCCGCCTCCGGTTTCAGAAAAGTTGTCCTCTACAATTCCAGCCCGTGGAACGAGGAGTTCATTGCCGCCGCCGCGCGCGACAACCGCATCGCCCTCGGGCTCCAGATTTTTCGCATCAGCCTCAGCGGCCTCGGTCTTGACCTTCACCCGACGCGCAGCACGGCCGCGACGCGAAGAAAATTTCAGACCCTCGTCACCGCGCTCACCGGCCGCGAGCCGGAGCCTCCACCTGCCGACACCGCGCGCGCACCGGCCGAGCCCAACTGGGGCGACGAAGATGTATTTCCTCTCACCGAACCCGCCGTCCCTTTCAACCTCGCGCAAGCGGAGTCCAAGGCCACCGTCGCCGCGGCCGCCCAGCACCTCGTCTCCCTCCTCGGCGAAATTCACGCCCGCGCCCCACTTGCGCACGACGGAGCCATTCTCCCCGCGCAACCATGACCGCCGAAACGTTTCCCGCTTACCGCTCGCGCTATCTCCCCTCGATGACATCGCGGCAGATCGCCGCGCTGCCCGACAAAGCCTGGGCACCCATCATCGTCGTCT
>ENA-ORBV01014013-ORBV01014013.1-microbial-mat-metagenome-genome-assembly--contig:-NODE-14013-length-12081-cov-3.998917_pt1 | contig 12081 bp, 1 predicted proteins | sample MGYA00237777_ERZ505514 | MGnify/ENA primary metagenome ERZ505514 (study PRJEB26160, sample SAMN06269048) | microbial mat metagenome | isolation source: Oligotrophic lake microbial mat | place... | reverse complement strand
CCTTGCATCCTAACAAATTCGACTTGCCCCTGTTCATCGTAAAAGAACAGTAAATCTGCAAACAGACTGGCATCATTTTGGTTGAATACGACGTGGTCGTACACAGATTCCGACCGTGATCCTGTGCCAAGTAGACGCTGCAGGTTGTCACCGGAATAGACCGAATTTAGGCTGGCCGGCGATCGCGGATTGTCCCCAACGCGATTGTAGTCATACACGGAACGATCGGTGAGCACTAGCTCCCAGGATGACGCTTGCCCAAGCACGGCTTTGTTGACCGAGGTATAGGTTCTGATTTCTGCCAGATCGCCGATGGTTCCGTTGAGAGGGCCACTACTTTTGCTAGTATAGTAATCGTATTCAACCCGATTCAGAGGTTCTGCCACCCCATCTCTTCTGTGTTCGATAGCTTCGACAAGACCGGTCAAATCCCCTGAGATATGGTAGCTGTAAACGAATCGTTCGGTTGTCGCATCCAAGGGTTCATCGTTGATGTCCAGATTGCCATTGAACCTCTCGATGTAATCAATGCGACCATCGTAATCATAGATAGCTTGAGTGATGAAGTTGCCTGCACTGGTGAACTTCGAGAATCGTCCGGCTTCGTCAAACTCCCAGCGGGTACCATCGATCTCTTCGAGCGTGTTACCGCTATAGACCGCCATGTCATCGAATCTCGCCTGGTAGCCGTTGGTCGCGTCCCAATCAAAGATCCGAATACTGCTTCCGAATCTGACAGCTACACCGTTACCAGCGCGAATGAGACTTGGAATGCTGGAAAGCCAGCCTTGGCCTACCGAGGCAACACTTGATAGATGGAAATCGGTGCTGAAAGTGCGACCGATGGCAAACAGGCCGTCGAAACCTGCTGAGGCGATGTCAATCTCGCTGTAGTGAACGGTACCATCGTACAGGCGAACGGGGCCTACAAACGCATCGGCATTCGAGGCCTCTATGGCTGTGAAATGGAGGCTGTCCAGGCTGAACTCTTGTATGCCTCCTTGTCCATCTGGGATCTGCAATATCACCTTGATGACATGGCCTTCTGGGGTTGTACTGGCGCGGACGGCCTCGACGAAGAGATCAACGAAGGGATTGAATCGGCCTCCCAGGTCTCCAGTTTGGAAGAACACACCCGTGGACACGAATTGCCCACCCGTAGGCGGGTTCTCATTCGCACCAGTAACGACCGCATTGCCATCTCGCAGTTCTGTTGCACTCTGCCGCCAGACGCGCAAGGACCCGGTTCCTACAGTGAATCCGCTGCCCTCGTTGCCCGCAACGACTGTTGGCGGAGCAGCGTCGTAATCAAGTTTGATCTTGGCCGTTGCGAGGTCAACCCAAGATGGAAGTGTGATACGAATGGGGAAGAAGGAATCGGTAGCATCAACTTCATCGCCGCCAACCGCACTTGAACCGGTGTATCCGTCACCGAAGTCAGGGCGGCCATCGCGAGGCCCCTGTGTGCTGCTGGCAACTCGATCCCAGTCACCATTGTTCACAAGAATGAAGCTGCCCGGATGATAAGAAACCCTTTCTGCCAATTCATCAAGAGACAGGGGCGAAGGGATCGTCGCAACAACGTCAACATTACCACCCACAACGGTCAAACGGACGGTATCTGCAATCTTGAACGAACTGGTTGGATCACTACCGTCCAGATCGACTGCTAGGCTAATGGTGGTATCGCCAAGGAATACACTTATCTGGACACCTTCAATGTAGAGGGTAATCGTGCGATTACTCGCGCTAAGTCCTAGAAGGTCAAAGTGCCTCTTTTCATAAACCACCTCGCCAAATGCGCCATCGGAGGGCTCGACAAACAAAGCCTCATTCGGCAAGGATGATCCATTGGTTGTAAAAATGTCCGAGAGCGATCTACCCCGTCGAATCCCAACCTGCGTTTCTGGGTTCTCAATTGCTGATCCAGGGACCATCCAAAGTCGGATGTTGCCATCACTTGAGCTGGTGTACGTATATGGATCCCACGGAGTACCATGACCTTGAGCAACAGTATTCAATAGTGAGGCACCGTTGTAAATAAACTTGATAGAAGCAGCATTGAGATCAATCGAGTCCGACAATGTGAATTGAATAGGTGTCCATAGCAGCTTGGCCCCATCTGAAATGAAAATCGTGTCATCCGTGCTCAAATTGGTCGTTTTATCATCTGTCACCTGGTCACGATTGAATCCATCGGCGGCATCGGCAAGCCCATCTCGGTCAAAATCACCCTTAAAGAGTGGCACCATGAGTCCAGAGAGCTTGGTCGCTCTCTGTTCATCCGAAGATGATAAGCTAGGATACAACTGAGATACATTCTCAAGTTGCTCGTCGCCGACTTCGTTCGCAACTCCATTATTGTTTGTATCAACAGCAAGGTTTGCCGACCAGATTTTGAACTTGTAAATGTCCGTGCGTAGCACTTCGTCGTTCAAACCAAGATAAGTCACAGAAATCTGCTGAATAGCGTTCGTAGGACGCACTGCTTCGACCCATAGTGAGCTTGGCAAACCAGCGCCAGCAAAAGTCGCGCCGTCGGCAAGTGGACTTGGAGCCGAAGTCGTCACGGGTCCAAATCGGTCACCGGGCAACCAGACCCGTAAGAAACCCGATTCCGGTAGGGTCCACAAGCCAGTCACTTTGTCAAACGTGGCGACTCCGGCCGTCGCTGACGGCGCATAATTGATTCGTATCGATGCCGTATCTGCGGGACTATTGGGTAGTACAAGTTCTACCAGGTCATCTTCGTTAGTCAGTTCGTCGTCGAGTCCCTCCGGCGATACATCAAGCTTCTTGTCTGCATTAAACCCGTCAGCATAGTCGGGAACCCCATCGCCATCGTAATCTGAACTATTGCCATTGAATGGCACGCCAATATTGATTCCTTCCGGTGGTTCAGCGGGGATCGAATTAGGATGGAGGTGATACACCTGCATCGCCACCGCTTCGTCGTTCTCATCAAGGAACAGGACAGTAAGGTCCAATGTGCCGACATTCTGCGTCATTTCCAGCAAAGCAGAAATGGTGCTGTCATACGGATCAGAGTCAGGCCAGTCCCAGAGGTCGTGAGTGGTTCCCGGTGCCACATAAGTGCTCAGTGAACGTGCCACGAGGGGCAACCAAACACGCAAGGCCCCGCCGGGACTTTGCGGATAATCAAAGTTCACGCCTGTCGGTGCCATCGCCGCTGGATCTGCGGCGTTCGTGTATTCAAAGCGAATTTTTGAAATGGTCGTATCGGGTACCACCGGAATCGTAATTGCCACTGAACTGAGACTGGCGTACGATGACGAATCCGACTTGCGCTGATCCTTCAGGACTCCATCTAAATTAAAGCCCTCAAGCAAGTCGACGATACCATCGTTGTCATCGTCATCATCGTTCACCATGATCGACTTGGGCGGTGGATTTATAACCGAGATATTGTGTACATCGACGGTTCGGAACCCCAAAGGTCCCGCACCATCAGGGTCAATCTCTAACATGAAGGTGCTGTTCCCCTCACTGATACCTTCAAAGTATAGGGTAGCCATCCCGCTCGTGTCGTTGATAAGTTCTTCGAGTGTGATTCCACCAGTGTTAAAATAATCAGATGTGTACCACGCGGGGACTGGCAGTGGGCTACTGACGAGGTAACCTTGATTCGCCTCAGATCCTGCCCAGGCCTGATCAAGTGAGCGCGGCGAAGCCTCATCTGCCGTCCAAACGCGAATTTGTCCCTGATTGAATGCGTAAGAATAATAGTTGGGATGCATAGCGCCAGGCTGCGCCGAACTGCTCCACGATGTTGAAAACGCGGGATCGTCGATCTGGTAACTGAAGCGGAATCGGGCAGTGGAGGCCATGAACTCGGAAAGAGCGATGGGATAGGCCAGGAAATCGCTTACACCGGTTGTCGCATCATCAGCGGATGTATAAGCAGGTCCACCAGAGATGCCGTTAAGGTTGTGACCATCAAAATAATCGCGAAGTCCGTCGCCATCACTGTCGTTGTAATTGATTGAAAGCTGCGTACCACCACGTCCTCCATCGATATCCCAGATTGTCATTGCGATGGTATTGGTAGAGACCCAGTCTGCTTCAAAACCTCCCTCATAGTCGTAATACGAATTCCGGTACCAAACAGTGAAAGTGACATTTTCTGCTTCCGCTAGACCTTCAACTTGCACGGCGAAGTTGTCGGAATAGGAAGTGGCAATCTCAGTGTCCGCATCAATAATACTGCCGCCCATCCAAAGTCGAACCTTATTCCCTCCATCATGAGTCACTTTCCAAAAGTCAGCGTTTTCGTTCTTCAGTTGAACACTGATGGAACCAAGGTCGGGCTCGGGTAGCGACGAGAAGTTTGCATCATCGTCGTTGACTTCGACGTACTTGGCACCCGTTATGCTGCTGACGCCATGCAGAATGCCGGTGCTACATCCGTACTGCTCAGTCTCGATATGCTCTCTCAAATCAATACCAAATGTTTTTGGATCACTATAAACCTTAATGCCGCCAAATTCGACATAAGTTTTAACGGTGAACACTGGCGCAGGCCCATTCTTAGGATAGCAATAGAAATTCTGACCGTCGAGGGTAATGGGTTGGCCATTATTCAGTATTTCATATTGGCCGGACGAATCCTTTGTTTGCACATCGAAATGCGCATAGTTGTCTGCCCACCAATATTGCGTAACACGAAGTTGAGCAAGTGCCGACGTAACAGTATCAAGCACATGCGCGACCCGAACAGACACGGACCTGCTCGGGGGGCTCTCTATCTCGGCATCCACAGATCGCACGTGATAGCTATAAAGCTTGTCGTCATACAACCCTCTGTCAACCGTCTGGATCCATTGCGAACCAATGACACTGGGCTCTTGAAGAACCCAAGAGCCATTGGCCCCTTCGCTGCGATAAATATTGATCGGCCTGCCGTCATGGCTCGCCAGATTCAATGTGATTTTGGTCTTGGGTTCGGTAGTTAAATTGTTCGCCGACAATGTCAGACTTGAATAAACTTCGGGGACAAAACTGACCACAGAGTAGCTTGTCGAGATACCCTTTGGAGTGGAAGCGACAACCTGATAGTTGTATTGGACTGAAGAAGAACTGATGACCTGTTTGTCGGTATAAGCCGTCACATCAGGTGATGTTAGTACCACCATTCCATTGCGACTGAGCTTATATTTCGTCGCTCCTGCAACAGCATTCCAGTCGATGGCGATCTGCGCTTCCGAAATATTGTCCGTAATCACGATCGACTCAACGGATCGAGCGCTCTCGCCAATATCAGTCAGGCTTGTGCCCTCTTCGCTTACCGCTGACACCGTGTAAAAGAATGAAGATGATCCTACTTGCAGCACATCCTGATACGTCGTTTCGCCGATCGACACTTGATGGATTATTGTAACTGTGTCGCCTGGTGTATTGCTACGATAAACGCGATAGGCGGCAGCTCCGGCAACAGGAGACCAGGACAGCGAATGAGTTACCTGAGTCTGCGACGGATCCAACGAGCGCGACAGCGTCAGCGATCCGGGAGCGGCGAGCATGACCACTTCATCAGACGCTTCGCTCACGATTCCATTGATTGAGGCCTTGACCACATAATGGTAGGTATGCCCCCATTGAACTTGCGCATCTTGATAAGTGGTCGAAGGTGCTGCACCACCGATGGGCATCACTGTATGAATCGGAATCACACTATAGGATAAAGCGTTGGGTTCACGGCGATAAACGGTGTAACTTGTCGCACCCGCCACCGCCTGCCACTGTAACTCGTTGGTATAAGACAATGTTTCGTCATCGAACCGGACGGTCAAACCCTCTGGAGCTTCGACCATCTGCGGAGCTGGTTTTGCCACCTCGATTGCCACAAGGTTGGATGGTGCTCCAAGACGCCCATTGATCTCGGCTTGAAGGTGGTAATAGTAAATCTGTCCATGTACAAGCCCGTCAGCAATATCCGTATGAGATGTGCTGCTGACAGTCGTCGAGAGAGCGCCGTTGCCAGGCTCAGTACCTCGGTAGATGTGATATGCCGTACCGATGGCACCGGAAGTCCAAGTGAGGATCACATCGCCAGTTTGTGGGTCTGAGGCAACCGTCAAGGCGGTGCCTACTGGGTCCAGGTCGCTCACAGCCAATGTGATGGTATTGGTGGGGTAAGATCCATCTTCATCGATTGCAATCGCAGAGATGGTGTAGATAGTTCCACCAGCGTCGCTAATATATGAATGAGTTACGTTGCCGCTGCTGCCTGTGAAAGTTGTCACACTTCCATCGCCCCAGTCGATGGTCCAACCAGAGATTGTGTCGGTAACGGCGGGATCACTCGCTCCAAGATTTAGAGTGTAAATATCTCCTTCATCGACCTGACTATCGCCACTGATGGTGAGAGTAGGCACGACGTTTTCGATCTGCAATCGGGCTGCAAGCAACTGTCCGCTCGCACTCAGAGGTACGGCCGAAACTGAATCTGGCGGACTGAACGGTGTGGCTGCGGCAATGAGCCAGCCGGAGGTGGTGGCGATGAGTCCATAACCAAGGTCGCTGCTACCCGACCAGTCATGCAGAGCCATTCCAGGCGTTGCGAGTTTGCCAAAGGTCTCATCAACTTCGCCTTGCGCTGTCAACCGGGCAATAAGCAAATCGTACGAGTCAGTAGCGGTGCTCCATGAATGACCCGCAAGCACCGGGCGATTCTGCGCATCCAACGAGAGGGCAAATATTTCATCCCGGTCGTTGGTTGGATTAAGCAGGGTGAAGCCGCTGGTTTCATTGCCAAACGAAGTGTCGAGAGCGCCAGCCGAGTTGATTCGGGCGACGAAGATGGCGCTGTCCTCACCCGAAGCCGTTTCGTGACCTGCGATAAGCAGTAGTCCACCTGGCGCAAGGACCGCGCTGGTAGCGATGACGCCTGACGAACTGCTCAAATCTGAATGCCAAACACCATCTACACCGAAAGTAACATCCGGCAGGCCGGCGGAACTGACTCGTGCAACGACCGCTTGCCACTGATTCTCGATGTTGGCACCGCCGATCACATTGATACGGCCAAATGCGTCGATGATCACTTCATGTGCGACTGCGTACCCCTGGGCAGCATTCGGGTCTGCATCAATCAACACCACGCCGTCTTGGCCTAAAACATCGCCAAAAGTGTCGTCCAGTTCGCCATCGGCGTTCAAGCGGACCAGCAGCATATGTCGTGAATCACCAGTCGCCTGCGAACCTACAAGGACGATGCGGTCACTAGCGTCAATGGTCAGCGCATAAATGAGTTCGTCGCCACCAAGATCGAGCGACAGTTTGCCATCTTCAGCGAATGATGTATCAAGTGAACCGTCAGCCAGAAAGCGAGCCACGACGATGTCATATTGCGAGCCGATTCTGCGGTAGCCTGCGACGATGAGTCTTCCTTGACTATCAACGGCACCTGCCTTGCCAAATTCATCACCGCCCATGTCAACGGACTGAGTCCATGTGGAATCGCTTCGCCCATCTGAGAAGAATCGGCGCAGATTAACGTCGTAACCGGTGGCATCGTTCCAATCGCTGCCCACGGAAACATAGTCGCCGTTCCAGGCAACAAGGCGATGGAAATTAGGATCGTCAAATCCGGTGACAGCAGCCTGCTGGTCGATCAGGGCAGGTAAGTCCTCGCTGGCCAGTTCGATCGCGGCGAGCGTGACTCCATCTTCATAAATCACCTCGACACGGATGAGCATTGCTGCTGGTCCGTCGAGGTAGGTGTGGGTCATTGTGGTGGCGCTGGCGTCGTACGCCTCGAAGCTGGATGGCGTCGTTTCATCGCCCCAGTACACGCGGTAGCCGCTGATGGTGTCATCACCAGGATCGTTGACATTGCTGATTGTCAGTGTGTAGGTCGAACCTTCATTGGTTCGCGTCGCACCTGTGATCGTTACGATCGGTTCAACATTGAGAACATCAATCGGCAATCCGGATTCACCTGCGAAATAGCGAGCGATTACAAACTGCGAGTTAGAGTTGTAGGTCATCCCGCCAACCCAAAGCCGCATCTGATCATCAATGGCGAGGTCGACCGCATAAGAGTAGCTGCTGCCGCCGACGTTTGTGGTAGCGATTCCATCAGCATCGAAACTCGAATCGAGTTGCCCCTGCGCTGTGAGGCGTGCGACAAACATCTCGCTATTTAGCGATCCAACAAGGACGATTCGATCCAGCGCATCGACGCGCATGGCTGACGCGCTGGGCCAACTGTTCATGCCCAGCGAAGCCATGCCGCTGACACCGAATGTTGTATCGAGTGTGCCATTGGTTTCGTATCTGACGATCGCCAGATCACCGTTGCCTGTGCCAAAAGCCACGAGCAACCTGCCATCGCTTTGCTGGGCGGCGGCATACGTGTACTCCCAGTCATTTGTAATAACTGACGTTCGCACCACGCCATTGACACCAAACGTTGTATCAAGGACGCCCGCTGTATCGAAGCGTGTCAACGCAAGGTCGTACGTGTCATCTGAGCCATACGCATAACCGACCAGAACCACCTTGCCATCTTCCTGCAAAATGGCATCAGCCAGCCATTCGTAATCGTAGCTTCCCACGGACACATCGACGGTGGCCATACCGCCTGTTCCAAATGATGTATCCAATGCCCCCGTGCTACTGAGGCGAACGACCGCAAAGTCATAGTCGTAAGTGACGCTATCGTTCACGTAGCCCGCGATGATGATCTTGCCATCGGGTGCGAGCAGGATGCGCTGGGCACCGTCCCAGCCGCCGCTTTCATCAACCCTCGTAATTCCGCCGGTGCCGAATGTTGTGTCGAGCGCGCCGTTCTGCAACAAGCGAGCGATGAGCATATCTCCGTTGCCGTCTTCGCCAGCCAGTAGAATGGCACCGTTGGGTTGTACGACGACATCGTAAATGTATTCGTAGTTAACAGCATCAAGGTCGACCGTTAGTATGCCGTTCGTTCCAAAGCTGGAATCCAGCGTACCATCAGGCATGTAGCGAGCTAGCTATGTGGCTCCATTGCCTTCGGATCCCACAACAATCGCTTTGCCGTCTGCTTGCAAAGCCATGGCGGTGGCCCAAGGCCAACCCGTGAGCGAAGTTTGCGCTATGCCATTGTCTCCAAAGTCAGAATCCAGTGAACCTGCGTCGCCGTTACCACCGGTCCATAGATAAGTGCCATCTTCATCGACGGCTGTGATCTGAATGTGATAAGTGGCCGGGCCATCGGCGTAGGTATGAGACTGTCCGGTGTAAAGCTCCGGCCCAACACCTGTAGCTTCATCTCCCCAAAGGACGTACCAGGCGGACACGGTGTCATCACCGGGATCTGTCGCCGAGAGCGAGATTTGGAATGGTGTACCTTCCAGAATGGGCCCTTGAACGATCGCACTAATTGTCGGAGCGACGTTTAGTACCTGAACGTCAAAATCATCAGAGAATACTTCAACGCCGTTGACATATCCGCGAGCAACAATCGTGCGCTGCAAAGCGTCGTCGGCGAACACGTGTGAAATCGAAAAGATGTCATCTGTAACTGGATCAGAGAAGACCCCTGGCTCCCACTGGATGATGATTTCATCTAATCCGTATGAGGTCACGTTCAGCCAGTATGGATCACCTTCTTTGACCTGTGAGATGCCGCCGATTTCGATATTGACGGCCGAGCGAATCCATACAGCATCAGCCACGACGCTAGTACCTGTGGTGGCTTGATCGGTGAGCTGAACCTTGATGGTGCCAGTGGCCGTTGAGAATACGCCAAGCTTTTCCCACCAGACCCCGGCGTATTGAATGTCGTTGGGAGCAACCTGCTGATTGACAGCCACTGTTGCGAGTGACGTCGTTCCATCAAAAACGGTGAAAGGAGCATTGGTTGCGTATGACCCATTCGTGGGATGGGTGACGTACACCTCATAAGCGCCACTGATCAGTCCGTCGAACGTCCACTCGATCGCATCGGCAGGATTGCTCCCACGAGCGTTGCTGACGAAATCGCCGTCATATGCTGAGCCACCTGATTGCCAGTTCCATCCAGCTCCTGTGAAACTCACTTGGGAATCACCTTCATCGATGATTTCAGGAGGAGCGGGTGTAATGGTACTGGGCACCACGCGAATAGCGTCGGCAATAACCGAGTAATTCGTAGTAGTGATATCACTCAGTTCGACAGTCAACAGGCCACTACTGATATCAAACGTGCCAAGATACTTCCACCAGCTACCCTCAACATTTACATCATTGGGGCCTCGGCGCTGATTGATTCGATGACGAGCTTCAACGGTCGCGCCGTCCATTACAGTGAACGGAGCGTCCAAAGCATACCAACTACTACTGGGCCAAGTCGCATATACGTCGTAAGAGCCAACGTCCAAACCTCCAAATGCCCAGCGATATTGATCATTGAAACTACTGTTGACACTTGATGATGCTGCATCTGACTCTCGTGCATATTGAGTCGCAATGTAATTCCAATCGGCTCCAGTTTGCGTCGTCCCTTGATCCCCATCATCAAGAATCGTCGGTGTTAGTAGTGACGACACTGACTCCACGCGCACACCATCAGCGCGCACGTTGTATCCAGAGGTAAAGTTATTGTTTAGTGTCACCACGATGCGGTCACTGCTGATCTCATAGGTGCCAACCAGCTCCCAGCCGCGACCACTGAAAGTTGCATCGTCGGCGACGATCTTCTGATTCAGACGTGAGGTCCCCAAGGCAGTCGTATCGTCATAGACCGTGTAAGGGGCATCCGCCGTAGCCCAGCCCCAGTCATTCTGCCATGTCGCATAGACCTGGTAGTAGCCTGCCGTCAGACCCTCGAACTCCCATGTCGCCACCGAGGAGCCATCGCCCTTGTTCACCGAACGGTAGTCGCTCTCGAATGCGTAATTATCGTGCGAAGTCGCCCAACCGCCGGTGTCACTGAAATAAGTGCTACCGTCATCAACTGCCATTCCGTATCGAAATCCGAAATCCTTGTCATCTACAACTTCGTCTGTGGCCAGTGTGACTTGATGCACATTGCCAGAGGGCACCGTGCCGGTCCAGCCCGCCGTGGGTATGGACCTCACGTCATAAGTGCCTGCTGAAAGTCCATCCAAGGTGTAGGCTCCCCCTGTGCCTGCGAACACCGATGCCTCACCGGTATCAAATAGACCGTTTTGATTCTGATCAAGATAGACCCGCCAGCCTGCGATGCCTGATTCCGCTGAGCCGAATAGCCCATCGGAATCGGCATCAGCAAAAAGCTGGCCGCTGATACTGGCTGAAAGAAGCAATCGAGGCTCAAGGGGCAGCAACTGATGCTGATGCAGATCTTCCTGGATCCCCGTTCGGCTCGACGGGTTGATTTGATTTGTCTGATTGCGGCGAGCTATCCAAGTCGCCCATCGCTGCCGCATGAAGTGACGAGCCTGCTGCGCACGCTCATACAAACGGGAGGACATTGACATGCCGCTACTCCTTACAGATGGCCGGTTCACTTAAATCTTCACCGCCCGAACCTTGGATATATGATCCCGAAAGACAACCCCGCTCATCTGACTGGAACGGAAGCATCTCAGATGGAAAGTGAATTGTCAAATCCTTGTAATCGTCGCTGTAAGGTAGCTCAAGCTAGGCGACGAAACGCTCCAGCACAGGAAGACGCCGTTGCGATCAGACCGTGTGAAGAGGTGCAAGATTCGCTCCTCGAAGCAGACGACATGAACAACGGCTGCAAGATTATGCTCCGTGGAGATCAACTGGTATCAGCACTTGACTTTCGAAACAGTAGCTCCTGTTCGAAACCCATCAAGTTGTTAAACATGAGACAATGTCACGGTTCTTGTCTAATGCCGGATGCTCAAGCATTGAACTGCCTCTCGAGGCCCCGATGCTCATTCCCGATGTACGACGTTCCGTCATCATGTCTCGCATCTGGCGGCACGAGCATGGCGAACTTCCCCTCCGCAGACAGATCGCGCCAGAGCCAGTCCGTCGGAATCGCCATGCGGCTGAGGATGTCGTAGGCGAGGCGCAGTCCCAGCGGGCTGTACAAGGTCATGGGCGAACCCCACGCGATAGCCGAATCACGCCAGATTCTTTCTG
>ENA-ORBV01014012-ORBV01014012.1-microbial-mat-metagenome-genome-assembly--contig:-NODE-14012-length-12082-cov-5.954352_pt1 | contig 12082 bp, 11 predicted proteins | sample MGYA00237777_ERZ505514 | MGnify/ENA primary metagenome ERZ505514 (study PRJEB26160, sample SAMN06269048) | microbial mat metagenome | isolation source: Oligotrophic lake microbial mat | place... | reverse complement strand
ATGATACGGCGACCACCGAGATCTACACCTCTCTATTCGTCGGCAGCGTCAGATGTGTATAAGAGACAGATCCAGGAGCGGGCGACATTGCAGTCGCCATCGCCGATGAATGTCACAATCAACCCCTGCAAGGAGCCGCGCCCCGCCTCGATGGTCTGGAGATCCGCCAGGATCTGGCAGGGATGCTCGGTATCGGTGAGCGCATTGATCGTGGGGATCCCCGAAAAAACCGAAAACTCTTCGACATCCGCCTGCGCATACGTCCGGATCACCGCCCCATCGAGCATGCGCCCGAGCACGCGTGCGGTGTCCTTGATCGGCTCCCCCCGCCCGAGTTGAATTTCCGAGGCGGCCAGAAACAGCACATCGCCCCCGAGCTCGCGGATGCCCACCTCGAAGCTCACCCGGGTGCGCGTCGAGGACTTAGAAAAAATCAGACCCCACACCTGTCCTGCAAGCGGGCGCCCCGCGTTCGGGTCGCGCCGGGCCGTCTTCATCGCGTGGGCGAGATCGAGAACCGCGCGGATCTGCGCGGCGTCCATGGACTCGATGGAAAGCAGATGGTTCATGAAAAAAACGGGGCTTCGGAATCAACCCAGCGCCTCGCCCACCCGCTGCACCGCGGCATCAATTTCCGCGGGGCCGATGTCGAGCGGCGGCAGCAACCGCACCACCCGCGCACCCGCCGGAACCGACAGCAACCCGAGCAGATGCAGGCGCCTGACCATCGCGAGCGAGGGTAATTCCGAGGGAGCCGACACCGGGAAATCCCCGGCCAGCTCGAACCCGAGCAGCAGCCCGTAAGCCCGCACCTCGACGATCCACGGCGAATGGAGGGCTTGCAACCCCGCCACCAGCCGCGCTCCCATCCGGAGCGCATTGCCGGTGAGGTCCTGCTCCTCGATCACGTCAAAGACCGCCGATGACACCGCGGCCCCGAGCGGATTTCCCCCATACGTGGTGGCATGGGTGCCGGGCCCGAGCAGATCGGAAAGCGGCAGGGAGGTCCCGTCGGGCATCGGCACCGGTCGCGCACCCGCCCAGAACGCCCCGAATGGAAACCCGGCCGCAATCCCCTTCGCCCAGCTCACCGCGTCCGGCAACACTTCGTCGGTGCCGAGCACTGTTTTCCATCCACACATGTTTCCGGTCCGCCCCAGACCGCACTGCACCTCGTCGAACATCAGGAGCAACCCGCGAGCATCGCACAAACGACGCAGGCCGCGGAGAAAATCGGGGTTCGCCGGGCGGATCCCGCTCTCGCCCTGGATCGGTTCGATCAGGATGGCGGCCGTGCGCGGGCCGATGGCGGCCTCGACGGCCGCGAGGTCGTTGAGCGGCACCTGCCGGAACCCTTCGACCATCGGCTCGAACCCCTTCTTCACTTTCTCCTGCCCTGTCGCGGCGATGCCCGCCAGCGTCCGTCCATGGAAGGAATTCTCGAAGGTCAGCACCTCGAACCGCCCGCCGGGGGCCGTCGTGTTGCCGAACTTGCGGGCCAGCTTGTAGAGACCTTCGTTCGCCTCGGCCCCGCTGTTGCAAAAGAAGACCTTGCCGGGCGCCCCCACGAACCCGCAGAGACGGCGCGCCAGCAGCGCCGCGGGCCGGGTCTGGTACAAATTCGAGGTGTGGATCAGTGTCGATCCCTGCCGGGCCAGGGCCTCGAGAATCCGCGGATGGGCATGGCCGAGCGCGCACACCGCAATCCCCGCTCCGAAATCCAGATATTTCCGGCCCGCCTCGTCCCAGACCCAGGGCCCCTCTCCCCGGGCCAGTTGCAGATCGAATCGGGGATAAGTCGGCATCACATGCGCGGCATACAACTCGGCGGTGGGCGACAGATGGGAAGTCGGGTCAGGCATCGGGAAACGGTGACCCTATCCGACTCCGCCGCGACCGATCAATCCTGATCCTGCGCTGCGAGCTGATCTGCGGAACAGTTTGCGTCCGCCACCCCGATCTTGCCAGGGCGCCTGTCGCTGTCGCATGCTGGGTGGAGCAACCCATCGAGCCCCCATCTCCGCAGGGAACGACAAAAAACGGTTGCACAATCCGCAGATACCCGACTATTCCTATCGGCAATGACGCATTTAGACCGACTCGAGGCCCAGTCCCTCTTCATCTTTCGCGAGGCTTACCACGCCTTCGACAAGCTCTGTATGCCTTGGTCCATGGGCAAAGATTCCAATGTCCTGCTCTGGCTGGCCAAGAAGGCGTTCTGCGGAAAAATTCCCTTTCCCGTGCTCCACGTCGACACGACCTACGAGTTCCCCGAGATGATGGAATTCCGCGAATGGGCCGTGAAGGAGTATGATCTCGACCTGATTGTCTGGACCAATCAGGAAGCGCTCGACCGCGGGATTCGGTACGAGACGAGTGACATCCTCACCGTTTCGCACGAACTGCGAACGGTCGCGTTCCAGCAGGCGCTTCAGCACCATCAGTGGAACGCGCTCATCACCGGCATTCGCCGGGACGAGGACGCGACGCGCGCCAAGGAACGTTACTTCTCGCCGCGCACCGCCGATTTCGAGTGGAACTACAAGGACCAGCCCCCGGAGTTCTGGGGCCAGTTCACCACGGAGGTCCGGCAGGGCGAGCACGTGCGCGTGCAGCCCCTGCTCGACTGGACCGAGCTCGATGTCTGGCGCTACATCCAGCGGGAAGGCATCCCGATTTCCAAACTTTACTTCGCCCGCGAAGGCAAACGTTTCCGCTCGCTCGGCTGCTGGCCGATCACCAAACCGGTGGCCAGCAACGCCTCGAACATCGACGAGATCGTCGAGGAACTCCGCACCACGAAAGTCTCCGAACGCGCCGGACGGGAACAGGACCACGCCGCCCGCAACGCCATGCAGCTCCTGCGCGCCAAGGGTTTCATGTAACGTTGGAAGCCTGACCCCGCCCGGAACCGGCCGCCCCGGCCATCGCGACTTCGCTTGATCCCTCCGCCTTCATCCTTCCGCCTTTCTTCCCATGCTCCCTGAATCCATCTTCGTCCAGCCCCGCGGCACCGCCTCCGAACGTGAGATCGCTGCCCGCGAACCCGAAAAGCTCAAGCTCGTGGTGGTCGGCCATGTCGACCACGGCAAATCCACGCTGATCGGCCGCCTCCTATTCGACACCGACGCCATTCCGCATGGCAAGGCGGAATCGATCCGCAAAGCGTGCGAGGCGGAGGGCATGGAGTTCGAGTATGCATTCCTGCTCGACGCCCTGCTCGAGGAGCAGGAGCAGAACATCACCATCGACACCACGCAGATCCATTTCGCCGCGGGAGAGCGGCACTACGTCATCATCGACGCGCCCGGGCACAAGGAATTCGTCAAGAACATGATGACCGGCGCCGCACACGCCGAGGCGGCGATCCTCATCGTCGATGCGCACGAGGGGGTTCAGGAACAATCCCGGCGGCACGGGTACCTCCTCTCGATGCTCGGCATCCGGCAGGTGATTCTGGCGGTCAACAAAATGGATCTCGTCGATTACTCGCAAGCGCGGTTCGACGCGGTGATCGCGGAGTTCGCGGAGTTTCTGCGTCCGCTCGGCGTGACCCCGACCCACTGCGTCCCGATCTCGGCGCGCAACGGGCACAACCTCACCACGCCCAGCGCCCGGACGCCCTGGTACACCGGCCCCTCGATCCTCCAGGCCCTCGACTCGTTCGTCCCCCGCCCGAGCGGCGAGGAACTCCCGCTCCGGTTCGTGCTGCAGGACATTTATCGTTTCGACGAACGCCGCATCCTGGCCGGTCGCATCGAGGCGGGCACGCTGCGGGTCGGTGACGAACTGGTTTTCTGGCCGGATCGCAAGCGCAGCCGGGTGAAATCCATCGAGCATTGGAACGCCGCCAAAGCGCCGGAGAAGGTCATGGCCGGCGAATCTGCGGCGATCACCCTCACCGAGCAGATCTTCGTCGAGCGCGGCCAGGTGGCTGCCCATGCCGGGCACGGGCCCGCCGAGGCGCGCGAGTTTCACGCCCGGGTGTTCTGGCTGGATCACACGCCGCTCGCCCTCGACCAACCGCTCACGCTGCGCCTTTGCACCCAGGAAGTGGAAGCCCGTGTGATTGCGGTGCAGCGCGTGCTCGATTCCTCGACCATGGAGGTCGTGAACGAACCCCGCACCGAGATCCGGCGGTACGAGGTCGGCGAGGTGATCCTCCGGGCCCGGCGTCCCCTCGCCTTCGACAATGCCGATTATGTGCCGGTCACCGGCCGGTTCGTGCTCATGCACGGACGCCAGATCGGCGGCGGCGGCGTGATTTACGGCACCACGTACGAGCAGGAGAACCTGCCCGGCGTAAAGAGCGACAACCTCTCGTGGACCACCGGCGAGATCACCCGCGAAGGCCGGGTCCGTCACTTCGGCCATCACGGCGCCGTCGTCTGGCTCACCGGCCTCTCCGGCGCGGGCAAATCGACCCTCGCAGTCGCCCTGGAACAGGCGCTCTTCCAGCGAGGCGTGGCCGCATTCGTCCTCGACGGCGACAATCTCCGGCACGGTCTCTGCCGCGATCTCGCATTCAGCCCCGAAGACCGCGCCGAAAACATCCGGCGCGCCGGTGAGGCCGCCAAGCTGATGGCGGAAGCCGGGCTGGTTGTCATTTCCGCCCTGATCTCACCGTACGCCGCCGAGCGCGACAAAGTGCGCTCGATCTGCGACGCCGCCGGCGTGCTGTTCTGCGAGGTGTATATCAACGCGTCGCTGGAAACCTGCGAGCGGCGTGACCCGAAACAGCTCTACAAGAAGGCGCGCGCCGGCGAGATCAAGGGGTTCACTGGAATCGACAGCCCCTACGAACCGCCGACCCGTCCCGAGATCGAACTTTGCACCGGCGAACAGTCGGTCGAGGAATCACTCGGCGTCCTGCTCGAAAGCGTCCTCAAGTCCGCCGCGAAAACTCCGGCCAAGACCTGATCCTGCGGATGCGGGCGTGCGTTGGGTGACCCCGGGCGCGCCCTTGCACCGTGCGGAGTTTCCTCCACACCGCTCCACACCGGCTCCGGGTGGCATGCGGGTTTACAAATCTTTGAACTGAAGCGTTGTGGTCTGGCGTAGCCGCCCGCTTTCCACCCGCGCGCGCACGTCCAATCCCTCGATGGCCCGCAGCGTCTTGAACAGCTCCACGAGATGGGGGCGATTCGTCAGGAACGCGTCCCGCTCGCTCTCTTTCCCCGCAAAGAACGCCTCTGGATGCTCGCCCATGGCGTCAATCCAGCGTCCGGCCAGCTCCCAAGCCGGGATTGTGCGAAGGCGCACGCGGCTGCCACCCGGCTCCGCCGCGGACCCCGGCTTGGCGGAGGCAATCTCGGACGAAAGTTTGGGCGACGTGCCGAAGATCACCCGGTCCTTGCCGATCCGTGCGACGTGTGGCATCAGGTCACCCGTGTCCATGGGAAGCGGGTAGTGATAGATCGTCGCGTCCCTATCCGAAACCTGGACGGCTTCGGGGAGGCTGGCGGGCATCCCGGACGATTTGGGGACCATGGCGTAGACGCCCTGTGCCCAGGTGAACAGGCTCTGCCAGCTCTTGCCAAGCAGTTCGGGATCGCGAACCTCGCGGACGAGTGCGATGCGCGGGAGCAATTCGCGGCCCGCGAGTCCCTCGGGCATCGTCGGTGGGAAGCCCTTGGGCATCTGGCCTCGCGCGTCGACCACGAGCGCGGATCCCGAGCCAAGGCTCTTCCCGAGTTCGTTCTTCAGAATGCCCCAAAGCTCCACCAACTTCGGCAGGGCAATCGCCTCAACGGCGGCAATCTGGGGCGCCTGTTCGGGAGGCATCTTCTGGGCGGCAATCCGCTTCGCAGCGTCGAACACGGTGACGCACAGGGTTTCAAACCAGTCGGTGAGGACCTGACCGAACGCATCGCTCCCACTCGCGGTCGCCTCGATCACCGCACTCCCGGGCAGGCCCCAGGCCGGCAATTTGCCCGCCCAATCCACCGCGGGACTCCGCAACCCGCCATAGCTCTCGGTGCGCCATCCGCCGGGTTCCGAAATCGTGAATGCGGTGACCGCCTCCGGTACGGGCCAGAATCCGCCCGCCTTCGCATCCAGTTTCCCGCCATCGGCGAGCAACCGCTTCCACTCCGGTTCCCCGACCGATTCCACCAGCAACGGCTGGAATTGCCGGATCAATGCGGCGAGCTCGAACTTCTTCTGGATCTTCTCCATTGCGACCTGGGAAACCCATCCGAAAGCCACCAGGCTTTGTGCCGCATACTCACCCGCCACCGCATTCTCGGGAAGGCCGAGCACGGAGTCTGCCGGGGTCGCAGCAAGGTTCAGGGCGGCCCGGTCGGCACCCAGGGAGATCAGCAGGTAATCACCGACCCAGCCATGGGCGATCTCAATCCGCTGCGCACCCAACGCGTCGATCAACGGTTTCGCCGCCGCCTCGTCCCCGCCCAGCAACGTCACCAGCTTTTCCCGAATCGCGGCGCCCCCCGCCCCTTCCAGGAACGATGCGCCCGAGAACACCCACGATTGAAACGCGGCCTTGTCCGGACCCTCGACCGCCGACTTTGTGGTCTCGGGAGGCAGCGAGGCCTCGACCCCACGCAGCGCGGCTTCGACCAGACTCCGGTCCGGACCGGTGCGAAACCCGAGCAGCATCGGTGCGAGCTTTGCCCGGGACAATTCCGGCACCCGACGGGAAAGCACACCCGCCATCGCCTCCTGCCGCTTCGAGGGTTTCTCGGTGGAATCCGTCACCCCGATCCCGCTGAACGTGTCGGCCAGGTTGATCTCATCCGCGATGTCGCGAAGCCATGCGATGCCCTCCGCACTGCCGGGACCGCTGGCGAAAAACCACTCCGAACCGATCAAGGCACGCGTCACGGCGATGGCATTCTCGGTCTGCGCCTTCCGCTCGGGCTTCGCAGACGCCACCGCTTCACGCAGGTCGGCAAAGAGGGGGTTGGCGGACAACCCGCCCCAGAACCGGCTCTTGAGCAACGCGTCATATTCCCTGCCGAGATTGTAATAGGCGGCGTACAGCTCGCCGCCCTTGGGAATGCGCGAGGCAAAGCCGTAGCGTGGCTGCCATTCCGACGTGGCAGGCACGGGTTTGGAAGGCTGATCCCCTCCCCCCGCACCCGGCGGCGGGCTTGGTTTTTTACAACCGCCAAACCCCAGCGCCCCGGCGAGCGCCACCCCCGTGATCCATCGAGTCGCGTAAGACATGAACGCAGACTAGAGCGTCCCGGACCTCGTTTGCCAATCCCGAAGCGTCTCCTTTCGGCTGTCTCCTTTCGGCTCGCCGACTCGGCGTGAATGCCACAAAGTCGTCACGCATTCTGACCCGATGCTCACCCGCATCCTCCGATTCATCGCCCTGTCAGTCCTGCTCGCCTTCGCGGGATGGGTCGGGCACGCCACCGCCCTGCGTCGGATGTCGCCCGATGTCTGGAATCGCCCCCAACCATTTCCCGACACCAGCCAGGTCTGGCTGACCGAGCTCGCCCCGTTTGCGGCCGACACGCAAAAGCCACTTCGTGATTTCCTGTTCGCCCGCGAGAATCAGATCGCAGCGAGCCCCGGACCGGGCTCAGGCATTCGCACCCTGACCCCCGGCATGCCGCTCACCTTTCTCGGAGCGGATGCCGGGATGGGCTGGGTCCGGGACGGGGCCGGGACGGAGTTCTGGGTGCCGCTCGGCAGCCTGCGATCCTCCCCTTCCTTTTGAAGGGCCGGAGGTTTCCAGCAAAGGGTCGCCCGGGATTGACGCGCCCCCGTTTCAGCCGTCCATTGCCCGCATGGATGTCGTGCTGTGGAGTGTGACGGTGCTGCTGCTTGCCATCGGCCTTGCAGGCACCCTGCTGCCCGTGCTGCCGGGGACCGGACTGATCCTGTGCGGAATGCTGTTCCACCGGTTCGGGTTCGGATCCGAAGGGATCGGATGGCCGACCCTCGTCATCGGCTCGGTGCTGTTTGTGGTGTCGCTGGGACTCGATTTCCTCGCGGGGGTCGTGGGCGCGAAGCTGTCGGGGGCTTCGAAGGCCGGAATCATCGGCGGGGTGCTCGGACTGGTTGCGGGGTTCTTCTTCGGATTGCCGGGCCTGCTGCTCGGGCCCCTGGCCGGAGTGCTCGCCGGCGAACTCCTGGCGGGCCGAAAGCTGGTCGAGGCCGGACGTTCCTCCGTGGGAACCGTGCTGGGCAACCTCGCGGGCGCCCTGGCCAAATTCGTACTCGGCCTCGGCATGATTGCCGCATTTGCGATAGGGGCGTGGCGCTGACGGCTGACGGGTGACGCTGCGGGGCGACCCGTCAATCGGGACTCGGCGCCCCTTCCCACCGTTGCCAGTCCGGTTTGTTGGCGAACACCTCTCGATAGTAATCGCGGCGTGCCAAGGCCGATGCGGCGGCCTCATCGACCAGCACTTTCACCACCGGATGCCACTGAAGTGCCGATGCGGGGACCATCGCCGTGACCGGTCCCTCGACCATCGCCGCCACCGCCCCGGCTTTCCGTTCCCCAAATGCCAGCAACACGACGCTGCGCGCCTGAAGGATCGTGCCGATCCCCATCGTGATCACATGCCGCGGCACCTCCTCGCCGGGGGCGAAGTAGCGCGCATTGTCCGCGCGGGTGCGCTCGGTCAGGGATTTGATGCGGGTGCGCGACCCGAGCGAGGAGCCGGGTTCGTTGAACCCGATGTGGCCGTCCGATCCGATCCCGAGAATCTGCACGTCGATCCCGCCCGCCTCGGCAATCGCCCGCTCGTACCCGGCGCAATGCGCCGCGACCTCCGGTGCCGTGCCGTCGGGAATCCGGATGTTGACGGGCCGAAAATCGAGATGTTGGAAGAAGTGTTCCTCCATGAAACGCCGGTAGGAGGCGGGATGCCCGTGGCCGAGCCCGACATACTCATCCAGGTTGAATGCGGTGCAGCCGGAGAACCGGAGGCCCTCCTCCCGATGCATGCGAATCAACTCGCGATACAGATCGAGCGGGGTTCCGCCCGTCGCCAATCCCAGCACGGCCGCCGGATTGGCGCGCACCACGCCGGCCACAAACTGCGCGGCGAACCGCGAGGCCTCGCGGGGGCTCGAAGTGATCGCGATTTCCATGGGGCAGGGTCAGGCTGCGGAATCAAAATGCGTCCGGAGCCGGTCCCGGACGTCCCGTCGGAACCGGTCGACGAATCCGAGGGTGAACTCCACGGGATCGAGCCCGGGATCGAGCGCAAGCGGGGTCAGATCCATCGCGAAAATGAGGTCGGCGGCGGCATCGGTGGTGCGGGGGTCGAAGAAGGTCGCGTTGGCGGCCCTGCGTCCGGCAACCGCCCGGTCGTACCGTTTTCCGCCGGAGATCTGGGAATCAAAACATGCATTGAGCTCCGAGGAAAGGGAGGCATGACCGCTCACATCGAGCGCGACCTTCTCGGCATCGTCCATCCAATCCAGGCCCCGCCAAACTTCGCAACCCAACAGGCGCCGGGGACGCTCCTGCGCGGGCAGCCCGCGGATCGCCGCAAGCGTCGCGACGGCCACGGCGATATGCGTGTCGTGTTTGTCGGCGAGGTTGTGCAGGTAAACCACTTCCGGTTGCGCGGCGCGCAACAGGGCGGATAGCTCGCCGACCAGCCCGGGCGCACCCGGTTGCTTCACCGAGTCGCTGGGATAATCGAGCTGCACGACCACCGAATACCCCCCGCGCACCGCCGCCGCCCGCTGCTCCCCGCGCCGGACGATCCGAAGCGAGTCGTCCGGACAATCGGCATAGCTCCCGGTGCGTGCGCTGCCGGATCCGTCGGTGCAGGTGACCCCCGCGAACCACCGGCCCCCGGGATGACCGAGGCAGGCGACGATCCCATGAAACGCCATGAACTCAAGGTCGTCATGGTGCGCGCCGATCCCCAGATGCGTGACCCGCGCAAGGGCATCGCCGATTTCCGCCCCATCGGGCACAAAACATTCCGCCCCGGGATTGTGCAGCCTCATCCCGGGAGACTGACACAGCCGGACCCAATCGCCAACCCCGTCTTCCCTGTTGGATCCACCCCCCGCGCGCACCGGGCTGATCCCGAGCCCGAACAACCGGCGAGGAACGTCCCGCCTGTAGCGGAAGTCGCAGGAACTTCCGGGGCGGGTGACTCCCGTTTCACACCGGTCGCGGTTCGGTGACACGCCGGTCGAAGACGGAATTCTTGGGCATTCCGCTACAACCAGTGGACTCACTCACTTTGAGTCACGCGACCATCCACCCAACCGGCAGGCTCGCCAGACGCTACAATTCTTGTTCCACTTGCAGCACCGATGCTTGTCGCCGTCTATGACACCAAACCGTATGACCGCGCTTCGCTCGAACCGGGGGCCGCGGGACTTCCCATCGAGTGGCGATTTCTCGAGTTTCGACTCAGCGCGGAAAGCGCCGCCGCGGCGCGGGGTGCGAAAGCGGTCTGCGCATTTGTGAACGACCGGATCGATCGTCCCTGCATCGAGGCGCTTGCGGGGGAAGGCGTCGGACACGTCGCCTTGCGCTGCACGGGATTCAACCATGTCGATCTCGAAGCCGCCCGTGCGGTCGGGATCCGGGTCACACGCGTCCCGGGTTATTCCCCGTATGCCGTCGCCGAGCATGCCATCGCGCTACTGCTCACCCTGAATCGCCGGACGCATCGCGCCTTCAACCGGGTGCGCGAGCTGAACTTCTCACTCTCCGGCCTCGAAGGGGTCGACCTGCACGCAAAAACCGCCGGCATCATCGGCACGGGCCGGATCGGACGCATCGCCGCCCAGATCCTGCGCGGGTTCGGCATGCGGTTGCTGGCGTATGATCCGTTCCCGGACACCGCCTGGGCGGCCGCGCAGGGGATCGAATTCGTGACGCTCGACCAGGTGCTCATCGCTTCGGATGTCGTGTCCCTCCACGTCCCGTTGACCCCCGAAACCCATCACCTCATCCGCAGCGAAACGCTGGCCCGGATGAAACGGGGCGCGATTCTGATCAACGTCAGCCGCGGCGCCCTGGTGGATACTGCCGCGGTCATCGACGCGCTCAAGACAGGCCAACTTGGCGGGGTCGGGCTCGATGTGTATGAGGAGGAGGAAGGGATTTTCTTCGAGGATCTGTCGGGACAGATTCTCGCGGACGACGAACTTGCCCGACTCCTCACGTTTCCCAACGTGCTGATCACCGCACACCAGGCGTTCCTCACCCGCGAAGCCCTGGCCGACATCGCCCGCACGACCCTGGCCAACCTCGCCGCATTCGCGGAAGGCCGCCCCTGCCTCGAAGGAACCGGGCTCAGCGAGGCGCACGGCCGGGAGCCTTGAGCAAACATCGCCCCGGGCTGCATGCGAATGCAAGGCAGCCGGTTTCGCACCGCCCGGGTGCTGGCCCCGATGGACCGGGTCCGCGACGGGGCGTTCTGGCAGTGCGACCTGCTCTTCCTGCCGGAATCCTGGGAGGGATTCCGACACCCCTTCTAGACCTGACCGGGAGGTTGGAAGCTCACGGGTCCGAATCAGAACAGCATCGTCTCATCCGGCGGATCGCACGGCTCGACCTCGGCGGGATCGATCACCACCGTTCGTGTCCCATCCAGCACCGGGAACGTGGCCAGACCGCTCACCCGCACCCAAGTCATGTCCGGCGCCTGCCACGTCGCCGGTTTACGGAACAGCACGGCGATGGGGCGCGCATCGGCGGCACAGCAGACCATGAACATCCGGACCAATTTCATGCGATCACCGTCCGGGTTCATCTCCCGGGCGAGCAGCACCTGACCGACGATGGTGACCTCTTTCCCCTCGAAATCGCGACGAATCCCTTCGTCCTGCGTGCCGAAGACAAGATCAATGACTTCCAACTGCATGCGGCCCCGGGCATCTTTGCTGGCGGTGAAGCCATACGGTTCTCCGGGCGGGGCATCCGATGGCAGCGCGTCGGACGATGGGGGCGCCCCGGATGAGCCGGGAAGGTGGGCATCCTCCGGAGCACGTGCGCGGGCGGCGCCGAGCGCACTTGCGTTCATGACGATGCCGCGATTCAGCACCGTGCTGACGCTGAACGCTGTCTCTTATACACATCTGACGCTGCCGACGAATAGAGAGGTGTAGATCTCGGTGGTCG
>ENA-ORBV01014011-ORBV01014011.1-microbial-mat-metagenome-genome-assembly--contig:-NODE-14011-length-12082-cov-7.423907_pt1 | contig 12082 bp, 8 predicted proteins | sample MGYA00237777_ERZ505514 | MGnify/ENA primary metagenome ERZ505514 (study PRJEB26160, sample SAMN06269048) | microbial mat metagenome | isolation source: Oligotrophic lake microbial mat | place... | reverse complement strand
CTGCGTCCCCATGCAGAGCGCCTGGGCCTGCGCTTCCATCTCGATCGCCTGGTCGACCGAGACGTTCCATTCCTGCTGCAGCATCGCCTTGGTCATCGCATGCGCGAAGGCCGGGCCGTTCGCGAGGTCGGCGGCGCGCTTCGTCGCCTCCGCGAGCAGCGCGTCGGGCTCGACGATCGCATTGTAGAAGCCCCAGCGCTCCCCCTCGGTGGCGTCCATGTTGCGGCCGGTGTAGAGCAGCTCGCTCGCACGCCCCTGTCCGATGATCCGCGGCAGCAGCGCGCAGGCCCCCATGTCGCACCCCGCCAGCCCCACCCGGTTGAAGAGGAAGGCGGTCCTGCTGCGCGCCGTGCCGAATCGCATGTCGGACGCCATCGCCAGAATGGCGCCGGCGCCGGCGCAAACACCATCCACCGCGGCCACGATCGGTTGCGGGCAGTGTCGCATCGCCTTCACCAGTGCGCCGGTCATCCGTGTGAACCGCAGCAGATCGGGCGCGCTCAGCCCAACCAGCGGGCCGATGATCTCGTGGACATCGCCGCCCGAGCTGAAATTGCCGCCAGCGCCGGTCAGCACGATCGCGGTCACATCGCTGGCGTAGCGCAGCTGCTCGAACAGGTCGCGCAGTTCGGCGTACGACGCGAAGGTCAACGGGTTCTTCCGCTCGGGTCGATCGAGTGTGATGACGCCGACCCGATCGGTCAATTCCCATCCGAAATGCGTGGCAGTGAATCCGGCAATCGGACGCGACGTTCCGTCGCGGAGTGATGCGTCGATCGGCGTGCTCATGTCTTCGCTCCCGACCGTCGCGTGTGTCGCGCAGTCGTGGGGGGTGCAAGGTAGGCGGGTTGTGACGTCAGCTGCACCCGCAGCGTGCCAAGGAGCTCGTACAGCTGGCGCATGTCGGTGCCACTCATGCCGCCGAACATTCCGGCAATCCACGCCTCGTGCGCGGCCGCCGCGCGATCGAACAGCTTGCGCCCCTTCTTCGTCAGCGCGACGCGTGAGAGTCGGCGGTCCTGCGGCTCGGCGATCCGCTCGACGAGCTTCTCCTTCTCCAGTTCATCGGCCAGCCCGGTCACGTTGCCACCGGTGACCATCAGGTACCGCGACAACACACTCATCGTCAATCCCTCCGGGTGCCGGTGCAGCTGCGCCATGAAGTCGAAGCGCGCCAGCGTGATCCCCGCCTCCTGTCGCAACCGCTTCCGGATCGTGGTTTCGATCTGCGTGCTGCACGACAGCAAGCGCAGCCACACCTTGAGCGACTGATGATCGTCGGACACCACACGACCCTCGAGCCCGATCGATTCCGGTTCGAGCAGTGGTGCGCCGCGTGGCCTGCTCCGCACGGTACTCACATCACCTCGCCACCCGACACCGAAATGCACTGCCCGGTCACCGATCGTGCCCCCTCGGATACCAGCCAGCGCACGGCGGCCGCGATCTCATCCGGCTGGATCAGGCGCCCCTGCGGATTGGTCTTCGTCAGCTCACCGCGCGCTGCCGCCTCCGTACGCCCGGTCTTGGCCACGATTGCCGCCAGACTCTGTTGCAGCATCTCCGTTTCGGTGAAGCCCGGGCAGATTGCGTTCACCGTGATCGCGGTCGGCGCCAGCTCGAGCGCCAGTGAACGGGTCAGTCCCACCACGCCATGTTTGGCAGCGCTATATGCCGCGACGTACGCGTAGCCACGTTGGCCGGCCGTGCTGGCGATGTTGATGATGCGACCGACGCGCGCCTGCAACAGGTCGGGCAGCGCCTGCTGCGTGCAGAGAAAGGTGCCGGTGAGGTTCACGGCCAGCATGCGGTCCCACAATTCCTGTGTGGTGCGGCGGAACGGCGCACTCTCCGCCTGGCCGGCATTGTTCACCAGGATCGTGATCGGACCGCGTGCGGCGCGTGCGGCAGCGAAGGCCAGCGCCAGCGCCGCCGGGTCAGCCACGTCGGCCGTGACGACCGTCACCGCCACCTCGAGCGAGCTGGCCAGCGCATCGAGTGTTTCGCGACGACGGCCAAGCAGCGTGAGTGACGCGCCGTCAGCGGCCAATGCCCGTGCGATCGAGGCACCGATCCCCTGACCGGCGCCGGTGATCAGGGCGTGCTGCCCCTCGAGCGGCAATCGCGACGTCACGCGGGCTCCCTGGCGGTGCTGACCGCGAGTGCCGCCTGCGCTGCCTTTTCTCTCGCAAAGATGGACTCGAGCTGTGGCTTGGCAGACCGATACTGCTTTGGCCAGGTCACCATCGGATAGCCGATGCGTGCCGCTTCAGTGAGCGTCCAGGCGGGGTTGGCGAGATGCGGACGCGCCACGGCGCAGAGATCCGCGCGGCCAGCGGCAATGATGGAGTTCACATGATCCGCTTCCGAAATCGCACCGACCGCAATCGTTGCGATACCCGCTTCGTTCCGGATCCGATCGGAGAACGGCGTCTGAAACATCCGTCCGTAGACTGGCTTCTCGCGCTTGCTCACCTGCCCCGACGAACAGTCGATCATGTCGGCCCCCGCCTCCTTGAACGCACGGGCGATCAGGATCGCGTCGTCTGGTGTGATGCCACCTGACACCCAGTCGTGCGCCGAAATGCGGACCGACATCGGCAGATGCTCTGGCCACACCGCCCGCACGGCGCCGAAGACTTCCAGCGGATACCGCAGCCGGTTCTCGAGCGATCCGCCATAGGCGTCGTCGCGGTGATTGGTGAGCGGCGAGATGAACGACGAGAGCAGATATCCGTGCGCACAGTGCAGCTCCAGCCAGTCCACGCCGGCGTCGGCAGCCCAGCGTGCGCTGTGAACGAATTGCGCCGTCACCTCGTCCATGTCCTCACGCGACATGGCGCGCGCGAGCTCGCTCACACCTTCGACGTACTGCTGCGGTGAAGCTGAGATCAGCGGCCAGTTTCCACTGTGCAGCGGCTGGTCAATGCCATCCCAGGCCAATTGCGTGGAACCCTTGGCGCCGGAGTGTCCGAGCTGGATGCCGAACTTCGCGTTGCTGTTGGTGTGGATCCACGTCGCAATGCGCGCCCAGGCGTTGCGTTGCACTTCGGTGTAGAGGCCTGGGCACCCAGGGGTAATCCGCCCCTCCGGGCTGACGCAGGTCATCTCCGCGAACACCAGCGCCGCACCACCCATTGCGCGCGCACCAAGGTGCACCAGGTGATAGTCGCCGGGCACGCCGTCCGTCGCCGAATACTGTGCCATCGGCGAGACCACAATCCGATTCTTCAGTGTGACGCCGCGCACGGTGTAAGGCGTGAACATCGGCGGCGGCACCGGCGTCGATGCGTCCAGCTGCACGCCGGAGTGTTCGGCAAACCACCGCTCGAAATCTTCCAGCCACCGCTTGTCGCGCAGCCGCAGATTCTCGTGGCTGATCCGCTGCGACCGCGTCAGAAGGGAGTACATGAACTGTTCCGGCGGCAGGGAGTCGGCGTAGCGCTCTCCCACCGCCTCAAACCACTCCATTGCGTTCCAGGCGGCATTCTGCAACCGCAACACATCCACGGCGCGGATCTTCTGATACTCGGCCAGCACGGCGGGAATCGCCGATGACGTGGCACCCAGCACCGAGAACTGTTTCGCCAGCTCGATCGCATCCTCGATCGCCAGCTTGGTGCCCGACCCGATGGCGAAGTGCGCCGTATGCACCGAATCGCCCATCAGCACGACATGATTGCGCCCGTTGAAGTGCGACCATTCCGCGCACCGTACACGCTGGAAGTTGAGCCACGCCGAGCCGCGCAGATGGCGGGCGTTGGTCATCAGGGCGTGACCCTGCAGCGTCCGGGCGAACAGCTGCTCACAGAACGCCACCGACTGATCGGCGTCGGCCGCGTCGAGTCCGTGCGCCTTCCAGACGTGCTCTGGCGTTTCGACGATGAAGGTGCTGGTGCTGTCGTCGAACTTGTAGATGTGCGCCTGGAACCAGCCGTGTTCGGTCTTCTCGAAGGTGAAGTTGAAGGCGTCCCAGGTGCGCTTTGTCCCCAACCAGATGAAACGATTGGGACGGGTGACGATATCGGGCTGAAAGACGTGGGCGTACTTCGTGCGGATCTTCGAATTGATGCCGTCGGAGGCGATGATCAGGTCCGCGTCGGGGAAGTCCTCGTCCGAATCCACCTCGACTTCGAAGCGCAGCGTTACGCCGAGCTGCTCGCAGCGCGTCTGGAGAATATTCAGCAGGTGCTTGCGTCCGATGCCGATGAAGCCATGGCCGCCGCTGCGAATCGTGCGCCCTTTGAAATCGAGTTCGATGTCGTCCCAGTGGACGAAGGACGACTCGATCGACTGGGCAGTCGGCACATCGCAGCGCCGCATGTTCTCGAGCGTCTGGTCGGAGAACACGACGCCCCAGCCGAAGGTGTCGTACGGCTTGTTGCGCTCGACCACGGTGATGTCGTGTGTCGGGTCCTGCTTCTTCATCAGCAGGGCGAAGTACAATCCGGCCGGCCCGCCACCGATACACACGATCTTCATCCAGACTCCTGAGGAGGTGCGGGGTGGAGTGTGGAGCCAGATCCTTTAGTTGTCAAGTGTTGTGGTGCTGGCCGGCGGCCGGCGCCGATCCGTCCCGCGGACTACCCTGCGGCGAACCCCACCATCGCCACACTCAGCTCCGCCCCATGCGTGATGGCAAGCCCGTGCGGCCCACCCTCGATCAGCGCCAGCGTGCTCCCCGGCAACATGGCGGCCAGCCGCAGGCTGGAGGTCGACGCCGGTACCATCTGATCCTGCGTGCCGTGCACGATCAGCACCGGCACAGTGATGTTGGCGATTTCGGCGCGGAAGTCCGTCATGCCGAACGCGCGCACGCAGCCGATGATGGCGTGTGGAGCTGCGCGCTCCGCCAGCGCCAGCACCTCCTCGAACGGTGCCGTGAGCCGATCCGCCTGATTGCCGGTCCACCCGACGAACGAACGACTGATTCCGCCGATGAAACTCTCGGCGTCCATCTGAATGGAACTGATCAGCCCTTCGTAGACTTCGCGCGGCACGCCGTCCGGATTGTCGGCCGCGCGCATCGGAAAGGGCAGGACGGTCGAGATCAGCATCACCTTCGCGATCCGGTCGGTACCGTAACGCGTCAGGTAGCGCACCACCTCACCGCCGCCCATCGAATAACCAGCCAGAATCACGTCGCGCAGATCGAGCGCGACGATCAATGCATGCAGGTCGGTCGCAAAGCTGTCGTAGTCATAGCCCCAATCGGGCTTGGCCGAGTCGCCAAAGCCGCGGCGATCGTAAGCGATGCACCGGAAGCCCGCCGATGTCAGCGCGGTGATCTGCTGCGTCCAGACCTGATGGCTCAAGGGCCAGCAGTGAATGAGTACGATTGGCTGGCCGGCGCCGGCGTCGGTGTAGAAGAGCTCGACAGCGGGTTGGGACTCGGTGGTGATGTATGGCATTGGGGGCTGTCGCGGTCAGATGGCGAATGGCATGCGCCCCCTGTGTCAGGATAGTTGTCGCATCGCCGATGGGGTGATGTCGGCGATCTGATGGACCATGCAGGGGGCGCAGGAGTGGGTAGCCGATGAAGCAGTACACGACAGCGTTTAAGGCGAGGGTCCTGCAGCGGTTAGTGGGCTCCCGGGCGATCAGCGCGAACCGGCTGGCCGGCGAAGTGGGCGTGTCCCAGGTGACGCTGTCGCGGTGGTTGGCGGCGGCGCGTAGCGTTCCCGCCATGAGCACACGAGCGAAGCAGTGGACGGGGGCGCAGAAGCTGCGCGTGATGATGGCCGCGCACGGGTTGAGCGAGACGGAGCTGGGGGCGCTGCTCCGCCGCGAAGGCCTGCATACCGCGCAATTGGAGGCATGGCGGTCAGCGGCGGAGACGGCCCTTGAGGAGCCGAGTCGCCGCCGCGAGAAGGCCGTACCACATCCCGATACCACGCGCCTGGCGGAAGTCGAGCGCGAGCTGTGTCGCAAGGAGAAAGCGCTGGCGGAAGCCGCGGCGCTGCTCATCTTGAAAAAAAAACTGGAGGCGTACTGGGGGGACGAGGACGATACCACGACCTCGACGAGCGCCAGATGATTGTCACGGAGATCGAGGCCGCCGTCGTGGCCGGTGCGCGGCGCGCGCCCGCCTGTGCGCTCGTGGGGCTCAGCGTGCGCACCGTGGAGCGCTGGCGCGGCGCGCACCCCGTGGATGATCGCCACGGCCCGACGCACGCGCCCGCGAACACCGACACGGCGGCGGAGCGGCGCGTCATCTGCACGACCGTCACCGCGCTCGCGTACCGCGACCTCTCGCCGCACCAGATCGTCCCCCGCCTCGCGGATCTGGGCCAGTACATCGGCTCGGAATCGACGATCTATCGCGTCCTCCGCGCCGAGGACATGCTCACCCGACGCGGCCGCGCCACACCGCCCACGGTGCGCCTCGTCACGGCGCAGATTGCGCACGGGCCAAATCAGGTGTGGAGCTGGGACATCACGTATCTGCCGACGCCGGTACGCGGCGTGTTTCTGTACTTGTATCTGATCCTGGACGTGTGGAGTCGGAAGATTGTCGGCGCGCACGTGTACGACAGTGAGCTGGCGACGCATGCGGCGGCGCTCTTTGAGCGCACGTGCGAGCGCGCGCAGCTCGATCCGCGCGGCTTGGTCCTGCATGCCGATAACGGCGGGCCGATGAAGGCGAGCACGATGGTCGTTACGCTGGAGCGCTTGGGGGTGCTGCCGTCCTTCAGTCGGCCGCGTGTGAGCAATGACAACCCGTTCTCCGAGGCGCTCTTCCGCACGCTCAAATACTGTCCGGCGTATCCGTCCCGGCCCTTTGCCGATCTGCCCGCGGCGGCCGATTGGGTCGAGGGGTTCGTCCAGTGGTACAACCACGCGCATCAGCACCGCGCGATTCGGTTCGTCACGCCGGAGGACCGGCACACGGGCCGCGAAGCCGCGATCCTTGCGCAACGCGAGGCAGTGTATGCACGCGCGCGGCACCAGCATCCGGAACGCTGGAGCGGCGCCACACGCAATTGGACGCCCGTGACGACCGTACGACTCAACCCCACGACGGACGATCTGCTCGCTCAGGAGCGGCGTGCGGCGTAATGACTCATGCGACAACAATCTTGACATTCACCGACAGCAGCAACAACAAGCCAGGCTCCTCATGCGGACGCGAGAGTGTCTTGGTCGTGCAGCACAAAAACACAAAACGATACGAGTAGAAGTCTCAGCGGACTGCTGCGCCATGTCAAGCGATCCAGTCAGTAGTTTTGCCCTCGTCGTGCGCTTGCAGTGTCCCCCTTGTCAAGGCCTCGGCGACTTCACTCGCGCTTGAACCAGAAGAAGCACCGCTGCGTGTAACGAACCGTGACGAGCGCGTGGTGAACGGCCGAGCACACTTCGCATCGTAGGCAGCCGGGCGAACATACCTTGGCAACTCGGTTGAGCGCGCTGGCGCGCACCGCATCGCTAATTTCGAAGTACGCTGCCGCGAGAGCGCATCCTTCGCGCTCAAACGCGGATGACGATTCGCATGAGGCTTGGACTCACCGCGTCGATCGCGGTGATCGGCTTAGAATGCCTGATCGGGATGTCGCAAGACGCGGCAAACTTCGGCGAAGTCGTCGGAAAAGCGATCGAGGCGGAACGGTGCAGTAGAAAAGATGCTCGTAAGGTGAACACGGCATGCCTACATGGCTCAAGTCGCCAATAATTGAGGCCGAGTGTCAAGATGGGTCGCCTCCAGGAGCAGCGGCGGGGCAGGTCACAACACCCGCACCACCTCTCGCACCGTCCCCGACAACCAGCTCGGCCCCGCATCACTGATCACCAGATCGATCTCGCGCAGATCCGCCACCGCGTACGGCGCCACCATGTCGTGCTTCGTCGCATCGGCCAGCACCGCACAGGCGGCCGCCGATTCGATCATTGCCCGCTTCACCTGCGCATCACCAGCCAGCGACGACGTCAGTCCGGCACGCTGATGCAACGCGCACGCACCCAGAAACGCCCAGTCGGCACGGTGCGCACGAATCGTGGCCTGCGCCTGATCACCGAAGAACTCGCGTGTCTCATGCGACCATGTCCCGCCGGCCAACACCAGCTGCACCGTGGGATCGTTGGCGAACAGCGCCGCGACATCGAAGGCGGCCGTGATGATCGTCAGCGGGCGCGGCGCGTCAGGTGACGCGAGAATCTGCGCCAATGCCAGTGCCGTGCTGCCGCCATCGATGAACAGTGCCTGATGCGCCTGCACACGCTCGGCCGCAGCCCGCGCAATCGCACGCTTTGACGTGGCGCGCACATCCACACGCTGCGCCATCGGCAAGGCGGTGGTGTAGAGTGCCACGGCGCCGCCATGCGTCTTCTGCACAAGCCCGCGCGAGGCGAGCAGCCGCAAATCACGCCGGATGGTATCCTCCGACAAGCCGTACTCGGCCGCGAGGGCAGACACCTCGACGCGGCCCTGTTCGCGGAGCGTGGCGGCGATTCGGGCCTGTCGCTCCTGGGCGAACCGCGGGCTGTCGTCGGAAATCGGGGAGTTGGGAGTCTTGGGATGAGCCATCGCACAAAGTTACTCAATGTGACGGCCACGTACTTGCACAAACGTGCATATTTCGGCTTGTTCGTGCAGCACTGACTCGACCCTTCCCTGAACTCTCTGGCGATGATGCCCGGCGACGTCCTCCCCCTGTCGGCCCGAACGCCTCGCACGGCCCTTTCGAAGGCCCGATGGGCCACGCGGACGCAGTTCCTGAATCTCGGATTCGTCGCCGGGGTCTGGGGTGTGCACGTACCGTCGCTCAAGGCCGCTTACTCACTTGATGAGCGAACGCTGGCGGCAGCACTGTTGGCGACGAGCGTGGGCTCCGTCCTGACGCTCACGATGGCGGGTCGCCTCGTTGGGAAGCTCGGCGCACGAGGCACCGCGATTCTCTCGGGATGGGCGATCGCCCTCGCCCTCGCGCTGTCGTTGGTGCTGCCTGGATTCTGGGCGCTGGTTCCTGTGATGGTGCTGCTGGGCGCGGGCGAGAGTGTGTTCGACGTCGCCATCAATGCTGAAGGTACGATGCTGGAGACGCTCACCGGTCGCACGGTGATGAGCGGATTCCATGGGATGTTCAGCCTCGGCGCGATGGTCGGCGCGGCGGCAGCGGCGGCGATGATCCGCGGCAATGTGTCGAGCGCGATCCAGCTGGCACTGGTCGCCGCAGTGGTCGGCACGTCGATCACGATCGCCTCGCGCGGCATGCTCGCAGCGCATCCGGCGGCTGACGCATCACACGCGCAATTCGCCTGGCCGAAAGGAACCCTGTTGCTGATCGGCCTGCTGATCCTGTCAGGGATGCTGGCGGAAGGAGTGATGTACAACTGGAGCGTGCTTTACGTGGCGCAGGAGCTGCACGCGCCGCAGGAGCAGGCCGCACTGGCGTACGTCTCGTTTGCCGGTGCCACCGCCGCGATGCGGTTTGCCGGTGATTCGGTGCGTGCGCGCATGTCGGAGCGCACGATGCTGGTGGCGGGGCCCGCCCTTACTGCAGTGGCGATGTTGCTGGTGCTGCTGGTGGCGCGACCGTGGTTCGCGATGGTCGGATTCGCGTTCGTGGGCGCCGGGCTCGCGACCGTCGTGCCAATCCTCTACAACGCCGCCACGCGAGTGCCTGGCGTCAGTCGCGCGGCCGCAATCGCTTCCGTCTCGTCGATCGGTTACCTCGGGTTCATGATCGGTCCGCCGATCATCGGCGGCCTGGCTCACGCCACATCACTCACCTTCGCCATGGGCACGCAGATCGTCGCCGCGCTGGTGCTGATCTTTGGCGCCCTGCGCCTTCCGCAGGTGCTCCCCGCAGGCAAGCGTCAACCCGCCGCCACAACCTCCCCACTCGCGACGACGCAGCCATAGCGCCTGAACTCCGATGTCCGGCCGCTATGCTCCAGCGTCATTCCCCGCCTGAGCGTAGCACTTCCGTCTCCCACCGGATCGGTCCACGTGCGTCAGTCCCTGTTCCGCCGCGCCCTGCTCGTCCTCGCCGTCGGCGCCACGCTTCCGTCAGTCAGCGCCTCGCAGGCCCCCGACATCACGTCTGACATGCACTGGCGACACATCGGACCGGTGCGCGGCGGCCGTGCTCGAGCCATTGCCGGTGTGCCGAGTCAGCCAAATGTCTTCTACGCTGGCTTTGACGACGGCGGCCTCTGGCGATCGACCGACTACGGCTCCAACTGGGTGCCGCTGTTCGACAGGGAGTCCACCGGCAGCATCGGTGCGATTGCGGTGGCACCGTCGAATCCGAAGGTGATCTACGTTGGCACCGGCGCCGGGATCATCCGCCCCGACCTGGCGGTGGGTGACGGGATGTACAAGTCCACCGATGGCGGGGCCACCTGGACCCATCTGGGCCTGCGCAACAGTCAGATGATCGCGATGATCGATGTGGACCCCACCAATCCGGATCGGCTGTTCGTGGCCGTCCTCGGTCATCCGTACGGGCCCAACACTGAGCGCGGCATTTTCCGTTCGACCGACGGCGGCGCGACCTTCGACCGGGTGCTGTACCGCGACGAGTACACCAGCGCCAACGACATTCGCATCGATCCGCGAAATCCCAATACGCTCTACGCCACACTCTGGCAGCAGCAGCAGAGTTTCATCGAAGGGCAGGCGTTCGCTGGCACCGGCGGGTTCTTCAAGTCCACCGATGGTGGCAGCACATGGCGCCAGATCACGGAGGGGCTGCCCGTTCTCAATCAGGCGAATCTGGCGCTGTCGACCAGCAATCCGAACGTGCTTTACGCCACGGTCGCCAACGTAGCGACGGCCACGGTGCCAAGCACTGTCGGTTTCTACAAGTCGGCCGACGGGGGCGAACACTGGGCGCTGGCGGTGCAGATGCCAGGGATGCCAGCACAGGCGGGACGGATCACCGACACCCGTCCGATGGCGCGCATTGGCGGTGGCGATCTTCCGACGCTGTCTGTCGATCCGAAGAACGAGAACGTCGTCTACAGCGCCTCGACCGTGATGTGGCGTACCGAAGACGCGGGGTACTCGTGGAGCGCGGTGCGCGGCGCGCCCGGTGGCGATGACTATCAGAAGATCTGGATCAATCCGAACGATCCGAACATCGTCTTCGCCGTCAGTGATCAGGGCGCGGTGGTGTCAGCGAATCGCGGCGTATCGTGGAGCAACTGGTACACGCAGCCCACCGCCGCGATGTACCACGTGACGGCCGACAACGCCTTTCCGTATCGGCTCTGTTCCGGACAACAGGACTCCGGGTCGGCGTGTGTGGCCAGTCGGTCGGATGACGGACAGATCACGTTGCACGATTGGCATCCGGTGAACATCCAGGAGTACGGGATTGCCGCACCTGATCCGCGCGATCCCGACATGGTGTACGGCAGCATGCGCAGTGGCGTCTCGCTGTACAACAGGAAAACCGCGCAGACGACGTATGTCGGTCCGGACATGGAAGGGTTTGGTCGCAACGTGCGCACGATGCCGTTGCACTTCTCGCCGGCCAGGCCGGACGTGCTGTTCTACGCCTCGAACGTGGTCTGGAAGACGCTCGATCGCGGAAAGAACTGGAGTCGCATCAGCCCGGACCTCACGCGTCAGGCCTGGGCGGTGCCGGCATCGGCCGGACAGTACGCCGGCACGGTGAAGGTGGCACCGGCGGGCTCGCTGACGGCACTCGCGCCGTCGCCGCGCGACGTGAATGTGCTCTGGAGTGGCAGCGATGACGGCACACTGCAGGTGACGATGAATGGCGGTGCCACGTGGACCAACGTGACACCGTCGATGGTGAAGCCGTGGGCGCGCATCTACAATCTCGAGGCGGGGCATTTCGACACGCAGACCGCGTATGCGGCGGTGAACACGCTGCGTCTGGATGACATGAATCCACATTTCATCCGCACGCGCGACGGGGGCAGGACCTGGACCGAGATCAACACCGGGATCGCCGGTGGCGCGGCGTCCAATTCGATCCGCGAGGATCCGCGGCAGAAGGGACTGCTCTATGCCGCCACCGATCGGCAGGTATGGGTGTCGTACGACGATGGTGATCACTGGGAATCGCTGCGGCTCAACATGCCCGCCATTGCGGTGCGCGACCTGCAGGTG
>ENA-ORBV01014010-ORBV01014010.1-microbial-mat-metagenome-genome-assembly--contig:-NODE-14010-length-12083-cov-3.570465_pt1 | contig 12083 bp, 5 predicted proteins | sample MGYA00237777_ERZ505514 | MGnify/ENA primary metagenome ERZ505514 (study PRJEB26160, sample SAMN06269048) | microbial mat metagenome | isolation source: Oligotrophic lake microbial mat | place... | reverse complement strand
GGCGGGTGGGGAACTTCGCGAGGTCGATGATCTCGACGCCGAACACGGCCTGGTCGTGAAGCAGGAAGAGCCGGTCGAGGCCGCCGCGCTCGGCGACGGGCTCCCAGTTCTCGCCGAGGGTGAGGGTGTAGCCGAGGCGCACACCGGAGTGCGTGCGCAGGTTCACGCCGGGGAGAAGCTGGTCGGCCTGGCGGCGCTCCAGCGCAGTGGTTGCCGCGACTTCGGCGAGACGCGCCACTTCCGCCCGTTGCGCGCGGCTCTCGTAGTGGAAGGTGGCGAAGATTTGCGCCAGGACCGGCTCGACCTCGCGCGGCATGGAGGCGAGGGCGGTGGTGCGGAACTGCATCATGCCGTGCGGCCCCACATAGGTGCGCAGGGTGGTGAGCCGTTCCTGATCCGGGACGATGAACACGCCGCGCTCCATATCCTCCATCTGGGCAAGGCGCCCGCCGCCGATCGTGCGCAGACGGGTGGTGTGCCAGGCGCGGCCATCGTGCTGCTCGGTGCTCTCGCTGAGCACGGAGACGGAGCGCATTTTCCGCTGGAGCTCGGCGAGGATCTGCGCGGTGTATTCCTCGCTGGTCTTGAGGGGCGGCTCTGCTTCCGGATCCACGCGGATGAGGCAATCGACGAGGTCGCCAAACCCCCACAAGAGCTCATTCTGCCTGCTGCCGGACACGATTTCCGCGAGCGAGCGCTTGACCTTCAGCGGAGCCCAGGAGCGGGGGAGCGCGACGGTGTAAGGCGGCAGGGTGGGACCTGGCACCACGACGAGGCGGTTGGATTCCTGCACCGGGATCTGTAGGACGGTGCGCCCGGACTCGGCGGCGGCTTCGCGAAGCATGGCCCGGGTCTCCAGGCGCAGCCGCGACTGGTGGACGGGCAGGCTGGCCAGGCCATAGACTGCGCCGATCGCGAGTGTCCAGATGCCGAGTGCGGCGAGAGCACTGAAGGCCCGCACGTGAACCGGCGGCACGCTGGCGACCGGCGCGGTGCGGCCTTCGCGCGCCGCGAGGAAGGGCGCGAGTGTGCGCCGGAAATCGACCGCGCACCCGGCGACCGGCCAGACGATATGCGGGAGATGACACACCGGCTGAAGCCGCGGGCCAGCGGGTGTGAAGTGGAGGAAGATCCCGTCGCCGAGTGCGCGGGGGAGCATCCGCCCGGTCTCGTGCTCGAACCGCAGGCGGAAGCGCTCATACTTCCACTGCGCGCCCTCGCAGCTCAGCAGGAGGAAGAGCACGTTCTCCAGTTTCGTCCGCTGGAAGGTCTCGCGGATCTCCCACCACATCTGCTCGGTATCGTCGGGCTGGATGACGATGACCTGCGCCTCATCCATGAGCCGCTGCACCGCGGCCCGCCAGTCGGCATCTTCGAGATACACACGCGCCGCTCCGCCGATGGCGAGGCGATCGCCGGGGCGGCCGATGGCGATGAACGGGCCGAGGCGCTGGAAGAAGGTGGCGAGCTGTTCCTCGGCGTGATCGGCGGCCCGCGAGAGGCAGAGGCGCACGAGCCGAATGGGGTAGATATTGCCCACCGGCCCGAGCCAGCGCAGGAGCCACGGCGTCTCGAGGCCGAGCGATTGGGCGATGAAGCCGGGCGGGTTGAGGTTGGTCCGGCCATCGAGCCCGAAGGACCGTAGATACAGGATCGGCGGGCGGGTATCACCCTGCCGCACCTCGCTGGCCGTGCGCAGGCTGAGCCGGTAGCCGTAATAAATAAGGAGCGTGGCGGGGACGTAGGCGAGCGCCTGGAGCACGCTGTCGAAGTGGTGGATCGGCAGCCACAGCGGGACGAGCAGGGCGGTGACGAACGCGGTGAAGAAGGCGACGATCCCGAGGGCCTTGAGCAGGCCTCCGAGCCAGAACGAGCGCAGCGGTTCGCGACCGGCATGCGCGGAGCGGGTGCGCCGCTTTGCCCGCCGCAGGGCCGCGCGCTCTTTCTCCGCGTAGGCGCTGTGGCGATTGCGCAGAGCGCGGATCACGATGAGCCCGCTGAAGATGAGGACGAGGATGAGCGCGAGGAACGAAGGCACACCCAGCCATGATTCCAACCTGGCCCCGCCCGACTGGACCGCGATGAGGAATCCCGGCCCAGCGAACGCGGCGATGCCGACGAGCCCGCGGAGCCACGGAGAATGCGGCGCGGGGAGAAGCCGGCGGGCGTTTGGTGGCAGAGAGGGGAGTTCGGCGACCTCCGCCAAGCGCCCGCCGAGGAGCGCGCGCAGGGCGACGATCACGGCCTGCGCGTCGTCTTCCGGGAGGCGCATTTCGAAGAAGCTGTCGTCCGTGGTGACGACGCGCAGGTGGTAGCCGCGCTCGCGGCCGAGGAGCCAGCGATGGCCGTAAATCGCGGGGCCGGTGATCGAGGCTTGGGCGATCTGCTGGAGCGCGAGATCGGCGTGCGGCTTGAGTGGCGGCGGGGTGCGCCAGGCTTCCACCGAGCCGGGTTCGAAGAGCGCGGCTGGGAGCGGCTTCGAGCGCCGGACGCGAAAGGCGAGGAGGCGATCGGCGTGGATGGCGAGGACTTCGCGCGCGCCATCGAAACTGCACGCGCCCGCCGCGCGGACGATCCGCACGACCGGCAAAAGCGCGACCGGCGGCGCCCCCGCGAGCATCGCGATCCAAGGCTCAGCGGTGCTCTCAGTCATGGCGGCGCGGGCTTACACGCTGAAGTTGCGCGTGACCGAGAACCACTCGTGCTGCTCCTCGATCATCATGCGCTCGGCTTGTTCGATGAGGCGGAGTCGGCTGGGGTTGGCGCGGCAGAGGGCGAGGGTATCGGCGAGGCGCGAAAGGTAGTGCGCCATCTCGGGATAACGCCGCACGCGGCGGCGACAATCGAGCAGCGTCATCATGCCGAGGGCGAAGCTGGCGACGAACGGGCAGATGATGATGAGCGCTTCCATCCAGCGCCACGGATCGGCCGCCGGGTGTTCACTGCCGTGGGCCTCGGGCGCCGCTGGGGCGGGTGTGTCGTGGGCCGCCGTGGTGGGTGATGCGTGGTGCTCGCCGGCGAAGCGGAGCTGCACCTTGTGCGCGGCGAAGATGAGGCCGAAGACGATGGTCAGGGCGAGCGCGGCGTGCAACACGTGGCGCCACCGAGCTTCCTCGCGCTGATGCGCCGGCAGCTTCTTGCGGAAGTAGCCATCGATCTGGTCGCGCAGCCGGCCGCTCACGTAGTGATCGATCGCCACGCGCATATCCGCCTCGCGTTGCGTCTCGGCTTCGGCCGGTTTGGTCAGATCGCCCCGGCGCGGCGAACCGGTCACCGCAGCGTCGCGATCGAGCGTGCGCTGGAGGCGCAGCGTGCGGATGAGGCGCTTCATTTTCGGGAAGTCCTCGTCGTCCATGGCGTCGAGCGGTTGCTCGGGGAGCGGCCAGAGCGACACCGCGCCGCGGCAGAGTTCGGCGAGCACACGCGCGTTCAGCCATTCCTCGCGGGCGTGCTTTTTGTGGAGTTGATGCTCGATGCGCCAGGCGATGGCGGCGAGCACGGGCTTGGCAAAGGCGAGGCCGAGGAGCGCGACGACGAGGAGGGCGGATTTCAGCGCGGCGAGGCCGTGGCCATAAGCGAGGAGTGTGGCGCCGATGGCCGCGATGGCGCACGCGGCGAGGTGCAGGGAAAGCATCCACTTCATCCCACCGAGCGCACGGCCCTGGTTATGCCCGGCGATCGCGCCGAAGCGCCACATCAGCTCCCAGACAGCGGTGCGCGCGGGTGTCACCGGCCCGCTGAGTTCGCGCAGGTCTTTGCGGCGCGCTGCGCTGGCGACATGCTCCGCGTGACGCACGAGCGGTGTGATGATCGGGTCCACGAAGAGCGCGTCCGCGCCCTTGGGCTCATGGGCAAAATAACGCGCGGCCCACGGATCGTCCGCCTCGACATCGAGGAGCAGGCACGGGCGCCGCGCAGCGATGGCGTAGAGCGCGACGGATCGCGTGCCGGCTTTGGCCGCGAGAGCCGCTCCGGCATCTTCGGCGGAGGAAAGTGCGCGACCCGCGGCTTGCGCCTGCTCCATGGCGACGGCGTGTTCTTTCACCTGCGCAAACTCCTCGGCGCGCAGCAGCAGGATCATGACGTCGGCTTCATCCACGGTGCGGTAGCCGCATTCCAGATAGGACGCGATGCGCTGCTCGTCGTCGCGCGGATCGGTGCGCGGGCAGACGATGCCCGGTTCATCAAAGGCGCCCCGCAGACACAGATCCGCGCGTGCCTCGCGCTGGCTCTTTTCCTCAGCGGGCAGCGGCGCCCGGTCGGCGGCGGTCGCCAGGTCGAACTCCACGAAACGATCCCACGCGAAAGGCAGCAGGCATTTCCACGGCAACGCGGGACGTGCGCCCAAGTCGCACTGACAGGCCTCGGCAAAGAGGACATCGCCGCCGCGGGCGATGGACGAGATGCCGGTCAGCGTGGAGCCCTGCTGGTCGGCGGCATGGTGCAGGAAGGTCAGGGCGGATTCGAGCGCGCGTGCGACTTTCGCTTCATCGGCGACGTGGCGTTTGCCGCTGAAGCCGATCGTCCAGATGAGAGGAAAGGCAAACGGAGCGATGGCAGCGGATGCGGCGTTCATGAGGTCCCGGAGATTCTCTGCGGAGATTGTCTGGGGCGCGCGCGGATGTCAGCAAGGGAATGCGCGCGACTGGAGAAACGTGGCGCGTGGCGAAGATCGGCGGGCTTGGGCCTTGACCCGCTGCGGGGGGTTTGAAAGAAGAGCGGCCCGCGAAATCTCGCATCCCTCAATCCTCCAATCCGATGAACACCGTCAATCAACTCAAGACGATCAAGAACAAGACCAAGTCCAAGGTCGAAGCCGAACTCTCGCGCACCGGCGGCCTGCTGCGCCTCGCGCCCGCGTGGGTGCCGCGCTCGTTCCTCCAGCCCGGCCTGCGCATCAAGCTGCACCCCGATGATACCTACGCCTACGGCCTGAACCGCGGCGGCATCGACGAGCGCTGGTTTGCCTCGACGACGGTGACGGCCAACGAGGGCCGCGCGTGGGATGAAGGTCTCAACTACGTCGTCGTCGGCAAGGAGCGCTTCACTTTGGCGCAGGCGGTCGAGGACACCGGCGCGACGCTCGTCGGCAAGACCATCTGGAAGAAGTACGGCAAGTGGCCGGTGTATTCGAAGTTCTTCGATAACATGGGGCCGATCCCGCACCACATGCATCAGTCGATGAAGCAGGCGAAGCTCGTCGGCCAGGAAGGCAAGCCGGAGTCGTACTACTTCCCGCCGCAGCACAACAACGTCGGCAACAACTTCCCCTACACGTTCATGGGCTTCGAGCCCGGCACGACCAAGGCGCAGGTGCGCAAGTGCATCGCGGATTGGAACAAGGGCGACAACGGCATCCTCGATCTCTCGAAGGCGTATCGCCTCAAGATCGGCACCGGCTGGCTCATCGACCCGTGCATCCTTCACGCGCCCGGTTCGCTCTGCACCTACGAGCCGCAGTGGGGTAGTGATGTTTTTGGCATGTATCAGAATCTCGTCGAAGGCCGCGAAGTGCCGTGGTCGCTCCTCGTGAAGGACATGCCGAAGAAGCATCACAAGGACATCGATTTCATCGTGGATCAGCTCGACTGGGACAAAAACGTGGACGCGAACTTCAAGGACAACCACTACCTCGAGCCTGTGCCCGTAGCCGACACGCGCAAGGAAGGCTTCGTCGATCGCTGGATCGTCTATGGCAAGGTGGACAACATCCAGTATTTCACCGCGAAGGAACTGACCGTCGAACCCGGCGCGAAATGCACGATCAGGGACACCGGTGCCTACGGCCTGATCTGCGTGCAGGGCAAGGGCACGATCAACGGCCAGGCGCTCAATTCGCCGAAGCTCATCCGCTTCCACGAGCTGACCGAGGACGAGTACTTCTGCACCGAGGACGGCGCGCACATGGGCGTGACCTTCGAGAACACCAGCGAGACCGAGCCGCTCGTCACGCTGCGCTACTTCGGCCCCGAGGTGAACCCCGACGCTCCCAAGATGGGCGCGTATCGGCAGAACAAGTTCAACTAAACTCCGACTTCAAAGAGCGTCAGGCTTCGCGGCCTGGCGCTCTTTTTTTTTGCGCGAGGCCGTGCTTCAGCGACGGCGGCGGCGCGCCGCGAGGCCGAGCAGGCTCAGAGCGAGCAAGCCGCCAGTGGTCGGCTCAGGGACGGCGGCGAACTGCCCGATGTAGTTCGATTCGCCCGACGAAAGATACAGGACATCGCCCAGGCACCCGGAAATTTCCCCACCCACGATAACTCCCTCCGGAGCCACATACGCGACGCTGCCGGAAATCTCGGTGGTATCGGCCAGTTCCACCGGAGTGTTGCGGAATGGCGCCGTGTTGCCGCTCGGCGGCTCGACATCCCAAGCCGGGGCCGGGCCGACCTCCGTGCTGAACGGTTCATGGGGCGGCGAGGGCTGCAGCGCCGCGGTCTGGAGGCTGTAGCCGCCTAATGTCACGAGGCGAAATGGGCGCTCGCCGGTGTATCGCTCGGTGAGCTCATCGAGATTCACCTCTGGATCCCACCAAGACTGCGCGGTGTCCCACTTGGCCTGCACGGTCTGATCGATGCTCGCTTCCTGCGGTCCCGGATGGCCCACGTCCAACCGGGCGGTGAACCTGGCGGCGCCGGCAATCCCCGTCGAAACGATCAGCCAGATGGCGAATCGCTTGAAGCGCGGCAGGAATGTGGTTTTGAATTTTTGGAACAGGCTGGAACGAAAGGGCATGCGTCGTGGGAATGATTGAAACGGACGCGGCCTTTGGGGCTACTCGCTCGTTTCAATTCCGTAACTTTGCGCTGCCTTTGTGACCGACGCGTGGCAGATGGGTGACAATCGTGTGACTGCTTGCCCCCCGGAGAAAGAATCGCGTCACTCCAAAAACCAGCGCTGCTTGTTGTAGCTCACGAGCGTCAGCGTGCCGGGTGGCGGACTCGTGTAAAAGAGCGTGTCGAAGCTCCAGACCCGCTGCGGCGCGCTGTAAACATTCGCGCTGCCCCAAGTGCCGGTATTTTGCTGGCTCCGGAAAAGCTGCACCATCGAACCGAAGTAGGTGAACGTCTTGTTCGAGCCCCACTTTTCCATGAAGCGCGGGAAATTTTCCGCGCCGCCGCTGTAGCTGTTCGGTCCGGATGAGCCAGCGCCCGAGGGCACGATGCCCGCGACGATCGCGGTATTCACCGTGGTGGGGGAAGCGACGCGCGAGCCGACGCTGCTGTAGGAATTGGCATCGGTCCAGCCGTTGGAGAGGATCATCACTGCGTCGGCGATCACAGCGCACGGCTGGCGCGAGTAGCCAAAGGCGATGTTGCTGCCGGTGCCATCGTTGTTGGCATTGGCCGGCGTTTCATACACGACTCCGCCCGACGAGTTGAGCGTACGCCCGGTGTTGTAGTCGCCCTGGATGTAGACCGGATTGTCGCTCGCGATGGTCAGCCCACCCGACGGGATCTTAGTGCCGTTCTTGAGACGGATGCCGCGCTTCGTGCTCGCGCTACCGCTGATGTCCGAGGTGTAGATCACGCCCTTGAAGCCGCTATTGACCAGTTCCCCGGAGCCGCCGAGCGAGGTCGGGATGGAGGCCTTGTAGATGACATTCACGTCGAGCGTGACGAGCCGGATCTCGGCCTTCTCGCGATTATCCTGAATCCGGTCATTGGTCTTCACCGCATTCCTGAAGACGTTGTAGAGAGCCAGATCGTAGCCGGTGCTGGCCGCGGTCACGGTGGCGTCGTTCCGGTTTTTGATCGTGATGTTGTTGCTGCCATCCACGAGCACCCGGACATCGGCCTGGTTGTAATAGCGCGCCTCGGCAATCGGGTCGGTCTTGCCCGCGACCGGACGCTCGATGAGTTCGCGGTAGCTGTCGTTGTTCGGGTTCGTGTCGCTGCTGTTGAAGATGCGCGACGAGTCGAGGCCAAAGGGTTGTTTGGCTTGGTCGCGGGCGGGCGGGAGGTTGCTGGGAATGTGCGGCGCCACTGGCGTTTCCCCGTTGTGCGAGGCGTCCCCGGGGGCAAAACCGATGCTCCAGTCATCGGTGTAGGTGACTTTGCTGCCGAAAGTGAGGGCATCGTGCGCGGTGTAGAGCTTGTCGTTGGTATGCACCGCACCATTGATGACAAACGGCGCCCCCGGATGAATCTCGAGACGATCCGTGTAAAGAATCGCGTAGTTCCAAGGCGACTCGATCTGCTTCTCAAAGACGCGCCGCAACTTGACCACCACCGGACTTCCGGCAAACGACGGCACTGAGACATCAGCGGAGGCGAGATAGAAAAAGCTGGCCGTGCCGAGCGTCATGCCGCGGCCCGGGGTCGGCACCGTGTCGGCATCGGCGGCGGCGTTGAGTTGCGGATCGACGGCCACCACCTTGAAATTGGAAATCGTGTAAGGAGTCGCGCCGGGCGGATTCCCACCGCGAGTCGCCGTAAACGGGAAGATCACCGGGAATAGGACCGCCGCCGGTGGGGGAATGGTCGCAAACGCCGAACTGGGCAGCGGAGTATTGGTCTGCGAGCGGCAAATCTCCCGCCAGTGGGCGAAAGCGTATTCCATGGCCCCGTCTCCAATTCCGAGCGCGGTGCGCAGCGTATTGCCGCGCATGGTATTGCGGCTCACGGACGAGGTGAAGCTCAGCGCGGCGACGAGGAACGAGGAGAGCGTGGTCAGGAGCATGAGGACCATCAGCATCGTCGTCCCGTGGACGCGCCGCCTCGCGGTCAGTCGCTGGGCTGGCCGAGGCGCGTGGCAGGCTGTGAGTTGGGGAGATACCATACCCAATACAGTTGCAGCTTTCCCTAGGCCGGAGGGATCGGGGTTCTTTACGGATTTTGTCCTGGGGCGACTACGGAGGCCCTACAGGGAATTCCCGCCGGAAAAGCGGGTGTTCTCCCCAGTTCCACAAATCCACGACAGCCAAGTTGCCCTCGGCAGAGCCTTGCGTTGCTTGTGAGTCGCTGGCGCAACTCGGATGGTTCGCCGTTGGGACGAGAGCGGGGTGCTGGGGAACACGGGTAGCGTGACGCAGCATGTGGGCGGCAGCGCTTATGACGGAGGCTTCGCCCAGGTTCCTGCTGACCGGAGTTGGGCTGGGGTTCCCGCTGCGGTGTCGGCGGAACAGCGCGCTGATTCTGGATCGGCAGCGCTAGTTCGCGCGCCAGCCGCTTCGTCGGTCTAAACGATTGTCCGAACTCGGGAAATTTCCCGCTATTTCAGCCGGTCGAAGCTCTTCTGCAGGATCTGCCAGTCGGCGAGGCCTTCGACCTTGGTGCGGTGGTCGGCGATGAGCTTCGCTTCGTTGGCGTTCTTAGTCGGGCGATTGACGTTGTAGATGATCCCGAAAACGCCGGGGCCTTCGGCGTCGGCCAGCTTGTAGGCCGCGTATTCGTCGGTCACGTCGTGCTCGGCGGGGACTTCGGGGAAGACGCCGCCTTTGCGCGGGTTCGAGGCGTCGAAGGCGCCGGGGAAGAACTCGATGCACTCGCTGAGGCACTGGATGAAGCTGAAGCCGTCGTGATCCATCGCGGCTTCCATGGTCTTGAGCAGGTGCGGGATGTTTGTGGCCGTGCTGCGCGCGACAAAGGTGGCGCCGGCGGCGATGGCCTGCTTGACGGGATTGATCGGGCGATCGGTCGAACCCCAGACATCGGTCTTCGACTTGAAGCCGATCGGCGAGGTGGGCGAGGTCTGCTTTTTTGTGAGGCCATAGACATGGTTGTCCATCACGATGTAGGTCAGCTTCACATTCTTGCGCGCGGTGTGGTTGAAGTGATTGCCGCCGATCGAGAAGGCGTCGCCATCACCGCCGAAGACAAACACATGCAGGTCGGGGCGCGAAAGCGAGACGCCGCTGGCGAAGCTGAGCGCGCGACCGTGGATGTAGTGCGCGCCGTGCGCTTGCACGAAATACGGGAAGCGCGAGGAGCAGCCGATGCCGGCGACGGTGCAGATCTTCTCGTGCCAGACTTTGCGCTTCTCGATGAGCTTGTAATAGAGCGCGAGGACCGAGAAGTCGCCGCAGCCCGGGCACCATGTGGGGTGATCGGCGGCGGTTTCTTTTTTGGTCAGGCCTTTGCGTTCGGCGTCCGGGATTTCCGGGACGATGCCGGGGGCGAGGGTGGTGCGGGGCAGGGTGAGGGTAGGCATGGTGGGGAAGTGGTGGGCCTTACTCCTATTCTTACTCTTGATCTTAATCAGCAGTGGGACGCCGACCGGCGGTCGGGAGTAAGAGTATGAGTAAGAGTATGAGTAGGAGTAGGAATAACTCGGTTACTTGATGAGGGTGAGGACGCGCTGGAGGATTTCCTTCACTTTCCAGGTGAGGCCATCGGTCTTGGTGACGGCGCGGATGCGTGGGTCGGAATAACGTGCGCGGAGGATGCTGCCAAGCTGGCCGTGGCCGTAGAGGCCTTCGTCGCTGAGCTCGACGACGATGACGTGGGTAAATCCGCTGAAGATCTTTTCGAGGCCGTTGGGGAGGGGATTGAGGTGCTTGAGGTGGAGTGCGGAGATCGCTTCGCCGTGCTTGCGGGCCTGCTTCACGGCTTCCTCGATCGGGCCTTTGCTGGAGCCCCAACTGACGAGCAGGACGTGGCCTTCACTCGCGCCGTAAACCTGCGGCACGGGGATTTCCTCGGCGAGTTTGCGCAGCTTGTTGCGGCGCTTGGCGTTCATCTGCGCGTGCAATTTTCCGGAGCCGGTCGGGTGGCCGAGTTCGTCGTGCTCGAGGCCGGTGACGACAGGATACTTGCCGCTCGCGACGCGCGTGCCGGGCGCGATGTGACGCGTGACGTTATCCTCGGTCGAGAGGTCGTAGGGCTTGTGATCGACGACCGGCGTGAGGTCCGGCGCGATGTTCTGGCAGACTTTTTCGAGATCGGGCGCGGGGAAAGCCTCGATGCGCGAGGCGATACCCTGGTCGGTCAGGAGCATGACCGGCGTGGAGTATTTCCGGGCGATGTTCACGGCCTCGATCGCGGAGTAAAAGCAGTCTTCCACGCTCGATGGCGCGAGCACCACGCGCGGGCTGTCGCCGTGGCCACCGAAAATCGCGATGTTCAAGTCGCTCTGCTCGACGTTCGTCGGCATGCCGGTGCTCGGGCCGCCGCGCTGCACATCGACCACCACGAGCGGCATCTCCGCCATGCTCGCCCAGCCGATCGCCTCGGTCTTCAGCGAGATGCCCGGGCCGCTCGAACCTGTGACCGCGACGCGCCCGCCGTAGCCCGCACCGATGGCCATCGACACCGCGGCGATCTCGTCCTCGGTTTGCACGAAAGTGCCGCCGTACTTCGGCAACTCGCGCCGGAGCAGTTCCATGATGTCGCTCCACGGCGTGATCGGATAACCCGCGCCGAAGCGCACACCCGCGGCGATGAGCCCGTAGGCCAGCGCCTCGTTGCCGCTCATCACGACCTGCGCCTCCCCGGAGTGCTCCGCGTGCTCAAAGCGGAACGTCTCCCACAGCCCCTGGACCTGATGACCGTAGCCCGAGTTGAAGCAGAGCAGCGCGTTCTCGACGATGCTCTTATCCTTCCCGCCGAAGCGCTCCTCGATCAGCTTGGTCAGCTTCGGCACATTGAGATCGAACATCCGCGCGAGCAGCCCGAGCGAGTAGATGTTTTTGCCCTTGTCGCGCCCGGTGCCGCCGATCGCCTCGACGGTGAGCGACGAAATCGGCACGCCAACGTGATGATAGGAGCCGAGCAATTCCTCGTTCGGCTTCACGTGATCGGAGTCGTAAAGAACGATGCCCCCGCGTTTCAGCGAGCTGATGTGATTGGCGTAGCTGTGGTCGTAAAAGCAGAGCAGCACGTCGGCTTCATCGCCGGCGCTGAGGACCTCGCCGGAGCCGATGCGGACCTGGAAGATGGAAGGCCCGCCCGAGATCGTGGACGGGATGGTCATGAAGGTCATGACTTCCTGCTCGCTGCGGCCGGCCAGCCGGGCGAGGAAGCCGCCGATGGCCTGGATGCCATCCTGCGAGTTGCCGGCGATACGGATGACGGCTTCGGCGACGGTGGAAATACGCGGGCTTTGATCCGATGAGGGTGCGATGGTGGATTCGCTCATGTTAGGGG
>ENA-ORBV01014009-ORBV01014009.1-microbial-mat-metagenome-genome-assembly--contig:-NODE-14009-length-12083-cov-4.666250_pt1 | contig 12083 bp, 9 predicted proteins | sample MGYA00237777_ERZ505514 | MGnify/ENA primary metagenome ERZ505514 (study PRJEB26160, sample SAMN06269048) | microbial mat metagenome | isolation source: Oligotrophic lake microbial mat | place... | reverse complement strand
TTCAAGCAGAAGACGGCATACGAGATTCGCCTTAGTCTCGTGGGCTCGGAGATGTGTATAAGAGACAGTTCCAGGAGTTCGTCGCGGCCGAACACCCGGACTATCTCGCTTCGCCCGCCCATCCCCGGATCGTCGACGGCAAGCCGTCCAAGAATCCTCGATACCTGCAGCGCCGCCCTGATCTGGTGGATCCGCGCACGTCTTATCTCGCTCAAGTGGGCGCCCAACTCTACCGGCGCCTGCCAGCGGGTGCCGCGGCGCTGTTTCCCGTGGCCGCAGTTCTCGCGGGCCGCCGGCTCAACGCCCCCGAACCGGGCATCAAGCCGATGTGCGTCTTCGGTCCGGTGCATTACCAGGAACTACCCGAAGCCTTCATGGACTTCATTGCCAGCCTCACGGGCAAGTCGCCGTCGACGACAGGCGCGGGCTCGGAAGGCGCACTGACCAAGGGTCCGTTCAACGCCCTCCCGCCGATTCATGATCTCAACGCGGCGCTGGTTTCCTTTATCCTCACTGACCTCGCGGTGTTCTCGTCCGCCGCCGGCTGGCTCGGGCCGAAGTACCGCGTGGACCACGATATCAGTCTGCTCGTCCCCGAAATCTGGGCCCGCATGTCGCCCGAGGAGCGCCGGCCGCGTTATCTGATTGAGCACGGATATTTGGAACGTTGCCAGGACTGGCAACACGAGGGTAAACCGGTCCTCGCGAGCCGACTCGGCTGGCGCGTTACCTCCCGTTTCGTGCAGACGTTTTGCGGGCGCGTGCTCAGCAATCCGAGCACCGTGTTCAACGAAGAACAACTGCGGCCCGAGTTGCAGGACATGGCCGTTTTTGTCGAGGGCATGGACAACATCGTCCTCGCCATGCGGACCGCCGCCCAGAGTTATTTCGCCGACGGCTCGATCGAGCATGCCGTCCCTCCCTTGGCGGCACTGCTGCACATGATGCGGGATGGCAACTGGAACGGCGTCCCCCCCTCCGACCCGGAATTCCGCGCGCTCTTTTCCCGCGAAAACCTATTGGGAAGCGATTGGTACCGGGCACGCCTGAACGCTCAACAAAAGCACGATATCGCGCAATGGGAGGCGCGCACGGCTTATCTGGAGCGGCTCCTCCGCCGCGAGAACTATGCAGACGTTGCTTCCCAGCTCGGGATTCGCAAACGGTTGGATGCCGCCCATGCCGCGGCGGCCAACGCCCGCGAACCGTCCTACGTCGCCACGCTCGCCGGCACCATCGGCGTGGATCCCGCACTGGCAGCGACGCTCTAACTTCACGTGGAAGGTCTGTTGCACGTTGCGCCAACGCCTCTCCAGCCAGCAAACGGCGGCGCGAATGAAGGCATGCTGTTCACCGCGCAGATGAAGCGGGCGTGAGTCGGCCCACCAGCGATGGAATCTGCAACTTGCAACAGGCTGCCCCCGCCTGATGTTCGAGCATCACGACTTCGGTGGCGGAGTCAAATTCAGGGACCTCGTGGTCGAGAAATGCCTGTCCCAAGGCAATCCAACCAGAGGTCGATCGGGACTCGATATCCGTGAATACAAATAAAGATTTCTTTCCAAGGTCCATGTACCCACTGAACTCCGGTATCGCCGCTCTACTTGAATTTGCAGGACAGACGGGGACAAGGACCAATAGAATTGAACGCAATATAGGGTTGAATATAATCGAATTCATAGCGAATGCCTCCCCGGGGCAAGCCCCGAGGTATCACAGAAAGGGGCTTCGCCCCAATCACAGCGGGCGGCATCCATCCTCGCGGCGAGCCGCGTGGAATTGAGCCGTCCCGATTAAAGGTAGGGCCGGCTCTCCGCAGCCGGCCTCGTTGAGTGCACGACTGCGTCATCGTCGCGGGCAACACCAGAGACCCATGTGATTTTGACGCTGGCGCCTCAGCGCCGGTAGGGCCCGATCTGGCGGACCGGCCGCTCAGAAAACGCGACTGCCAACGCCCCGCCCGGACACGCCGGCCCTACCTCGATCCACTCCTCGACCGCGGCTTCTCCCGCGTCAGCGAAAGCCGCGCCTCCGCCTTTCGGCGGAGTCACCCTCATTGCTATTTAGCGGCCGGGGCGACGGTCGTGGTCGTTGTGGTTGTCACGACGCGATGAAATGGCCACTGGCCGCGTACCCGAACCACCACGAGCCACGCGATCGCCACGAGGATCAGGATGATGATTAAATTCCGGCGCCGAGTCGCCGCTCGATCTTCGTACGGATCCGCAATGGTTCGACGCGCGTTTGCGGGTAGCACAGCCTGATCGGTCAACGCCGTGCCAAAGGGGATATTCACTTTGACTCGGCCATTGATCGCCCAGCCCGTAGCCTCGAGGAGCGGCCCAATGGTCCGTTGCCGCAGCTTCAGCCACGCAATCACCATCGAGGGGAGTGAGATCGCGAGCATCAATCCCAGGATGACGAACGGAATCTGCCAGCTGGGCAGTTCCACGAATTTGGCGAAGATGAGGCCAAATGCCGTAGCGAGCGCACCGAGACCAACGCCCAAAGCGGCGATCGTCCCGACGTCGAACTTTTTGGGCGGCGGTGGCGGCGTTGGCGGCGCACCAGCGGCCGGCGCGGCACCAGCCGGCTGACTGGCCATGGCGACCGCAGCAGCTTGAAGTCGATTGTTGGCTTCCGAATCAGCCGCGGCGGCACGCTTGGCCACCTGCTCTTCAATCATCCGGAGAAATTTTTTGTAGGGCGACCAGAACGCCTGCCGGATGCTGATGGGATTATCGATGATCTTCGTGATCGTCGCATCCCAGTCGCGTCCCTTGCGATCGTAGAAGAGACCGTTACGGCCGACGAACAGATAGTCGCTATCGCCCTGCGTAAAACAGGCGGCGATCTTCATGGTTTCCCCGCCGCGGCGGCGGCAATCCACGTAGGTAATATAGGCTTTGCTCATGGTCGCCAACGCCGCATGCGCGCCTGCATCAGCGACGCGGATACACAGCTCGCACGAACGACTGTCGAGGAACAGAATGCCGGCTTGGAAAACCGCGAAACGATCGCGGGAATAGAAGTCGGCAAAATTGACAAAATTGTGCAGCAACGTGCGCAAATCGCGGTGATAGCGGGCCAGCCGAGCGACGGAGCTGATCGCCTTGTACTCAGGTGCGAGCGTCAGATCCTGCGCCACCAATTGCGCCAGCGCAGCCCGGGCCGGGCTGTTCAGCCACTCCCGGGCTCGCGCCACTCCGATTTTCTCGATCGGCGACACCTTACCTGTGCCCAGCCAGCTCTCGTACGGGGCGAACTTGGCGGCTAGCGCCGTCCACTCGGCGAAGTTCAGCGAGTCTTTCCCCGGTCCGAACAGTGGCACCACAACCGTGGCTTGCAGAATCTGCAGGGCGTCGCGCCAGGCGGGATTGACGCCTTCGACCAGCGGCAGTCGCCCCGTGGCATCGATCTTCGCCAGCGGGAAACCCGCGACCTCTGCCCCGCTGATCGAAAGATCCCGCGCCGCAAATGTCAGGTATTCGGTTTCCTGCCGGTTGAGGGCTGAAATGGCGCGCCCATCGAACGCCGCCAATCGGCAGCGGGCAAAGTAGTCGTCGACCTTGGTTCGCACTGCCTGCAGGGCGCGGCACGCCGCCGCCGTCGCATCCCCCAACTCCGGCAAATTCTTTTCTCCGGCCGCCTGCGCCCAACGGATGTACGCTTCAACTTCGGTGAAGAACGCCTCGATCTTGGCGGCATTAACGCCCGTGCCTCCGCCCCCGTCCGGCACTCCGCCCGTCGTGGCGACGATATCCTTGATTAGATCCTGCGTGGCTGCGTCAGTCGCAGCCCGAAGCGTCACCACGCCGTCACCATTGGGCGCCTTGGCGGCCAAAATCTTGGCGGTGTCGGAAACGTCTTCCACCGTGATCGAAACCGCGTCCGTCTTCCCGAGGCTGCTCAGGATATGGCGGGCAGACGAAAGCAGAACCTTTCCGTCCGGAGTTTGATCGTTGATCGCTTCCAGCGGCAGCGCCGCTCCCGGCGTCAGCAAATCGGCTGGACGCTTCAGGTGCGCCGCCGCCCAGTTTACCGCTTCCACCACTTCCCGCACGTGAATCTGCCCGTCAGCATCCGTATCAATCAAGGCGAGCGTCTGCTCATCGAGATCGGTCCCTTTGACCGGACAACTCAGAGCGACCCAAAGTTTCTGGTCGAGCTCACCGAGCGCCAGGAGATCCTCGGCGGTCGTCAGCAAAACCTGATCGAGGCCGCCCGTGCGGAAGAACGTCCAGACGTGTTGAGAAGTGAAAGGGACTTTGGACATAGACAGAGTTAAAAATGAGTGGGCGACGCGGCCTGGCATTTCCGGCGTCACTCTTCTATATAGCAAGCGGCGGGAAAGACCCTGGGTTTACTACCACTGAGCGCAAGCTTTACTCAAAACAACGGGCCGCGACCCAGCCCTGTATTGGGTGCCGTGCTCACCTAGCTTATGGTATCGTCCGCCGCAAAGTCAGCACACACTCGAGATGCCGCGTCTGGGGAAACAGGTCGAAGGGCTGCGCCGCCGTTAAGGTGTAGCCCGCGGCCAGGAAATGCGTGAGGTCACGCATCTGCGTCGCAGGATCACACGACACATAAACGACCGCCCGCGGACCAAAACTGAAAAGTTGTTGCAAGAACGGTTCGTCACAGCCCTTTCGCGGCGGGTCGATGATCACCACCGTGTCAGGGGCCGAAAACGCCGGCGCGTGGGCGCTCAAACCGCCAAAGATCTGGGCTGCGTCACCCGCCTGGAACATCGTATTGGTAATCCCATTCGCTGCGGCGTTCTCCCGCGCGAAACGAATGCTGCTTTCACTCACTTCGATGCCGGCGACGCGGTCGAATGCCGACGAGGCCGACAAGGCGAACAGCCCACTCCCGCAATAGGCGTCCACGAGAAAACGCGCGCCGGTCGCGGCCGCTTGCTCGCGAACATACGCGGTGAACGCCGGGAGAATAAACGGGTTATTCTGGAAAAAATCCCGCGCTAGGAAGTGAAGCCTCAGGTCGCCGACGCTCTCGGTGATCACCGCTTCATAATTGGTGGTAATTTCCCCGTTCGCGTCGCGCAGCAGCACCGTGGCGCCGCGATGATAGTCGCCCGCGGCGGCTCGCGCGAGAATCCCAGCGCGAACCTCCGGCAAACGGGCATTGATCGCTTCGGTCGCGATGATGCACTGCGGTACATCGACGAGGTCGAAACGCGTGCCCTGACGCAAAAAGCCGATCGGCATATCCTGGGGCTGCGTCCCGCTCGAACCCTCTCGCGGGAGCCGCGGCGGATTGAAATGCGGGGTGATTTTCGAACGATAGCCGTAATCGCGCGGGGACGGCACGACGGGAGCGACCGCAAATTCGATCCCCGCCATGTGCTTCAGCAATTCCGCCACTTGCCGCTGTTTCCACATGAGCTGCTCCGCGTACGCTAAATGCTGGTATTGGCATCCGCCGCAGCGACCGAAAACCGGGCACGGCGCAGCGACGCGGTGCGGCGAAGGCGTGAGCACCTCAACCAAATCCGCTTCAGAAAAATTCTTGTGGTTCCGAAAAACGCGGACCCGGACGCGTTCGCCTGGCAAAGTGAACGGCACCATGACCACCCATTTGGCCTCGTCTGAACCGGGCAGCGCCACCCGGCCCAGGCCCGAGCCGAGATTCGTTAAGGTGGCGATCTCCAGTTCAATTTCCTGGTGATAGGCGAATGGCTGGTCGTTGAATTGCTTTTTGCGGCCCACAGCTCACACGGAACACACAGAAACGAAGGCGGCGAGGAAAAGGACTTGGTCATTTGCCGGCTTTCTGTCTGATCCGGACCTTCCACGGGCCGAGCGTTGGGTAAGACTCAGGCTGGTGCCCGCAAATAAACGCTCATGAACCAAAAACGCAGCTTAACCACTGATTTTCACTGATGACCACTGATGCAAACAGAGTTGCGCGATGGAGGCCGTTCACCCGGTGAGTGACGGGTAAGTTCTATCCCATCGATCCGGATCAATTTGATCAGTGTTTATGAGTGCTCATCAGTGGTTACTTCTTCTGGGGAATTTAGGATGAATGCGACTGCCAAAGGAATTCCGGACCGTCCCCCAGGGCGGAGCGCTGAAACGATGCGAGGAAGTTCTCGCGCTCTCGTGCGCAGATCCGCGTTGCTCCGACTCATGGCCGTCTGCCTCTCCGCATGAGCCCAGCCGAGAAGATCACCAGCCTGCAGAATCCGCGGATCAAACAGCTGGTTAAATTGCGTGACCGTCGACCGCGCGATGAAGCCGGCGTTTTCCTCGTGGAAGGTTATCGCGAAATCCGACGGGCGTTGGAAAAACGCGTGGCCCTGCAAGAGCTCTACTTTTCTCCCGAATGGTTTCTCGGCGAAAATGAACCCGCTCTGATTGCGGAAGCGAATGCCGCCGGAGCGCAACTCTTCGAGCTCTCGAAGGAGGCCTTTGCGAAGGTGGCGTACCGCGAGCGCCCCGATGGCCTGCTCGCAGTGGCCCCGCAGTGGCGCCGCGCCCTCACCGACCTCGTCCTCGGGGCCACCCCTTTCCTCCTGGTGGTCGAGGCCATCGAGAAACCCGGCAATCTTGGCACCATCCTGCGCAGCGCCGACGCGGCGGGTTGTGATGGCGTGATCGTCTGCGATCCGGTCACGGATATCTTTAATCCGAACGTCGTCCGCGCCTCCACGGGCGTGCTTTTTTCCGTTCCCCTCGTCGTCGAGGAAAGCACGCGCGTCGAACAATGGCTGCGCGAGCGTGGTATCCGAACGGTGGTTACAACTCCGGCAGCGGAAAAAATCTACTCCGACGTGGATCTACGCGGCCCGCTCGCCGTCGTCATGGGCAGTGAGCAATATGGTTTGAGCGACTTCTGGCTCAAACTGGCTGACGTGCCGGTCCGCATTCCCATGGCCGGACAAGCCGACTCGCTGAACGTGGCCATGGCGACCATCATCACGTTATTCGAGGCCGTGCGTCAGCGGTCGAACTAAGCGGGCCGAGCTGAAATGAGAGCGGTGGCGGAAAACCGGCCCCTACCTGGATTTGGCCAGAGCAGCGATAAGCTCGGCCGTACCAGCGGCCATACTGATGCGCGGAACGTAGCCTAAATCGCGGCGGGCGGCCGCAGGATTGAACCAGTGATCTTTCGCTAATTCCGCCGCGACAAAGCGCGTCATCGGCGGCTCGCCCCTCAAACGAAACACTCGCCACACGAGTTCGCATCCAGCACCCACCGCCAACGCCGGGCCGAGAGAAACGCGTTTGGTCACCGGCGGCTCACCGACAGCACGCAGGAGTGCATTGATCCAATCCCACAGCACCACGGGCTCTTCGTTGGTGATGAAGTAGGCTCGGCCCGACGCAGGGAACTCCGACTTTGAGTTTGGACCCGGAGTGGATTCGAGCGCGCGTTCCGCCAACAAGTGAGCGTCAACGGCGTTCTCCACATGGACCATGTCGACCCGGTTCGTGCCCGTCCCTATAATGCGCAGACGACCGGTTCGCGCGCGGGCCAATACGCGCGGCACCAAGTGAGGGTCGCCCACCCCCCAGATGAGATGCGGCCGCAACGCCACCGTGCGCAGACGGGACGAATTCGCAGCCAGGACCTCACGTTCCGCGATCGCCTTGGTGAGCGGATAGGCGCTCGGACAATCGATGGTGAGCGGCAGCGACTCATCGGCGTCCGCCAAATCACGTCCATTATATACGACGCTCGGCGTACTCGTATATATCAGCTGGCGCACGCCATGCGTCTGACAACCCGCCAGGACCGCGCGGGTGCCGAGAACATTGGTGCGGAAAAAGTCATCATAGTGTCCCCACACGCCCACTTTCGCCGCGACGTGAAACACTGTATCGACCCCCGCGCATGCGGCCGCGACCGCGGCCGCGTCATCGAGCGATGCCTGGATAAACCGCGCCCCGCGCTGCGCCAACTCCGGCGACGGCGTCCGTCCGAGCACCCGCACCGTGCGTCCGGCCGCCAATAGCCGCGACACCAATCGGCTGCCGAGAAAGCCGGTGCCACCGGTGACCAATACGGACCCACGGGGCGCAGCGCTCTCCAGATTGCCCAGTGAAAGTGACGGACGGGAAGAGCGTGAGAAGGTCTCCATGTTATCCGCGTTGCTCCTCCCGATCGCTCGTTTCCGGAACAGAGTCGGCGTCAAAGCCGAGGGCGGTTCGGGCCCAGACCGCGAGCGTGAGCCGGTGGATCTTGGCATTGTGGCGCACGTCGACCGGAAACTTCACGCGAAAATAAAAGCGCGTGATGTCCTTTGTATGTGGATACTTCAAGCCCAGCGCCCGCAGCTCGCGGGCAAGCTCGCGCGCCTGCCGCTGATCCCGTACGTTGGTTTCAACCACGAGAGCGGGCCGTTGGTGAGGCCGTTCGCCCACGCCGATGAGCGCGCAACGCCGCGCCCGGGGATGCTGCCGAAATACCTGCTCGCAGGGTTCGGTGTGCAAGACCCCTTCGATCGTGACAACTCGTTCAACTTTCCGGCCGCAAAACCACAAGCAGCCCTCGGCATCGAAATACCCGCAATCCCCCATTCGATGCCAAATCCCGGTCGACGCCTCTGGCGCGACCTGCATCGACCCTTCGGATACGGGAGCATCTGAAATTTTCGCAAGGGAAGTCGCCTCCGGAAGCGCATCGTAAACTTTGGTCACAATCGGGCCCCGCACGATCACTTCGCCAATGTTTCCCGGGGCCAACTCGCGCGCCGCAGAAAGCAGCGCGATGGGGCCGTCGACGATCTCGATGATCTTTATGTCAATTCCGACCGCGGGGCGCCCCACACACGCGCCTGCAACTGCGTTCGGCTGAATTTCGTCGGCAGAGATGCTCGCCACGGGCAGGCACTCCGTCGCGCCGTAGGGGCTATGCAGCCGGCCATTCGGCAGAAACTGGAGCGAGTTCTGCCAGAGGGTGGCGGGGACGGCTGCACCCGCACACAGAACGCGCCGCACGGTGGGCAAAGTGATTCCGTGAACTACACAGTACGCCCCTATTTTGCCCCACAGGGTTGGCGAGCCGAACGAATTGGTCACGGATTCCTGACGAATGGCCTGAACGATCTGCGCAGGATCGAATGCCGCGGGCCGGCGCGGATCAATTTCGGGCACGATCGTCGTCATGCCGAGAGCCGGATTAAAAAGGGCGAAGATGGGCAGCAGCGGCAGATCCACTTCCCCCGCCTCGATCGCATACGTCGCGCGAATCGACGCGACCTGCGCTTCGAACATCCCGTGTTCATAACAAACGCCTTTCGGCGCTCCCGTGGAGCCTGAAGTGAACAGGATCGCCGCGAGGTCTTCCGACGCAGTGTTCGCCAGCGTGACGTCCCCCGGTGCTCCTGCTCCAGCGGCCAGGCGTGCCGTCAGGGAACCGCTAGCCCCGACCCGGGATCGAACGGACCGAAACGTACCGCGGAAAATGCGGCTCATGACCTGAGCGAGTGGAATTCCCACCAGAGCCTTGGGCCGCGAGCGAGCGACGCAGGCAAGAAAGCTCTTCAGGCCCATTCCGGGATCGATCACGACCGGCACCGCGCCGATGCGAAAAAGGGCGAAGACCGACGCAATCAGTGGCAGACCCTGGCGGACCATGACCAACGTACGATCACCCCGCGCGATTCCTGCGGAGGTGAGACGGGCCGCCCATCGACCGACCTCCACGTCCAGATCCGCAAAACTCAACGTGAGATAGTCGATGCCGGAAGCCGAGCGACCACGCGGAATCTTAAGAGCGGCGCGGGTTGGCTGCGCCTTGGCCATGAGGCCGAGGTACCGGGCAATATTGGCGTTGCCGGTTGAAGGCGGGGAAGAAGGCGCCGGAAGGGACATCCGCCGCGGAGTGACGCAGACCTATCCCGACGGATCAACCAAAACGCCGCGTAATTACCGACCGGAGCCTCGTCGGCCCGAGGCGAGGCGCCATCAATAATCGTGCAGCGTCAGCAGTCCCCAGAACAACGAAACTTTTTTTCCTGACGGGCCATTCTTGCCGACGAGCTTGGAGGTGTCGGCATCAATGGTCGCAGGGTTAGTCGGCTGAAACGAGTCCGACGCAACGGTCACGGCGCCACCGAGAACGGACGTTTCGCGGCCGCCGCTCGACGTATTGCGGGTCGCGCAACCGCTAAACAGGACGGCAATGAGCCCGATCAGGGCGAAAATCTGCAGCTTCAATTTCATGGGGATGATGAGCAGGACGCTAAAAGTGGGCAGAAAGTTTGTTACGCGCGATCTCCAATCTTAACCAAATTCAGGTAGGCTGCGAACGCTCCGCGCTTCTGCGCCCAAACCTGGACACTGAAGATGCAGGTGGCATCAACCGCCCTCTCGTTTCAGGGACGGTTCCTGGCAGAGGAGATCCGCCTGCCAGGTAAGCAGAATATCTCCAATGTTGCGCGGCTGCCGGGCGATCTGGGCCAGCTGGGAGCGATTGGCGATCAACGTCGGTTCGAAGCCCAATTGTTGGGCCACCCGATCGCGATCGGCGCGAATCCGATCCTGTAACTCGACCTCGGACTGGGTGAGAGCGACATGATTGGGATCACGCCCAGGGCGGCGAGGAAGCGTCTTGGGATCACGCGCCAGTCCCGCGCGTACCGCTGCAGCCAACGACGGGAAAATTCGGTCGTGACGTTTCCCCAGATGAACGTGGGTGAGAATCGCAGCCTCGGATTCGCCGGCTTCGGCCGCTTCGGCAATTTTGAGCAGAAGGGCATTGCCGCAAACCTTGAACGGCGGCGTATCCAGGCGCTGGGCCTGCGCCTCGCGCCAATGCCAGATGGCGTGCAGCACCGGTAGGCCCGGGCCGCGGAGTCGCTCGCTGCGGCCAATGCGCCAGTCATTTTCCGTCGGCGGCGCAAATCCCTCGAAACCCACTTCAATCTGCGCCCGACACTGCTGCTCAAGCCACTCGAGCCGACCGAGCTTCTTCAGCTCGCGTTTCAAAATATCGCGGAGCGCCGGCAAGTGCCAGACATCCAACGCCGCGTAATTGAGGAGCTTCGGCGTAATTGGGCGCTTGGACCAATTGGCCTTTTGCCCGTCCTTATCGAGGGTGACGCCAAAATGTTGGTCCAGCAGGCCCGCCAAGCCCACGCGTTGCAGGCCTAGCAGCTGGGCGGCGAGCATCGTGTCGAACAAACTCGTCGGCTGAAACCGACATAGATCATGGAGCAGCCGCAGATCAAAGTCGCTCCCGTGCATGATCAGATGCTTTTTCGAGAGCACCTGCCATAACGCCTCGAGCTTCATTCCCGGAGCGAGCACATCGACCAGGAAGACCTCACCATCGACGAGGAACTGCAGCAGGCAGACTCGCGTTTTGTAATGGTACATGTTGTCCGCCTCGGTATCGAGCGCGACCTCCTGCACGGATTCCAAGGCCGCCAGCAAGGGGCCGAGGGAACCAGGTTGGTCCAGGAGTTGGTAAACGGGCGGACGCGTGGTCACTTTGACACCGAGCAAACGGCGGAGGCGTGACGGAAGGAAGCGCGAAATCATGCGACGAGCTAGTCCGCTTTATTCCACGCGGAGAGGAAGGCATCAACCAACAAAGGAAGATCTTCGTGATAACCGCCCTCCAAAATGGCCGCCGCGGGGCGTTTGCTTTCGCGCAACCAGCGGCCGAGCGTGCCAAAATCCTCGGTTTCTAGACTCATGGACGTGATCGGGTCACGGGCGTAGGCATCGAATCCCGCAGAGACGAGAATCAGATCGGGTGAAAACGAGAGCACGGCGTCGAGCGACGCGCGCAGGGCAGCCATGTGATCCACGCGCGGTGTCCGAGGAGCTACCGGCCAGTTGCGAATGTGCGGTCCATGATCCTGTGTGCCGGTTCCCGGGTAGCCCGGATACTGGTGCACGGAGGCAAAGAAAATATCCTTCTGGCCGTGCACCATGGCTTCGGTCCCGTTGCCGTGATGGGCGTCAAAATCCCAGATCGCTACCCGCGCGGCTCCGAGCTGGCGCTGGGCATAAACCGCCGCGACCGCGATCTGGTTCCTGTCTCTTATACACATCTCCGAGCCCACGAGACTAAGGCGAATCTCGTATGCCGTCTTCTGCTTG
>ENA-ORBV01014007-ORBV01014007.1-microbial-mat-metagenome-genome-assembly--contig:-NODE-14007-length-12084-cov-3.818606_pt1 | contig 12084 bp, 8 predicted proteins | sample MGYA00237777_ERZ505514 | MGnify/ENA primary metagenome ERZ505514 (study PRJEB26160, sample SAMN06269048) | microbial mat metagenome | isolation source: Oligotrophic lake microbial mat | place... | reverse complement strand
TAATGATACGGCGACCACCGAGATCTACACCTCTCTATTCGTCGGCAGCGTCAGATGTGTATAAGAGACAGGGTCGCTGCGCGTCACGCGCCGCCTTGTGCACGCCATCCGCGGCGCTGGCGCTACGTGCGCAGGTGCTTTGGGTATAGTGGTCGCGCGCTTGGAGGGACGAGGTACGGCCCATGCACGAGACGTCCACAGTTACCGTTCGTCGGGCGACGCCCGCCGACGCCAACGCGATTGCCGCCATCTACAACGACGGCATCCGCGGCCGCGGCGCCACCTTCGAGACCCGTGAGCGCACGCGCGACGACATCCTGCGCTGGTTCGCTGACCCGCGCTTTCCGATCCTTGTCGCCGACGACAACGGCGCGGTCGTGGGGTGGGCGGCGGCGTCCACCTACCGCGCGCGTGACTGCTACGCGGGCATCGCGGAGTACTCGATCTACGTGAGCACGAGCCACCATGGCCGCGGCGTCGGCAACCTGCTGATGCCACGCTTCCTCGAGGCGCTCGAGCAGGCGGGCTTCTGGAAGGTGCTATCGCGGCTGTTCCCCGAGAACGCCGCGTCACGCGCGTTGTGCGCGCGGTATGGCTTCCGCGAGGTGGGTGTCTACGAGCGCCACGCCACACTCGACGGCCAATGGCGCGATACGTTGATTGTCGAGCGACTTCTGGGTGACGCCGCGCGCGAGCCGTCGAGCGCGAGTTGAGCACCGCGTCGCTCGCCGTTGGCCAACGGACCGGCGGCGCAGAGTTTGGACCCAATCGTGGCAGCCGTGCCACTGTTGCCGTGGAGACCTTGGGGCGCATGACGAGCGAGACACGGCCGAACCACATCACGAAAGACTGGCGAGGCTGGGCCCTTCGGGCGGCGTTCGCCGCGGCGGCCGTGCTCCTGGCGTGGGCCTACCTCGTCGCCCTTCGGGCCCCAGCTGTTGGGACGTTCCACGACGACGGGATATACGCCGTTACTGCGCGTGCGTTGGCTGAGGGCCGGGGGTATCGGATCCTTAGCCTCCCGGATGCGCCGCCCCAGACGAAGTATCCGATTCTCTTTCCATGGCTCCTGTCTTTGATATGGCGTCTGGCGCCAGGGTTTCCTGAGAACCTGCCGTGGCTGCGCGCGGTTCCCCTTCTGTCGACCGTGGCGTGGCTCTGGCTGTCGTGGAGACTGGTGCAGCAGTGTGGAGGCAGCCGTCGGACTGCCACGACCATCGTCCTGGTCACGGCACTATCCCCCTGGACGTTGTTTCTGGCCACGGCGCTTCTATCCGAGACGCTGTTTGCGGCGCTTCTTACGGCTGCGCTCCTGGTCCTTACGGCGACACCCGCGTCGATTGGAGAGAGTCGGCGCCTGTGTGCGCTGGCAGGGCTGTTGAGCGCGGCCTCGCTGCTGACGCGCGCTGCCGGCGTTGCCGTTGTCGCCGCCGGGCTCGGGTGGTTGCTCTCGAGGCGTCGGTGGAGCGATGCGGCCGTCTTTGCGATCGTCGCTGGCGTCGTGGTGGCTCCCTGGGGCTGGTGGGTGGCCATGCAGAACCAGGTGGTAGGAGAGTCCTATTACTCAGCGACGCCCTATGGAACGTGGAACATCGTGTCCAGCTATTCGTGGCCGGAGAAGGTCCAGGTGTTGCTCGGGAACGTCGTGTTCTCGGCCGCGGCGCCAGCCACCCTATGGGGCATCGGACTGAATGCCATCGTCATCGGCGTATGCCTGGCCACCGTCGTGCCGGCCGTGATTCGCGGCCTGTGGCTGACCCGCGCTAATCCGCTCGGATGGTGCGTCGCGGTTGTGATAGCGATGAACGTGATGTGGGTGTGGCCGCCGCAGCGCTTCATCGTGCCGATCGTACCCCTCGTGCTCTGGCAGGTGTCGGTCGCCTTGCGCGGAGCTCCTCAAGTTGTCGTCGTCGCGCTGGTGGCGTCGCTCGGTGTCTGTGGTGCGTGGCGAACCGTGGAAGTGGTGAGGAAAGCGCAGTGGGCCGGTGCCGTGGCACCGTGGGCCGCATCCGCCGAAGACTGGCGCCAACTCGTGCCGCTTCTGGACTGGGTCAAACGTGAAACGCCCGCGACCGCCGTCGTTGCCGGCAATCTCGATCCCGTCTACTTCTTGTTTACCGGCAGGGCGTCCATTCGCGCCTTCACCGCGGACTCCTATGCGCTCTTCTACGCGCCACCGGGGCAAGACCGCGCCCCGCTCGGCACGGTCGAGGCCTTTCGCCACCGACTACTGCAATCGGGAGTGGACTATTGCATCTGGAGCCCCGACCCTGGATTCAGCGAGACACCGCACTATCGCCGCTTGCTCGATGACCTCCGTGAGGCCTACCGCGGTAGCGTTCGAATTGTGGCGGGCGAGGAGGCGTCAGGCTATGTCGTCTACGCCATCGACCGAGCGCGCTTGGCGCCTGGGCAGGACCACAGCAGCGGGGCGCGGCCTGGACCTGAGGAACGGTCGCTCGCACACCAGGAAGAACATATAGCTCGCGACGATCGTCGCTGGTAGCCCGACGCCGAGTATGAAGATCTGGAACCCGACCGGGCCCAGGTGCAGGCCTCTGGCAAGGAGATAGGACAGCGCCAGTAGTGGCGCGTGAACCAGGTACAGGCTGTACGAGAATCGGCCCAACCAGACCAGCGGCCGCTGCTCGAGCAGGCGTAGGACGGAGGGACGTCTGCCGAGCGCGAGCTCGTTCGTGAGGAACACCATCGCACAGCCGATCCCGCCTCCGATCAAGATGTCCGGAATCTGCTCCTGGCCGGTGCCGAGGAACACGACGTTCGACACGACTCCCGCGCTGAGCAGCACCGTGGCCTGACGGCTCCAGCGGCGCGCCTCGAGGAGCGCCGCGCCCTCGGCTGGCGGACGACTCCACGCCGCGCAAGCCATCCCGAACCCGAACAAGCCGACGAACTGCGGTGGCCACGGGTTGTGCTGCGGCCAGACGTTCAGGATGAACAGATTCAGGGCGATGGTGATGGCGCCCGCCGTGGTCACGATGCTGAAGGCGCCCTTCGTCCTCCCGATCGCCACGAGCAGCGGGAAGAGGAAGTAGATCTGCCACTCGGTGGCGATGCTCCACAGCGGATGGTCGATGGCGTATTGATAGGGCGGAAAGTAGTTGTGGACGAGCAGCAGGTGAGAGACGACGGAGCCGCTGCTGAGGGCAGGAAAGCTCTTGTGCCACTCATTGATCGCGGGATCATCAAGCCGAGGCACCATGACGATCAGGACGATCGAGAGTGCCAGCGCTCCGTAGTAGGGCGGCAGAATGCGTCGCGCCCGCCGCGCCATGAACCCCCAGAACGTCCACGGCGTGTGCCAGGCGGGCGACCGAATCACCGGCAGCATCAGGCAGTAGCCGGACAGCACGATGAAGACTGCGACAGCCGACCGTCCGAACATCAGCCAGGACGTTCCCCAGAAGAGGCTTCCCGAGACTGTTCGAATGCCCTGCCCGTAAAAGTCCGGCGCATACATCAGGTATGCATGGCACGCGGTCACGTAGAGTGCGCTCAAACCGCGAATGCTGTCCAGATACTCCAGGTGGGGACCGACGCGTCCGGACATCGGGGGAGCTACGCCTCTTCGCCCAGATGCAACTGCCGCTCAGTCGCGGCGAACTTGCGCGCGGACTCGGCTTCGGGCACCAGTAGCGACACCACGATGCCGACGGCGAACGACAAGGGAATCGACACGATGCCGGGATTGCGCAGCGGGAACAGCGCGCTCGGCTGCTTCAGCATGTCCACCTGGATGGTGGGAGACAGGTAGATGAGCACGAGCGCGGCCGTCGTGCCCACGACGATGCTCGCCACGGCGCCGGCCGTGGTGAACGGCTTCCAGAACATCGAGAGCAGCAGCGCCGGAAAGTTCGCGCTGGCCGCAATCGCAAACGCCAGGCCCACCATGTAGGCCACGTTCTGGCCCTTGAACACGATGCCGAGCGCGATCGACACGACCGCCAGCAGAATGGTGGCGCCGCGCGCCACGAGCAACTGCTCGCGTCCGTCGGCGTGGCCGTCGCGCACCACGTTGACCCAGATGTCGTGCGAGAGCGCCGCGGCCCCGGCCAGCGTGAGCCCGGCGACCACCGCCAGGATGGTGGCAAACGCCACCGCCGCGATGAAGCCCAGGAAGGCCTGACCGCCCACGGCCTCGGCCAGCAGCGGCGCCGCCATGTTGCCGCCGGCGTCGATGGCGCGAATCGCGTCCTGGCCCACGATCACCATCGCGCCGAAGCCCAGGATGAAGGTGAACAGGTAGAAGAGACCGATGGCGGCCGTGGCATACGCCACCGACACCCGCGCCGTGCGCGCATCGGGCACGGTGTAGAAGCGCATCAGGATGTGCGGCAGTCCGGCCGTGCCGAACATCAGCGCGATGCCGAGCGAGATCGCGTCGATCGGGTCGGAGACGAGCCGGCCCGGCGCGAGTACCGACGGGCCGAAGCGGGCCGCCGCATCGGCGAAGAGCGCGAGCGGATTGAACGAGTAGCGCGCGAGCACCATCAGGGCCAGCAGCGCCGCGCCGCTCATGAGCAGCACGGCCTTCACGATCTGCACCCAGGTAGTGGCCAGCATGCCGCCGAAGAGCACGTAGGCCAGCATCACGATGCCGACGATCACCACCGCCGTTTCGTAGGACAAACCGAAGAGCAGACGGATCAGATTGCCGGCGCCGACCATCTGCGCAATCAGGTAGAAGGCGATCACCGCCAGGCCACCAAACGCCGAGGCCACGCGCACGGGGCGTTGCTTCAGGCGGAAGGCGACGACATCGGCAAAGGTGTAGCGGCCAAGGTTCCTGAGCGGCTCGGCAATCAGGCAGAGCACCACCGGCCAGCCCACCAGGAAGCCGATCGAGTAGATGAGGCCGTCGAAGCCCGACAGGGCCACGAGGCCCGCGATGCCCAGAAAGCTGGCCGCGCTCATGTAGTCGCCGGCCAGCGCCAGGCCGTTCTGCCACGCCGTCACCGAGCGTCCGGCAGTGTAGAAGCCTCCGTGGTCTTGGTGCGCCGTGCCGCCACCCAGGTGATGCCGAGCGACGCGGCGATGAACACGAAGAAGCCGATCATCGCGATCAGGTTGGGCTCGCCCGCGGCGCCGTTCATCGCACCCTCCCGTCGCGAATCGCGGCGACCCGGTGGTCGTAGTGGGCGTTGGCCCAGCGCACGTAGATCAGGATGAGCGCCCAGGCCGACAGGATCACCAGCACGCCCAGCGCGATGCCGATGCTGAGGCCGGGCACGATGACCGTGCCGAGGAACGCCTTGCCGTAGGCGATGAGCAGGATGAACACCACGTAGATGGCGGTCATGACGGCGGTGAGACCGAGGCCGATCCGCCAGCGCGCCAACGCCAGGGCTGCGAGGGCGGCGTGGTTGGCTGCTTGCGGCGACTCATGAGTGACGTTGGTGGACATGCGTGCGTGTTCCCCGGCTGTGGCGACGGCCGCGTCGCCGTCGGCGCGGATGATAGTCCGGGGCCGCACCAGGCGCAACGCGCATATGGCCATGTGTTATAGTCCGCGCTGTTTCCTGGCGTCACACGCATGTGATGTGTGCGGCGCTGAGGAAACGTCGCGTTCGTGCAGCTGGTCGTGGATTCTCAGGAACGGGGGAGGGGGCGTTATGCGCGTTCGTACTATCGGTCTGTGGGCCGCAGCGTGGCTGCTATCGGTCACCTCCGGGTTCGCCCAACAGAATGCCTCGGTATCGGGCGTCGTCACCGATGAGTCGAAGGGCGTCTTGCCTGGGGTGACCGTGACGGCGACGAACCTCGACTCCGGGCGCGTCTCGGCGACCGTGACCGACGCCAAGGGTGAATATCAGCTCGTCAACTTGTCGCCTGGCCGCTATTCGCTCGGAGCCGAGCTGTCCGGCTTTGGCTCATCGACGGTGCCTGTGTTAGAGCTGCGCGTCGGCCAGAACGCCACGCTGCCGTTCTCGCTCAAAGTGGGGTCGTTGTCGGAAACCCTCGTCGTCACCGGTGAATCGCCGCTCGTCGACATCACCTCGTCGGAGGTCGCCGGCAACGTCGACCGCCGCCAGATGGAAGAGCTGCCGCTCGCCGGTCGCAACTGGATGGAGTTGTCGCTGCAGGTGAAGGGCATCACCGCGAACAACGTGGACAACCGGCCCGGTGTCGGCGACGACAACGCGTTCCAGCTCAACCTCGACGGCCAGCAGATCACCAATAAGGTGGCGAGCTCCGGTTTCGGCCAGCCGAGATTCAGCCGCGAGGCGATCGCGGAGTTCCAGATCATCACCAACCTCTTCGACATCACGCAAGGCCGTTCGACGGGCGTGCAGGTGCAGGCCATCTCGAAGTCGGGCACCAACAACTTGCGGGGCTCGATCTACGGGTACTTTCGCGACGACCAGTGGAACAGCGCCGACTTCGTCGCCAAGCGCGTGCTGCCGTACCAGAACCAGCAGACCGGAGCGTCGCTCGGCGGGCCGCTGCGCAAGGACAAGCTCCACTATTTCCTGAGCTACGAATATGAGCGTGAACCTGGCACCGTCTTCTTCGCGCCGGTGAACCTGGCCTCGATTCGCTCGTCGGCCGCCGACAAGCAGGTCAACCACAGCGCGCTCGGCCGCGTAGACCAGGACTGGACGGCCAACTCCCACCTGTCGTACCGCTACTCGTTCTGGCGGTTCGACCGGCCCAACGACAAGCAGGCCGAGCATCCCACGCAGTCGGCGTCGCGCACGCGCAAGGCCGACAACTTCCTGGTGAGCTGGTCGCACGTGCGCTCCTCGAGCCTGGTCGAAGAAGTGCGGGTCGGCTACAACTCCTTCGGCTGGACCAACGGCGTCGCGCTCGACCAGCTGGCGACGGCGGCGCCTCCCGGCTGGCTCGGCACGGGCACCCCGTCGTTCAACTTCATCAACGGCACCATCGGGCCGCCCCAGAACTTCCCGCAGGAGTTCAACCAGAATCAGATCACGGCGCGTTACGACCTGACGTGGAACAAGGGCTCGCACGACATGAAGATTGGCGCCGAGTTCCTCGGCTGGAAAGACTCGGGCGAGTGGCACCTCGGCGAACGCGGCGTCTTCAACTTCCGCACCAATCCCGCCGACATGGACCGCCGCTTCCCGGGCAATGATCCCACGCAGTGGGACCTCACGGGTCTCGACAGTTTCGCCACCAATTTCCTGCAGAACAGCGGCAACTGGGACGTCGACATTCCGCGGCCGACCTATGCCGTCTGGTTCGGCGACAACTGGCGGCTGAACGATCAGCTCACCATCAACTACGGGGTGCGCTACGACCTCGACCAGGGCGCCACCGACCCACCCGACACGAAGAACTCGACCGTGTTTGCGCCCTTTGGCGGGCCGCTCTTCAAGAGTGGCATCCGCGACAACAACAACATCTCGCCGCGCGCTGGATTCGCGTGGAACGTCGGTGGCAAGAACGACCTGGTCGTCCGTGGCGGCACCGGCCTGTACTACGGGTCGGTCGTGTCGAATGTCACCTTCAGCCAGCAGTCGTTCGGCAATCGCATCATCGTCAACAGCTTCCCGAACGACAACCAGCCAGGCTGGTTCCTGAATCCCACGCGGAACTTCACCGCCCAGCAGATCGCCAGTGGCGCCGTCCCGCAGGCGCCGCGTGTGATTGCGCACGACTTCGAGTTCCCGGTCACCTGGCAGAGCGCGGTCGGCTTCCAGAAGCAGATCACCCCGGTGCTGGGCATCGAGATGGACCTGGCCCACTGGCGTGAGTACAACCGCCCGCGCGGCGTCGACATCAACCTGGTGGCCGATCCAGCCACCGGCTACCCGGCGCAGGGGCGCGTCGCCGATCCCACCTGGGGCCCGACCATCTGGATCGAATCGGGCGGCAAGGCCGACTTCCTGTCGCTGGCCAACGGCATCACGCGGCGCTATGCCAACAACTTCCAGGCCGGCTTGACCTACACCTACACGTTCTTCGCGCGCGACAACACGCCGGCGAATGGCTTCGGCCCGAACGCCGACAATCCGCTCGACATCGACAGCGACGAGGAGTGGGCGCGCTCGCAGGAGTTCCAGCGCCACACGCTGCGTCTGAACGGCATCTGGGCGCCGGGCTGGGGGCTGACCTTCTCGGGCGCCTATCAGTTCGGTTCCGGGAACTACTTCAACACGTCGGTGGGCGGCAATCCCTACGGGAAGAACCGCGCCGCGTTGTCGCACACCAACCGCCTCTACGTGGGCGCCGCGCCGCTGGTCATGAACACGGCGCTCGCAGGCGACCGCTACGACGGGCCGACCACGCTCAACTCCGGCGACCGCGTGGCACGCAACGCCCTCAGGGGCGATGCCATTCACAAGGTGGACGCCCGCGCGACCAAGGCGTTCAGGATCAACAACGTGAACATCCAGGCAATCGCCGAGGTGTTCAATCTGTTCAATCACGAGAACTTCGGCTCCTACAACGCCGTGGTCAACTCGCCCTTGTTCGGCCAGCCGCAGCAGAACATCGGCAACGCCTACCGTCCGCGCACCGGGCAGCTGGCGTTGCGCGTGTCGTTCTAGGGGCGAGTCGACCGGCGCCACACGTCTCACGAAGGGCTCGGCTTTGCCGGGCCCTTCGCGCGTACCGGCGCTCGTGTCATCAGAGGTGAGAGAGCCACCAGTTGCGGCGACGCGCTTTGACCTCGGCCAGCCACCGGCACGCGGGGTAGAGCGCGGTGACCAGCACCAGCCAGGCGACGTACACCAGCCACAGCGGGTAGCCGAGATCGGCCGGAAACATCTCGCGTGCGCCACCCATCGACGGGAGCGGATGCCAGAAGAAGGCCCATGTGGCTGTGCCGTAACGCAGGAAGGCCGCGAGCGCAGCGACGGCGTGCAGCAGCCAGAAGTGGACCACGTAGTAGGCAAGCGGCACGCGGCCGAACACCACGAACGGATGGCGGGAGCCGAGAGTCGCGCGCTCGAGCCATGCCAGCAGCAACGCCGCCGGCCCGAGCGTCATCAAGAGGAAGATGAGCGACGGCGGGTATTTCGTCGCGTTGAGGAACGACACCATGGTCATGGCCGGCGTGGCCTGCGGGAGCCACGGTGACGGATCGCCGTAGCCATTGATGAGCCGCAAGCTCACAAACCCGACGATGCCCGCCGTGCCGGCCAGGTGCAGCAGCCGCTGCCGCCGTTCGGGTGTCCAGGTGTAGATCTCCGCCGCGCTGAAGCCCGCCGCCATCACGCAGGCCCACGGCAGCACGGGGTAGCCCGCCACGGCCGTGATGCCGCCAACCGATACGACTCCCGGCTGGTGGAGGATGGTCCAGAGCCACGCGAGCGGGCCCCACTGCGCCGGCGTCACCGCGTCGAGCGTGTTGTGGAAGACGATGACGCCAAGCCCCAGGGTGCCCACCAGGCGCGGCGGCAGGTGGAGGAGCGCGGCCAGGGCGATCATCGACCAGCCCAGCGCCCACAGGATGATGAGGAACACCGGATAGCGCAGGTCGAACGTGAAGTTCATCGCTAGGCGCATCACGACGACTTCCACGGCGATGAGCCACAGTCCGCGGGTGATCAGGTACCGCGACAGCTCCGTCCGTGAACCGCCGCGGGCCAGACGCAGGCCGGCGGCCATGCCGGCCGTGGCCACGAAGACCGGCGCGCAGATGTGGGTGATCCAGCGCGTCAGGAACAGCGCGGGTGTCGTACGCGCGAGCATCTCCGGCGGAAAGTTCATGGCCTCCGCGCTGAGGAAGTCGCGCGTGTGGTCCAGGGCCATGATGACCATGACGAGGCCGCGCAGGGCGTCGACGGCCGTGATGCGGCGCACCGGTTCGGTCATGCTCGGACGCTCCGCCACGCACCGATGACGCGGGCGCGATACTCCGAGTAAACTGTCGCTCGCCGCAGCGGCATCATTGTCGGCGGTTCGTCCCAGCCGTTCGCACGGAGGCTAACATGAAGTTGACGTTCTGCTCGCCCGGTGTAGCCGCAGCCGCGGCTCTCGCCCTCGTTGGCGGCTGGCTCGCCGCCCAGCCCGCCGCGCAGTCACGGCCCACTCCGCCGGTGGCCATTCCCGTGCAGGGCGGATCGGTGCAGCAGGGCACACGCGGCGTAACCGGGTATCCCGCCGCGCGCACCGGCGGCACCTACATGCACAACTTCTACTTCTCGCCGGCCGTGTCCGCCACCCCGTGGTGGCCCGACTGGTCGCCCGACGGCACCTGGATCGCGGTGGCGATGCACGGCTCGATCTGGCGCGTGAACCCGGCCACGGGACAGGCCAGCGAACTCACGGCCGGACCGACCTACCATTCGTCGCCCGACATCTCGCCCGATGGGAAGTGGCTGATCTACACCGCCGACTACGACTCGCGGAAGATCCAGCTCGAGGTCCTGAATCTAGACACGGGCGCCACCGCCGCGCTCACGAACGACGAACAGATCTACACAGACCCGGTGTTCTCGCCCGACGGCAGCCGGGTCGCCTACGTGTCGACGGCGCCGAACGGCTACTTCAACGTCTACGTCAGACCGATCAAGGACGGCCAATGGGCTGGGCCCGAGATTGCGGTGACGACCGACCACACCTATCCGAGCGATCGCCTCTACTTCGGCAACGTCGACGTGCACATCAGCCCCGCGTGGCTGCCGGATGGCAAGGAGTTGCTGCTCGTCTCGAACCGGAACGTCGCCCTCGGTTCGGGCAACGTCTACCGGGTGCCGGCGGTGGCCAAGGGCATGGAGAAGGCCGTCGTCGTGCGTGCGGAACAGACGCTCTACCGGCCGCGGCCCGACGTGTCCCTCGACGGCAAACGCTTCGTCTACGCCTCCACGTCCGGCGCCGCGGACCAGTACAACAACCTCTACGTCCAGCCGACCATGGGCGGCGAGCCCTACAAACTCACGCTCTTCCAGCACGACGCGTTCCATCCGCGCTGGTCACCCGACGGCGAGTGGATCGCGTTCATCTCGAACGAGGGCGGCCTGCCGCAGCTGGCGCTGCTCGAGACCTATGGCGGCGCTCTGCGCACGGTGCGAATCACGGAGCGGCACTGGAAGCGCCCGGTCGGCACGCTGTCGGTGCGGGTCGTGGACGACGCCACGGGGGAGACGCTCGCGGCTCGCACCCACCTGGCGGCGTCAGACGGGAAGCAGTACGTGCCGAGCGATGCCTACGCACGTGTCAGCGGCATCGGCGACCGCATCGTCCACACGCCGGGACCCTTCACCGTACAGGTGCCCGCGGGCAAGGTCACGATGACCACGGTTGCGGGCTTCGAGCGTCCGTTCGTCACCACGGCCGCCGAGGTCAAGGCCGGCGACGTGACGCTCGTCACCGTCCGCATGACGCGCCTGACCGACCTGAACGCCCGGGGCTGGTACAGCGGCTCCACGCACGTGCACATGAACTACGCGGGCAACCTGCACAACACGCTCGAGAACCTGATGATGATGTCGGCCGCCGAGGATCAGGACATCGTGAACGAGCAGGTGGCCAACAAGGACAACCGCATCCTCGATTATCACCACTTCGTGAAGGGCGGCGGCGCGCACCCGCTGTCCACGAAGGACCGCGTGCTCGTCGTGGGCCAGGAGTACCGCCCGCCCTTCTACGGTCACGTGTTCATGTTCGGCATGCGCGATCACCTGATCTCGCCCTACACCACCGGCTACGAGGGCACGGCGATCGAGAGCCTCTACCCGAGTAACACCGACATGTTCCGCAAGGCCAAGGCGCAGGGTGCCACGGTAGGCTACGTCCACGCGTTCACCACCGATCAGGATCCGATGGAGCTGGGCCTGGGCGGCGGCAAGGGCTTCATGGTGGACGCCGGGCTGGGCACGACCGACGCCGTCGAGTGGTCCGACGCGGGCCGTGGTTCGTTCGTCCCGTGGTACGCGGTCCTGAACAACGGCTTCCGTGTGACGGCTACCGGCGGCGAAGACTCGATCAGCAGCATGCACGCCAGCAAGCTGGTGGGCTCGGTTCGGACCTACGTCTACACCGGCGATCGTGGACTCTCGATGGAGGCGTGGTTCGAGGGGCTGCGTGCCGGCCGGGCGTTCGTCACGACCGGCCCGCTCGTGACGATGACCGCGAACGGCCGCGGTCCCGGCG
>ENA-ORBV01014006-ORBV01014006.1-microbial-mat-metagenome-genome-assembly--contig:-NODE-14006-length-12084-cov-4.191555_pt1 | contig 12084 bp, 5 predicted proteins | sample MGYA00237777_ERZ505514 | MGnify/ENA primary metagenome ERZ505514 (study PRJEB26160, sample SAMN06269048) | microbial mat metagenome | isolation source: Oligotrophic lake microbial mat | place... | reverse complement strand
TTCAAGCAGAAGACGGCATACGAGATTCGCCTTAGTCTCGTGGGCTCGGAGATGTGTATAAGAGACAGCTTCGGTGCGCCGCAACACGGTGACTGCATCGGTCGCCGTATCCAAGTGATTCAGACCACCCGCCATCGTGCCTATCCACAATGCGCCTTGATCAGCCCGTGCCAGCGCGGTGATGTGTCCATCACTAAGGCTGCTAGGATCACGTCGATTGCGGTAGTACACCCGAAAACCATAACCATCAAAGCGATTCAGGCCGTCCTGACTGCCGATCCACAAGAATCCTTGTTCGTCTTGCAAAATCGCGCGCGCGGTCGGTTGCGACAATCCGCTGCCTATTCCAAAACTGCGAAAGCGCACCGCGTCTACCGATGCCAGCTCAGCGCAAAAAGCCAGCTCCGTGCAGCAGAGCAGCAGTAAAGCCCAGCAGCAGCGTAGGCGCGCGTTCACGCCGTCTCGCCTGCGCCCGGTGCTACGCGCGGCAACAGCAGTCGAAAGTGGGTGCCTTTATCCAACTCACTGTTGCAACTGACTTGACCACGCAGCACCAGGGTGATCAAGTTGTAGACGATGTGCAAACCAAGTCCGCTGCCACCACTGCCGCGTTTGGTGGTAAAAAACGGCTCAAATACGCGATTTTTCACGCTTTCACTCATTCCCTTGCCATTATCGCGAAAGTCGACCAAGACATCGTCACCATCCAACGCGCATTCAATGTTGATTTGGCCATGGTCTTCGTCGGCAAATGCGTGAACGAGCGCATTCATCACCAGATTGACGATGACTTGGTAGAACGCGCCCGGATAGGTATCCATGGTTATTCCTGCATCGCATTTGATCTCAACCTGCACCCGACTTTTCTTAATGCGCGGATGCAAGGACAATAAGATTTCATCCAGATATTCGCACAATATAAAGCTGCGGCGCTGCTCACTTGATTGATCCACCGCCACCTGCTTGAAGCTGCGCACCAATTGACTGGCGCGTTCCAGATTGCGCAGTACCAAATCACTGCTCTGCTGGGCTTGATCTAAAAACTGTTCGAGATCCGCGCGGGTCATTTTGCCTTCCCTTACGACCCGCACTAAACGTTGAGACTCGAGCTGCAGGTGCGAGGCCGCGGTGACGCCCACGCCGAGTGGCGTATTGATCTCATGCGCCACACCTGCGACTAGGCCACCGAGTGCCGCGAGCTTTTCCGATTCCACCAGTTGGCGCTGCGCGCGCGTGAGTTGATCGAGGGTTTGTTTGAGATCGACGTTGGCTTTCTCCAAAGCCGCGGTACGACGTTGCACCCGCACTTCTAACTCTTCGTTGAGGAAGCGTAAATCTTCCTCCACTTGTTTGAGCTTCGAAATATCCCGATTAGTGCCGACCATGCGCTGCGCTTTGCCCTGAGGATCACGCAGGAGCACGCGGCCTTTGCTCAAAATCCACAGCCAACCACCCTGTAGAGCCCGCGTTCGATAGCTGCATTCATAATGATCGACTTCCCCTTTCAGGTGCGCGACCAGCGCATCGCGCACGCGCGTCTGGTCACTGGGATGGATGTACTGCAGATAGTCAATGAGTTTCGGGAATTGCACTTGGGCAGTTAGCGCCGTCGCACTGAGCGCATTTTCGCGGCGCATCCTGCCGCTGCTTAAATCGACGTCCCACATTTCATCGCCGCTGCCCCACAGGGCCAGGTTCAAGCGATCTTCGGAACTGCGCAAGGCCTCTTCATTGGTGCGCAACTCGGTGATATCGAATGTGGTTCCCACCATGCGCAAAGCCCGGCCTCGCGCGTCACGACTAAACACCCGTCCACGCGACAGCAGCCAACGCCACTGCCCGTCAATATCAGGACTTCGATAGCTGCACTCGAATAGATCGTTGTCACCCTTCACGCAGGCAATCAGCGCTTCACGAAAACGGGCGCGATCGTCAGCGTGTACAAATGGCGTATAGGCCTGCAGCGAAGCGGCACTGGCGCTACGCGAGACCTGCATATGTTCCAAGCGGTTGCGCCGCAGCAGCTTGTCCAAGCGCAAATCGGCATCCCACAATTCCGCACGGCTACCCCACAAGGCGTATTTGAGCAATGCTTCGCTCTGCGCGAGCGCGTCTTGGCTTTGCTCACGCTCAACCAAACGACGCCGGTAGCGCCAGCCGATCAGCGCCAGCAAAGTGACCAGTAACAAGGCATAAGCCAGCCGTGCCCAGAGCCCCATCCACGGTGCCGCGAGCACGTCAATCGGCACGCTTCGTTGACCCACTATGGCGCCACGATCAAGCGCCTGCACCTCAAACACGTACTGGCCCGCTGGCAATCCGGTATACGTTGCGATTCGCCTTTTTTCATCGGTGGCGATCCATTGCGCATCGCGTCCCTGCAATCGATAGCGGTAGTGCAGCGCGCTCGCTCGGCGTGGATCAAGCGCGGCAAATTCGATGGAAAACAAATCCTGGTCGTGGCGCAGACGCAAGCGCTCTACAAATTCAATGGCCTGCGTGATCGGTGCATCGACGCCGGGTTTTACCGGGCGATTGTCAATGCGCAGTTCCGTCAACAGCAGCGGCACATCGCGACGCTCCAATCGCAGGTCTTGAGGCGACGGAATGCTCAGTAAACCCTGGGAACTGCCAAAATGCAGCGTGCCGCTGTTATCACGCGCGGCGGCGCCGACAAAAAAATCCGCGGCCAAGGCGGGGTCGCGATCGTCGAAACACTCAAACTCTTCTTTCTCGACGAAAAAACGGCACACACCACGCGAGGTGCTAATCCACAACTCGCGATTGCCGCCATTCAGAATGGCAGACACCATCGAAGACACCAGTCCTTGAGCTTCCGAGTAGGTTTTGATCTGCGTCGGCAGGCCGTTTGCGTCACGCGTAATTGCGCTTAAACCGCCGCCCTGGCTGCCCAGCCAAAGCAGGCCTTGCGCGTCTTCCAGCACACTGGTCACGCTCTCGTGCGGCAAGGCCAGCGCGCCGCCCGCGGTCAAACTGCCCGATTTGCTGCTGCGCGGATCGAACCAAAACACACCACCCCGGCGCACGGCAAACCACATAAAACCATCGCGCGTCTGCACGATTGCGTTAATCGCAGGGCGCGGCAAACCATTGGCAATGGGCCAGGCCCGCGGCTGCGAACAGTCCGCGCACAAGGAGTACACGCCGGCGCCCAACAAACCGATCCATAGGCTGCCATTGCCATCCAAACTGAGTGCCTGCACCGTGCTGGCCGGCAAACCATCGTCGCCAACCGGGAATCGCCGGATTCCCCCATCGCCGAGCAGCAAATCCAGCCCGCCGCGCCGATAGCCCACCCACAGCCCACGCGGCTCGTGCAGCAAGGCCGTGACATCATCAGCGGCGAGCGGATGCGGCGCAGACTGCGTATTAAATTGACGGATCACGCTGCCATCCGCCGCCAATTCCGCAACGCCGCCGCGATCAATCATCCCCACCCAGAGTCGGCCACCGTCGGATGGCGACAATGCCGTCACCGCATTGGACGGCAGCCCAGTGGTGCGCTGCACCACCCGAATCTGCTCGCTACCGGCATCAAACAGCGCCACACCGGCAGTCCAAGTGCCAATCCACAACAAACCACTGCGATCGCTGTACAAAGCAGCCACCCGATCACCCGGCAAGCCGTTGGGATCACTTGTTTCATGGCGCCAAATACGGACGCTGCCGTCTTGCTCCAGGCGCGCCAAACCCTGCGCAGTGCCGATCCACAATCGACCGCTGCGGTCAAATTGCAAAGCGCGCACCGCATCATCGGGCAAAGCAGCCGGCGTTTTATCCATGCGAAGCTGCTGCTGAACACGCCCCTGTGGGTCAATCAGCAGCACGCCGGCCGTAGCGCTGCCGATGGCATAACCACCGCCGGGCCGCGGCACCCCAACCAGAATGCTGCCTTCGGTTGGTCTGCTAGTCAGCAAGCGTTGCGCCGCCTTGCCGGGATCAAGCGCCCACAACTCACCGTCACTGGCGAAAATCAGCCGACCGTCGTCGTGTACGTGCAATAGCTTTTGTCGATCGGTAAAGCTCGGCAATCCGGGCGGTGTTTCGAAGCGCCGCGACAGCGCATCAAAACGCGCAATGCCACCCCGCCGAGTCGACACAAAAACCGCAGCCTGCGTCCCAGCATGCAAGGCAAGCACCACGTTGTCGCGCAATGCGCCTGCGCTGCTGCCCGCAGCAAAGCGCTCAAAGCGCATCAGCTGCGGATCAAATCGGTTCAGCCCATTTTGGGTTCCCACCCAAATTCCACCCGCCGAATCTTCTGCGAGGGAAATCACATAGTTATCGCTGATGGAGCTGCTGTCACCGACAATATGGCGAAAAACGCGGAATTCGTAGCCGTCAAAACGATTCAGACCGTCTTGCGTGGCAATCCAAATAAAGCCATTGCGGTCTTGCAGAACCGCTGCAGCGGAAACTTGTGAAAGTCCTTGCGCAATAGACAAAGTGCGCAGGCGCAGCGCGTCAGCCGCCGGCGCCCCAGTGGCATGCAACACAGCCGCTAGCAGCAAAAACAGCAAACACCGGCGCACGGGCGCCACCATCAGCCACTGCGGCCAACGTGCGCCGTGCTGCCCAACTATTAGCGACTCCCCCATCACCGCAGCCTAGCGCAGAGCGGCCCGCGCCGCGAGAGTTGTGTGTGCTGGCCATGCGGATTGCCTGTGGGCGCGAGCTTGCTCGCGACCTAGCAGCCTGTCGGACTTTGCGCGTGAGATGCGTTGTGTGGCTTAAGCGGATGCAAGGCGCGGCGCGCAGCCAATGGCTCTTCCGTTGGGGTCGCAGAGCAGACGCCGTTGCGACGCGCAACCCGAAGGGCCGGAAGCGCTTTTGGCGCACTGCGGAGCAGAAAGACGAATAAAATTCAATAAAACCACCGGAATATTCGTCACCGCTCTGCGCCAAAAGCGCTTCCGGCGCGCTCGCGATGAAAGTCCGACAGGCTGCTAGGTTCAATACCGCCGCGGGTGCAAATCAAACTGATGTGGGTCGCCAAACCGCCTGTCGGAGCGAGCTTGCTCGCGATGCTTGGCTTTCTTGTGTTTCATCAGCGCCGCGCGCAAGTGCGCTGCCACAAGAGCTTAAGTCACAGTAGCGCCGTCAGCCTGTCGGAGCCCTGATGGGTCACCACATCCGTTTGACTCCCACCCTGCCACCCCAACGGCGCTCTTGAGCGCTCACTTCACCGGCAACGGTGCGGCAATCGGCGCGTCAACCGCAGGCTCCGGCGGCAGCGGTCGCGCCAGATCAAACCCGACGATCAATGGATCGTGGTCCGAAGAGCGGAACGGATCAGAGCGGAACATCCGCGCGTCCGCAGCGCGTGGGCGATCTTCGCGGTTGTAGTCAAACTCGGGCATTTCGTCGGCGTTGATATGCCACACGGCAGCGCCGCGCACCTGTCCCGTCAAGCTGGTGCTCGCCAGCGCATGATCCAGGCTGCCCGACAAACCCGCGTAGCTGAAACTGTAGTGATTCTCGCCGTGGCCGACCGTATCAAAACCCACGGTTCCAAGCAGACGCAGGGGATCTTCATGCGAGTAGGCGTTAAGGTCACCGATGATCAGCACGTCAGGATCACCACTGGCGGTCGGATCGGTACTCAGCCATTCGGTCAACGCGCGCGCCGCATCCACACGCGCGGCATTCCAACAGCCTTGACCGTCACCGCGATCCTGATTGCGCTCGTCGGCTTCCTGACATCCGCCTTTGCTTTTCCAGTGATTGACCACCACGGTGAAACGCGCGTTGGTCTTCACCACGTCAAAGCTCTGCGCCAACGGCACGCGATTAAGTTGGTCAAACGGCGCCAGCTCCAGCGCTGCTGCAACGCCGGCTAGTTTTAGCTTGCGAGTGCGATAGAGCATTCCAACACTGATCATGTCACCGCCGAGTTTGGCCTGCGGCCCGCGCACAAAGGCATATTCTTTGGCGCGACCGCGCGCCTGATTGAGTCGAAAGCTCAGCTCTTCGATGGCGGAATGTTTTTCGTAGCCATCGTTTTCCACTTCAATGACCGCGTAAATATCGGCATCCATTGCTTTCAGCGCGCTCAAGATTTTGGCGCGCTGGCGGGTCAGTTCTTCCACGTTGTTGGCGCCGCGTTCGGTCGGGAATCCGCCGCCTTTGCCATCGCCATTGAAGAAATTCAGCACATTAAAACTGGCCACGCGAATCTCGCCAGCCACCTCTGGCGCGCTCTCCGGGCGCACCGCCTGCACCGCTTCGATCCGTCCGCGTGCGTGTAAGCGGTAACTGCCTTGCCGCTGATCGAGCACGCCCTCGATATTGCGCAACTGGGTGCCGGTGCGATATGGCGCATCTATGTTTGGCTGCACCGCTAAGTAGCGAATCTGGACAGGTGCGTGGCTGGCGATACTGCCGTCATCAAGCAGCAATCGCGCGCGCTGGTTGGCGGCCGCCAGGGCGCGCTCTTGCTCACCGGGCGCAAATCGTTCGGTGGGCTGCCACTGCCGACCTTGCAAGCCGATCAACAGTTCGCCGCGTGACATCAGCGCGTAATTGGCCAAAATGGTGGCAACGGGCTCAATGATGATGCCCATGCCTTCAAAAACCTCCCAGTCTTCGGCGACCAGCGGCGGTTCTTCGATCAACGAGGCCTGCGGTGGTTCATCCACCTTGCCGCAAAACTGCAATGCGCTCAACTCGACCAGCGCAGTCAACGTGGCATCCCCTTCACCCAATTCCGCCACCCGACCGCGCACCCGTACCACATCGCCGCGCGCAATTTTTGGTCGCGCGCCATCGATCTGCACAAACAAACCTTCACTGGTCATCGGATCGCCATCGCGATCGTCTTGTTGTTCCTGCAAGAACACGCCACCCAAGCCATCGATGGCGTCAGCAATGACCACCGCCTCGGCAGTGGCCAAATTCCCGACCATAGTGCTTTTTTGCGCCGCGCCTTGAATCGTGCTGATCAAATCGGCCGGCGCGCCGCATACGGGGCTAGCGGTGCCGGCGGCAGCCGCGGATTCGTCTCGGCCACAGCTCGCCGCCGTCAAGGCGATCACAATCGATCCAGCCAACATCAAAAGGCGTTGCATGATGATTCCTCATACGACAACGCCGCCAGCGGCGGCGGCGTTTTCAAAACCTAGCGCGCTCGTAATCAGCGGCTTACTTAAGCTCAGCTACCATGAATTCAACGGTCGCGCGAACTTGCTCGTCGGTCAGAGCGCCGTTGCCACCGCGCGCGGGCATGATGCCGGCAGGGCCTTGATAACCTTCGATCGCGTGTTTGACCATCAAGTCCAGACCTTGGGCTATACGTGGCGCCCAGGCGTCTTTGCTCAACATCGGCGCGCCACCGGCGCCGGAGACATGGCATGCGCCGCACAAATTCTGATAAATCACTGAGCCATCCAAGGTGCCACCGTAAGCAACTTGACCAACCATTGCCAGTTTGCGTGCTTCTTCGGCGGCCACAATGGCGGCCCGACCGGTCTCACCGGCGTTGACGTTGCCGAGCGGCGCCAATCGTGCATCCACCGCGGCGCGTTGAGCGATCACCCGCTCGCGCTGAATGGGGTTCAAGTCTTCCGGCGCAGCGCCAGCGGCCGCCGCGCTGTAACCATAAAACCGGTCGTTGATGACATACGCCAAAACGATCAATAGGAAGGCAAAACCCATCAAGCCGAAGATCAGCTGGGCGAAATGCTTTAAAAAAGTCGAGTCTTGTTTAGTCACAAAGAACCTCTGCCGCAAGGAATCGGTGCAAAGCGCACGTGGCGCCAGTCAAGGTGCGCGAGTATACGAGGGGACGAGCCACTGCGCAGCCTGCGCGATCATCGCGCAATTCAAGCAAGGTGCGGCCTAGCAGCCTGTCGGACTTTCATCGCGAGTGCGCCGGAAGCGCTTTTTGGCGCAGAGCGGTGACGAGTATTCCGGTAGTTGTATTGCATTTTATTCGCCTTTCTGATTTGCAGCGCGCCAAAAGCGCTTCCGGCCCTTCGGCTTGAGCGGCTGAACGGCGTCTGCGGCGTTGCGACCCTTGCGCCATTGGCTGCGCGCCGAGCCTTGCATCCATCCGTTGCGCCACCCAACGCATCTCACGCGCAAAGTCCGACCGGCTGCTAGCGCAATTCGCGGCGCAGAATTTTGCCGACCGGTGTTTTTGGCAGACTGTCTCGGAATTCAATGACTTTGGGCTGTTTGTAGCCGGTTAACAATTGCCGACAATGGGCGCGCAGATCATCAACGGTAAGCGCTGTATCTTTGCGCACGACGACCAGCTTCACCGCTTCGCCGGTTTTGTCGTCGGGCATGCCGACGGCGGCGGCTTCGAGCACGCCGGGATGCATCGCCACAACGTCTTCGATTTCATTGGGGAAGACATTGAAGCCGGATACCAAAATCATGTCTTTGCGACGATCAAGCAGGAACAAATAACCACCTTCGCCGCGTTTGGCGATATCGCCCGTGCGGAACCAGCCGTCGGCGAAAAATGCCTGCGTGGTCTCTTCGGGGCGTTGCCAATAGCCGCTGGTGACTTGCACGCCGCGCACACACAACTCGCCCGGTTCGCCGATCGGCACCAACTCGCCGCTTTCGTCACGTAGGCAAATTTCCACGCCCGGCAGCGGCAAACCAATGGAACCTACTGGATTGGGTGCATCCCAGCGATTCACTGTAATGCCGGCGCAGGTTTCGGATAATCCATACATTTCGATGACATCGCGGCCTGTCACTTGTTTCCAGCGTTCCGCGGTGGCGCGCCGTAATGCCGTGCCGCCCTGAATACTCAATTTGAGACCGCTGAAATCCAGTTTGACGAAATCAGCCGAATTGAGCAGTGCGTCGTACAGGGTATTCACCCCTGAGAAAATCGACGGTTTGTATTGCACAAACGCCGCCACCAATCCCGGAATATCACGCGGGTTACTGATCAGCACGCCATGCAAACCATGCGCCCATGCATACATCATGTTGGTATAGGCAGCGATGTGATAGAGCGGCAAACAGATTAGGCCAACCTCCCGGCTGGGATCCAACGCGCGTCCTAACCATTGTTCGCAGGCGCCGACATTGGCCATCAAGGCAGTGTGCGACAGCGCCGCGCCTTTAGATACGCCAGTGGTGCCGCCGGTGTACTGCAATTGGGCGACGTCACCGGCTTTGGCCGTGGCCTGCACGCGCGGTAATCTGGCGCCTTTGGTCAGCGCGCTTGGCCAGCGTATGGCGCCGGGAATAGAAAATGGCGGAATGAGCTTTTTAATGTGCTGCAGGGTGAAATCGACCACCAAGGATTTTGGCCATGCCAGCGCATCACCGACGCGCGTGGTAATCACATGTTTGACACTGGTATTATCCAGCGATTGCGCGGCAACTGCACCAAAGTTATCGATGACAATTAACGCGACCGCACCCGAATCGGCCAATTGGTGGCGCAATTCGCGCGGTGTATAAAGCGGATTGATCAACACGGCGATCAAATCGGCACGCAACACGCCGAGCACAGCAACCGGGTATTGCAGCAAATTGGGCAGCATGATCGCCACGCGGTCGCCGGGCTGCAAACCCAAACCACCGCGCAAATACGCCGCTAAGTCGGCGCTTTGTTGATCAATCTGGGCGTAGCTCAGCGTACGTCCCAGATTGGTGAAGGCCGCTCGAGCGCCGTGCGCTTTGCACACCTCAATCAACATCTGCGGCAGCGTTTTGCCCGCATCGATCGCGGCGCTTGCGACGTTATCAAAATCGGTCTTGGCCAGTGGGGATTTCGTGTACGCTCCGAACGATGTCGACATGGCGGCTCCTTGAGATGTTTGGCGCGCAGATTGTGCGCGGAGCCGCGCCGAAAGTCGCGGTCCGATGTGGCCGTTTTGCATGGCGTTGCAATATCGGGTTGAACCTAGCTGTCTTATCAGCTGGTTGCGCAAGAGATGATCTCCGGCAACATCCTTTCTCGTACTCCTGTTTAACGGCCGCCCCTCGCGGTCGCTCATTCACAGGAAACCGGTCATGTTGATGAATCTCCTTGGCGCAAAGTCGCGCTTTTCTGTCGCTTGGTTGCTGGGTTGCTGCGCCGCGCCGATCGCCGCACAAACCATCGGGGACGAGCTTTTCGCCCACGGCTTTGAAACTGATCTCAGCATTCAGACCGACCGTGTGGAACTGGAAACGAGCAGTCTGGAGGCCTTGCAGGGCTTGTTGGGTGGCCCTGGTGGTTCTGGCGTGCAAGTGTTGATCACTTACATCGGCAAGGGCCGAAGGGTCGATAGCGATGCTTTTGAGGCACCCTTGGGTGGAACTCCGCCGAGTTCGACCGGCAATAATATCGACGGTTTTTCGGCGTTTAATCCAAATACCGGTAACGAGTTTCGAATTCAGATCACCCGCAGCGATTTAGGGACGATCGGCAGCGAAACCACGCGTGCGCGTCGCGATGCCGGCGCCGGCCCGATGGGTGGACCGGTGCCACCCACCGACCCCGATTCGCCGATTCCCGGCGTGATTAACAAAGCCTGGAGCAATAACAGTGACAACCGGGTGCGCTATTCGTCGCTGGGCGTGGGCACCACCACTTGGCCCTGGCGCGCGATTGCCGAGTTTTCCAATCGCTGTAGCGGCACTTTGGTTGGCCCGCGCCATGTGGTGACCGCCGCGCACTGCATCTACAACCGCGTCACCAACACCTGGAGTAGCAATTTCAATGTGACGCCTGGGCGCGCTGGTGGCAATTGGAACTATGGCCGTTCATTGGTGCCATCGGCTGGCTTCACTTGGTATTTCACCCCGTGGCAATGGCGCCTAGCCAATCCCGCCGGCGGCGAGGGCCAATATGATGTGGGTATTTTGATTCTGCCCAACCGCTTGGGTGACCTAACCGGTTGGATGGGTTATGCCACCCTTACCGATTCAAGCATTCAAAACAGTTTGATCTTTAACCGCGGTTATCCGTGGTGCAACGCCACGTTAGCCGATGGAATCACCGCCCGCATTGATGATGTCGGCGATGACCCAAATTCTGGACTCACCTGCAACGATCGGCATTTATGGGGCGACCCGACCGCGTGCACCACGTCTAATTTCCACGATCGTGATGCGCAAAACTGGGCGCGCCGCTTCGACCATTCGTGTGACGCCAGCGCCGGGCAAAGCGGATCACCGTTGTACAGCTACATCAATACCGCCCCCGCGGTGATCGGCGTACACACCTTCTCCAAATGCGGCAAAACGGCAACCGATATCAGCTGCACGGCTAACGATATCCAACCCCTGCGCGCCACCCGACTCACCCCGGAATATCGCGACTGGATCTCGTACTTCCGCAATTGGAAGCCGTAGCGCGGGTGAAGGCGATCTGCTGATCGCGATGCCTACTTTCTACTTTCTGCCAAGGCATCCAAAAAACCATCCGGCAGCGGCCAACGGCCCAGCCAACCGCTGCGTGTCCCGGTGAGGATACGCAGCGCTTGTGCTCGGCTGCCGGGCAATCGACTCAGGGGATGAAAAAACACATCGCGCACTTGTGCGACTAGATCCAAGTCCGACTGGAACAGCGGGGTCAACCAGCGACTCCAGAACTGGTAAGCCTGGATATGCTGGCGGCGCTGCGCCGCGTACGCATTTAATACGGCGTCCAGCGGGCCGGGCATGCGCAAAGCATCGCGCAACGCCAAAGCGTCCAGCAAAGCCATATTGACGCCTTGACCCAACTGCGGACTCATCGCGTGCGCCGCATCGCCGATGGCCAACAGGCGGCCATGATGCCAGCGGCGCTGCAAGATGACATCGCGATAGCTGGCTCTGGCCAAGCGCGTAGTGTCTTGCAGATCAGGCAAATGTGGCTCAATCGCCGGCCACAATTCAAGCAGTTGTGCGTGCCACTGGGCAAGCGGCTGCGCTAACCAAGACTCAAATCCAGCCGCCGGCACGCTCCAGAAGAAACTCAACTTCGGCGCAGAATCACCCGGACGCACACCCACCGGCAACATGCCGAGCATCTGTCGCGCCGCGCGATAGCGTTGTCGCAGCTGCGTTGGCCATTGCCAATCGCGCAGTGGCAACAAACACCAGACCGCACCCCAGGGATAGGGT
>ENA-ORBV01014005-ORBV01014005.1-microbial-mat-metagenome-genome-assembly--contig:-NODE-14005-length-12085-cov-5.430296_pt1 | contig 12085 bp, 9 predicted proteins | sample MGYA00237777_ERZ505514 | MGnify/ENA primary metagenome ERZ505514 (study PRJEB26160, sample SAMN06269048) | microbial mat metagenome | isolation source: Oligotrophic lake microbial mat | place... | reverse complement strand
TTTCAAGCAGAAGACGGCATACGAGATTCGCCTTAGTCTCGTGGGCTCGGAGATGTGTATAAGAGACAGCACCACCATAGTATTCTAAAGAGCAAAGACACCAAAGCTCAACGAAAGCACCAGTTTTACTTGCTTTTGATCATTGAGTTAAAGTCAATATTGAAACATGGCTTTGACGGAAGAACAGAAAATCGCCTTGGCCCTTACCCCCAAATTCACGGCAGGTTTGAGTGTGTTGTGTTCCTCCATTATTGTATGGTTGATATTGACGGATCCTCATCGACGAAACAAAGTCTATCATCGGCTCTTGTTGGGCATTTGCTTGACCGATATCTTTACAAGTTTTTGGTGGGTCATGAGTACCTGGCCCATTCCCGAGGGAGAAGCCTTGTGGAGTGTGGGCACGACACAAACCTGTACTTGTCAAGGATTCTTTCTGCAAGTCGGCATCGCCAATCCCCTTTACAATTTGAGCCTCAGTGTGTATTACTTGTTGGCCGTCCATTGCCAGTGGGGCGAAGTACAGCTTCGAAAATATGAGTGTCTCTTTCATCTGGGTCCATTGGGATGGGGGCTGACAAGTGCTCTCATTGGACTTCCTCTCAAGATCTTTAACAATGCCTCGCTTTGGTGTTGGATTGCCAATCATGAAGGACGAAATATGAATACCGCACCCTATCGGTGGGGGTTCTTTTATGCACCTCTTTGGTTTGCTGTGGTTATGGTTTCCATCAATATGGCACGCCTCGTCTCCTACTTTTCCAGGCTGACGTTGGCTACAGAAAAGCATGTAAAGCCAGGCATATCCCATGATGAGAATACCGAGAGTGAGTGTTGTGTGGAGATATCTTCTAGTACGAAGGAGACCAACCAGACCAACGAGGATGAGGCAGAAACGGAAACCAGGCAAGCGCACAAAGATACAAATCCTGCTATCCACCCATCTGAAATTAATACTGTGGGTGCCGAATCACAGGCGAGCGCCGGCAGCCAATCCAATGCCACCTCCAGATTTGCCGAACGTCGTCGACGACTGGCTTGGCAGTGCCTGCGTTATACCTTGGTTTTTTATTGCACCTGGTTTCCCATTACTCTGCTGCGCATCTTTCAAGCCGTGGGCAAGCCTGTTCAATTCCCATTGCTTTATGCCGCTGCCTTTTTAACACCCCTCCAAGGATTGCCCAATTTTGTGGTCTATCTCTATCCTATTTTTGTGGAAAGGTTACAATCCAGTGGTGTGGTCTGTTGCGGATACAGATACCGATGTTGGATAGAACGAAGACCCATACAAAAATCATTACAACGATTGCGACCTACACCCGGTATGAGTGATCCGGCGGAGCATGGCACAGCGGAGCATCGCTCGCTGACCCTCAGCACTCCGTTTCATGTGGCCCTTGCTCCCATCCGTGAAAACGATCGGGACGACGAAAACGACGACGAGCCCAATCCTTCCTGGGGTCGACGGTTTATCCGGTGGGTGGAGGCTGCACCGCTTCACCGTGTTTCCAGCCTATTTAAGTCTCAGTCAGATTTCCATTCCGAAGGCTTTTACCATGGAGATGAAGTGGAGGACCTTCCTGTTCCTACTCCACTTTCTTACATGAATGGTAGAGGTAGAGCGAACAGCAACCCCTCAGTGATTCCTCCCGTTGTCATGGCCTTTGGTCGTGCTTCTGGTGGGTCTTTAAGTACGGATGATGATGATGTACCAACACAAGAGCATACAGCTCCTTCTGCTCTCCGCGACCTTTTGGCAAGTTTAGAAAATGAAGCAGCAACCGGTCAAGTCAGGCTGTGGAATAGTCTGCCGCCGTGGAACAAGACAGCTAGCAATAGATGTAATGATCAGCGCAATACTACCCAGCAAAGTGGCGACACCCACGACAGCACGAAGACAAAGACGCCATGGGTTGAGGACCACAGAGTCAGTGACTCACAGTCAGAGGGGCGTTCTATTGCTAGTGGTCACATTGGCCTACAGCCCACTGGAAAAGTGTGTTCCATTCACTTCAGCGATGCAGCGCCCGTTCTTCCCAACCGGCTTCAGAGTCAAGCTATTGATGCGTCAGAACCAAGCGAGTCAGAAGATGGTGATCTGAGTAAGTCCTTTGCTGGAATAGACCGAGCAATAGGGGTGGGTGCCAATCAGTTATCAGATTCTCCACCCATTCCGCCCCACCGTTTGATTAGTGAGATTATGGATCCTTCAGAAGGGAGCCAGATGGAAGAAAAACGTGATATGGGTAAGATTCCTCTGCCATTCCCGAATCCTCAAACAAAGCTCTCTGACGATGGCTGGATGCTTAATGAGTATAGTGTCTGAATTGAGCCAGTATTGAGGCTGACATCTGGGAAAATTCGATTTGCTGCGAGCTCCTCAACAAGTATGGGTGCGAATCGGTGTTCCCGGGATGCACTCTATAATCTCTATATTTTTTACTGTTTGTAACTTTACTTTAGCCTAAATATCAGCTCATCAGAAGATGTAGCTGACCACGAGGATCAATATGTATTTCGAATGGGCCCCCAAAACGTCTTCTTTGTCCGTGACATAGCGCCTACAGGACTTGCTCCAGGTTGCTCCTAGATAATCGGAGAATACATGCCAACGTGACGAATCAACGATTGGGCACTGTAGTCTGAAAGGTTTCCTTGAATATATTTTCCAGAACATAACGCTGTAGGTGTCGGGGCGTTGTGCCTATCATCCGGTGTAGATTGCTTTTAGCAAATGCTGCTTCTACAATTTTCTTGGTAGTGCTGATAGGAATCAAGTTTTGGTAATAATAGACCACAAGGTAGACTACATTATATAAACGGTATTATGAACAGAAAAATTCCACATGGAGCAAAAGACAGACACCCCATGATGAAAACAAAAATGACAAGTGGGGATGATCAATGAAGGAGTAGGTTGCTGCCTATTATATAAATCCCTTGTGGACATAGGTTCTTGTTGCCGAGAGGGCATTTTTTCGAAATTCTCGCCGCGTTTCTTCGGAACCACCCATGACAGAGGCGTTGAGAGCACTTAAACTTTGCGTCTTTAAACTGGTAGCCGAATCATTAGCTTTGTCTCTCTTGGCAGCCTCGAGAATTTGGATGGCGTTCAAACTCCCACCAGAGCCAGCCGAATGATCATGATTCGAAGTTGATTCTTCATCATCCGAGTCAATATAGCTGTCGTCATCCGAATCGGATCCCGCTGATTCTTTCACTTCACTCTGTCTAATTTCCTCGGCCAACGATGATTTTTTGGAGAGTTTTTTCGATTTGTACTCTTGCAATTTGGCAAAATTATCCAATTCCAATTCGGCCAAATCAAAGGCGGCATTTCCGGACATGTTGACCCCTCCTTCCAAATTTTGACGCAAGGGAGAATATCCCTTGGTGGGCATAAAACAACTGCCACGTTGTCGTCGAAATCCCCGGGGATGCTTTTTGTGAATGCGATCAATTTTTTCTCTGACACCACTAAAAGGAGGATACCAAACATCCTTGGTATATTCGGCATACAAGGCATCACTTGCCATGAGCTCATCGTATAGCTCTTTCCATCCTGGATCACACAAAACCCATTTCGGATTCAAAGGGCTGTACAACGGGGAATACGGTAAGAGAGTGAGAACGATACAATGCCTTTCCGCCGGCGCCCAAAAACATTCCCTATTACAAACCACGTCACAACTTACAAGACAAATCCATCCTTGACCCGTTGACTCAAAATAGATAGCAGTTCTTCTACATTGACATATTTCCACGGCACCGGTTTCAAGGTGTCACTAATTAACAAAAAGGTGTCGTCAATTTCTTGTGGAAAATAGTAATTGAAGCATTCACTTCCATGCCGTACCGCCCCCGTGTCAATTAATTGCAAGGCCGCCCGTTCCATGATGCCATACGATTTGGGATCCCCAAATCCATATTCCGGAATGTGTGGATGAAATCCCTTGGTGGCTTCCTCCTTGAGAACTTCCAGCCACCGGACCGTCCAAGTATCGGAACTCGGTGGAGAATTTAATATTTTTTCAATATTGTCGACACACCACAACATTAAATCTTCTTGGTCGCGTGGTAAATTGCATCCAAACCATAAAGCCTCGCGCCGCCATCCCAATAAAAAGCCATCAAAATCACTCACAACAGGTGTGACGGTTCCATTTTCCTCATAGGCCATGACCAAATGTTGTGCGGAGAGTGGATCGTCTTTGTTGTATTGTAAGATGACCGGCATGGGCGAAGGATGAGGGATTTGACAACAGGCGGCTTTGAGGGTTTTCAAATTGGCATCTTGAAAGCCTGGCGTCGACGGTCGTCCTGTCGCTGTATCGTCTCCACGACGAATATCGCGATTGGTGACATAGGCATTCCAAAACATGCGTTGGGACAACTCGAGGCCGTAAAAGCCAGGACTCCCATCTTTTTTTGTCGCGTATTGGTCCAGCATTTCAATGTCCGAATGAATCACTTTGTCGGGATCAAATTCCATGTGGTCGTTCCCCAAGGGCTCCAATTCCTCCAAGGCGGCTTCTCTGGCTGCGGCACTCGAAAAATAGACCCGTAATCGTGCTTTGCGGGTTATGCGTTGAATTTTGGACTTGTCTTCTTCTTCGTGGATTTGCATAAAGGGCACAAAGGCACTCAATAATCCTTTTTGAGCCGATTTGCCTTTAATGTCCAAACCCTTGCCCACGCCGGACTTTTCCATCATTTTGCGCATCGCCTCGTTACTACACGGCCTCCATACGGTCAATATAGAGGTCGTATTAAAGGCATCATTGAGCAGTTTTTCTATTTTGGTAAATTGCCGTTGGGGTACCGACGGACCAAATTCATCGTCTTCGTCATCTTCGCAAAACTTATCGGCGCCATCCGACGCCACCTTATTAAAGTAGGTCAAAATCTTGTGGCGTGGATCTAATCGATGAAAACTAATTAGCCATTCCACTATCTTTTCCTTGAGGTCATCTCGTAATGTGTCGGCTCTCATGGTTTATAGTTGTGTATTGGTCATGGAGTGGAAAAATAAGATAGCTTGCATGTGCAGGTCGTTGTGTATTGATTCATACAATTGTCCCGTGTAAAAATACAGTCATAAGAAGACAAGAGAAAGCATGCAGTATTACGGTACGGGCATCACGCATGCAGTACTTACAGCACTTAATACACTGTACACAGGAATCAATGTAGGTGCGTGGCCTTGGCATGCTTCATTCGCAGAATAAGAACCCTCACCTGATTGAAATTTGTTGACATGGCCCATCCGTCGTCCGTATGTCCACATTTACTTTGAGGACAGTCCAATAGAAATACTGAAGTAATAATTGGCGTTAAATGAAAGTTCTACTCCAGTATGTGTACAATCATACGCACTTATTGAAGCGAAAGTAGATTTCACTCGACTTATTTGCGATGTCATGCAGGCAACCCAAAGAATTAACACACCCGCGTGCCAAGCTGGATGCAGTCGCAGTTTCACCTGCACACTGCAGCAGTGTGGATGGAGCTAATCATGTGCAGACCTACCGCAGTAGCTACTAGCAATCATCATGTAGGAGCTTAGAATGTGGTCATGGCGTTCACCAGTGTCAAGTTAGCTAATTTTCAGTGCACTGGAAACAGCTCAGTCATGGACTCATGCGCAACTTGATTTTCAACAAACAATTTGGGTTGCAAGCACTTCACATTTGCACCATGTTCGCAATGGGACATTCCTTTCATCATTTGTGCCATGGAAAATGAAATCCAAAACTGAAGCTCATCAAAAAGGGTGAACGGCAGGATGGTGTCATAGCTTTTACATGCTTTGCCACAAAATGTTTCATTTTTGACATTTGCAGCTTCAAACATTGGTTGATTGAACTCCATTTCTTTCATGATGTGCGGGTTGCTAGACCAAATCAAGCCAAAGGAAACGGCAAATTGACGTGCAAAAGTGGAATTTGTTTTGAGCATTTTTTTGATGGATGACATCAATTTTGTTGACAAATTGAAATTGTTTTGAGCCTTTGTGTCTCCTGCAACCATCAGCCACCCTTGTGGGATGACTGAGCTGGAAGAGCAATGCAGATGGATGCACAGCACAGCCTTTTGCTTTTAGCTGAACAGTGCACAAAATGAAAGAGTGAAAATTTTGCATTCAAGGGTTGGAGAACTGCAGTTGACATTGATGCTTGTGATGGATGTGTCTGACAAAGCAAGCATGTCAGAATGCAATGGAGTTGAGCATGAAAATGAATTGAATTTTGCTCAACATCTGCCAGGATGGATGATTGAGCAAAAACTTCCATTTTATGAGGAAGACTGTTGCCCCACTTGTTTCCAACAACACTTGGATGTCATTCAGAGCTGAATTGTAGCATTCTGAAGCCAACAGTCATTTGACATCAATTTGTGGTAACAACACATGGATGATTCTGTCTTTCCATTTCTTTTTTGTGATTGCAAACTTGTTTCTTCAAAGAGCATGTGGTCAGGAAGCTGCGATGTGTCCGCTAGTTGACCAAGTGGACATCATCATGTGCAGGTGTCTGTCTGTGCAAAGACAACCTAATCCCACACAGCAGGCTTCATGAGACTATGATGCATTTGGCTGTCAAGATTTGTACATGTGTTAACCTTGCACATTGGCCGAAGAGGCCAAAATAGCAGTGTTGGGGCAATTCACACATGGTAACTTGTCTGTCAGAGGTCAGGGTACGTCGTAGTGACTGCTGAGTCTTCCGACCTTCTCCATCAAAGCGGGACTGTTGAATCTTTGAGACCGTTAGGATACGTGACGTGGCGGTATCTTTTCCTACTAGCTCGCTTGCTCTTTTTGTTTCCCATGCATGTCGACAATCCACATCTTGATGGCGAAATCATAGGGAAGTGAATTAACATCAAAACCAAAGGAAAGAAGAAGCTTAAGCCAAGAATCCATCCGCGAAACACAATAAAGGATTCGCCACAAAACCTGAAAGACTTTTACTTTCTTCGTTGATTCGACAAGCTAACAAACAAAAAGACAAACCACCATGGGCCGTTTCCTTCGTAAAATCAGAGCCAAGGTCGAAGACAAGGTCAAAAAGCATATCACGGATCAGAGTTCGGCGCGAGATGCCTTTGAAGAAAAGAAGCGTGAGTCGTAACGTTTGCACACTGCCGTTTGGGTTGCGTGGTACAGCATGCCCAACTAACAAAAAACCTATGTCTCCTTTTTCTCCTCCCCCAATCAAATGAAAATTACTACCAATCCCTTCATGACAAAGCCGAGGCTATGAAAAATGATATTCGCATGATTAGTGGATGCGAAGATCACCAAACCTCGGCGGATGTCTCCAATGTCAACGCTTTCTCGCTTCCGGATCCTGCCGGACGTGCCGGTGGAGCCTGTACTTCTACCTTGCTCAATATTTTGTACAAGGATTCGACGGTGCCAGGTACGTATCTTTATTTATTAAACTTTTTTTTTTTCGTTTCGCTATTCCGAACCAACGAGGACTGTATGTATTCACCGCCTTTTTATGATTATTTTTCACCGCCTTTAATTATAATACTATTAGAGGACACATTGAGTTTTACTCAAGTCTTGGACCAAATGCGCACCGCCTTAAAGGCCAAGGGCTTTTCCCAAATTCCTCAATTGACGTCCGCCAATCCCATTGATGTCAATACGGATTTCATGTTGGTCCCCAAGGAGGCGACGGGTGTCCGACGTGCCGTCATGATTGGCATTAATTATGTCGGACACAAACCTGGTGAATTGCGTGGTTGTCACAATGATGTCATGAATATGGTACGTTTATTATATTATTATAGTATGTGGATATGTACATTCTTAGTATTATGATTGTGGATATGCAGAATTATTTTGTACTGGAATAGTTTGTAAGGGATACTGGGAGTTTGGAACCCTCACACCTCACCAATTTTCTTCTTCTTTTCCTTTCTTGGTATTTTATTTATTTTTTGAATTAGAAAAAATACATTATGAATGTTCACAAATTTTCAGAAGACCATATTACCGTTCTCATGGACGACGGCAAACACAAGGAACCCACCATGGCCAATATTTTGGCAGCTTACAAGGAGGTTGTGGCCCAGAGTAAAAATGGGGATGCCATCTTTTTGCACTATTCCGGACATGGCACCAAGCTCAAGGATGATGATAATGATGAAGCGGATGGATTTGATGAAGCCTTGGTGCCTTTGGATTTTAAAGACAAGGGCATGATTCGTGATGATGACTTGTACGATATCTTGGTCAAACCCTTGGCCCATGGAGTGCACATGGTGTCCTTGATGGATTGTTGCCATTCTGGAACCATTATGGATTTGCCTGTAAGTTCTTGTCTCACCTACCAATGATTCGGCTACGTGATAAATGCATAGTTCTTTTGCAGTGACAATGGACGTTCCTGGTCTCACGCGCAGATATTCTTTCCTGGCTTTTTTTACGAACTGCAGTATATTTTCAAGGGCGATGGTGTGCAGCAGCAAATGCAGTTGGACGAATCGATTGATTTGGATGCACTTATGCAACAATTCGGAGGAGTCGCTCTGGGTCTCATGAAACAATTTTTCAAGTAAAAATGAAGGAAGGAAGGAAAGCCGTATCAGTACCTTCTGTGTGTATGTACTTTGTGGTGGGCATGTTTTGTGAGGAACAACCCATTGGCGGTGTGGAGCAGCCAATTGGTTGTCGTTTGAACCATTAAGAAGGTTTACTTTTGCGTTGTAAAACGGCACGTCAAATAAAGGACAAAATAATGACAAAACTAAGTATGATGTTAGTCAGTGAGTAAAGATAGTTTAGCCCTTTTTAGATTGGGAGTAATGTAGCAGGATGCGAGCACTTCCCCGAGTGGGAAAACTCCAGGGGATGAAACCTTTGCAAAAACCACGTAGCTCATAAATTTTGTAACGTTTATTTGTGTGCCCAGCAAAATAGTCATCATCCATCAACTGCCCTGTTTATTTGTGGATAGTGTTGAATTATTGCTGTGGACAGCATTGTATTCTTGCTCTCATCCACGCAACCCGTCTCGTACACGCAACCCGTGCCTCGGAAATGTTTAACATTCAATTCATAACTGAGCAATCGTCATCATCCATCAATTGCATTATTACTGCGGAAAGAACAGTATTGCATGATTGGTCTCATCCGCGCAACCCGTTTCGGGTAGGGCAGTCATGAGACCCAATGCTCCTCAGGTAGAGGTGCGTTCGGCCCCATTCATTGCTATAAATATCACTCTGCTATGGCAATATCAAGTGATAGATCGGTCGTCGCTGGCGGGTACTCCTTCTGGTAAGTCACAGTTGGAGGTAGGCGCATAGGAGGGTCTTCGCGAATGGATTACTCCGCCTCCACCACCTCGCGTGGACCTCACAAACAAAAAGCAGCACCCAACACAACATCCACAGCCGCATAGAGCAAGCACCAACAAAACACCAATGGCTACTAGTGCCGACCCTTCCGATTCTAATTCGTCACATGCACTCGCTGCTTCTCCCCACGTCTCGTAGTGATCTATGGTGATCTTGGATGGCATCATGATTGGGAGACAGTCCTCTTCCAAATGGTTGCTGTTGTTGTCGTCCAATATAACTGCGACTTGTAAGTCGTGTTTGCAAGGAAAGCCCAAGGGTTCCTTATCGCAGGATGTTTCCCCGCCAAATCCACCACCCCATAATTCACGACAAAGGTCCGTCCCACTCGATACGACGGAACCTGCGTAATCTAAAAATTCATGACAGGCATCAAAGACTGCGTCACAGGAACTTTGGCAGATTCGAAACATGTACCCCTTGTTGGAAATAGAAGTGTCGTTGACTCTCGCTTTGGAGATGAACCTTCCCTGTTGGGGATCACAAAGGACTCCCGTAAGGGCATCCATAAAGGCCAAGCATGTGGCATCGTGAATTTCGGGACCGTGGTAGTCAAAGCCACCAATCCCATGCTCTTGGACAAAATAGCGACCATCTCCACTGCAACAGGAGTCCAATTGATATTCTTTGGGACCATACCGATCTCCATACAGAGAGGTCCCACATTCAATGGGGTAGGGACCTACACTTTGATTGAACGACGAGAGGCTTTCAATATAGTAGGCGCACGTTCCTCTGCCAGAAGAAGATGACGACGATGATGGTGTTGATGGGTGGAACGTTATTGAATTTGGTGGATTTGTCGGAGCCTTTGTGGGTATGGAATGCTGTGTTGGAGCCTTTGCGGGACTTTTCGTGGGTATTACTGTTGGATGGGGACTTGCCAGACTGTCTGGCTGGTTTTCTGTAGGAACAGCAGAAGGCTTGCTGGTGCTGTTGGAGTGACGTTCACTAGTTGGAGCAGTTGTTGGAGTTTCTGTGGGAACAACAGAAGGCTTGCTTGTTGTGTTCGAGTGACGTTCCATGCTGGGAGCAATTGATGGAGAAATGGTTGGAGCAATTGTTGGGAAGGAAACGTTGTCTGGAAAAACAAGAGGAAGGCTTACGACTAGCAGCAGGAGTATACATTTCCGTGAGTGGCATGTTGTAATAAACCTCATGCTGCTAGCTAGTACTACTAGCAGTAACAAATAGAAGCATTTCCTGGAGTAGTTAAGTAGAAAGGCGTTCGTCTTGCCAAGTATGTATGTTGTGATTGTGATAATCACTACCAAATGGCCATGATCGATGCCGCTATGCATGCTGTGTTGTTTCGCAGCAATCGGAAAAATGGAATTTGTGTGCGACTTCTGAAAATCTCGTATTTTTTCATCCACGATCCAAAATCCGTCGCAGCGTGTACCATACAGCAGTAGCTCCACCAGCACACGCTTTGGATTGATTCATATAAGCGAAAACCCAGTTATTATTATAACAAAAGTCAAAATTTGGCGTGAAAAGACACTCGCTCATGATGATGTTGCTTATTAGGAGAGCACCGCCTCATTTCCTGCTTGCAGGAGGTAACATCCGGAGGAGATATCATCATTCCTTTGCGCCTCCCGTCTTCAACCATCATGTGGAGTGCATTGAGAGGGCAGGTTGGCACGCGCGATGGCCCCTTGAAAACGACAGTAGCAAGGCTCGTGCCATGAATGTTGCATTGGAAACGGCTTCGATGCAGAGCTCGTTGCAGGGTCTTCAAAAGGTCGTGGGGATCCCAGCTGATCTTGCGAAGCAACTGCTGCGGCAATTCGAAAACTGCGATGACAACGAATCCTGGGATGATTGGAAAAGACGACTCCTCACATGGGAGAAGGTTCGAAGAGGGAAGGACGTCTTCCTTCCAGGAGTTGGGAACTTCAACATTCCCAAAATATACGAGAAAAGAGCAAGGCAACTTTACAACCAATTTGCGGAGGATGTGCTCTTCGCAGCATACGCTGCGCCCTTGAAGAAAGCATATAAAGCAACGCGTAGGAAGATATTGAACACCCCAGCGCCACGCAGTGAAAAAATAGATGCCATTCGGGATTGGCTTGTGTCATGCCCGGAAGCCGATTTGATTGCCATCTTTGGTTCGAACGTGGATGATTTGGACGCTATCCTGAAGAAGCACATTTTTTGTTTGAGGCAAACGCCGCCATTTCCATTATTCGTGCACTACAGTAAAATTGGAATCTTCGAATACAAAAAGACCCTTGATAGAGAGCATTTTCTGAAATGCCTCTACAGTGGTGCCCATACGTCTGTAACCCTCGACACAAGCACCTTTCGGGAAACTATAACCACAACCCCATTTTGGCTTGTTCCTGTGCACGAACTGCAAGCTCTTGGACATTTCTCGAAGGCTTTGGATGGTAATCCATATGAGGAGACTAGGCTGTACCTCCACCTATGCCATATTCTTAAGAGTCCGGACGATGACCCATTCAAGCAGCACCTGATCCGCCATTCCGATTACTGGAACGACCCCGACAACATTGGATCGATTGATGAGTTAACTGGATATGAGAGTTGTGATTGGCCTGATGGACGGGACGACATGGAACCGAGGCAATTGCTGAACTGCTTGCGAGAGGCTGAAGAGCTGAGAGCACTAGGGCCAAACGTAGAATATGAATACCTCAAGGATCTACCAGACAAGGGTTCGTTGCGAGTTCTCCGTAGC
>ENA-ORBV01014004-ORBV01014004.1-microbial-mat-metagenome-genome-assembly--contig:-NODE-14004-length-12085-cov-7.871086_pt1 | contig 12085 bp, 8 predicted proteins | sample MGYA00237777_ERZ505514 | MGnify/ENA primary metagenome ERZ505514 (study PRJEB26160, sample SAMN06269048) | microbial mat metagenome | isolation source: Oligotrophic lake microbial mat | place... | reverse complement strand
CTCCCAGTGCGTTCCCTCCGCGTCCAAAAGGACGCGGCCCCATTGAAGCGATTGAACTCCTGCGCGCGCGCAGCCACGACCTGTGTCCCTCCGCGTCCAAAAGGACGCGGCCCCATTGAAGCGATAAACTTCCCCACCTGGAGAAGCTTCCCTGGGCCCCCCTCCGCGTCCAAAAGGACGCGGCCCCATTGAAGCAGCCGCTGATCGCCTGGATCTGACCCTGCTGTACGAGCCCCTCCGCGTCCAAAAGGACGCGGCCCCATTGAAGCACCGTGACCTCGCGCGCTTCGTCGACCGCGTTGGGGGGGGCCCGCCCCTGGCGGGGCGAAGCGGAACGCTCGTCGTCACGACGACGAGCGGCGTCCTCCGCGGAGCTGCGCTCCGCCGTGCGAGGGCAAGCCCCCGAGCGGCCACCCAGACGCGTCAAGGGGGGTCCCTTTTCAGACTGCCGCGGGGGTCCCTTTTTCTCTTGCCATCAGCAAACCGCATATACTCGTCCTGCGACATGGCCGTCGTGATCGAGCCGACGCGCTTGTAAGGCTTATTGTCGTAGACGAAGGGCACGAACGCCCGTGACGAGGGCGCGAACAACACGATGACCTCGAGCCTAGTTCCCAGCGTGACGCGGTCCAACTCGATGCGCGGTGCGGGCTCGATCTTCCCGAGCGTCGCAGCGATGTCCCGCAGCGTAATGTCGGCGACCTGCTGACCGACGAACTGATTCTTGGGCCCCACGCCGATCAGCACGCGCCCGCCGTCGCCGTTCAAGAACGCGCACAGCGTCTCGCCCGCGCGCCGGAGTTCCGCCGTCGAGCGCTTGAACTCGACCGTCTCTGATTCGCCGAGAGCGATGAGCGACCGGAGGGCGGCGAGCGTGGTCATGGTCGTCTCGACTGGCCTCGCCACGCGGGGACGACGCAGATGCCTTGCGTAGAGTGCCGCCTTGACATCACCAAATCCCTTGAGATGGTGCGAAGGAGAGCTTCCCCTTCGCTCCCGAGACGCGATCTGCGCTGAACGCTGCGAAGACGCCCCGTTCTCGCTGCTCATTGGGGCGGACAAAGCCCTCCCATACAAGCGAGCGCACGGTGCGAAGCGTGGCCGGGAGGTTCCAGAGCGGCCACGAGAAGGTGACCCGCTGGCGCAAGCGTTTCGACGCAACGGTGACCGGCCGCTTGCCGGGAACAACTGGCAACAAGCCGAAAGCCGGGATGGCAAGGGCCTGCGCCCCAAGCTCGGTCGAATAGTCGTCTGTGGTCGACGGATTCGAAAACCTCAGCGCGTAGAGTCGCTCGTCGGACGGATCGAGGCGAAGGGTGGGTTTCCTGGCGCCGAGCTTGAGTTCCTTACGCCTATCGCCCGGCACTCGGTACTCCCGTCTCCACGTCTCAAACAGCGCAAGCCGCACGTGCTCCTCTTCGACGAGCTTGAGGACGTCGCGCATGGACTGAACCAGATTCTGATGACTCGCTCCGTTCGCTGCGCACAACGTGGACTCGGACGCTTCTTCGCCGACGACGCAGGCCAAACCAGCAAGTAAGTCGAGCGTCGTCGGCGCCACGCATGCGAGCGCGATCGTCTCGTAGCTCGACCTGGTGAAGTCAGACGGCCGGTTGACGCTCCCGAGACTCTTATCGAAAAAAGGCTGCAGGACCTGCAGCTTCGCGAGCAGCACCGCTGCAAGCTGTTCTTCTGCGACGGGGCTCTGCAGCACCGCTGTACCATCGTCCTTGAATGCGAGCCGAGGAGGTCTGAGGCCGCTCTCTCGCGCATGCTCATCGAGCAAAGACAACGAGCCGAGCGCCGTCAGGAAGCCCCAGAGGTGCTGCCCGTCGATCCCGGCAAGGGATAGCTGGTTCATGGCTTCAATTGCTCCTCTTCGCTCGCGCGGTGGTCAGCAAGGCGAAGGATCGCCTCGAGCCAGCACAGTTCCTGCCAGCCGTACTTCGCGACCAACGCCCAGAAACGGTCGGCCAGCGGTGAGTCGAGTCGGTGCAGGCCATTGTTCGAGGTCGTCGCGGCGAAGTCGATCGTGCCGAACTTTTTGCTCGCGTGGCCGTCCAGCGACACCTCGACGGGGCTATTGTCGATGAGAGTAGGCGCGAAAGGCCGACACTCCCCGTGGTGGCTGGCGACGAGGTGGAGCACGAGGTCGAGATCCGGCTCCTTACCGACGTCTGCCTTCTGCAAGTGAGCTTTCAGCGCATCCAGTTGGCCATTTAGCATCGCGACTGACTGCACGGCGTGAAGGTGCCCGCCACCGGGATAGCCGCTTCGCAGCCGCGCGATGCGCCGCTGTTCTCGCGCCCCAGGCAACATCGGCGACTTGGCCCACGGCGTCTCGTCCTTGAAAAGATCGATCTCGCTACCGCCGCGAAGCATGAGTTGGAAGCGCCGGTCGGCCTTCCCGATGTCGTGCAGCCACGCGGCGAGGGCGAGGTGCTCACCGAGCCATGCGCCGAGACCGCAGCGAGTCGCATAGTCCCGCGCGAATGTTTCGACGTCGGCGCTGTGCTCGGAGAGTTCGACAGCGCGCCCCGCACAAAACGAGTCGTCGCCATCGGTGGTGAGCTCAACCCCGTCCTCTAGTGTCGCTTCGGGCTCAAGTACCCGCCGAAGGGCGGCGATGGGAACACGCTTCGCTTCGATCACCGTCCACGAAGGGTCGCCCGGCACAACAAACGCGCCTTGTCCCGCGGCGAGGCGCTCGGCCCACAAGCGCTTCCACGCCGGCCAGCCATCATTCGAAGCGAGGCGACCGAGTGCAGCCTTGGCCTCGTCCGGCTCGTCGAGCGGCAGTGAGAGGCCGAGCTTTTCGATGACGAGAGGATGCAGCCGCAGCACGGGGCGCGCGCGCGCGAACAATCCCGCTTGTTCCGCGCGATCGCTGACCAGCTCGGCCGATGTGGCCTCGAAGCAGCCACTACGGATTCCGCCGTAGGTCGCAGGCACGACGATGGTGTGACCTGGCTTCAGCCCCTTTGCGTCGACGATCTCACTCTCGTCGCCCCTCCAGCGAAGCGCGTGTCGCCCCTCCGCCGTCGGCTCATCGCTGTCATCGTGCGTCGTGCCCTCTGTATCGCCGTGGTCGCGTACGGGAAGGTTCGCGAGCCATGCCCGCACCGTGACGAACGGTAGCGACATGGCTTCGAGGCTTGAAGGGCGTACCGCCGCGACGATGGCCGTCGCGCGCTCGATGTCTCCTTGTTGCAGCACATCCTCGGGGAGATCGGCGCGCCAAACGACTTGCACATCCGCTGGTCCCGCGCTCGGTCCGTGCAGCCAGAGGTTCACATCTGGGAGCTGGCTCGGCGCGGGCGACGTCTGCGCCCAGAGGTCGAGGTACGCGGGAAGCAGGGTCGGCGCGTTGGGCTTTGGCGCGAGCAATTTGGTCAGGTCATCGCCCACAGGAACCCCAAGCGCGAGGACACCGAAATCTACTTGAACCTTCTTGGCGATGTGCGTCTCGGCCCGCGACTTCGCCGCTCCACGGAGCTTCTTGGATTCGCCTTTGAGCGTTCTTAGTTCGTCCTTCAGCTTCTTCGACCGCTCTTTCTCCTGCTCCTTGAACCACTTGACTGTCTCTGCGATAGCTTCGCCGTAGATCGGGTCGTCCTTAGCGGACTTGTCGTACACGATTACGCCTTCCGAATTGTCGTACTCGCCCAGTCGATCGACGCGTCCGAAGCGCTGCCGCAGACTGTCGAGGCTCGCCGCCTCCGTGACCAGCGCATCAAAGTCGAAGTCTGCGCCGGCCTCGATGCATTGGGTGCCGATGATGACGCGCTTCGGGCTGTTCTCACTTCTTTCACGACCCGTCCGAACAAAGGGCCGCAGCTCGCGCAGCACGTCATCGCGATCGAGAGGGCGCATGCGCCCCGTGAGCAGAGTGACCGCCGCCTCCTGGCCAAGCATTTCGGCGAGTTGCCCCGCGATCACGCCCGCGCTCGCCACCCGGTTGACCACCACGGCGATCGTGCGATGCCGCTCGAGTAGGTCCTTCGCCAGGTGAATACACGTCTCCTCCAGCGCGATCCGGTCGTCCACCTCGACGAGGCGAGCGGGCTTCCACGCGTGCAGCCGAGGTCCGAGCGGTGAGTCTAGCTTCTTCTCGTCATCGAGCAGCGCGAACGGGGGCGTGTCGCTAGCGCTCGGCGTGGCCGACAGGAATGCGTGAGTGAAGCGTGTTCGCACGTCGCTCGTCGAGAACCGCGTGCGCAGGCGTGCAAGCTGATCGAGCGTCTGTCGGAACGGTTCCGAGAGGTGCACCTCATCGAGAAGGAGCAATGTGTCGTTGGCAAGTAAGCCTGCGTGGACAGGCTTCATACCCTGGCTCACGCCGTAACCCTGCATGAGCATCCGCGAGCCGACCTGATCAACGGTTGAGGCTATGATCAGCGGCTGATCGGGAGTGCGCGCCCAGCCGTCGTCCTTGGGCATACCCCCGCGGAGTGTGAATACGCCGAGCGGCTCTTCGCCTGCATGGGTCAGCAAACAAAGGCGCTCGGTGACCTGAACGACGACTCTGTCCTTGCTCGTCATCAACGCGCCCAAGAGCTTGCGTCCGCGCTCGGCGACCTGATCGACGACGATGCGGCGATCCACGACCATCGCGATGCGCCTTGGGCACCATCGCTGCGTCTCGGCGCCTACTGCATCGAGCGCGAGCGCGAAGAGCGCGATGTCAATGCACGTCGTTTTGCCTGCGCCGGTCGGCAGGTCCAACACGCGTGGCCAAGCCTTGTGGGAAACGATCCTCTCGAGCAGACGCTGCTGCCACGCGAAGGGCTTTTGGCCGTGAACGGCCGCGTGGAACTGGCCGAAATCCGAGGTGGAAAGGGTCATCGGTCCTCCACGGGGAGGCAGAGTCCGAGGCCAAAGTAGCGCCCGGCTCCGAGCAAGAGCGGCCCCCTCACGGGGGCCTCGAACTGGATCTCTGCGTGTACACGCACGCGCCGCGTGCGCCCGGGGCGCCCCGGCCAAGGAAGAAAATCGCGAACGTGCTGGGCGCCGGGAAGCAGCGGCGCAAGGGACACTTCGACCGCTACAGGTCGGACGCCGACGACGTACAGGCAAGCGTCACTGATGCTTCTCTGGGCCTCCAGTGCGGCCTTGCGTGCTGCGCCGCCGTGGTTGCTGCGCAGGTTTCCGGGGTTCTTGTCGAGCGCGATCGGCGTCGCGGTAATGAAGCGCGCGGAGGGGTGCGACCACCGCATCGGGTCGAGGGCGGCCTTCGCCGACACGTCGACGCGCCGAATATGGAACGGAGGCAGCGTCCCGCCGGCGAGCGTCAGCTCGCCGCGACGGGTTCCGCGCTCCTTCTCCCACTGTGCGACCAGACGCAACAGCAGCTCTCGATCAGGACCAGGAAGGTCATCAGGCAGTACCAGCGCGCAACCCATGAGCGCGCCGTCGGCGTGCTCGTGCCCGACGAACGGCAATGAAACGAACGCAACGTGCGGTTGCTCTGTCGGGCCGTTCTCCGCGTGGCCCGAGATCGTCGCCGGGAGATCTTGGTTCCCGTGGACCTCGATCAACGCGTCACGCAGCGCTCGGGCGAGATCGGTCGTTCGTGAAGCGAGCGGCCGCGATCCGCCAATGCGCTCGAAGAGGACCCAGTCGGTCGCGGAAAACACGCTCGCCGCCTGCGGAGAGGGCGTCGCCTGCTTGGAGGCTAAGCCATACCGACGCGGACGAGCGGGCAGCACACGGCTCTGCACGCCCTGATGGTGCTGGAAGGCTCGATCGAGTCGTTCGAGCTGGCCGCGCCCGACCACGCGCAGGACAACCTCACCTTCGTCACTCGGGACGAGCGTTGGTGTGATGTCGCAATCGACGAGAGTGCATCGCACCAGCGAGGAGGAGTGGCCCAAGCGGGTGACGCTCGCACAGAGGCGCTCCAGCGCAGCGCGGTGAGGCGACGGGTCGGCGTCGGGCCAGAGGAACGCGAAGGTCGGCGACTCGGGCAGCGCGACAGGGAACGTCCGAACCTGGCGCGTGCGTCGCTCCGGCATCAGTGCCATCGCCGCTGCGACATCCGTGGCAGGCGGGCCTTTGGCGGGCGCTTCGCTCTTCGTGGTCAGTTCCGCTTTCGCCTTAGTTAGCGCCTTCTCCGCCTTCGCGACTCGGTCGGCGATGGGCGGAGTCTTGGCCCTCTCCGTGTTGAGCGTCGCTTCCGCCTTCGTGACTTTCTGAATCTTCATGTCAGTCGCGTGCTGCGCCGACGTGCCGAAGGATTCGGTGTCCTTTCCCAACGTGACATCATTGACCGGCACGTAGACGTCATGCACCTGACGCCGGCCGACGTTGGCCTCTTGGTCGACCCGCAGGGATGGCGCGTCCTGGTGTTCGAGCCAGAGGAGCGCATCCCGCTCGGCTAAGTCCACATCGTCGTGATCGTGAAGCGCCGCGACCATCGCAGAGAAGAATCGCGCGGGGTGGGGCGGCCATTCGTAGAGTCCGCGGTTGTTGTGCGCGGTCGCCGCATAACGACCGGTGAGGAACTCGACCTCGATGGCAAGCATTAGGCCTCCGTGACGTCGACTTTGGCCGTGGCCAGCGCGCGGCTCTTCGTCACAAGGTCGACAAGTTTCGGTGACGGGGTCAGTTCTGCAAGCGCTTCGCCCGGCTCCTTCTCGAACGTTACGCCCGGGGGCAAGGCCGCGACGGATTCGATGTACAGCTTCAGGGCGGACGCGAGGTCCAAGACCACCGGCGTCGTCTCGCCATCTCGCCCGACCGCCTCGAGCGTCAGCGCGCAGCCCTTCTTCGGTACGAGCAGGCAGCGCGAGCGGAGATCATGTCCGCGGCTCTCCGAAGCAAGCACGGCCAAGAGCCCGAGTGCGGCCAGCACCGTTCGGGCCTCGGTCGCGCCCTCCGCGAAGCCGAGGCGACGCAGCGCTGCGAGCGAGAGCACGACGGTGTGCTTCGCCTCATCGATCGTCACACCGCCCCCTAGGGCGTCGATACTCGGAGTCACGTTGCCGTGATTGACCTCGGACGGTTTCCCCTCTTTGCCAAACTTAATCGGATCGCCCTTTTCGCTCTTCCGGGCCTTCGTCGCATCGGTGGTCCAGGTCTCGTCCCCATCCGCCTGATAAATGTCAGCTGCCTTCTTGAGGATGTTGAGCGGATCGATTCGACTAGCAGTTTTGCTCCCAATGGCCGCGTTGACACCTACGATCTCCGAAACCAGGGCGCGCTGGAACTTCGCGCCGAGACCACCCTTCGGTCCCGTGCTGTCCCACAAGCCGAATACCAGCCCGGTCGGACAGACCTTGAACAGGGATGTCGCATTCTTGGTGCTCGCGTCGGTGAACGACTTGCCAATGTCGGAGACGCGAAAGAGCTGACCGTTTAGCAGGCTGTCGCGCAGAAGTGCGTCGGCGATGCGGTGAGGCGCGGTTAGTGAAGTGACCCGTCCCACCTCCGGCGCGACAGACGAGAAGTCGACGCTGACGACGGGGAGCCGAATCTTCTTGTCAGCCCACAACGCCTGGAGCGCTTCCTCCATGCGGTTTGCCTGGCTCTGCACCGAGTCGATGAGCACGCAAGTCACGGCTTCCCCGCCGATGCGGCGGGTCTCGAAGGCGTACTTCGCGCCGGGCTTCTTGTTGTTGTCATCGACCGAGTGGGTCGGTGGGAAGATCTTGTCTGCTGGCCCGCCCGCAGGCTCCAGTATCGCGGTGCCGCGAATCGCCACGCATTCACCAGCTACGAGAGCCCTGAGACTATGAAGGTCGAGCATTGGCGCGCTCCATGGAAGGGGTTAAGAAAAAAGTGCGGCGAGTGTAAGGGCCGCTTGATAGGTCATCACCCGGTTCAAACCTCCCCGAATGTTGCCCACTATTGGCTGACACTCGCCTGCGATGGCCCCGAATGGTAGCGCTATCCCGACAGCGTCGCAACAAAAAAAATGGAACCAAATTTACCCCGCCCCCACCGCGAGCCCCCTGTGCACCACGAATGAAACGGCCCGCGCGTCGAGAAACGGTGACGGGGCCGTCAGGGTTCGATTTGGGCCAGGCGTTCGCCGCTTTTGACGGCTTTGCCCGGTTCGGTGAAGAGGCGCGTGACGCGGCCGGCGATCGGGGCGCCGATTTCGTTTTGCATCTTCATCGCTTCGAGGATCAGGACCGGTTGGCCGGCTTGGACCTCGTCGCCCTCTTTCACCATCACTTGCACAACGACGCCGGGCATCACGGCTTTGATCAGGCCGCCTTTGCCGCCCGCGGCGCGGCTGGCGGCGCTGGCGGCGCGTTCGCGTTCGTCTTCGATTTCGATGCGGTACTGCTGGCCGGCAATGGTAAGGGCCTGGCTGTTTTCGTCGCCGTCAATCGAAACGCCATAACTGCGCTCGCCGACGATAATCGCAAACTGGCCCAGGCGGTCGACTTCGACAAAGTCCATCGCAATGGGGTCGCCGTTGACTTTGAGGATCAACTCCCCCAAGCGTTCGGTCAGCTCGACGGTGTGCTCGACGCCATTGACCTCGACGAAATACTTCACGACTTGGCCTCCGGCGCGGAGCGGGGATCGAGGGGACGCACGGGGTAGGAGGAATGGCGCTGGCGCGACCGAGCGCTCCAACCCTGGCGGCCGGCGCTCTTGGGGTCGAGCGCCGTGCGGCGCGCCAGGTTCCAGCGGTGCACCGCGGCCGCCGCGGCCGCGATCGGCGCCAAACCCAGAATGTCGGCCTTTTGGTCCAGGCTCTCGAGGAAATGGGTGTCGTAATCACCCTTTTGGAAACGCTCTTCGCGCAACACACGCAGGGCCGCGGGCGCGCCCGTGCGCACGCCACCGACGTTGAGTTCCTCCAGCGCGCGCTTCATGCGCCGAATCGCCGTCATGCGGTCTGGGCCCCACACGATCAGTTTGGCGAGCATGGGGTCGTACTCGAGCCCCACTTCCAAGCCGCGGTAGAGCGCCGAATCGAGGCGCACCCACGGGCCACCGGGAAGGCGCAGGTTGCTGATGGTGCCGGTCGACGGGAGAAACCCGCTGGTCGGATCCTCGGCGTTGATGCGCACCTCGATCGACCAACCGCGCGGCTGGATGGATTCCTGGGTGTAGCCCAGGGGCTCACCGGCCGCGATGCGCAGTTGTTCGCGCACGAGGTCGACGCCGTAGACCATCTCGGTCACCGGGTGCTCGACCTGCAGGCGCGTGTTCATCTCAAGGAAGAAGAACTCGCCCTTCGACCACAAAAATTCGACAGTGCCCGCACCCTCGTAACCGACGGCGCGCGCCGCCTTGAGCGCGGCCTCCCCCATCGCGGCCCGCCGCTCGGGCGTGATGATCGGCGAGGGACATTCCTCCACCAACTTCTGGTGGCGGCGCTGGATCGAACACTCACGCTCGCCGTAGTGCACGCCAAGCCCGTGCTTGTCGAACAGCACCTGGATCTCGATGTGGCGCGGCTGGTCGAGGTAGCGCTCGGGGTACATGCGCCCGTCGCCGAACGCAGCGAGGGCTTCGCCCGAAGCGGTGCGGAACGCGGCTTCCATTTCGGACTCCGCGCGCACCACGCGGATCCCCTTGCCGCCGCCCCCGGCGGAGGCTTTGAGCGCGATTGGGTAGCCGATTTCCTTGGCTGCGACCAGCGCCTCGGCAGCGTCGGCCACCGGCGCCGCGAGGCCGGGCACGATCGGCACACCCGCCTTGCGCATCAGCACGCGGCTGCCGATCTTGTCGCCCATGTCGACAATCGCCGCGGGCGGTGGCCCGACCCAGATCAGCCCCGCGTCGATCACCGCTTTTGCAAAGCGCGAGTTCTCGGCGAGGAAACCGTAACCCGGGTGCACCGCGTCCGCGCCGGTCGCTTTTGCGGCCGCGATGACCTTGTCGATGTCGAGGTACGACTCACGCGGTGTGCGGCCGCCCAGGGGGTACGCGATCTCGGCAAAACGGGTGTGGAGCGCGGCGCGGTCGACCTCGGAGAAGATCGCGACGGACTCGATGCCCATCTCGCGCGCCGTGCGGATAATGCGCAAGGCGATTTCGCCGCGGTTGGCGATCAGGAGGCGCTTGAACATGGCGGCCATCAGAGCGGGATGTTGCCGTGCTTGCGCTGCGGCCGGTTCTCGTGCTTCGTACGCAGCAACTCGAGGTTGCGGATCAGGATCGGCCGCGTGCGGCTCGCTTCGATCACGTCGTCCACGAACCCCCGCGCGGCGGCGCGGTAGGGGTTGTTGAACTTCTCCTCGTACTCCTTCGCCTTTTGCTTCTCCATGGCGGCCGGATCGGAGGCCTCCTGGATTTCGCGGCGGTGGATGATCTTCGCCGCACCCGCCGCGCCCATGACCGCAACCATCGCCGTCGGCCACGCGAGGTTGATGTCCGCGCGGATGTGTTTCGACGCCATGACGTCGTAAGCCCCGCCGTAGGCCTTGCGCGTGATGACCGTCAGCTTGGGCACCGTCGCCTCGCAGTAGGCGTAGAGCAACTTGGCCCCGTGCAAAATGATGCCGCGGTATTCCTGGTCGGTGCCGGGCAGGAAACCGGGCACGTCTTCGAACGTGACGATCGGGATGTTGAAGGCGTCGCAGAAGCGGATGAAGCGCGCGCCCTTGATCGACGCTTCGATGTCGAGGCAACCCGCGAGCACCGCCGGCTGGTTCGCGACGATGCCGACGACGTGACCGCCAAGGCGCGCGAAGCCGACCAGCATGTTGCGCGCATAGGCGTCGAGCACCGGCATCCACGAACCCTCGTCGACGATGTGCTCGATCACACGCGTCATGTCGTAGGGCTTGGTGGGGTCCAGGGGCACGAGGGTGTCGAGGGCCTCAGCGCAGCGGTCGCGCGGGTCTTCGGTGTGCGCGAAGGGCGGCTCTTCCGCATTGTTGAGCGGCAGATAGGACAAGAGCTTGCGCACGAGCTGCATGCAAGCGCGGTCATCCAGGCTCGTGAAGTGCGCCACACCCGAGCGGCTGGCGTGCACCTCCGCGCCACCCAGCTCCTCGCTCGTCACTTCCTCGTGGGTGACGGTTTTGACGACGTCCGGACCCGTGATGTGCATGAACGAGGTGTTCTCGACCATGCAGATGAAGTCCGTGATCGCGGGTGAATACACCGCGCCGCCGGCGCAGGGCCCGAGGATCGCCGAAATCTGCGGCACGACACCCGACGCCTGGGTGTTGCGCCAGAAAATCTCCGCGTAACCCCCCAGGCTCTGCACACCCTCTTGGATGCGCGCTCCGCCCGAATCGTTGAGGCCGACGATCGGCACACCGACCTTCAAAGCCATGTCCATGATCTTGCAGATCTTCTCGGAATGGGTTTCCGATAAAGACCCGCCGAACACGGTGAAATCCTGACTGTAGAGGTAGATCGGGCGGCCTTCGATCAGTGCGTGGCCAGTGACAACCCCGTCGCCGAGGATCTTTTGCTCCTCCATGCCGAAGTCGGTGCAGCGGTGGGTCACGAAGCGGTCGATCTCGATGAACGACCCCTCGTCCACCAGGAAGTCGATGCGCTCGCGCGCCGTCAACTTGCCCTTCGCGTGCTGCGCTTCGATGCGCTTGATTCCCCCGCCCTCGAGGGACATCTCGCGCATCCGGTGCAGGCGTTCCAGCGGCGTCTCGGCGCTCATCGCTTCGGCTCTCCTTCGGTGTGCATGGATCGTGGCAACTCAACCAGTTCGCTGAGCACCCCGTGGGTGCCCTTGGGGTGGATGAAGGCAATGCGGGTGCCGTGCGCACCGGGGCGCGGCACGGTGTCGATCATGGGGACGCCGCGCTGCAGCAAGTGGGCGACCGCAGCGGCGACGTCGTCGACGAGCCACGCCAGGTGGTGCAGGCCCGGGCCGCGCTTTTCCAGGAACTTCGCGATCGGCGAATCGGGCGCGGCGGGCTCGACCAGCTCGATGCGCTGGGAGCCGGCGAAGAGCACAAGCACGTTGACCTTTTGGTCTGCGACGTGCTCGACCTCGCTCGCTGCGAGGCCGAGGCCGTCCACGTAGGCGGCGCGGGCGTCGGCCAGCTTGGGCACCGCAATCGCGACGTGGTGCAAACCGCGGACGAGGCCCGCGAGGGCGTCGGGGGGCGTCATGGGGGCGAAGACGACCGTGGGCCGGAGTTCGTGG
>ENA-ORBV01014003-ORBV01014003.1-microbial-mat-metagenome-genome-assembly--contig:-NODE-14003-length-12085-cov-14.793138_pt1 | contig 12085 bp, 8 predicted proteins | sample MGYA00237777_ERZ505514 | MGnify/ENA primary metagenome ERZ505514 (study PRJEB26160, sample SAMN06269048) | microbial mat metagenome | isolation source: Oligotrophic lake microbial mat | place... | reverse complement strand
GGATACATCTCTGTCAGATAAAACCATTGGCACTAACCCAGATGTACCCTGGAAACGAGGGATTTTGCGTAAGTCCAATCTATCCAAGTAGTCTAAAATAATGGTTAATTTGGTGATGAAATAGATATAATCATAAAAATTGTGTCCATAAAAGAGCAGATCTGTGCTAAAAATAGGTTGAATTATTGGTGTATAAAGCACAGCAAAACCACCACTCAGTATAAGCCATTCGAAGATCACAAAAGTAACAATGTCAAAAATAGTGTTGTATAAATAATTACGTATAAGTTATCATGGATTTCTTAGAAATCAAGACTCTAATAGACATAAGTTGTAATTGAAACAATACTATATGATTGACATAAGCATGATAGTGTAGTAGTGTAAAACATGTAGGTCACAAACAAAAACTTACAAATCTCTTCGGCTTTTTAGCCGCCATCGCTCTTCTTCGCCAACCGGCGGAAAGAGCGGTCAGTCATAAGCAGGGACGGTAAGCGCTACAATAGTCTATTATTATGAGCGGATTTACCGTCCGGCTTCTATGTACTAACTAGAAAGCACAAGCTATAATCTTAGTGCTTTTTTTGTGTTCAAACGTGTAGAATAAGCGTTATATGACTCGTAAAAGGAACTATCTTAAAAAAGCTGGCTGGCTACTGATCCTCTATGGTAGTCTACTGATTTTCCTATTCTCCACAAATCCACGAAAGCTGCCCATAAGCTTGCTTGTTTTGCCATTTATGTGGCTTTTTGCAGCCTTCTTCTTCACCATTTTATTCAGCTTACAGGTCTTTAGATGGTCGGAGCCTGCTATTTACTATACTAAAAGGCGATACATCATTGCAGCGGTGGCAGCGGCTTTGCCCACCGTTGCGCTACTGCTGGATTCGATTGATCAGCTTACCATTAAAGACAGTCTACTTATTGGTACGGTCGGTTTGCTTGGCTTATTTTATGCCACTAAAGCCAACTTCAAAAACACCGATCTCTAGCCTATTAGAGCTATCGGCTCATCTGATATAATGGACAGTACAATGCAACCAAATGATAATCACTATCAACCAGGTTCTGAGCTACCGCACCCGGCTACTAAGGCGATAGATTTTACTGTGCCTGAAACCGCCAAACACCAGCCAGCAAAGGCCGAACAAGCCAGCAAGGCAGCAGAGTTGCCGCAGCTACATCCTGGGCAGCAACCTGGTAGCGTATCACAGCTGCCCACCAGTCGATTACCACTTGCTCCCCCAGCGCAGTCACCACCGACTGTAGTATCCCAGACGATTCCAACAGATGCTCCAGATATGGCCGAGGACAATGAACTGATTGAGCAAGAATGGGTACATAAGGCCAAAGCCATCGTAGACCGTACCAAAGATAATCCTCACTTGCAAAACCAAGAAATCAACAAGTTTAAAGCTGATTACATTAAAAAGCGCTATAACAAGGAAATTAAAGTTAACGAAGATTAGCGATGAATCTATTTTTGGTAATAATTATCATTTTGCTTGGTTTGACGTGTGGTGTCGGAGCTGTTTTGTACCTTCATTCCCGAAAACTCTTGCGCGAGCAGAAAAATTTCGAGCGTGGACTCAAGATGGTACCGCTGCTTATTCATTTGCCGCCAGTTAGCGATGATACCGAACAAACAGGTCGTGACGTTCGTGATGTTATAGATGAAAACGTCTCTAAAGCTCAAGTACTCTATAGCATTATCGCTACTACCCTAAAGAAAGGATTCAAAAGCAAGTTTTATGGTCAGAGGCACTTTGCCTTTGAGATTATCGGGGCTCGCGGTTTTGTAAAATTTTATGCGGCTGTGCCAGTAGTACTGGTTGATGTCGTCAAGCAAGCAGTCAGTAGTGCCTATCCGAGCGCACAGCTCGAAGAAGTCACCGAACATAACATCTTTAGTCCTGTTGGGCGTATAAGTGGGACAATGGGCGGCGAATTAACACTGAAAGAAAATTATGCCTATCCCATTGCGACCTACCAAGAGCTAAAACGCGATGCTATGCAGTCGCTCTTAAATGCATTATCAACGCTTGATAAAGAGGACGGAGCTGGCATCCAGATTTTAATGCGACCAGCCGATCCAGCTTGGCGAAAAGGGGCTCAAGCCGTTGCCGCCAAGAAGCGTAAAGGTACCGAAAGCAAAGCTGGCCCTGACAAGGCATTGTGGTGGACGCGCCAAGCCCTGACGGCCCTGGTCAAACCACCCGAAGAGAAGGGCGGAGACAAAGACGCATCCAAAAAGGAACTTTCTCCGCTTGATCAATCTGTTTTGGATGCAATCGATGACAAAACGCGCTACCCGGCTTATGAAGTTCTTATTAGGGTGGTAGCATCATCTAACATTTCTCAACAGGCCCAAGCCATCGTTCGTAATATCGTGGCAGCCTTTGCGCTTTTTGATGCCCAAGGCAAAAATGGCTTTAAGTTTACTCCAGCCAAAGATATTGAAGCCTTTGTAACGGCTTACATCCTACGCTTCTTCCCACAGGAGAATAACCAAAATATCTTAAACTCAGTTGAGCTGGCTACGATGTTCCACTTTCCAGATCAAAAGAACATTCCGACTTCACAGTTGGAGCGCCAGGCATCCAAGCAGGTGGATGGGCCACGAAATGTGCCGGAAGAAGGTTTGCTACTGGGCTACAACATCTTTCGCGGTGCCAAAAAGGCTATTCGTTTAAGCCTAGAAGACCGCCGCCGCCATCTGTACGTAGTTGGGCAAACTGGTGTTGGAAAGTCTATATTTTTAGAGAATTTGGCCCTGCAGGATATGCTGGCTGGACGCGGCTTTGCCTTTGTGGATCCGCATGGCGAAACTGTCGATAGGCTTCTCGCAATGGTACCCAAAGAACGAACCGAGGACGTTATATATTTTTCACCGGCTGACATGGATTATCCTATGGGACTTAATCTGTTTGAGTTTGACTTGCCAGAACAAAAAGATTTTCTTATTCAAGAATCAATCAACATGCTCTATAAGCTCTATGACCCTGAACACCAGGGTATCATTGGGCCGAGATTTGAACGTATTTTTACCAACTGCGCATTATTACTTATGTCGGACCCTAAGGGCGGAACCTTTGTTGATATCCCAAAATTGCTAATTGACCCTAATTTTATGAAAGAAAAACTCCAGTATGTTACTGATCAAAATGTCTTGGACTTCTGGACCAAGGAGTGGCCGAACTCGCAAAGATCAAACGAGGCTGGCGAGGTTACTAGCTGGGTTGTTAGTAAGTTTGGGGCATTTTTGTCTAATGAAATGATGCGCAATATTATTGGCCAACAGAAGAGTTCCTTAAACCTACGCAAAATTATGGATAATAAAAAGATCCTACTTGTTAATCTTAGTAAAGGTCGGGCAGGAGAGCTAAACTCTAAACTCCTGGGTATGATATTCGTAATGAAATTCCAGGCTGCCGCTATGAGTCGGGCTGATGTGCAAGAAGACCAGCGTGAGGATTTTTGTTTGTACGTTGATGAGTTTCAAAACTTTGCTACCGACTCATTTGCTACCATTCTGTCAGAAGCTCGGAAGTATCGGCTGAATCTTATCGTAGCCAACCAGTTTACAACGCAGCTAAGTGATAAAATTCGAGACGCCGTATTTGGTAACGTTGGCTCACTGGTATCATTCCGCGTTGGTGCCGATGCCGATGCCGATGCCCTCAGTAAGAAGTTTCAGCCAATCTTTGAGAGGGAGGATGTGCTGCGATTGCCCAATTACAACACAATTATGCAGATGTTGATTGGTGGCGTGCCAACCCAACCTTTTAGTATGGCTACCATGCCACCGCTTGGTACGCCCAGTGCTCAACTAGGGCAAGCGCTCAAGCAGCTTTCGGCTGCTAAATTTGGCCGCCCAAAATCAATTGTCGAGACCGAGATCTTTGCCCGCCTAACCACCAAAGAACCACCGAAACCGCCTATGTCACCGTATCAAACGGGCATGGCAGGAAATTCGGCATTTGGTAGTCCGTTGCCATTGGGGCCGACTGTAGCTAGACCATTGGCTGGTGGTGCACCACAGCCTACTGCTGGGGCTGCACCTAATACTGGTTCGTCATTCCTAGACGAGTGGTTAGCCAAACGCCAACGGCCAGCTGCAAATCCTTCGTCACCATCTGTAAGCACACCGTCTACGGGAACTGCTATGCCAAAGTTTGCCACTATGCCTTCATATGGTCTTGCTAATTCTCCCCAATCGCCACAACAGCCGCTACTAACATCCATCACAGATATACCAGTTACACCGCCACAGCCACCCACAGCAGCAAATATCTCTAGCAATAGTCTCGATAACCAGGAAGTTGCCCAAGTGGCTAAGGAGTTGCGACAAACTCTACAAGATAAACCACCGCAAAATAAACCAAATGAGCCCAACACCCAACATTCGGGCGAAATTAACCTGGGCAAAACCGCACCGCCAACTCCTGGGCAAGAACACATTATAAATATCGACCAACAGGGTAATCTTCAACAACCCAAAGAACATTAATTTCTTATTGGTTCGGCGTACTAGAAGCTCAGGCAATATTGTGATTACATAATTTTGCCGAGCCTCGCAGGGAGGAGTGCGATCCGCCGTAGGCGAAGAGCACGATATCCTTCCGGGCGTAGCGAAATGACTTCTATTTCGCACCACGGCGGCGGAAGGTGTAGACAAGTAGTTCAATGATAAGCCCCAGCAGGTAACCACCGGCGAAGAGAATGAAGACAACCAAATAGTTGTATGTGTAGCCATAGTGTTTGGCGCTGTAGAATACGTAGCTGCTACCTATTAGGGCGACAATACTGCCCGCTAGAAGGCCTATAGGCCTTGCCACGGTCTTTTCCCCAAGTTTGCTTAGTGCGTCAACCACAGGCAGATGTATGGCCTTACTGAGGCCTTTGTTTGCAGGTGAGAGGTGCTTACGGATACGATTGAGGCTTCGGTGAAAGGCTTCAACCCTCAACTCCTTATTAACTAAGAAATGTTGTTTGTTAGTTTTTTGTTCGTTTTCTCCCACAGTAACTTCTTTGCCGCTTACCGCCTGTTGCTCAACTCGTTCCTGGATAGCCTTGATCTGTTCGTTCTGACCACGTTCGCTGGACTTTGCATTATGTTCAGGAGACTCTAGAGGCTCGAGTTCTGGCGTGTGAACTGGCTCTATACGCTCATGGTGTTCGGGGCTAGGTGTATGCTCACTCATCCTATAAACCCCCACTTGTAGTGTACTCAGACCGGACAATATCTAACTCTTTGGCTAGTAAGCGACTGCGAGCAAAAAAGTAGCCAACGGTTACCACCCCTGCAAAGCCTATAGCCAAACTTGTCCCCGGTCCGGTATTGGGCAAGGTGGTATTTGTCACCGTTTCTACCGTCTTAGCTAGTGGAGGCTTTACTCTAATACTAACGGTATTGCTATAAACATTTGTCATTATGAGGTCAAAAGACTGCGTATGAGGGCAGGGAGTTACGGTAGCATTCGCGCATGGTGCTGGTGTCTGAGGTACCGGATCCTTAACCTTAACAGTGATTTGTTTGGTGATAGTATTGCCGGCAGCAACAGTTTGGGCTGACCAGGTCAATACGTTATCTACGCTTTTTGTGGCGCCGTGTGTGCTCGTAATATCGGCATATTCTGCCACGTCGCTCATATTTTCTTGCACGATGAACTTAGCATCAACTGACCCGGTATTTTTGACGGATAAGGTGTAGATTATAGTATCGCCCGGATTAGCAGTAGTATCGTTGGCATTGGCTATACCCTGGGTAGTATTCTTGGCTTTTTTCCCCAGTACTAGACAACTGCCAACATCGGTGTCGTTTTGGGCTTTATCGCAAGGCAAACACTCGCTTTTCTTTGTTTGTTTACCGGGGATGAGTGGACAAACATCAGGGGTTTCGGGAGGTGTCGGTTTTGCTGGGGTAGGGATTGGCGTTGGCTTGGGAAGTGCCGGTTTTGGAGGTACTGGAGTAGCGGGTGGTGGAGGAGATGTGGGTTTGCCGGTCTGCACAGGGTTGCCACAACTAAACAAAATGTAATAATGAACGCCAAAAATATTACCCACAGATAGAGCTTTATAGGTAGAATATGCGCCCGAATCCCAGCTGGACAAACGGCGCATGTAGTATGTCGAATGCTCGATAGGCAGATCCTTAATAACAACAGGCACTTCATCAGTTAGTCTGCCGGTTTTAAGGTTTTTAGGCCCTTGTGCCTGGTGTCCCATCGAAAATAGCTGGTCATTGGCATCGGTTGATCGTATCGTTTGTACTTGACCGCCAGCGAGATTATCGCACGTAATACCAAAGTGCTTCAGGATAGTACCAAAATCGCTGGCATTACTGCGGCAAAGTTGGACAGCTTGGTCCTTAGATTGAAATCCACCTGGAACGACATCGTTGCCATCGCGTGCCAGGCTGGGTTGTGCTGGTGCCAAAACAGCGAAGAGCTGGAGAGCCATTGTTAGTATCACCAAGATGAAACCGAGGCGACGTACCGAAGTTTCTTGATGGAGCCGCTTACTGTAAAAAGAGACTTGACCAATCAGGCTAGGGTTAAAAGGTAAATTACTGAGGAGTTTGTTAAACATTTTTCGTTAGCTATTTAAATTGCTAGTGTTTATTGAACCATAAAACTATGTGTTCAAACAAGCTATGTAAAGAGTTGTCCAAATACGACGCATCATCTATAATATTAGGGAAGTTAGACAGTTAACACGTACGTGAGGGTTTATTGGTAGTGAGTAAACAAAAACAATACGATTCCGCTCAAATCCAGGTTCTAGAAGGTCTGGAGCCAGTCCGTAAACGTCCCGGCATGTATATTGGTGGTACCGGCCGCGAAGGGCTCCATCACCTTGTCAAAGAAATTGCCGATAACTCAGTCGATGAGGCAATTGTTGGTTACGCGACTGAGTTGCACGTTGTGCTTAAGGACGATGGTGGCGTACTAGTACGTGATAATGGACGCGGTATCCCTGTTGATAATCATGCCAAAACGGGTAAAAGTGCCCTTGAATTAGTGCTGACCGTTTTGCATGCTGGTGGCAAGTTCGGTGGTGGTGGTTACAAGGTTTCCAGTGGTCTACACGGTGTTGGTGTGAGTGTGGTAAATGCCTTGTCGTCACAGTTTGTAGCCGAGGTTCACCGTGATGGGTTCGCTTATACTCAAGAATATGAACGCGGTGTTCCCAAATCTGACGTCAAAAAAGGTGAAAAAGTTGATGACAGCGGTACCATTATTACGTTTTATCCAGATGAAACTATCTTTGCCGAAACAGTTGATATCGACTATGACTGGGTAGTTGATTACCTGCGACATCAAGCCTATCTGACCAAGGGTCTCAGGACGTTTGTAACGGACGATCGCACCGGCAAAAGTTACAGTTTCTATTTTGAGGGCGGCATCCAGTCATACGTAAAACACTTGAACCATGGTAAAGACGTAGTTGATGAGGATGTCTTCTACGTAGAGAAGCAAGTTGGCGATGGTGTTGTAGAAATTGCTCTGCAGTATGCTGATACTTTTACCGAGACAGTCAAGCCGTTTGCTAACAACGTCTTTAACGCTGATGGTGGTACACATTTAACGGGCTTTAAAACCGCTCTCACGCGGGTTGTCAACGAGTACGCTCGCAAGACCGGCCTGCTCAAAGAGAAGGAAGAGAACCTGTCCGGTGAGGATACGCGAGAGGGCCTAACGGCCGTAATTTTAGTTAAGCTTCCCGATCCGCAGTTTGAGGGTCAGACCAAGAACAAGCTCGGTAATCCTGAGGTCCAGGGCTACGTGGCACAGGTTCTGAACGAATATCTATCGTACTACATGGAAGAACATCCAGCTGTAGCGCGTAAAATTGTGGGCAAGGCGCTCTTGGCCGCTAGGGCTCGTAAAGCAGCCCGCGCTGCTCGCGAGAATATCATCCGTAAAGGTGTGCTGGAAGGTTCGGGGTTGCCCGGTAAGTTAGCCGATTGTTCATCACGCGACCCCAGCAACTCTGAGCTATACATTGTCGAGGGCGACTCAGCCGGCGGCTCCGCCAAGAGCGGCCGCGACAGCAAAACCCAGGCCATACTACCACTGCGTGGTAAGGTCCTGAATGTTGAACGAGCCCGACTAGACAAAATGTTGGCAAATAACGAGATCGTGACGCTGATAAAGGCTCTAGGTGTGGGGATTGAAGAACAGTTTGATATGACTGGTTTACGTTACCACCGGATCATTATCATGACAGATGCCGATGTGGACGGCTCACACATCAGTACATTGCTATTGACCTTCTTTTTCCGGCACATGCGCCCAATTATCGATGGTGGCTATCTGTATCTTGCCAAACCACCTCTGTATTTGCTGAAATCAGGAACTAACAAGCGTCAGTATGCCTATAGCGACGGGGAACGAGATAGTATTATCGAAAAGTTAACAACCGAGCGCAAAGACAGGGGTACTCAAGTTAATACCGCCGACGATCGTAAAAAGCAGGCTGGATTGAGCGATATCCAGCGTTACAAGGGCTTAGGTGAAATGGATGCTGACCAACTATGGGAAACAACTATGAATCCAGCCAACCGAGTGCTGATACAGGTGCGGCTAGAAGATGCCGAGAAGGCCGACGCTATCTTTAACAAATTGATGGGAACGGAAGTCGAACTGCGCAAAAACTTTATTCAGACACATGCAAAGTTTGTAAAGGATTTGGACGTATAAGGTGAAATGCTCAATGCTCAAGTATCAATTGTCGATGAATGAAGCAAGTGTTTTTAATGCATTGACCATTGACCATTGCCAATTGAGCATTAGTTCTGAGGGAGCTAATTAATGGATGACAATAAAGATACCGGTGAAATTATCAAGAACGCCGATAACGTATTTGATAACGCCGAGCTGGTGAGCAGTGATCACTCTAGAACCGTAGAGCTGCGTACTGTCGAAGACGTTATGGAGGATAGCTACCTTCGCTACTCCATGTCGGTTATTGTTGCTAGAGCCTTGCCTGACGTCCGTGATGGTCTTAAACCAGTACATCGGCGAATTCTATTCTCTATGGATAAAAACGGCTGGAAACCAGGCTCCAAATTTGTCAAAAGTGCTCGTATAACGGGTGATGTGATGGGTAAATATCATCCTCATGGCGATGTAGCCATCTACGATGCTATGGTGCGCTTGGCTCAAGATTGGTCGACCCGCTATCTGTTAGTAGACGGGCAGGGTAACTTTGGCTCAATGGACGGCGATCCGCCAGCCGCTCAGCGTTACACCGAGGCGCGAATGGCCAAAGCTGGCCAAGCCTTGCTTGAGGACATCGACAAGGAAACTGTGCCTTTCCGTGATAATTACGATGGTTCAGAGCAAGAGCCAGAAGTCTTACCAGCCAAACTGCCGAACCTCTTGCTTAACGGTCAGATTGGTATCGCTGTTGGTATGGCTACCAACATCCCACCGCATAATCTAACAGAGATTATTAACGCCATCGTTGTTCTAATAGATAAGCCAGAGGCTACGCTTGATGATCTGCTCGAGCATGTTAAAGGTCCGGACTTCCCAACAGGTGGCGTTATTTACGGACGCGAATCTATCCGCACCGCTTTTGCCACCGGTAGAGGTGGGGTAGTCGTTCGGGGAGTTGCTTCGGTCGAAGAAACCAGCAAAGGTAAACAGCAGATCATTATCAACGAAATCCCATATGGTGTTAACAAGGCAGGACTGCTAGAGAAAATTGCCGATCTATACAAAGATAAGAAGATTGGTGGCATTAGTGATCTTCGTGACGAGAGTGCTCGCGGCAACGTTCGTTTGGTGATTGACCTCAAAAAAGATGCCTACCCCAAGAAACTACTCAATCAGTTGTACAAGCTGACACCCTTGCAGCTAACCGTTCATTACAACATGCTAGCTCTGATTGATGGTATTCAGCCTCGGGTGCTGGGTCTACAAGACATTTTGCAGGAATACATTAAGCATCGCCAGGTTGTTGTTCGTCGCCGAACGGAGTATGAACTTCGTAAAGCCAAAGAGCGAGCCCATATCCTAGAAGGTCTCAAGACGGCCTTAGACCACATTGACGAAGTTATTGCCACCATCCGAGCCAGCCAAACAACTGACGAGGCTCAAGTGAATTTAATTAAAAAATTCAAACTGAGCGAAATTCAAGCCAAGGCAATTCTGGCCATGCAACTCCGCACCTTGGCTGGTCTGGAGCGCAAAAAAATTGAAGACGAACTAGTGGAATTGCTCAAGCTTATTACTGAACTAGAAAGTATTTTGGCCAATGAGCCTCGGATTCTTAAAATCATCAAAACCGAATTGTTAGAAATGAAGAAACAGTTTGGGGATGACAGACGGACTAAGGTTATTCCGCAAGAACTCGGTAAAATGAGCGATGAAGACATGATTCCCGATGAGCAAGTCGTTGTTACGCTTACATCGGCAAATTACATAAAACGCTCACAAATGGCCGAATATCGTAAGCAAAACAGAGGTGGTAAGGGTAAGCGAGGTATGGTTACCAGGGAAGAAGACGTAATTGAGCACGTTGTTAATGCTAGTACTCATGACTTCCTGCTGTTCTTTACTAACAAGGGTCGTGTATTCCGTCTCAAAACTTACGAAGTTCCAGCTGTGGGCCTGAATGCCAAGGGGGTAGCATTGGTAAACTTACTACAGCTGCAGCCCGAAGAGAGAGTTAGCTCAATCATAAACATCAGTAAAGGAGATAAAGAGGGCTATTTGTTTATGTGCACTGTACGCGGCGTAGTCAAAAAGACACCGTTCGAGCAATACAAAAACGTTCGTAACTCCGGGCTAATTGCCATCAACCTGGATGATAAGGATGAATTACGATGGATAAGTATGACAAGTGGAACGGACGAAATTGTTATCTCGACTTCACTAGGCCAGGCGATTAGGTTTCAGGAAAAAGACGCTCGTCCAATGGGCCGTGTATCGCGCGGTGTGCGTGGAATTCGTCTACGTGCTGGAGATGAAGTTATCGGTATGGACACTGTCAAAAAAGATTCGAGTATTTTCGTAATTAGTAAGTATGGCTACGGAAAAAGGACAAAAATTGATCAGTTTACGTCGCATGCACGTGGTGGCGTTGGTATTCGTTCGGCGGTAGTTAATACTAAGACGGGTGATCTCATAGGGGTCAAGACCCTGACCGATGAACAACATGAAATTATCATAATATCGAGTCAGGGCCAGACAATTCGTTTGGGCCTCAAAAATATTCCTTCACTTGGACGGGCCACCCAGGGTGTGCGAATTATGCGATTGAACGAAAAAGATAGCGTAGTGTCCTTAGCATTAGTGCCTAAAACACCAGAGGCGAACGAAGAAGACAATAGTGAAGTGCTACCAGATGCCGCTAGCTAGTCATACAAGCTAGAGTGATGTAATAAGCACAATCTTTATGGCCACCATATACTTGCATTATCGCTGCTACCAGCGTAATATAGCCTGAGCTTGTTCGGGGGGTTATTTGTATATTGCTCTACACAAGCGAACCTTAAAAACTGAATAGTGCAAATCAACGTCAGTTCATATGAACTGTTTTTAGATTAATGTCAGTAATTTGATTAGCGATAATCATGTTCTACTGATGCTTTGACAGATTCTTTTTTGGAGAGTTTGATCCTGGCTCAGGATGAACGCTGGCGGCGTGCCTAATACATGCAAGTCGAGCGGCAACATGCGCTCCTCACTGCGTTCGAATCGCAGTAGAATATAGATTACAGATTAAAGATTTTAGAATAAGCTACAAATGCAAATTTCTATAATCTAAAATCTAACTTCTATAATCTACTCCGAGCGTAGCGAGGAGTGTGATGGCGAGCGGCGGACGGCTGAGTAACACGTAGGAACGTACCCCAAAGTGAGGGATAATTCCGGGAAACCGGGACTAATACCGCATGTTCTCTTCGGAGCAAAGCACCTAGTGCGCTTTGGGAACGGCCTGCGTCCGATTAGGTTGTTGGTGAGGTAATAGCTCACCAAGCCGACGATCGGTAGCTGGTCTGAGAGGATGATCAGCCAGACTGGGACTGAGACACGGCCCAGACTCCTACGGGAGGCAGCAGTAGGGA
>ENA-ORBV01014002-ORBV01014002.1-microbial-mat-metagenome-genome-assembly--contig:-NODE-14002-length-12087-cov-3.483514_pt1 | contig 12087 bp, 12 predicted proteins | sample MGYA00237777_ERZ505514 | MGnify/ENA primary metagenome ERZ505514 (study PRJEB26160, sample SAMN06269048) | microbial mat metagenome | isolation source: Oligotrophic lake microbial mat | place... | reverse complement strand
CGCCGATGATTGTTTTGCCAAGCTATTTGTCAAAACTCAGAGCCTTTGGGATTTCCACATTGTCACTACCGTTGGAAAGAAGATCCTGTCCACTGACGACTTTTTTTTTCGTCCGTGCTTCTCTTCGATTGATGTCCGCACAGGTACTACGAATACTTGACGATTGAAGAACGAGCTGCACTCGAAGGCGAGATCATTCGAAAATGCTTAGCACGCAGTGAGACCCAGGTATGCTGTGCCGGGCGAACGGTTTGCTCGGATCGGTTTTGCCCCTCTGTCCTGCTCTCCCGCTGTTGGGTATCTGCCGTAGTTATCATCAGAGTCATCATCGAAAATAGCTATGTGGTCTGAGAAAGCGCTGATCGACGTCCTTCTGCATTGATGTCCGATTCTTTGCGACACCAGTGTTCCTTTCTTGAATTCCGCAACTACAAATGCATATATCGGCGATACGCTTCTCTCTTCTTCATCGTCGGCGTGGACCACAATCAGGTTCGCGCTTCAGCTGCATCATCAATGTCGATGCTACTCTCGTTTATAGCGTGCTCACATGCACCTTCACGGATCCTGTCCCTTTGACCCTCATCAGAATGAGCTAGCGATCCTCGAGTTCATACACACGCTGGTGGAGACTCTAGACAAGTATTTCGAGAATGTGGTAAGTGGGACTGGACTCCCTCTCACTGCATTAGTTGGCACTCGCATTGCGTTTGACATCCGATCGATTTCGCTTGCGCAATACCCGGCTTCCGCTCACCTGTCGGCGATTGCGTTAACGGATGGTCTCCTGCTACATGGCCGAATCGTTGTATGACATGCAGTGCGAGCTTGACATCATGTTCAATCTGGAGCGGGCGCATTTCATCCTCGACGAAATGGTGATGAACGGCAAGATTGTGGAGACAAACAAAGTGAACATCCTGAGACCTCTGCGGTTGATGGACAAGTACACGCAGCAGAAAACGTAACTCGACCCCTGGCATCGTGCAATGACGCATGCACAAGCGCGCTGCAAACTCGCCTGGCAGCAAGCGCTGTGTTATTGTTCACTGCTGCGAACCACGAATCAGCGGCACGTGCCGTTGTTGTAGAACTTGACATATAAAGGAGCTCTTTACATATACCCATGTGGGAACGGAACGTGGTTTGGATTCAGGCAAAAGGACAGGTTGCGAATCACTGCACTTGGCGTGAAGACGCCGCCATTCCGTGCAGTATCGAGTACTGACCACTGCATGGAGGAGGCGGCGGACGAGCGCCTCGGCTTGTGATGTTTGCTGTACGCAACCTTTGGAGTGCGTCGAGTTTTGAACCTCGGACTGACAGGCCAGAGCTTGTTCTTTTGACTACTAGGCTACAAGCACTCTCCTTGAGTTTTTCTGAGCTTTCAGGAAACTTCTGTCCGGTCAGCGTTTCGGGCCGGACATCATTACTGCAGACCATCATGATGGTCATGATGGATCTGATTCATTGACATCATGCAGCTCCAATGCCATATTACATGTCCAACAAAAGGTCAAGTTCCGATTGGCAAAGTGACGATAGATCATTGCTGAGACATCACCTGGCCATGCTCAGTGCTTTGATCCCGCCAATGGGATCCAATTGCTCCAGCGCCTCAATGTTCAATCTGTGATTGAACCATGCTTCGACTCGAATATGATCAACTTCGAGAAAGCACAAGGGCTGTTCCCACCACACCGTCCCACTGAGTCAACGCCCACCATGTCAGCCGCTCAGATTGTGCTGGGTCGTCCTCAAATCTGAGCTGGCTCGTCCTCGCCGGCGTCACCGTGAAGTCCTTCTGGTCCAAGCCTTCGCCCAAGCCTTCACGACGAAAGACGCAATCGAAAGAAGCTCAAACCCCGCAAGGGAGGGTCATTCGTGACACAAAGCTTGGGGAACAATTGCAGTAGGCGACAGCGCATGTAGGACGCAGGCAGCCAACAGCGCCAGCTGCGAAGAAACCCAATACGCCCTTCACAAAGCCGTGCACGCAGCTGCTTACACACTACGGCTTCGCGCTTCATCGTAACGGTAATGCCTGTTTGCTGTCCGCAGTCGCGTGTGGTGGCGCAAGCTCACATGTAACGTCATGACTGTCAAGAGTATGAGGGAGTAGCGTTGGATTTGGGCCTGGATTTGGAGGCCGAGGACCAACAATCTGGTAATGCTCTCATGCTATTCGGGATACACAAGAGCCTTGCGTGTCCCCGTGTCTCATGTATGTGGTTTGCTGCTTGCAGAGCTGCGGAAGTTCATTTTGACAAAGAATAAGCTCCACGATCGCACGGTGGTGCGATTAAACGGTAATGACTGTGCCCAGCTGCTGGCTGCGCTCGCTGGGTGTCCCTCTTATTTGTACCGTTTAATTGTAGGCACGCTGGATCCTGCGTTCCTGCATGCTTTACGGGTGAAAGAGCTTTCTGATGTCGATATGCGGTATGTCGAACTGAGTCCAGTCGCCTGTAGACATCATGTCGTCTCTGCATGTTCTGATGCTATAAATATCAAATGTGCTGTCTTAGACTGCTGGCCATGTCAAACTACACCTTCCGACCCGAGCACGGTTATTTCTCTCTGCAGAACGAGCTGCGTGTTCATATACAGATGCTCTCGAGTGCGGAGGTGCATAAACCTTGCATGTTTCGTTATTCTTCTGTCCATTCTGCGGTCTAGTGCTCATACGCCTCCTGCGTGATTACAATGCCGTGCCACAGGCAATCCTCAGCACCTATGATACAACGCTACATCAAGACGTAGCGACTCTCCAGCCGTACATGAAGTCGCCGTCGCAACCGTCTGCACCGCCATCGACTGGCCTATCGCAAAATACGCTACATGCAATTGCGTATCGAGTGGCGATCAAACGGTGTGGCCAAAAAGCGATTGTGCACGCTTTAGAAGCAGGAATGTTCATCATTCGTGTGGTTTTTGCTGTGCAGGGTACTTCACGTGATGATTTTACGAAGCTTTGCAAACTTGCGCAAGATCTTTACTGACTTGGTAGCGCGATGGCAAGAGGTATTTGACGTGATTTGCAATCGCAAATGCTGCTCTGTTCCTGTTGCTGCGCGTCTTTACACTGCGCTTGAACATGTCGTAGGACGTTGAAAAAGGATTGAGTGCATTATCTGCTGGAGCAGCCAGCACACCTTCAATCGGTGCTGTTGAAACAGAGCCTTTATCTCCATCCGCCAAGCGACAGCAGCTGGAGGATTGGCGTGGTTCCATCAGCAAATGGTCCGTTGACTTCATCTTGGTTCCCGCGTGTGTTCATTAACCGTGCCCGTGATGTGCATTCGATAGGACGGCCGAGCTGCGGGAGTGGGAGCAAACATGGTCAGGTTGGGTAGCCGAGGCGGTTTCCCCTCACTGGATCACGCTGGGAAGTGGGCTTTGACCGAGTTCGGCGACCCGGACCTACCGGCAAGAAGGAGCATTCGCGGAGCGAGCAAAGGTGTCAAAGGTGCTACCGTGAGTCACAAGTTCTCAAGTCCCGAGCGTCCCAATTTGGCAACTTACGCAGCTGGTCCGATGATCCGCCATGCCATCTATTCCTCGCCAATCAGCACGCCAGCATGACGTCGTGAACTTCCTGAGCTACGAAATACTTGTCTGAGCCTTTGCGTTCATGGTGCCAGCCGCTCTGAGGTCTTTTTGTCATGCAAGGCTCAAGTTCATCAACCTTGTCAATCTTGCACCCATGCGATGATGAAGGGTGAAGTTGTGATCATACATATTTGTATGTGCCGTTCCAGAAAAAACTGTCAAGTTAAAACTCGCGTTACGAGAATGGCTTCTTCTTCATGTTGAGCTGAATCTGACTGGAGCACTCGTGAGGTCAGATCTGGATGCGATGTTTGATGCCGCGGCAGAGAGACGAGATGTTTGAAAGCAGCCGTTTTGAGCCTCATCAGCCGGTGCTCCGGTGCTCTAGAGGCAGCTCCCGCGCTGTTTGCATACGCAATATTTGACACAGCGTGACGGTGCCTTGGCGTTGTACGTGGATACTACTGGCACGTATACCATCACGAGCCAAAACTGATCAAAACTCGCCGGGGTAATTGAATCAATGCAGTCAATGTTGAACGCAAGAATGCAAGACGTGACAATGTGCGTGCAGTTGTTGCGTTTGACAACATCACGAAATGGATGGCTTGCAAGACGATGCTATATACACATGGTCACATTGTCACATCAGTTATGATCCATGATGAACCGACTGCGTCGCTCTGTTGTCAACAATGGAGCACTAGATCTACGGCCGCTATCAGGTGTCTTGACAATCCTGCGTTCGGTCAACTGAGAGAGCTCATTGCGGCATGTCCCTCGTTGTTGCATTTAATTGGTGTACAACAACAGAACGCGTATCGCCGCCGACCGAGCTCGAGATGGGGAACATCGCAGTCGAGTGTGCTGGACCACGCGCAACGCAGTCGTCGAATATCAGCAAGGATGCTCACCGGGTTTTTGGCATTGACTGGAACCACAAGAATGCTTCAGAAACAACGTTGTGGGACCGAGTTATGCGTGAAATGAGCGCCAATACGAGAGATCTGGTGATGCGAGCGGTCAAGCGGGTGGACGCGGGGCAGCTGAACGAAGACCAGATCGAAGAATGGATGGCAAGTAAAGTGACAGACTTGAAGCTGCTGACGGATGGAGTTTTGCACGAGCTATGGGATAAATGTAAGGCTGGATCCGCGTTTTGTGTTCCCAGGCTGTACGTAACTGCGTGGGATGTAAGTGATGATCTCGTATTCTGCTATACCGGTGATACATATGTGCAGATGACACAGACGCGAACGGCGTTCTCACGCAAACCGAATTTGCTGCGTTGGTGAGAGAGTACATCGACAGCTGCGAAAAGTATTCCGCTCGTGAAATCAATCGTATTCTTTTCGAAGCTTTCGACGCAAGCGGCAGTACGTATACATGTGGTGTCATAGTATCGTGACGAGAATCAAGAGCTCGCCTAGCTGGTTACCGTCCACTGCTTGCGTTTTGCTTGCAGTGTCCAAAGAGATGATTGAGACGTGGAAGCGCAATCCAGGGCTGCAAGCCAAGATCAAGGACGCGGAGGATCTTGCATCCAAAGACTTTTACTACTGGCGCCTTCGAATGGATGCCATCGTGATCTCAATGTATCAGAAGGTATCGTTGCTGCATTGTTCCAATCCCTGTCGACTTTTGAAAACAGCTGCAGGCTGCGGCTAATTATTCACGATGAATGTATACGTATGCATATCTACAGATGGATATCAATTCTGACGGCACGCTCGACCGGCAGGAGTTTGTCATGAGGTTTCCAAATGTGTGCGAACAGGTACATGTGCATCTGTAGCGATGTTTTGTTCTGGCGAGACCGAGCAACCGTAGCCCAAATCCAATCACAATATATTAACCTGTGTGCTTTGCAGGTGTGTAACACCTCAAACTTCCGAAAGGCGTTGATGCGTATCATCCAGAGCACTGTCCGCAACCAGCACGCGGTTCAGCTGTCGCGCGCACATCTGCACGATCAAGCATCGATATCGTTAGTGCGGTCACACACCATTGTTGGCCGCAAGCATCCAGAAGCCCCTCATTCCGCTGGAGCTGTTCTGGGTCAGCAGTCTCCTCGTAACGCAATGAACGTGCGACTCAAGCGCTCCAAGTCACACGGTGCTATCAATCAACTTACAGCCAATCAAGACGCGCATGCGTTTATGTCGAGCTCTTCTGGTGAGGACAGTATGGCAGGCAACTCAAGCAGCACAACATCTCAATCTGGCTCTTCGGACAGCGGCTCGATCAGAAGCATGTCTGAGTCTGCGACACCTGAGCGAGAAAGTCCCGAGAGTGTGGATGGCAAGAAGTCTCCGCAATCTTCGAACGAGCACACGCATACGTATACGTACGCGCCTAGTGCACGTGGTGGTAGCGACGACCACGAGCATGGGCGCAGTCGTGTGCACTCGGCAACACCATCGGGGACGTCGCAGAAGCATGCGCGCACGCATCACCGCGATCAAGAAGGCCACGCGCCGGCGGCGACACGCCTGATCAACAATGACGTTTCAGTTTCTCAAGCTGACGGCCTACTTCATCATCACCATCATGATCACCATGATCATCATCATCATCATGATGAGCACATCGGTCGACATCGGCTGAGCCAAGCTCCGCCAACAGTTGCGATCTCATCCATGCCGCATCAACCGTGACGGAAGTATATGAACTGCATGTCAAGCTCCATGCTGCGGTCGTCGCATTGTGGTCGATGTCTCATGAACACTCGTCGATCAGTCTTCGGGTTTTCGTCTACTGATTATTGAAGTGTGTGAGTAGCGTTGGTTGGTCTATCGAGCTGGCGGTGCGTTCATGAGGCGTTACGTTTTGAATTTTTTTGGGTACATAATCCATTGCGGTGATAGTTTTATAGCACGCATATGGCAGTATGTACGTTTTTGCAAGAGGCTGAACGATCAATATAGGGTACACGAGTTGGCACTGACGAGCCTCATCTATCAAAAAGATGATACCGGCACGCCAAGAAACCACGACTGAAGGCATGCTGCCACAGGTTTCATTTGAGGATGCAATCGTAATCCAGCTCAGGGAGCCGAACAACAGGCTGCCTGCAGCTGCAATTGGAGCCCCACCCCAGCCAGCGACGGCCAGCGCTAGTCCACAATGCAAGCGTCACCATGCAGCTGTTGTTTGCAGTCATGGACGTGGGCAATGCAAGCAGCGATCATGCACGTGCCGGCAATCCACCAACGTGAAAGCAGTATGCGTCCACTTGCGCAGATTTTGTCCATATGAATTGGGGCTGAGAAACCGATTCAGCCGGCAGATTCCAACTCGCTGTCAACATCTGCGAATACACCACCGGTCATGCGCAAAACCTCGATGACATATAGCATCCATACGCACATTCGGTAAGTTCCGTCGCTGAGTCGGCGGCTCTGGATGACGGCCTGTTGAAGCCCACAGATGTCATCGCAGCCGGATGTTCCTGATCCGTACTGGAGTCGGCAGTTTCAACGATGGGAGCATACGATCCACAGATCGCGGAGCACAGGCCGCCGTGCTTGATTGCCTCATAGGTGGAGAACGCAACCACAGCAGCGGCGGTGACATACTCACAAATCATCAGGGGCCACGCGGGCTGTGTAAAGTGAGGACACACAGTCCAATCCGCATTAGCACAACTCAACGACTTACTATTCCAGAGCCATGTAATGATCGCGCTAGCAAAAATATATCAAAGCAATACCTGGCAGAAAGTGGAAGATCCCATGTGCGCCACTGAAGAGCTCTCTCGAAACAAAATCAAAATGAAGGCGGCTGCTTATTTCAAAGCATGTCACACCAATGGTCAGTTTACTACTGACGGATGAACGGATGAAGACATAGCAAGCCCAACGAATATGATAGCACTCACCTAGCGTAAAGCAAAATCCACCTGATACGGTGGTCCAGGATAAAGGTTCAGAGGCCGGAAACCCGTTCAGACGCGAACTCAAGAAGAAGAACCCCGCCAGCACCAGCGACACGCCGAGCACGGTGTGCTTCATGGCTCCCAGGTAGGACTTTTGAGGGTGCAGCACGAAGGTGATTCCGATCTGCTTATGGACAAGCTATGTTAACGATACCGAACACAGATACATTGTACGAAGCCAGGACCCAGTTGAAGTGAACTCGTACCATGCAAAACAGAACCGACCAGACCACATGCCAGCGGTCTCCTCTGACCGATCATGTAACACATAGTGAAGTTGAGGACTCAATCCAGATAGCCCCGCCAATGAAGCAGCATGCACGTACTGAATGTGGCTTTTGCCCAGCATGAGGTCCACCCACCCTGAGGCTATCAGCAACACTAAACACGCGCAACACGCGACAAGCAGACGGTCAAAGCAAGTGTAGTATATGCACAGCATGACCAAGCTGCATTGATACCAGCAATGCAAAGATGCTGCAGCTGCAGCAGATCCGTGGTAGAGTACTTCAACAACTTTCCATTGAACACATTGCCTGTTCGATGCGAGTCGAATGTAAAAGACCACAGCACACCCACCTACGTCGACTGATTCATACTTGGGCTCATCAAGCAAAACAGCCACACTAGCAGGTACAGGCCCATGCAGATTTGTATTCGGCCGGCGATCCTATACACTGTCTTCAGATCGCGTAGCCATTGCTCCAGCACGAAGAGGCTCCACACGAAGACCAGGATCAGCAGCAGAGAGCCGATGATCAGATGAGCCTGGCAACAGAACCCAAAGCACGGAAGTCACTGCTACTGTCGCAAAGATAGAGTACATGCTCCATAACAGCATAATTACCAGACTCGATTGATGAGCGTACTGGCCTGGCGCAAACAACGTGACTGCAAACGAAGTCGGGACACATTCCCATCCGCTGTTTGAAGCGTTCATGCGCGCAGCGCCCATGCAAGCACAATCAAGGTATAGACGCGTATTTTCAAGCACTGAGAGTCCAACCTCGGCAGTGCCGCGTGCAGCAGTCCCGTTTTACAACCCCGCGTCGGCCATGAGGTCGTGTGAGAACGCGTTCCCAAACGTCACAGCTGCCGCCATCTGGACGCCCATGCTTGGCAAGTCTAGCACGTCTGTGGTGGTGTAACCTCGACTAATCCAGCAAGGCACCTTGGTACGTTCGCTTGACCACTTTTGTTCTATGGGCTGTGATTTCCGACATCTGCAATGCGACATCAACTTACTTTACGATTGACAAATGTTCCCTTCATTGGATGAAACGCTACGATATGTAGCGACGTTGAAAGATACGGAGAACGCGCCAGACGAGACACCGGTCATGACATAACACTCGCGCACAAAACATGCCAAATAGAGTAAAACTAGAGCACGGAACAGCTGAAGACCGCGTTAATCCGAACGCTGTTTGCGCTTGGCGGCTGCTGGTGGTACAGGTGTCGGCGCAACCGCAACCTTTGACCTCTCGCTCTGCGCTACCCGGGAGCGCCAGTCTTGGAGTGGCTTCTCCACATAGAGATACAAGGGTACACTGACCGCCAGAGTGATGGCAAACTCCAACAGAGACACTAGCACCACCACAGGAGTGGTCAGAGGTAGCTGCAGCGATGTCCAGAAAGGCGCAAGAGCACCATGAACTCCGCCAATCACCAACACGTGCAGCATGTACGCCACGTATGATACTGTTGACAAAGGAAACCACCATGGATGGCTGAAGATCCGCAAAATGACCGTGATAAGCACCGGCGCTGCTGTGGAGTCGCCGTGGCTCGAGAGCGACGCTGTCGCGGTTCCGATCCTGGATGCCGTGTCAGCGTATTCGAGGCACCAATACAGAATGCAGGCAAACGGCACGGCAAAGCACAGCCGGAAGACAACTAGCCAGATGGCCGTAGGCAGCACCGCGTAGTACGGATCTAACGAATGTGATGTTAGTCTCGGCATCATGCACAGGAGCATGATCGCTACGCACAGCACAACACGCAGGTTTGATGAGGGTAGCATGTGAGCTACCCCTGCTGTGTGTGGTCTATCTGCAGTAGCAGCGGTGGTAGTTTCACTCTGCAACGGATGGTGGCGGGCCCATGCTACCAGCACTCCACACACGAATGCAGCGAACCGGGTGAAAAGCGGCAGATAGAGGAAGCGGTAGAATTGAATGGTAGATCGGTCAAGCTTGCTGGTGATCCAGTCTACCGTGTGGATATGGACTGGCAGCTGCAGTCCATCCGCGGTGAGGAAGTGAATGATAAGCACGCCAATGGCTCGACACACCAAACTCGCTAGCAACAGCCACAGCAACCAGCGGAACAGGCCCCAGCTGGTCTGCTCGCGCGAGGTGTTCGCAACCCCATTGCGCTTGTCATGCACTGTTTCGCCATCAGCAGATGGCACTCGTGCTCCAGGTTTCAGCCAGCTCGCCAACAGGAAAGGAAAGATGACACCGAACTGAATCTCCAGTGCCTGCGTCCACGTGTGGTTCAAAAAGTTGTCTTGAAACGGTACATAATTGTTCAGGAACAAATAGTTGGTCCAAGCATTATCCGCGTGTGGTATGCGTTCGATGAACAAGTGGATCGCCACGCACAGACTCAGGAAGAAGTAGTAAAACGGAAGAATGCGAAGCACACGAGATCGCACATACGATGCGGCATCAATCGTGCCTGTCTTGCGGTACACGCGAAACAAGGTATCCGCCATCAAGTATGCACTGAGCACATTGAAGACATCGACCGCGTGATGCCCGCGCAGCACCACCTCCGGATACCATGGTTCGGACGAAAAGTAATCCTGCAGTTGCGTGACTGGAGCAAACAGGAATAGAATGGCCACAGAATGCACTTGGAAAATCCACGCAAACGCTGCGGCTCGGAACCCATCAAGCACAGCGGTAGATTCACGTGCTGCTGGGCGCACCAACAACGGTGATAGCTTCTCTGTCATGACATAACGCATCGTACGGTAATATCACGAATGTGAAAATGCAAATTTAGCTGCACCTCGCATTTTCCGAAGGATGATTTTGATCACTATACATGCACTTGCGCTGTCTGCCGCCAGCTGCTGAACAAGAAATGATGTGATGCAGAGCGGTGACTATCAAAGTTCACATCAGTGTACGTCAACCAAAAACACTGCTTTCGAGTGCTATACCACGTCGACATTGTTTTCTTCATGATGGCTGATCCCAGTCCCGATCGTAAACGCGAATTCGATCGCGATCAAGTTGAGATGTCTCACACCGGCCAGCGGCCCCACGCAGCAGCAGTCGCATCATCTTCTTCTCGATCGACCAGGGAGACGCATTCCAAGTTGTCTAACGATTCGTGAGTGTGCCGATGCTGTGTCTCAATATTTTTTGGGTCGTGTGCGTGCTCTCTGAGTTGTACGTCTCACTGCTGATCGCGCTCCATCGAGGTGCATCATGCGGGACGATTCGACCTTGCACTGCATGCATGTGTGCTCGCACGTCCTAGAAAGTCGATGCTTATTACGCACTCTATGATTGAATTGTTTTGTGTGAATTCTGCTGATTGCATTTGATGATGCACAACAGAACAAACGGTCCTGCTGCCGACAAGCGGAATCGGTCTCCAATTCACGAGATGACGGACGATGATCCAACATGTACGTTCAGAGGCGCGTGCGCTCAAGGTGAATCAATTGGGATGCTACAAACAAACATGGTTTAGTCGTGCATGCGCAAAGAATTTCGATCATTTTCTGTATAACTCGCAGCGCACGCTACTCACATTGAATCAATGCACCGCACATGCAGTGTTTGACCCCTCGCTGTCGCGGTCAGAGCTCGACTTGCGCACCCCGGAAGAGAAGGATGCGACTGATCGAGCTCAAAGAGACGCTGGTGAGATACGTGAATATTTGGCACTAGCTGTACATCGTTGACTAATCGCTACCGCTGACTGCACTGTGCACACTCCTCGGACGCCACACTACGAGCTGCCGTGAATGCTCACGAGGCTGCCATGATGATGCCTTGATCATGAGCTACTGCGTGCGACGAACATGGTCTTCGTCTCTATCAGATATCAGATGAGAGTAAAGCGCTACTAGCTGCATTGAATTGACCAAGCCCGTGTTGAACCATTCACAACGCCAAATAAACAACAAAGTTCCAGTTTAACAGATGACACAAGCAGCACTCCTCAGTACGTTAGCTGTTGGAAGGCTTTGACACGGTGACGGGAGCTCGTTTGGCGTGGCCGTCTAACGGCGACGGCGCCCCCAGGCTCATTGAAGGAAGATCCAATTGAGGCGCGGCTGCATCTGTGGCGGCACCACCAGACGCAATCGGTTGTGCCAACGGCGAACTGGAGCTCGTGACACCGCCTATGGGTTTCGTTGCCGGAGAGGTGGACGATGACGTGCTGCTCGCGGAGATCGGGATATGCGACTTCGGTGCTGTAACCGTAGTCCAGGATGACGCTGGTAGTGCAGATGAGCCCGAAGGTGCAACAGCAGATGACGAGGATGACGATACTGATGCTGCTGCTACTGCTGCAGATGACGCTGTTCGGACTGCAACCTGTCTCTTATACACATCTCCGAGCCCACGAGA
>ENA-ORBV01014000-ORBV01014000.1-microbial-mat-metagenome-genome-assembly--contig:-NODE-14000-length-12087-cov-4.259784_pt1 | contig 12087 bp, 9 predicted proteins | sample MGYA00237777_ERZ505514 | MGnify/ENA primary metagenome ERZ505514 (study PRJEB26160, sample SAMN06269048) | microbial mat metagenome | isolation source: Oligotrophic lake microbial mat | place... | reverse complement strand
AGGCATCGTCGGGCATGGCCTTGTTCACCGGCATCGGACGCAGCACCGGCGGCTGTTCCGCCCACGTCCGTGGGTTGATGGCCATCAATCCACGGGCTAACACCAACACTCGGTCAAGGTCCACCTCACCAGCCAGCAGAGCAGCGAGATCATCCAACCGAGCGCCAGTCCGCGGCATTGCCTGCAACGGTAACCGTCGACCACCGGCCTGCGCGGATTCCACCAAGCGACGGGCGACCAGAGCAATGGCATCAGCGGTGCCGTCGCGGCAAGCCATGACCACGCCGGGATCACTGAGCAGGCGTTGGCGCAAACCCTCGGAACGGGTGTTGAAGCGTGATCCTTTCATCGGCAGCGCGTGACGGCGGATGCCATCGACCGGCCGACCATCGCGACGAAAGCCGCCAACCTGCAAGGCACACGAGAGGGCCAGCCGGAATGTGGGCGAACCATCATCAGCGACTACCGCCCAATCCGGCCGCAGCGGCGGCACCGGCCCGGCAGCAAAACCGCTCCCACTGGCCATCACCAGTTCGACACCAGCCAGGGCGACCAGCACCGTCTGCCAACGAGATGCTTCGCCAGGATGCTGCACCACGGCGAAAAGAGAGTCTGACAAATTCCGTTCAACCTGCTTGAGTCGGACGGGGGCGTGATCATCGCGAACTTGCCGACGCAAGCGTGCCAACCATCCCTGGAGGTCATCGATACAGGACAATCCTGGCGCCACGGCATTGGGAACGGAAAAACGTCCTAGGGGGACGGCCAAGTTCGATTGCCCATTACGCTCAATGTAGCCGTAGCGCTCAAAGCCCGTGATACCGCGAGCGACACCTAAACCAGCCACTGCTCGCGCCAAATCCAAAGGTTCCTTGGCAGACTGCGGGCCGAGTTGAGCGCGACCTTCGGCGAACAGGTGGCGTAGCTCCAGACCCGTGATGGGTGAAGACCATAACGGCATCCATTGCTCGCCACGGAATCCTTCATCACTGGAGCCCGCGCTGGCGTAACCGGCAGCATGAGAACCAACCGCGAACGGTGCCGCAGCACGGGCTCCACCATGCGCATCATCGCGCTTGGCAAGAGCGGCGGCGAAGACCAGAGTCCCCTCCATCATCAGCAGGTAATCGAAGGGATTGAGCAGCGTTTCATCCTGGCCGCCAAATCCGGCAGTCAGGTTGGCACCACCGGCACCACCGGGCAGAAACTGACCGATCTTACCGTCCTTACCGGTCACCAATCCCTTGGTGGTCGCGCCGAACACCGCGTGATCGATCCAGTCGATTGCGTTTCTGCTAGGTTTAGCGGTGGCATCTGAGAGGTCGAAAACCACGCCGATCCGATCCATGAACTTGTTGGTGAAATCTAATTTACCGTCGTTTCCGCCGGTACCGAGCAAGGCTGGACATGCGGCTTCGCCATTGGCGTCGACGACCATGGCACAGTCCATCCACTCCAACGAACCGCCGCGCCAAACTCTCCGGCAGGCCGGGATCAGGTCCGCTTTCAACAGCTTGAAATTCCGATCAGCGGCAGCGAGCAATCGCTTGAATCCATCCGACTCCTTGAGCGCTTTCGCCTGCTTGGCGCTGGGAAGTGCAGTAGCTGGTTCAACCAATGCCGCCAGCTCGCGGAGGGTGGTCGATGCCAACTGAACTTTGTCAGGATCTTGTGCCGCCTGTGCACGTTCTAATTCAGACGTCAATTCAACCTTCATCCGTTGAAAGAGTTGACTACCTTGCAAATCATCACGCTGTTTTTCACTCTGGAACGACTTGTTGGTCTTGGTCCGCGCCTTGATGGATCGAATCAGCGCATCCGCCTCTGCAATCCGGTCCAACAGGCCACGAGCGACGGCGATGGCCTTGGCGTAGGGCGCCAATCGCGGAGCAGAGCTGACCGCGATCGGCGTCAGCGCCGGATCATCGGCCTTGTAGAAACCAGAACCTTTGTTCCACGGCGCAATCAGCGGCGTCGGTCGGTAGTCATCGAGGAAAAATCTCCGCAGCCCTTCCCGGTCCAGCGTGGTCGCCAAACGAAAGCGGTCGCCATCCCACCAGCCACGGGCCTGGGGATCCTTCTGCTCAGCCACCAAGCGCAGAATTCCCAACGCTTTGAGATAATTGGCCAAGGGCTGCGGAGCGCAGCCGTCGCAGTCATGGACATGGATGGTCATGGGGTGCGCTTTCCGGGTGGACGAATCTGGGCCAAGTGCGCCTGGTCGGTTTCGATCAGGCGCTGGAGGTCGGCGACCTTGGGCAACGCCACCAGGTAGCGGCTGACGAAGAGTTGCCGATCCAGGCCGGCGGTGGCGTATTCGACCTTCACGGCATCTTTGGCGGTGCAGAGAATCAAGCCGACCGGTGGCTGATCACCGTCGCCCATGGCGTTCGCGGTCCACCAGTTGAGGTAGAAATTCATCTGGCCGGCATCGGCATGGGAAAAGGGCCGCACCTTGAGATCGATGAGCAGATGGCAACGCAGGACGCGATGGTAGAAGACCAGATCGATCCAGTCGTGCTCGGTGCCAACCGTGATGCGTTTCTGTCGCGCCTCCAGACAGAAGCCGGTGCCGAGTTCGAGCAGAAACGCCGCCAGATGGTCGAGCAGGGTCTGCTCCAGATGAGATTCCCGATAGCGGGCCTTCTCTGCCAGACCGGTGAACTCCAGGACGTAGGGATCGCGGATGAGCTCTGCCAGACTCTGGGGCTCGGCCTTGGCCTTCGTGTTCACCTCGGCAATAAGACCAGCCTTATCGGTGGAGAGGCCGGTCCGTTCGTAGAGCAGGCTGCCGATCTGTCGCTGAAGCTGGCGCACCGACCACGAGCCGGTGATGGATTGCGTCTCATAGAATGCCCGTTTCCAGGAATCTTTGATGCGGATCAGTTCGATCAGGTGCGACCAGGAGAGCGTCAGCAGTTGATCTGCTGACAGAATAGGAGGACGGGATGTGACCGACGCCGTCGGTCGTTTCTTGTTTTTCGCGGCAACGCGGGATATGACCGACACTGTCGGTCGTATCCGGTCGCCGAGCTGCGGGTAGGCGAGTGAAAGCAGACGGTAACGCCCCAACTCTTGCCGACTTGCCCCGGAAACGCCACGTCGGCGCAGATCCGCGCCCAATCGTGTCAGCAACTGTTCACCGTAACGGGCTCGATCGCTGCCATTCTGCTCGAAGGTGATGATGTGCTGACCGATCAACCAATTGCGTAGCACCAGGGCCTGATTGACCGCAGCGGCGGCACGGCCGGTCGCCTGCTGATGCAACGTGGTGATGGCGCTGACCAGGATGGCGTAGCCGCTGATCGCCGTGGGGACACGTCTGCTCATGGGCGGATGATCCCAACACGCTGGTCAACCGTCTGGATGCGCGAGGCGCGCATATCAGCCGCCCGCAGGCACGCTTCCAACCAAGCCAAACGGAATGGTCCGTGACGTTGCAGCAGATCGAGGACGCGCTCTGTCCAACCACGTCCGAAGCGCGAATCCAAACCGGCAGCAGCAGGGGCAAGGTCAAGGATGGATGCTGGAAGATCATGGATGCCACCACTGGCATCCATCAACGGCAACACCGGCAGTTCATCCTGGTCACGAATGCCCCTGATACGCAGACGGGGATCAGCGGCGGCTTGATCGGCCGGGCAGGCATGCCACGTCATGCGCACCTTGCCGTGATGGCTGCACACCAGGTACGCGAGCAGATCGAAGTCGTCCGCCGACAGGGCGAGGAGTTCTTGTTCCAAGGGATTCGGCGGTGTGATGGCGGTCGGCTCGGGCGGAACAGCGCGCCCGGATTTTTCCAATAATTCCCGCCACGGTCCAAGCAGCGCCGGATGATCAGGATGGTGCCGGCGCAGGACGGCGAAGAGCGCCAAGGTGCTGGCGAGTTCGTGGCGAAAGCCGGGACGGCGTCCGTTGGGTGGCACCGGGTACAACTCGCGAAGGGGTAGCCAAGCCTGCTTCGGTGCCTTGGCCAGATCCTGACGCTCGGGTCTGTCCAATGCTGAGCGCTCGTGCTTGATCGATTTCTGAAAGGCGGGGTGGGCCTTGCCGGCATCGTGCCAGCGACCAGCGAGATGGAGCAGCGCCGCCAAGCGCGATTCCAACCCCGCACCGATACGCTGGATTTCATTGGCGACATCGCCGCCATGGGTGGCGATCGTCCGCCATGCATAGGCGGACATCGCTTCGTCATCCTGGGTTTCGTCGGGATCCGCCTTTTCTGGGATTTGGCCATGCGGTGGTGTCACCGGGACTGATGACTCTGGCGACCATCCGGCATCCGTCACGTAACCGCCGCAGGACGCCGCGACCAGAATTGTTTGCCCAGGCCAGCAGTCGCGGCGCTCACAGCGCCGCCATTCGCCATCAAGCCAATTCCAGACCCAGGCGCGCATCGTATCTTTCAATTTGCTACCCTTCTTGTCACCGCACAGCCAGTCAGCCGCTTTCAAGAAGGGAACGGAACACAGCGCTTCGCGGATCGCCCGCAATCCATCTGCCGGTTTTGCATCGGCGGCGATGTCAGCCCAGAACACCTGCACGTCCCGTTCGTCACCGCTGCGGATGAAGCGGCTGATATCGACATCGGCGCCGGACAGGTCGGGTGTGGTGTCGAACAGGTCGTCGAGTTCACGCCGCAGCAGCAGGTGCTTGGGCTCGTAGGGATAGAGCTTGGGCAGCAGGTCGGGATGTTCCTCTTCGAAGCGTTCCAGGTGAAGGGGCGCGACATCAGGCACATGGCCGAGCGCATCGCGCGCCGCCTGCAAAGCCTCGGCGTCATAGGGCGCGGTCTTCTTGTCGGACAGACCGAGATCGGCGACGATGACCGTGGCTTCATTGGTATTCGCCCAACGGGCGGCACGTCCGAAGCGCTGCACCAGATTGGGCCACGGCGCCAATTCAGTCACCAACACGCGTGCTGAAATATCGACTCCTGCCTCAATCACCTGAGTGGCCACAATGATGCGATCACTGCCTGCGACGCAGGCTTCTCGCTGCAAGAATGCGGCCCACTCCTTGCGCTCAGCGGGACGGAATCGGCTATGGATCAGCCGGATGTCTGCTGCTGCTGCGCTGGTACGTAATGCGGCGGCAACCTTCACTGCACGATCCACGGTGTTCATCACCACCAAGGTGATGCCCTCTGCTCGGTGTTGGGCGTGCAGGCCGGCGACTCGTTTGGCGATGGCCTTTTCGTCCGCGAAAGTTTCTAGCGCAGCGGGCTTGCGGGTGCGTTGCCACAGATCACCGGTTCGCGACTCGGCGGGAATGGCGATGCGATGGCGCATCAATTCCTCAACCCGTGCGCTGGTCTCGGGACTCTTGCCCAACCATTCCGGCTGCATGGTGGCGCTCATCCACCATGACTGACAAGGGCGTGAAAGACCAAGCGGCTGCGGTTTGGCGCGATCCTGCTCACGGAATGCCTGGAGTTGCGCTGACGTCGCCAGCCCCACGTCCATCAGTTGGACTTCATCAAGGATCCACAGGCAGTCCTGATTCAGCAGGCCGAACTCCATCGGCCAACGGGCGCGACCGCAGGCGTAACCGCGATTGAGCGCGCGCGACAACAGCATGTCCTGGGTGCCGATGAGGATGGCGGGATGTTCGGGATACAGATGCCAGGAATCTGCATCGCATGTGCCAGACTTTTCGGTGCAGAGCGGGCAATCGACCTTTCGCTTAGCCTGTGTGCCGCCCATCAGGACATGGACACCTACCTTGTCGTGGTGGTCACCGTGTCCGTCCCACAGCAGACCCGCCTCCTTGAGCCACCGACGTACCTCGGCTTCGGTCTGCTCAACCAATACGCGCATGGGCAAGCAGAATGCCACACGACGCGGCCAAGCCTCGCGCTGCGCTGGCAACACGTCCGTGCGGACCATCCGGTTCCAAAGCCACGCCAAGATGGTCCCGGCGGTCTTGCCGAAGCCGGTGGGTATCCGGATCAGGCGATCCCGGAGTACGGCATCACCGCCGAGCGCGGATTGCCAAGCGTGCGGCGAAGCCGCAACAAGGCGTTTGAACCAGGTTTCATAGGGTTCGATCATGACGACTCCCAGTTTTGTAAGTGGCAGATGGGTATATGTGCAGCCGTCGGTGCACGGACCGTCGATGCGAGTCCTTCAATGGGGCCCATCTGCCAAAATTGGTTTACTCGGATCGATGGTCAAGTCAACTCTTGCATTTTTCATAGAACTGGCACGTTTGAAACATGCCATCGCTGAGCCTTGACGCGAAACCTGGGCATTCTACCTTACCATTGGTAAGGAAATGCCACTCTCCACCCTCACCTCCAAGGGCCAGATCACCCTCCCCCGCGAAGTCCGCGAGGCGCTTCGCCTGCAGACCGGGGATGCGGTGGACTTCGTCCTGGGGCCGGATGGGCGCGTCGAAGTGCACAAGGCCGGCCGGCGGGTCGAAGAGGTGTTCGGCCTGCTCTATCAGCCCGGTGTTGCGGCGGCCAACGATCGCACCGTCGATGATGACCTGGGACAGGCGCTCGCGGACGAGGATGACCGTACGCGCCAGCGGGAGTGAGCGATGGTCGCGCCCGGTCTGATCGCGTTCGATACCAATCTGCTGCTGCGGCTGCTGACCACTGACGACCCCGACCAGGCGCGGATCGTGCAGCAGCGGCTCATCGCCGCGCAGGAGCGGCATGATCAGGTCTTCCTGCCCTTGATCGTGCTGGCTGAAGCCGGCCATGTCCTGGCGGGGCCGCAATACCGGTTGCCCCGCGATCGCATCGCCGACGCCATCGGCGCCGTGCTCGCCAGTGCCGTCTTCGTGGTGGAGCGACGCGACTCGGTGGCGGCCGCCCTCAGCGATTACCGGGTCGGCGAGGGCAGCCTGGCCCACTACCTGATCGGGCGCTGCGCGGAAGCCGCAGGCGCGACGATCACGCTGACCTTCGACCGGGCGCTGCATGGGCATCCTGGATTTTCGCCGCCCTGATCCACCTCGCCGCCGCATCATGGTCAGCTCCTCTCGCCGGCGGACCCGCCAGCGCGATTCACGGTGATCGGTTGGGGTGCAGAAACGGGCGCATGGTTCTTTCGGACCGCCATCGACTCGGCCTGTTCTGAGATCCGCCACTAGGTCCGCCGGCCCCTCGGCGCGCAGCGCCGCGCCGAAGATCCAATGCCGGCACTCGAGCGCGACGGCAGGCGGGTCGGTGATGGCGACGGCGATGTCTGGATCGCCGCCTGCGCGGCTACGCATGGCTTGACCGTCGTCACCGCCAACGTGTCCCACTTCACCAGGATGCCGGGCATCGCGGTCGAACCCGTGGTGGCCGAGGATGCCGCCGGTTGATGCCAGGATCGGCCTCGGCGACACGCCGGCGTCGATGGTCGCATCACGCGGCTTCGCACCATCAGACATCGGCATCGCGTTTCTCTCCGGCGGCATCGACCGACGATACTGACGCCGTGGTGTGCGAAACGCGTCGCAGGGATCGTTTGGACTCGTCATGCACGGCCATGGCCTGGTCTGCGATCCAGGTGAGCAGTTCGTCGGGGCCCTCTACCCGCAACTCGGTGCCGAAGCCGAGGATCCAGTGCTGGCACTCGATCAGGCCGGTGGTGACGAAGCGCACCCGCCGCCATCCCGGCGGCAGATCGGGCTGGTGGTCCAGCACCTCTTGCCGATCGCCCCAGCGCCGCCGTTCGATGAACGGCCACGCCGCCGGCGACACCGCCAGCACCACGGCGCGGCGATCGCGCAGGCGCGCCGAACCGGTGGCGCGGAAGGCGTCGCGCAGCAGCGTCGCGGCCTCGGCGCGCAGGCCGGTGAGCGGGCAGCCGGGCGGGCGGCGTTCGCTGCGCGACGGGGCGGTGATGCGGCTGAGGCGGTATTGCTTGAGCCGGCCGGGGGCGGTCGCCGCGTCGGGGGCCCAGGCGATGAGGTGCCATTCGCCGGCGATGTGGATCAGGCGCACGGGATGGGCGTGGACGCCGTGGGTGGCGCCGGCGTTGTTGGTGTAGGTGAAGGCCAACGCGGCGCCGGCGCGGATCGCGGCGAAGCACACGGGGAAGACTTCGTCTTCTTCGGGCGCGACGCCGAAGCGACTGATCGCGATCGCGTCGGGCGCGATGGCGCGCGCCTCGTCGTCGAGGCCGGCTGCATGCAGCAGGCGATCAAGCGCGCGGCTGAGGGTGCCGTGGTAGGCGGTGCCGTCGTCCTCGGCCGATGGGCGCGCGAGATCGGGCAGGCGCAGCAGGCCGCGGGCGGCGATCAGCGCGGCGACTTGATCCTCGTCGAGGGCGGCCAGGGCACGTGGCAGCAGGTGCGGTGGCTCGCCGACGAAACGCCAGAGCAGGGCGCGGCCATCGGCCTCGGCCAGCAGCCGACCGGGAAATTCGCGGCGCAGCCAGGCCAAATCCGCCGCCAGGGTGCGCGCTGCGGGGATCGGCACGAGCGCCAAGCGCAATTCCTCGCGCAGGTATGGCCGCTCGGCGAGCAACGCCAGGATGCGGCGACGGCGATGGGCCATGTCAGTGACGGCAGGCAGACGCATATGGTCACGCTAGGTAGCCCATCGTTGGAATACAACTGCCGGGTCGGGGCTGTCCACTTTCGCACAGGCTGCCGCGCGAGCGATCGGCGCACCGGCCATGGGAATCGGTGGGTGACGGTGCCGGCGTACTTCAACGAACGCGCCCGCGGGGACACCCGCGAGGCGGCACGACTGGTGGGCCTCGAGGTGCTGCGCTTGGTGAACCTAAATCCGGTGAGAGCGGCCCATCTGCGGCGTTGGTCGTCAGCCCGATTGTCCGACGACAACTACCTTGGCACATCCCGCTTCCTTCGCTGCACCCCCGTGGAGGTCAGCAGATGAGCGATCGGTGGATAACGCCAGCGCAGGTGCGGGGCTATATGGACATCGCGGCGAAGGGAACGCAGGAGGGCGCCTCGGCAAAGATGGGGTTCAGCCGCCGCAGCGCCGCACGGGTGGAGGCAACGGCTGAGCAACGCCAGTCGCCGAGCCCACTGCGGTCATACTGGACGCGTTCTGATCCCTTCGATGCGGTCCTCCGCGCTTGTTGGCGCGTTCGGCCTACTCGCTCAAGTTGATCGGTTTCACCTAAATTCCGTAGTGGAGCCGATCTATTTGGCTCAAACCAATTGGGCATCGTCGGTTGTAGCTCGGCAGCCGCTCACGTATTAGGTGAACGCTGAAATCCGACGAGAGCGGCCCAGCTGCGGGGATCACCTGGGGCCCTGCCCAAGTGATCGCCACTGACGACCAACGCCGTAGATGGGCCGCTCTCGCCGGATTTAGGCTTAAGGGAAATGACCTGGCTGCGGCCTCAGATACCGCGCCTGACCACTCGGCCGTATCCAAGGCCACAAAAGGGGAGTGATACGGAATGTCACCATATCAATCAAGTAAGATGGATTTGCTGTATATGGCAAGGTAAGTTGATGATGTGGGCCTCGACGCGAGGCTCGACATTGATGTGGATGTGGGCACGGGGGTGCGGGCGCTGGTCATGCGTCGCTCATTCAGGCCCCCAGCGCAGGGTAAGGGCCGTTCCACCGAAGGGGCTATGCCGGCTTGCCCTGTCCGGTTCGCCGGAGACGAAACGTATTAAACCTGAAAGCGCCAATGCTTACCTCATTCCGGTCAACGTGCCGCCTTCTCAGGTCGACGGCCGAGCTATGCCTGCCGGAAGGCCTTAACCGGATGACCTCGCTGGATTTCACCCGGTCGGCATGTGGGTCACCTCACCCGAAGCGGGGATTCACCTTGATCGAGCTGTTGACAGTGGTCACGGTCATCATGGTGTTGATGGGCATGGGAATCCCCGCAATGGGCGCCATCCGCCGCTCCCAGCAACGCCAAGGAGCAGCGGTTCTCATCGCCTCAGTCGCGACGGCGATGCGCCAGTACGACCGCGACGTGTGGTGGGTACCGGCGGCCAACATGAACATCCGCATGTGGGATTGGAATGGTGACCAGATCCTCGATGGCGACCCGATGGTCGAGGCCGTGCCGACGGGTGGCCCCACGGCAGCCCAGGTCGTATCCTCCGGCTATCGCGGTGCGCTCTCGATGCTCCGTCTCGATCTTCCCACAAGGCTCATCGACAAGAACAGCCAGCGCATTGTCGACCCGTGGAAGAAATCGTTACGTATCGCCTTCGCGACCAAGGTCTACGGTGAGGATGACTGGGGATTGTGGTCGGGTGGTCCATCCGGTGGGGCTGCGCCGGATATCACCAGCTGGGTCAAATAGCCATGAAGCGCCCGTATGCCTTCACGCTGATCGAATTGTTGGTGGTCATCACCATCATCGCGCTCTTGATGGGGATGTTACTGGCCGCCACATCGGCGCTGCGCGCCTATATCCTGCGGCAGCGCACCATGGCGGTGCTCCAAGCGGTGCAGCTCGGCCTCGAACAACATCGCGCTGATCGAGGCGGTGCCTTTGCGCCGATAGAACATCCGCTAGCCGGGTCGAAGGAGGAGCGATTCGCATTCGTGCGTGCTGCCGATGGTACGACCGCAGTAGCCAAGACCGGTATCGCGCTCACCAACGCCTCGCTCGCGCAGCTCACCGGCGCGAACCAGGCTCAGCTCCTGCTGGCTGATGACGTGTTTTCCGATCCGCGCTCTCGGCTTTTCTACGGCATGCCGCGCTCCCGGCTGAGTGTTCTCGGTACTCTCCTGCCAGAAGTTACGGCGTATCGTCGGCTGTCGGCTGAGGGTGGCCTGATCCCGTCGCCCACCACCAGCGGCTACGCGGTGCCCGCCGCGGGGACCAACGAGGGGGCGGCTACCGCCGCCACCGTCACCACCACGATGAGGGACGCCCTCGGTGGAGTGCTCAGCGATCTGATCAAGCTCGGCGCCGTCTACGAGCCGCCCAATGATACTCAGCTCATCATGAGCAGTCGGCTCTGGAGCAATGGCCAGCCGGGAACGGCGCGGATCCCCGGCAGCATCATCGACAGCACTGGCATTGGCGGCTGGACGACCTATCGGCTCCGTGGCTTGGGGATCTACGACGCGTGGGGCCGCGAGATCCTCTACTCGACGACGGCGGGTGGCGGTTTCAGGCTCGAGAGCGCCGGACTCGATGGCGCTTTCCGCTGGCGCCCTGGCTCGAATGGGAACCTGGAAACCGGGGCTGCTTCCAGCCAGCCAGACCCCGGCAGCGATGATCGCGACGCCAGACCCGACAACATCTCGACCATCAGTGGAAATGCACCATGAGACAGACTGCTGGCTTCACTGCCATCGAATTGCTGACCGTGATCAGCATCGGGATTTTCCTCGCGGGGCTCGGTCTGCCGACCATCCTGAATGCTCGCGTCCGCGGCCAGTTGGGCAAAGCCGTGGGCAAGGTCGAAGAAATCCATGGTGTCGCCCGTCGCTTCGCGGAACGATCGCCGCGACCGATCCAGGGCGCCGCAGGGGTCAAATCGTACGGCGTAACCATCTGGTACGATGGGTCGACGTTGCATTCGTATGCAGCGCTCATCTATGGCACCAGCGCTGCCGACCTCCTGCTCCGCAATGATGCCAGCGGCAAGCCAGTCTTGAAGTACGATCTTGGCAAGCGACTCGAGGTGTGGACCAGTACCGGCAACGGCACGGTCGCCACTGCCACCGCGACGACGACGCCGGTCCACTGGTTTTACGAGTCTGGCACGGGCCGACCGATGCGCTTCGCCGATCCCTATTTAGCGGGCAACGCGCCCACGGATATCGGCGTACCCAATCAGGCGATCAAGCCCCCGATCATCGTTGCGGGCGGCGGGGTGCTTCGATACGCGCTGCCCGCGGTGACCAACGACCCTATGGCCCTGGCCCACCTCAGTCTACGCAGCGCCACCCGGCAGTTCGCCTACGCTATCTCCGTCTACCGGCTTGGAAACTTCAGTGGGAGCACGCTATGGTGAACTCAAACTCTCTGGGAAATCGGCATGGGCTCACCTTGTTCGAGATCGCCATCTCAGCCACCATTCTCGCCCTGGCGTTCACCGTCGTGGTCTCGCTCTTGCCCAGGGTGATCAGGGCGCAGGAGCAGGCGCGCTATCAGGTCTACGCCTCGGCCAAGGTGATGGATCTGAT
>ENA-ORBV01013999-ORBV01013999.1-microbial-mat-metagenome-genome-assembly--contig:-NODE-13999-length-12087-cov-5.735054_pt1 | contig 12087 bp, 8 predicted proteins | sample MGYA00237777_ERZ505514 | MGnify/ENA primary metagenome ERZ505514 (study PRJEB26160, sample SAMN06269048) | microbial mat metagenome | isolation source: Oligotrophic lake microbial mat | place... | reverse complement strand
CAGATGTGTATAAGAGACAGGTAATACACTAAACTAATGTGGAAATTATCTCAAAGTCATTGACACGTTCCGTTCGCCGACGCGGAAGAACAGCCGAGCAAAAAGAGCAACAGCAGCAACAAGCAGCAAGCGAGGCCGCCGAAAATCAATCTGGCGGAACCAGCAGAAACCGCAGAAACAAAGACCGCAACAACAGAGGTCGCGACGACAGAAATCGCGGCAACGGAAAACGCGACAGCCGAGGCGCCGCAAACGGTGATCGCGATAATCGCAACTTCAATTCGAATGCGCGCAATGCTCACGAAGAGCGCCCGCACGAAGACCAATCCTCATACTCACAACCACAAGACAACTCCCCGGAGGTCGACGACGTATGGCCATCATAGCGATAGCAATCGGAAGTTTTGTATTCCTTTTAACCGGAGCAATAACCAACGAATTCACTCACGATCCAGGAGCAGGCATCTTGCCAGGACTCGTACTCGGCTTCCTGGCAGCCGCTCCACTCTTCAAACTCGCCGCGCAAGAACGATCAAACTTCCTGCACCCAACGCCGCGCGAATACAACATCCCCGCGAAACTGGCTTTCGCAAAAATCCGCGACTACCTCGCCGAAGTCTCCTACAATTACGGCGACAAATGGCATGTAGTCACCGCCGACACACAATCAGGTCGCATCACGGCTAATCTGCGCTTCATGGATGAATTCACCCGAATGGAAGGCGATGCGCGCGGGAACATCCACACGCAAAAGGAGCGCTTGCACCGGTTTCTCTCCTTGGATGTCCAAGTTCGAGCCACCGAACGCAGCACGACAATTATTCAAATTGACTTCTGCCCCAAAGTCGAAGGAGCCAACTACAGCGCCTGCGACTCAATCGTCTCGGCACTAGCTAATACGCTTGACGACATTCTGAGAGAAGCTAAATAAGAACGGAAAAAGTTCACTTTTCGGCTGACCCATCGCCATCCGGGCGGAAACTGGGTCAGTCGATCCAGTCCGTGGGGTTGTATATACGCCACACATGATATCGCGCTGGGGCGCATCACAGGAACGCAAAGCGCGTTTTTGAGCGATGCGTTTGTCTGACAACCCGGTTTCTCGAAGAAAATTGTATTATTATAAATTCCGCATTTGCTCAGAGCCCTATTCATTACTCGTTTTGCTCAATGAAGAAACTCAAAATTCAACTCGAACACTGTTATGGAATTAGAAAGCTCGAAACTGAATTCAGCTTCGAGAAAGGATTCGCTTGTGCTCTCTACGCGCCAAATGGGGCGATGAAATCATCTTTGGCACTTACGTTTCAGGACATCGCGTCAGGAAGTCCTTCAAAAGATCGGATCTTTCCGGGAAGAACTACCGTACGCAAGGTCAGTGATGAGAGCGGAGCGGAGCTTGTGCCGGACCAAATTTTTGTCATTCAGCCGTATGATCAACTGTTTGGTCACACTGAAAAGACTTCAACCTTGCTTGTCGATAATACTTTGCGTCAGGAATACGAAAAGTTGTTTGCTGATATCGAAGAAATAAAGAAGGTCTTTCTCAAGTCAATGAAGGACCAGACAAAATCAAAGCGCGACCTGGAACGCGAGATTTCTCATACATTCACAAAGACAGGTGACGAATTTTTCGGGGCCTTGCGCCGCATTCGACAGGAAGTTACAGAACAAGATGCCGCAACATTCGCATCAGAACCATACGATTTAATTTTCGATGACAAAGTCCAAGAGTTTCTGAAGACCAAAGACTTTCGTAGCTTACTTGGGAACTACATCGAACGGTATAACGAGCTGTTAGGAGCGTCGACCTATTTCAAGAGAGGGGTTTTTACCTACTACAACGCAGAACAGATCGCTCAAACGCTTGCGAAGAATGGCTTCTTTGATGCTCAACACACAATCGTCTTGAATTCAGACACCAAGGTGGAAATCAACACGGTCAAAGACCTTCAAGGATTGATTGAAAATGAACGCGACCAAATTACCAAGGATACTGAGTTGCGTAAGCGTTTTGAAGAAATCAGAGAGAAGATTAACAAGAACGAGAATCTACGCAAGTTCCAGGATTATCTTCAAGACAATGCACAGATCCTTCCAATGCTTGCAAACCTCGAAAAACTAAAAGAGGAAATTTGGAAATCGTGCATCAAGACTCACTTTGATTTGTATAAAGATCTTCTCGACCGATATGAATCAGTAGAAAAGCGAAGACGAGAGATCGTAGAAACCGCTGCGAAACAACGAACGCAATGGGAGGAGGTCGTGCGCATTTTCAACGAGCGTTTCTTCGTCCCTTTCAAACTCACCGTGCAGAATCGTGAAGCTGTGATGCTTGGCAAAGAGTCGATTGCAAATCTGGCGTTTGAATTTGATGATGGACATGCTACCGTACCAATCGACAAAGCCACCTTGCTTCAAGCTCTGAGCACCGGCGAAAAAAAAGCGTTTTACATTCTCAACATCATATTCGAAGTTGAGGCGCGCAAGAAAGCAGCGCAACCGACACTATTTGTAGTCGACGACATTGCGGACTCTTTCGATTACAAAAACAAGTACGCGATCATTGAGTATCTACGCGACATTTCTGAAGACTCAAACTTTAGACAATTGATCCTCACTCACAATTTTGATTTCTTCCGAACAATCGAGAGCCGATTTGTTCCCTATAATCAATGCAAGATGGCCCTGAAAACCTCAGACGGCATTAACATCATTCAAGCCAAGGGAATTAAGAACGTATTCGTCAACGATTGGAAGGACCAATTCTTCAAAGACAAAAAGAAGAAGGTTGCTTCAGTTGCATTCGTCCGAAACATGATCGAGTATACGAAAGGAGAATCGGATCCAGACTATCAGTTGCTTACTTCGCTACTACATTGGAAGAGCGACACTGAATCGATCACGATCAAGCAGCTGGACGACATCTTTAACAGGCTGTTTAACACGAGCGATAAATCTGCCGATGAAAAACGGCCGGTTATTGAACTGATCTTTGAAACCGCTAACGAATGTTTGAACGAGCCAGAAGGCATCAACCTAGAGAACAAGATCGTTCTATCGATCGCAACGCGACTCTGGGCGGAGCGGTTTATGGTTAAGGCAATAAATGATAGTGCAACGGTCGACGCAATTAAAACGACTCAGACTCCTGCACTTGTTCGCATGTATAAAGGAAAATTTCCCGCTGAAGCAAAAGATTTCCAAGTGCTACATCGCGTCATGCTAATGACGCCAGAAACTATACACGTCAACTCTTTCATGTATGAGCCGATTCTGGACATGTCTGACGATCATCTTCGAAAGCTGCTAGAGGATGTAATGTCTACTTTTCCGCCTACGAGATAAATGATAGACGGCACTGCCTAAGCGCTCCCCTGAAAGTCACCAGCTATCCAGAGGATTGTTGATGATGTGATCGGCTTCTCGATCGTATTGATCTGCGATTGCTCTCAACGTTGCTGCGAAACGCTGAAAGCCAGCATTTTCAATGCTTTCCGCTTGATCTCTATACGTTTTTGCCAGCTCTCGTTCCGGCGTGCCAGTCGGATCAATCCAATGGACTCCTCTTGAATTAGTTACTTGCTGCGAAAAACCTTGCCGCGACTTTTCCGCATCCTTTCCGTTCAAGAATGCAGCGACCGATCGATGAATCCACAGTCCATCGGGATCGGGAGGCGCGTAAAATAGAACACAACCCAAATGAAGCATGGCTACCTCTAGGCGGTCTGATTCGGTACATAGCCTCGTCACTTCGCTTACCCATTCCTGGAAGGCTGACTCCGAGAAGGTGTCGTCGCTCTTCATACCCGGCGGAGTTTTCCAGCCGTGAAGAAGCCTCCAAACATTTCTTGCGATAGACTCCTCTTGGGGGGTTGGAGTTTTTTCTTCACGTGGTTTACTGCGAGGATGGTAGAGAAATTCCACCAGTTCGGTAAAGAATGCTGGATTACTTGCGAGCCGATCTTCCAGAACTTTCGCGGATGCTCCGTCGTCGCGATCTAGCAGTTGCAGATATTTCCATTCGACTCTAAACAAAGTTTCTTGATCTACGTCAGGACTTGCTTGCAATACCTTGATAATCTCAAGTATGTCGTAAACATCAGGGTGTTCGCCTTCCTCCGTCATCGTAGTTGGAGATAGAAGTACTTTTATGCTTCTCTCTATATCAAGCTGACCGTTGTTATTTAGCGGTTTCGCGAGACAGGCAATTGCTAGACGAGTCCTTCCGTTTTCAATAAGTTTGTCAACGGCAGGTCCTAGGTCCTCATTGGTTTCGTAAATGTTCGGATTCACTCGTACCCAATACTCGGAATCATGTTCCCCGAGCCATTCTTTTGCGATATTCCAGGTGTTTGGAGTGAATGGCAGCAATGCAAGAAACTGACCAACGTCGGACTTTTGCCAAGACGCGTGTTGCACGCCACCAATCCACTCTGCTCCATCTTTGTGGAATCGCCCCCGAACATATCCATGCGCGAACTGAAGCAAGGAACTGTCTCCAAGCAAAGACGGTAAGATTTCTGCATCAATGTCAGACTCTGTAATTAACGCAAGCGAGAATCCCACGCTTCCCGGTACATCTACAGCTTTTGCAAAGTCGATGACACCAGTTATGCCACCATAGGTCAAGATTTCGCCGACAGCTTTTTGTCTTTTTAATTCAAGCGTTTTGCTTCGTTCTTCAAAGCTGGTGCCGTCATTTCGCAGTTCGTCTGGAACGTGGGAAAAGAGTCTTCGATGCAGCTTCGCAGGATCCTTCGGCGCAACTTCATCGGCGATTCCTTCCATCACGGCGACCGTTTCCAACGACATGCCCCTATTATTTGATGAGCTGCGAACCTTGGAAATTATCTTGCTTAATTCTCGCCATAATTCCAGCTTTTCCGAGTCAGTGGCTTGCAAAATTTTCGCTGGTGTCAAAATCTTTAATAGTTGCTCTAAATGAGCTGGACTCAAACGTTCTGCATGGCGCACTAATTCAATTATTCGAGCCACACTGTCTTCTGCCATGGAAAGCATGTCGGAAGCGTAGCCCAATACTTGCTCCTGATAATCTTTCTTGGTAATTCGTCTTTCTTTCTCGTCGGGTAATTCCACCGGGAGAAAGGCTGGCTTATGAGAACCCATCGAGCTTTGCTGCATTCCTGGCAGCAACGCGATTAGTAACTTCCATGCGATGCTGGGCTCCTCTTGCTGCATGGTTTTAACAGCAACGCGTCGCTTCTCCAGTGAGGCAGTCGTTTGAGGCAACCAGGGTAATAGAATTGTCACCAGCGAGTTAAATGGTCGATTTCCCCAATGCCCGCCAGGATCGCGTGCTGCGAGGTTACTTAGCAAAACGCATACTCGAACAAGATATCTCTCATCCCAAGCCAATCCCTCAAGGGCCCAAAGTAAACCAGTTAAATAATTTTGTCCGGAAATGCCACTGGTTTCCTGACGAAATAATTCGTCAAAAGGGCAGATGGAACTTTCCAGACTTTCCTCCACTATCCGAAGGAATTCATCCGGAGCCGCCTCTGCAAGCTGTGGTAGCAAATCGTTTAGACTGCCCCACAAGAGCCAGTCTGCATTGCTGAGAATTTCGCGTACAGTCAACACTGAAATTATCTGGGCCTTACCTTCCGTGCAATTGACGGCAACCTCGCCACTACATCCAAGTAGCGCCAGCCCCTCAGCGAGTCCTCTTCGCAATGACGACGAGTGCGCTGGGACCTTCCCATGAATCTGAGCGGCAGAGCGCTCCTCCGCGGGAAGTTCAAACTTTGGATCGATCTCACCAAGTGTTTTTACTACAATCTTTTTGAATAAATCCAAAGTTGAGTCGAACAATCTCGTCCCTAATGCGTTCCATAATTGCCGGCGCCTGCCAATGGACCATTCTCCATCTTTAAGTTTCAATGACGTTTCTGGATGTTGAAGCAATTCGCGCATCTTGAGAATCCATGTTTGAAAATCCTCTTGCACAAACTCCGAAACTGTCTCTCGGTCACCTAAACTTTTTTCGTTCCAGCTCCCAACCATGTTTGCCAACGCCAGCTCTGCGGCGTGCGGAACTTGATTCCAGCTTATTTCCTCAGCAATTTCTTCTATCCGTAGTTCAAGTGGAATAGTCGAAGGTCCTATAGCTTTGAAAGCATCTCTCAAGTCCTCGGCAATGTTGTCTCGTGAAAGTGCACCAGCATTTTTGTTCCATGATTGAACTTCATCGACTATTCGCGACCAAAACATTTGAGCACCACCTGTGGTGTACTGGCTCATTAATGAGTGCATCAATGATAGATGCACACCTGCTTTTATATCGAGGTCGTAACTGAGAAGATGAAAATGACGCAAAAATTGAAACAGCCGATCATCAGGAACCTCAACTCCGCCGTTTGCCTTTTTGAGCTGTTCTCTGAATGCTTTTAGCTTGCTTCGTTTGTCATCGCTGCTCAGATTAGACATATCAACCATGCGCAGAAATTCTTCTGCGCTATTAGTGTGTCTCGCCCATTCCAAGATCCCACGGGCACCACTAATGTCCGTGTTACTTAATGGTCCGGTAATCAATGCAATCGCATCGCTACCTTCCGTGAACAATTTTGGATTGTTGAAATCGCTCCAAGCTGCATGAATGACTTCACCAAACACTTTATTCGTAGACGTTATAGGAACAGCATGCTTTATCTGAGCCAACAGTTTTCGTCGCTGGTCACCCCCGATCTTTTCGACAAAGACAATCATGTCGTCCGTGTCATACCCATCGGCCTTTCCTTGTAGCTTAATTTTCAAAATCGGCCAGCATGGCAATGTTGGCGCAAATCCATTCGTCAGCATCAAAGCAACGAATGAGGCCTGAACGTGTGCCTCAAAGTGGTTACCGCCACCACCAGTGGAGAATGGATTGCTCAATTGCTTTTTCTTGCCGGCCAAGGCTTTGTCCCTGCTTTTCACTGCTCATTTATCTAACCCCACGGACGGAGAAAGATAATTGACCTGCGGACCATAATTCCTGTTCAATGCTGATGGTAAGACAAGACAGGTTAAAATGTCGATGCTGCCGTTCTTTTCTTGACAAGATATGGTACCATACAATTGTATGGCGTTAAAGTCTTTGTATAGCATCGTATCCCTCAAAGCCCACAGGGTTTTGTATTTAGCCAGAAATGGAACAAAATCATGGGGACTTAGAGTTTGTAGGAGGTGAGTACAATGAGCGACGAAAAACTCAGAATGCCACTCACAATCCATTTAGTTGGTCCGGCGGTAGAGAATCATCGGCTGCCCTTAGATCAGCTCACGCTTTTTGCTGGACAATTGCAAGTTGCCGTTCACAGAATAGGCCGAATTTTGTCAGGGGAAGCATTCAGTCTGATGCCCGGCCCAATACCTAAAGACGTAAAAGAAGCATGTACTCTTGAAGTGGTTGCTATCAGTCCAGGAAGTCTTTCGATTGTTTGCGACTTGCCGATAGAGACAGCACTACGAACTCCGGAACAATTGTCTCTGTTTGATGAGAGCAGTGCCGAGGCGAGAAAGGCGCTGGGCGAGAAGTCGCTGGAGGCATTTGTCCAAGGAATCTCGCAAGTTGGTGAGGACAGCTCGCAGCTTCCGCACGGATTTGATAAGGGAGTCTTACTAGCACTTCGAGAAGGCGGCAAGTTATTCTCACTCGGAATAAATGCAATTGACTTTGAGTTGAAGGGCAAAAGCTCCGCGCCAATTCGCTCGACATACACACCCAAGGTGTATGAACGAATAATTACGCGCATCCAAGAACCTGTAATCAATAAAGCGGGTATAGAAGGTCTGCTATTGATGGGCGATTTCCGCGATACTAGTTATGCATGCAGAATTCATCCAGGCGTAGGCAAACCAATTCGCTGCACGTTTGGCGAAGAGCAAAAGGAAGCAGTTCTAGCGGCTATGACACGGCGTGTGAAACTTGTCGGTGAGACGGTCGAGGTTGACCACGAGATAAAGAGTTTCCGTATTGAGGACATTGAGATCCTTGATACTGAACAGTTTGCAGGGGGGCAAGAGTTTCATCCCTTCTTTGACAATCAAATTGATCTGGATGTCCTTGCCGCCGAACAAGTCGTCCCATCTGCTGTCAAGTTTGATGAATTACGTGCAGACTTTTGGCCTGACGATGAGAAAGAAGACGAATTCATAGATGCTGTTCGGAGCTGGCGGCGAGAGGATCTTCCTAACGCGTCATGACTGATCGACTAGTCGTTGACACCGATGTGGTTTCCTTCGTCTTCAAAGGTGATACGCGCGCAAGGCTCTACGAGCCGCATTTAAGCGGCCGACAGCTTGTCGTGTCATTCATGACGGTAGCAGAACTTTATCGTTGGTCCGTAGAGAAAAATTGGGGTGCAAAGCGAGTCGCATCTCTAGAAGAGCATCTACGAAAGTTTGTTGTGTGCCCGGTTGATCCCAATCTTTGCAAAATTTGGGGACGCGTAATGGCTGAAGGTAAGAAGAACGGAAAAATCATCGCCTGCGCTGATGCCTGGATTGCTGCGACAGCGCTTGCATACGGAATCCCGCTAGTCTCGCACAATGGAAAACACTATTCCGGTGTAGCCTCGCTCTCGATAATTTGCGAACCCGAGCCTTAATAGTGAGTGCGCATTCGGATGTTTCCTGTTTGTGCCGATTTTCTCGCGCGAGAAAATCGCCCTTTAGTGGAAATGTGCCTGCGTCAATCGTAGGCGCGGGTTTCAGCTGCCGTCTGCGGACCGGACTCGATGATGGCTGCGATTGTTTTTAGTTCGACTGGTTCGAAGTTCCAGTTCTCAACACTGACGTTGATCTGCCGTTCAGAAACTTTCCATCGATGGTGAACGTGGCCGTGAATCAACCACCCACCGCTATCGACAGGGCGCTGACCGTAATACTTCTGCTTTGGCTCTGTTTCGGCACGATATGGAAAGTGGTGCAACAGGACCATCTCGCCAGCAATTTCCATTTGCAGATCAATCTGCACAGACTCGAACCCGGCATCTATGTATGCCTGGAGCCACTTACCTGGGCTGCCAATCTTGGGATGACAGCGATCATGATTTCCTGCGATGAGGAACTTCTTGCCATTCAATTTGGGCAAAATGTCTGCCACTAAATGTGGTTGCATAGCAAAATCGCCCAAGTAATATACGGTGTCGTCCGACGCAACAACTCCATTCCACGAGCCAATCATAGACGCGTTCATGTGGTCGACCGAGTTGAACGGACGCTCGCAGTACTTGATGATGTTTGCATGTCCGAAGTGATGATCGGACGTGAACCAGATAGCCATTTTTCTCCCTCTCGCCGTGTCAATGCGGATGCTTCTCAGAGCAGCTCGTCGGCAAAGTTGGAGTCGAAATTTTTTAGTCCAGTCCTAATACGCGACGATGCTGCTTCCTAGCCTTTATTGGCTGGCAGTGCTTTGACGGTCGTTAATATAATCAGACGAACTTTCATAGACCGTATAATATCACGGACTTCGGCAGCATGCTGAAGGCGCTGTCGCCGACTTGAGTCTCGGGCACCATATATAGTGGCGCGCGCTCGATCTTCATCGAGGGTAAGGCACAGGGTCAGGCATGCATTCGGCATCGCATTAAGCTTGGGTTAGGCAATGGGTTAGGCGAGAGAGCGCGGAGGCTGTCGCAGCGTTCTTAATTTCGCGACAGACAAACCATAGCCAAATCTCGTTGACGGTCATTCGCGACGCTCAACCATTCTGATCCGTTTTGCGCTAGGCATTGCGTTAGGCGCGCACTTTTTACCTACCCCAATAAAAAACCGGCACTTCTCTCGAAACTGCCGGTTCTTCTAGGCTTTTAATTGGTTGCGGGGGTAAGATTTGAACTTACGACCTTTGGGTTATGAGCCAAGGATCGACGACTTTGACGGGTTTTCCGAAAACGTAATCGGACCCAATGATTCTAAGCCTGTTGGCGCTTTTTGGATTTAATCTGGTTCTCATGACTTAATCGATCTGGTCGATTTATAATTGATTTGGGTTAGGCAATGGGTTAGGCAAAACGGCCGGGAGCAAACAATGGCAGAAGCTGACAAAACCGGCAAGAAGTTCACTGCGAAGTACATTCGGGCGCTCGCCTGCCCGGACCATCTAAAGCAGCGCTATTTTGTCGTGCTCCCAGACGTTCACCTTTACATCTCCGTCGGAAAGAGCGGCACGAAAAACTTCATTTTCCGCAACAAGGAAAAGGATCGCCGCTGGCGGACCATGGATTTGAACTGCAAGTTTGATGATGCTCTTCCCGATCCGATGGTTCGCAGCGCCATGATGGAGGCTCAGTCGCGGGCAGCGGAGTTAACGGCAAGGCTCAATCGGGGCGAGAACGTATTTGATCAGCCAAAGAAAGAAAGGATCTCCCCTACTCTTCAGGAGCTGTTTGACCATTACAAAGAGAATCATCTGGAGAAACGCGGAAAGCGCGTCCTAGACAACGAAAACAACTTCAAACGCTGGTTCGCGAAGCGAAACTTAGCAAAGAAGAGGGCAGGCGAGTTCTCCCACGAGGACGCAGCACGTCTCCATAAACTAATGGAAGAGACGCCTGGCAGCGCAAACCGCACAGTTCAGCTGGGCAGAGCAATGTTCAATTTCGGCATCAAGACTCGTTTCATCTCGCGCACCGATAATCCTTTTGCAGGAGTATCGCTCTACCGAGAGAACGAGCGCGATAGAGTCCTTTCGGACGAGGAAGCGGGCAAGCTTTTGACAGCTCTTGAATCAATTCCTGCAGTGCACTCAAGAGAACGAACATTACGTGATTTTGTTCTGCTCTCGCTTATGACTGGCGCGCGCAAGTCAAACGTAATGAGTATGCGCTGGGACGAATTAGATCTTAAGAGCGGAGAGTGGAGCATACCGGCAGCAAAGACCAAGACGAGCCGCGCGCAGACGATACCGCTCGGTGAACTTGAAAAGCGAGTGCTCAAAGAGCGCAAGAAGCTTCTCGAAAAAGCCCCAGAGATCGACTCTGATGATCCTTGGGTCTTCCCTAGTAAAAGCGCTTCTGGACACCTCGCCGATCCAGGCAATGCTTGGGAATCGCTCCGGGATGACCTTGGAATGAGCGATCTCTGGATTCACGACTTGCGTAGAAGCTTGGCATCATCAATGGCAAATACAGGCTCGGACGTGTCAATTGTCCGCGCCGCGCTGAACCACACCGACATGCGCACCACGCTGAAGTCGTACATCAGGACCAATCAGCAAGCACAACTGCAAGCGAGACAGAAAGCGCAAGGCGCGTGGTTTGAGGCAATGAAGCGGCAGGCGGAAACTGATTCCGACGTTACCGAAAAACCGAAACCGACCAAGCCGCGTGAAAAGGGTACTAGTACAACACCCAAAAACAAACGCCAAAATCGACGGACATAATTTCTACAATACGTTCACTTTCCGCCCATGACTTTTGCGCCTTGTCGCTTCCACACCTTAGCGACCGACATCGTTTTCATTATTTCGCGAATTGCATCGAGCGCCTTTTTCGTGTATCGCTTGTAAGATTGAGATTTTACTTTTTTGGTGCCGAACATTTCCGGGTCATCCCAGAGCTTTAGTTCGAACATGTAGGCTCTTGCTTGTGGAGACGTGATTCGCAGCTTTTTAGCAATGTCCGTCAGACTGAGGTTGAATTTCGAAAACCAGTCTCGCTCAATGAATGTTCCGATGACTTCTTCCCCCTCCTTCGCGATTCGCACCGCCGGAGCGTTCGGATCTTTCGAAATTCGCAGCGAAATTGGAATTCCATCCCCTTCCGTAGCGATTTTGAGTTGAGCTACTTCAGGCATGATTACATCCCAATCTTGCCCTTTTCGTCGCTTTGCGATAACCCGTGCAAGCTCATCCTCTGTAACGCGCTCGGCCTCGTCCCTTGCCCCAGTCGCCAACGCAAATATCGATCTCAGCTTTGCCGCCGCCTTAGCACCTTGGCGTTTGTCAGATTCCAGGAGAACATCTACATCATTTAGTTCGCTATCGATTAAAAGCTGAAGATCTCTCGGCGGACTGGTTGAGATTGGCAAGACACGTGGTGGAACTCTATCGGAACGTTTTTGGTTGAACTGTGACAC
>ENA-ORBV01013998-ORBV01013998.1-microbial-mat-metagenome-genome-assembly--contig:-NODE-13998-length-12087-cov-12.481099_pt1 | contig 12087 bp, 10 predicted proteins | sample MGYA00237777_ERZ505514 | MGnify/ENA primary metagenome ERZ505514 (study PRJEB26160, sample SAMN06269048) | microbial mat metagenome | isolation source: Oligotrophic lake microbial mat | place... | reverse complement strand
GGGCCAGCGCGAGTTGCGCAGAAGCGCTGTCGTTCTCGGCATTGAGCAGGTCCAGCGTCGTGCGCTGGCCGACCTCGTGCCCGACTTGCGTGGCGTCGCGACGCGACAGGCTGGCGCTCAGCGCCTCCGCGAGGGCCTGAACCCGCTCGGCGCCGACGCTCAGGCCGAGCCAGGCCGTGCGCACCTGCTGCGCCACCTCTTGTCGCGTGCGTTCGACCTCTGCCGCTGATTTGTCGGCAAGGCGCATCGCCTCTTCTTGCTTGGCATCGCGGTAGCCGCCGGTGAACAAGGGCACCGACACCTGGATGCCGATCATGCGGTTGGTGCCGCTGTTGCTGGCCGACCCGAAATCGCCGCTGCCACTGAGTCGGTCGCGACCGGCCTGGGCCACGAGGTCGACGGTGGCCGACGAGCGGTGGCTGTACTTGCTGGCTTCCTGCCTGGCGACCTCGGCGGCCAGCAGTTGACTGCGGATGCCGGGGTTGCCGGCCTGCGCCTCGGTCAGCCAGGGCTCCAGCGGGCGCGAGGCGGCGCCTCCGACGATGCCAGGCAACGCCACAGGCAAGCGCGCCCCCAACGCGGCCGCCGGCAGGCCGGTGCCCGAGCGACCGGTGGCGGCGCGCCAGAACAATCCCCGGTCCCTCCGCGCCCCCGACGCATCATGCCCGTCCGGAAGGCCGATCAACGTGGGGGAAGCACGCGATGATCGGCAAGCCACGCCCAACACCGGATCGCTCCTCTGGCGATGCCCCAAGGCAGCCGTCGAGCGGGGCCATGTTCGGTTGGGGAGCCCTGAGCAAGACGGCCGCGAAGGCACGCGCCGGTTTCTTTGCATCCAAGCGCTCCGCGGACCCCGCGATGGCCACGATGCGATCGGCCGCGGCCGATGCGCAGAAGTCCCGCCTCCCACAGATGGCCGCCGCGTTGTCGTATCGCACGATCTTCGGGCTGCTGCCGGTGATCATCGTCGCGATGGTGGGGGTGAAGTACTTCGCGTCTGAGGAGGATGTCCGCACGGCCGTCGAGAAAGCGCTGGCATACAGCGGGCTTTCGGCGATCGCCGTGCCGAGCGAGGAAATGTTCATTGGCCCTCCAGCACCATCCGTCGATGCGACAGCGATGGATGGATCCGACCCGGCGGAGGCGGCTGTCCCTGATCCTGAAGTGAGCCAGGCGACCGATGAACCAGTGGGTGGTGATCAAGGTGAGGAGATCTTGAAGGAGATCGCGGCAAACGCCAGCGCGAACACGGCCCCGGGGGTCGAGCCCCCTCCCGCGGTTGACAAATGGATCACGAACCTGATCAATCGCGTCAACAAGATCTCGCTTACGACGATCGGGTGGACCGCCGCCGCCATGCTGGTGTATGCAGCGATGGCAATGCTGGTGGAGATTGAGCTTGCGTTCAACCAGATCTATCGCGTGCCGCGGGGAAGGAGCTGGGCGCGGCGGGTGATGCAGTATTGGACGCTGCTCACGCTCGGACCGCTGGGGCTGGTGGCGACGTTCGTGGTAAGCCAGCAGTACATCGCCATGGCGCAGGCTCGCGCCGCAGAGTGGGGTGTCAAGTTCGGGACGGCGACGCTGCCCACGATCATGATTGGGTACGCGATCACGGTGTCGATCAGCACCCTGTTTTTCTTTATCGCCTACATCACGGTGCCAAACACGAAGGTCAAGCTCCGTCCGGCGCTGGCGGGCGCCTTCACTGCGGCGCTGCTCTGGGAAGCGGGCAAGTGGGGGTTCACGCAATACCTGAGCGTGTCGAGCGGCACCGCGAAGCTTTATGGGGCATTGGCGCTCCTGCCGCTCTTCCTGCTCTGGGTGTACTTCACATGGCTCATCATCCTCTTCGGATTGCAGATTGCGTACCAGCTTCAGCACGGCCGGGCCAAGACACGCGCCCAGCCCATCTCCGACATGGGGCCGATGCTCGTGGATCCTGCCGCGGCTCTGGTGGTGTTGACAGCGATCGCCCGCGGGTTCGATGCTGGCAAGACGCTCGATGCACCGACGCTTGCCAAGAACACAAAGCTCCCCGAGCCCGTGGTGCGTCTGGTGGTCGGGAAGCTGGCGGAACGGGGAATCTTGCATCGCCTGGAGAATCCGGGCGAGGATGCCGAATCAACATATGCCCTTGCGCGGTCGCCCGCGGCGATCCGAGTGGCTGAAGTACTGGAACTTGGGTACGAACTCGCCGGGGCGATCGATTCCGATGACGCGATCGAGGGGCTCCACCGCGCACAGATCGACATGGTGGGTGAGCAGACACTCGCGACTCTGGCCGTCGGCAGGCCGACATCGCTGCCCGGCCTTAACACCCGGGGCTCGATCGACCGGTCTCCCGCGCCTCGACTCATCGACCGGCCTTCACAGCCTACAACCGCGCGTCCAGAGACCACCCCTGCTACCCTTGAAGGACCACGGTAAGGAGTTCCCCATGGCCCTCGAAACGCACGCAATACACGGTCTTCGGGCTGGCGCGAGCCGATGGGTGATCATCGCGGCGGTCCTTGCCACCTGCGGCATGACGGGCTGCTACCAGCGCGTCACGCGGGCAACCGGGTTTGGTGCCGACCAATACCAGGTATCCGAGCCCTATCAGCGGAACAGCGCGGTCGATGACTGGATCTTCGGGAAGCAGGAGCAAAGCGCCCCTTCAGGTTCGCGCATTCCCCCGACACCTCAACGCAACTGACTTCTTCAGGGCATACGACACATGGGCATCGAGGCCGCCATTCCTGTTGACGGATTTCTCACGACACAGTTGTCTCGTGTGATCAACTGGGCTCGCCGCAGTTCGCTCTGGCCGATGCCGTTCGCCACGGCATGCTGTGGGATCGAACTCATGGCCGCGGCCTCAAGCCGGTACGACCTTGCCCGCTTCGGCATGGAGCGTATGAGCTTCTCGCCGCGACAGGCGGACCTGCTCATCGTCGCCGGACGGATCTCCATCAAGACCATGCCCGTGCTGCAGCGGATCTATGAGCAGATGACCGAACCCAAATGGGTTCTCTCCATGGGCGCGTGCGCCAGCACCGGCGGGGTCTTTGATACTTACGCCGTCGTGCAGGGCTGCGATCAGTTCATCCCGGTCGATGTCTATATCCCCGGGTGCCCGCCGCGCCCCGAGCAGTTGCTCGAGGGCATCATGGCCATCCAGCGGCACATCGATCAGCAGGGCATCCCGCCGACCCCACCGGGTGGAAAGCGCGCCCCGATGGGCCTGGTGATCGACCCAAGCCACCGCGTTCGCTCGCAGCCAGTCGGGCTGACCGTGGGCGGAACCTAGTCGATTCTCGCAAGGCACGTCGCGGCGATGGAGCCGGCGCGGCGGGTCAGGACAACCAGGACCTTGGCAACTTTGCCCAGGCGAGCGATCATCGCCTCCGCGGGTAAAGGGTGCGCGACGTGATGTGAAGGGACCCCGCCGGAATGCCCAAGCGGAGCAAGCTCATTGTTGTTGCTAACCGGCTCCCGGTCCGGCGCGTCGGACATGGCGCCAGCGCCCGGTGGGAGCGATCGCCCGGCGGACTGGTCTCCGCGCTCGATCAGGTCTTTGAACATCGTGGCGGAACGTGGGTAGGGTGGACGGGCGCGCCGGGCCGCGGCCCCAAACCGTTTGAAACCGGAAACCTGAAGATCGCGCCCGTGGCGCTCAGCGAGAAGGAAGAGAACGATTTCTACCACGGGATGAGCAACCGAACATTCTGGCCGCTCTACCACGATGCCATCCGCACGCCCGCCTTCCGTCAGGATTGGTGGGAGGCCTACGTCGCGGTGAACCGTCGCTTCGCCGAAGCCGCCGCACGCCGTGCCAAAAAGGGCGACTTGGTCTGGATCCACGATTACCACCTTCAGCTTGTCCCAGGCATGCTGCGCGAGATGAAGCCCAACGTCCGGATCGGCTTCTTCCTGCACATCCCCTTCCCGCCCGACGAACTCTTTGCATGGCTCCCGTGGAGGGCGGACATTCTTCGGGGACTCCTCGGAGCCGATGTGGTGGGCTTTCAGACTCCCGAGGCCACATCCAACTTCGCCAAGCTCGCGCGCCGCTTTACGACCGCTGTCGGCGGCGAGTCCGCTCTGGAGTTTGAAGGCCGCATCGTGCAGTGCGGGGCGTTCCCCATCTCGATCGACTACGAAGCGTTCGATGCCACCGCCAAAGATCCGGATGTGCGGAGTGCGGCCGAGCAGATTCGCGAGCGCGTCGGCGCAGACCGACAGATCATCCTCAGCGTTGATCGAATGGACTACACCAAGGGCATCGACTACCGGCTGAACTCGTACGCCGACCTACTTCGGCGCGGCCGGATCTCCGTCGAGAGTACGGTGTTCGTGCAGATTGCCGTGCCCTCGCGCGAACCGGTTGCCGATTACACCGAGATCCGCAGCAAGGTCGAGCAGACCGTCGGCCGCATCAACGGCGAGCACTCCATCCCCGGCCGGGTCGCCGTGCACTACTTCCGCAGATCGCTCTCCCGGACAGACCTGATCGCGTGGTATGTTGCCGCGGATGTGATGCTGGTAACTCCCCTCCGAGATGGAATGAACCTGGTCGCCAAGGAGTATGTCGCCTGCCGCGCCGACAACACCGGTGTGCTGGTGCTCAGCGAGTTTGCCGGCGCAGCGCGCGAGCTGCGTCGCGCGATGCTCGTGAACCCGCGGGATATGACCGGGATGGGCGACACCATCCTGCAGGCCCTGCGCATGCCTCGCGATCAGGCGCAGAAGAACATGTCGGTGCTGCGATCGGTGGTCCGCCGGAGCGACATCAGCGCCTGGGCCGACTCTTTCATCGGAGCGTTGATCGGATGAATCCCCTGCCCCCGCAAATCGTTGCGTTCACGCGCTCACAGACTTGCCTGGTCGCATGTGATTTCGATGGCACGCTTTCCCCGCTCGTGACTGATCCCGCCGCGGCAATGCCCGCCGCGGGGGCGATCGCGGTGCTCTCGGCACTGGCGTCATTGCGGGATACGCATGTGGCGATCATCTCCGGTCGCGGCCTCGATGATCTCCGCGCGCGTCTCACCGGGCTTGGCGAATCCGTCGCGCTGGTCGGAAGCCACGGCGCGGAAGAGTCCGGCGGCAGCGGGGTTGAACTTCCGCTCGCGGCCTTGGAGCTGCGGTCGCGGCTCATCGAGGCTCTCGATCGCATCTCCCGAACCATCCCGGGCACGCAGGTGGAGCGCAAGCCGGTGAGCGCGGCTCTTCACTTCCGTGAAGCATCGAAAGCAGGGGCCGCGGATGCGTACGAACAGGCTCTGGCCGTTGCGCACTCCGAGCCCGGGGCACGGTTGAGACTCGGAAGCAAGGTTGTCGAGATGCTGGTGATTGATGCCGACAAGGGCACCGCCCTCCGCCGCTTGGCGCATCATCTGAATGCCACATCGATTGTGTTTGTCGGGGATGATGTCACCGATGAGGATGCCTTTGGTGTGCTCGGCCCGGCGGATGCTGGCGTCAAAGTAGGCGACGGTCCCACGCTGGCCGCGCTCCGGGTCGATTCGCCGGCGGAGGTGGTTGAGATGCTCGAGGCCATCACGCTCGAGCGTGCAGCTCGTGTGGGCGCGATGCCCGCCGTGCCGATCCAGCATCACTCCCTGCTCTCGGATCAGCGGACTGTGGCGCTTGTCACACCCGACGCCAGAATCACCTGGCTCTGCTTGCCGCGGATTGATTCGGGTTCGGTGTTCGCGGAACTTCTGGACACAGGAGGCTCCGCAGGCGGCGCGTTTGCGGTGAACCACGCCGGCGGCGAAGCGCCGCTCGAACAGGTTTACGATGGTGACTCGTTCGTGCTCACGACGCGATGGCCCGGGTTCACCGTCACCGATTACATGGATTGTTCAGGCGGCCGGGCATGGCAGCGCGCCGGTCGGTGCGATCTGGTGCGGGTGCTGGAGGGCCGGGGCTCGGTCCGCGTGTCCTTTGCGCCGCGGCTGGACTTTGGCCGCGTCGGCACGCGCATCCTCGTGCATCCAGATGGCCTTGAGGTCGAAGGCCAATCCGACCCGATCGTCTTGTTCTCGCCGGGTGTGGAATGGACGATCCGCGACGACAATGGACATCAGACCGCTGAAGCCACCATCGAACTCTCCGGGACCGCTCGAGTGCTGGAGATTCGCTCGGGGACATGGAACCTGAGGCCGCAGGTCACCTCTGAGCCCGATCGCCGCGCGCAGACGCGGCAGTTCTGGTCCGGCTGGGCCCGCGCGCTGATCGTGCCCCCCCTCAAGGGCCACCTCGTGCGAAGGTCGGCCCTGGTGCTCAAGGCTCTGTGCCACGGTCCTTCTGGCGCATTTGCCGCGGCGGCGACCACCAGTCTCCCGGAGCACATCGGCGGCATCCGCAACTGGGACTACCGGTTCTGCTGGCCGCGAGATGCCGCGCTGTCCGCGGCCGCGCTCGTTCGACTCGGGAACACCGGCCACGCGCTCAAGCTGCTGGACTGGCTTCTGGGTGTTGTAGATAAGTGCGAGTCCCCGGATCGGCTCCGGCCGATCTACACCGTCACCGGTGGGATGCTGGGCTCCGAAGGTGAGATCAGCGGGCTCATGGGCTATGCGGGCAGCCAGCCCGTCCGGATCGGCAACGCCGCCGCAAACCAGGTGCAGCTGGACGTCTTCGCGCCCGTCGTTGACCTCGTCGCCCTGCTGGCTGAGCGGGGCGCACCCATCTCCCCCGATCACTGGCGGCTAGTGCGGTCGATGCTTCACGCGGTGGAGGCGCGCTGGGCCGAGCCCGATCACGGCATCTGGGAGATTCGCGGCCCCAAGCAGCACCACGTGCACTCCAAGGTCATGTGCTGGCACGCCGTCACCCGGGGCCTCGTGGTCGAGGAGTTCGTCACCGGACGACGCACCGCTCACTACGACCGCCTTCGCGAGGAGATCGCCAGCGACATCCTGATCAACGGCTGGAACCCCGAACTGAACTCGTTCACGATCGCCTTCGGCGTTCCGTCGCTGGATGCGGCCAGTCTGGCCGTCGGGCTGACGGGTCTTCTTCCGCCCGATGACCCGCGGTTCATCGCGACCATTGAACGCGTGCAGCAGACGCTGCAATGCGCCGGCGGTGTCTACCGCTATCACGCCGACGATGGCCTGCCGGGCGAAGAGGGCACGTTTCTACTCTGCACCGCGTGGCTCATCGAGTCGCTGGTGCTCATCGGCCGCATCGCCGAGGCCCGCGAGTTGTTTGAGCGCTACGCCGCGCTCGCCGGCCCAACCGGGCTCCTGGCCGAAGAGAACGACCCCACGACCCAGCGGGCACTGGGGAACTTCCCACAGGCATACTCACACCTGGGGCTGATCAACTGTGCACTCGCGCTGTCCGCGGCGGGAGAGCGGGATTAAGGTTTGCCCGGCCCTCGTGGCTTGGGCTCGGCCGGCTTCTCCGGAAGCTTGGCGAGCGCGGCATCCAGCTCCGCGCCGTCGACCGCTGAGCCGTGCGAAGCCAGTGCGCTCCGCAACGCAGCGCGTTGCTCTGCCGTCGACGGATATCCCTCCAGAAGCGAGCCCGAATCGATCGGCTGACCCTGGTTGTTGACAATCGCGATGAACGGGCAGGGTGCGCCCGGCTTCCCGGTGACGCGGTCCATCACCATGCGGCCCGTGGTCATGCGCTGCGGATCGATCTTCAGGATCAGGTAGCCGGCGCCAAGCGCCTCGGCGACCGATGGATCGTTGAACCAGCGGTGCAGCTCGCTTGAAGCAGCGGATTCCGGCTCCCCGAACCACACCAGCAGCTTTTTCTCCGCGCGTCCGGCGAAGACTAGCTGCTCGCTGAACGCGGTCATGGCAATCCTGGGCGTCGGGCGGTTCTCGACTAGAAACTCATACAGTTTCTGATCGTCATAGACGCGCTGCATCGTCATGGGCTTGGCCAGTGCCGCCTTCCCATCGATCGAGGCGACGGCGCGGCCGTTGACCGGATCAATGATCGTCAACGCGGGTGCACCCGAAGCGCGGATATCCGTGCCAAGGGACTTGGCGAGGTCGATGTGGCGGGTGTTTGCAAACGCCTTGCCCAGATCGATCTTGACGAACTCGTATTCTGTCGAGACAAGGGTCCGCAGCCGGGGATCCTCCCAATCCAGCAGGTCGTGAAGCTCCGAGCAGAACCCGCAGTAGTTCTCTCCCCACATGATCAGGATTCGCCGGTTGTCGCTCCGGGCCCGCGCCGTTGCCTCGCGGATCTGTGTCGCCCCATCCGCCTGCTCATCGTATAGCTCCAGCGGAAACGCGACCTTCTTGCCCTTCGGACCGGGGAATACCGTCTTGCCGTCGGGTGTCTTCTCCGGCCCCTTGGGTGTGGCAGCAGCGGGGGGGGCGGCGGGCGTTGCCCCGGCCGGTTGCTGCTGGGCAAGGGAGGGCAGGCACGTCAGAGCCGACGCGGCGGTCAGAATGAGGGCGGTTCGGATGTTCATGCAGAAGGCTCCGATGTGACAGGCGCAAGAAAATGGCCGACGACCCGGCGTCGGCCTGATCGAACCAGATTGTTGTACCGCTCCGACCGGCGCGGATGCCGGCTCAGTTCAGACGAACACCATAATCGCGGTCGTCCCAGACATTGCTCACCGGTGGCAACTCGGTCAAACCCGCGGCTGGAATCGTCGTCGCGTGTCCGTCCATGAACGCCGCGTTACCGGCCCCTCCGTGTCGGCGGGGAGCAATGCGGAGGATGGTGGAACCCGCGGTAACGTGGAGGGGATCCCAGATGTCGTACAGCTGGGAGCGATCCAGGTCCGTGGCTGGCTGGAGCTCGGTGAGATTCGCGAGCGTCTCATCCTCATCATCCCCAAGTTCGGTGATGTAGATCGTCTGCTCGGGGAAACTCAGACGCGTCAGCTTGGTGGGTCCGCGGCGATAGCGGAAGTCGGTCCGGCCGCGCACGTCAACCTGGGGGGAGACTCCCCCCATTGCATTGGGGGCGAGAATGAACGGGAAGGCGTTGACGACAAAGTGGATGTTGTGACGATCCGGCCGCCGCGACGGGTCCTTGTAGTAAGGCGCGTTCGCAAACAGATCATCGAGTTGTTGATCGCTTGGGACCTTGTCGTCCAGATACGGACGCACGCCCACGGCCCAGCTCAGGCGAGGGTAGTTTGCGTGCTGCGAACCCTCGCGCAAAATGAAGTCACGATTGTGGTTCGCGTAGTTGAGCGCGGCGAGTGCGATCTGTCGTTGGTTGGAGAGGCACAGGGTTGTGCGTGCCGCCTCTCTTGCGCCGCGCATGCCCGCGAGCAGCAGCGCGACAAGGATCGCGATGATCGCCATGACGACCAGCAGCTCAATAATCGTGAAACCACGACGATCGGCGCAGACCTCTCTTCCCTCACAAACGGTCTGACCCGGTATGTTGAACATGGTCCAAGCATACCACGTCAACTATGCAAATTGAAGAATTATCGGTTTCTCAAGCGATTCACGGGATTTTTTGGCAGTTTTCAACACCCGTTTCGTTCGGTGTTGTAACTTCCGAATCCCCTCCGAACGCATGACGATTCTCATGGCGCAGGGGCTTGTGAATCAAGCACTTGCATCAACGCGCGGAAAGTGCGCAGTCCTTAGCGGACCTGAACATCTGTCCCCACCGCCGCGCGCCCGGTCATGTCGGGGGGAAGCTCGGGAACCGCCCGGAGCGTCGGTTCCAGCCTGCGCGAATCCTGTGCGGGAACCGGCAGAGAGTTCGTCAGGTTCGAGAAACCCGCGGTCTCTTCCATCAAGCCCCACTTCATCAGATCGGGCGTGTACTGGGTTTCGGTGCCGCTGCCGCGGACAAACTGGATCGCCAGCTTTTTGCCCACTGGCACATCGATCGACCAGAATGCCTGTCCTGTCCGCGTATCGCGAACGGTCACGGTCCACGGTTGCCACGACCGACTGACATACACATGGCTGTCGAGCGACGCGCCAACCCCGCCCTCGCTCATCAGGCTGGCGCCGCCGCCAGTGTTCTGACATCCCGAGAGCGTCGCGCATGCCGCGATGCCACAAAGGGTTACGACGGTCCGGATCGCGCAAGAGCGGATGGTGGTTCGGTTCATGGCCATTACTGTATTCCTCCAGCCGTTTGACGGGCTGGTTTCCTGTGTGCGATGCCGCGGCGGGAATCCGTGTTCGGGCGGTTCCCGCGCATTTCCCTTCGGGTGCGGCCTCTGTGTATCGTCCAGCGGGGTGCTTGTTCCTGATCAAAGCCCGCGATGACCGGGAATGTGGAGTGAAGATGGGTAACTCGGCAGCTTACCGGATTGGCCACGGCTATGACCTGCACCGCCTTGAAGACCGAGCCCCGGCCGGTCCGGGGCGGCCGCTGATCGTTGGCGGCATGACGCTGGATTGGCCAAGAGGCCCGATTTCGCACTCTGATGGTGATGTCCTCTACCACGCCCTGGTGGATGGCATGATGGGGGCCTTGGCCATGCCCGACATCGGGCAGATGTTTCCCGATAACGCGGCGGAGAACGATGGGCGGGACTCGCGGGAGTTTGTTATTGAGGCCGTGCGGCGGGTGCGAGAGGCGGGGTGGTGCGTGATCAATGTCGATGCGACGGTGATCCTGGAGAAGCCGCGGATCGGGCCGGTGAAGGACACGATGCGGGCGAACATCGCGGGGCTGCTGGGGATCGATGTGGGCGCGGTGAACGTGAAGGGGAAGAGCCACGAGCGCGTGGATGCGGTGGGGGAGGGGCGCGCGGTGGAGGCGCACGTGGTGGTGCTGCTCACGAGGACGTGAGCAAAGTTCAAAGTTCAAAGTGCAAATGCGGAGCAGATACGCGGGCGGTGCGCTTGGGCCGGCTCACGCGACTGCTTCGGGCGGGAGAGGTCGCAGGCCGAACTGTGTGCGGATGAACCAGCGGCCGAGGTAGATCGCGGGCGTGAGGGCGACGGCGATCACGAACTTCAGGATGTAGCCGGTGAGGGCGGTGCCGAAGACGAAGCCCGCATCCGCGGCCTCGCCGCCGGTGAGTTTCTGCAGCACGATGAAGAACATGAAGGTGACGACGAAAGAGTCAAAGAGCTGGGAGACGACGGTCGAGCCTGTCGCCCGAAGCCAGATCATCTTTCCGCCGGTGAGCCGCTTGAAGATTCCAAAGAGCCAGATGTCCAGCAGTGAGCCGATGAGGAAGGCGACCATCGACGCGATGTACATCAGCGCGGCGGAGCCAAAGATCGTCTCAAACGATGCGGCATCGGCGGTGCCGGGGATGCCTTCGAGGATGGGCATCATGCGGCCGAGATAGATCAACCCGAACGCGAGTGCGCCCATGGCGAAGGCGACGTAGGTGACGCGGCGGGCCGCACGCTTGCCGTAGTACTCGTTGAGCAGGTCGGTGAGCAGGAAGGTGATCGGGAAGGGGAGCATGCCCACGGTGTGCTCGACCGTGAGCCTGCCTTCAAAGAGTTGGAAGCTGAAGAGCTTGACGCCCAGGATGTTCGCCAGCAGAAGGCTGGTGACAAAGATCGCGGACATCCAGAGGTACAGGCGCGTGCGGATGTCCGGGGCGAAGGGTTCGCCCGCGGCGAGCGCGGCGGTGGGGGTGGAGTCGTTCATAGGCTGCGGAGTTGGCGCGTGGTGGGGAAGAGTGGGAGCATACCCGCGGGGTGGTGGACGGTGTGCGGCAGGGGCCGGTGGCGGGGGGCAAGGCGTCAAGATGGCAAGGCGCCGGGAAGTGTGGGATCGTGACGCCTTGGTTCCCGATGGGGATTCGTGCCGCGACGCAAAGGCGTTTCACGCGATGGCGTATGCTGCATGAATGTGCGGGATCGGCGGCATCATCAAGGTGACATCTCCGGGACAGGCGGCTGCGGCGCTGGCGTTGCCGGCTCGGGAGGCTGGGGGGGCGATCCCCGAGGCGTGGCTGGACATTCTCGATGAGTCGATCCGGCATCGCGGCCCGGATGGTCAGGGGCGGTTCCGGGACCGGGTGGTGCGGGCCGATGGATCGGTGGTGGATGTCGCGCTGGTGCACCGGCGGCTGGCGATCATCGACCCGGCGACGGGGCAACAGCCGATGGTGTCGGTGCGGGGTGGGGCGGGACTGCGTGCCGGGCGCGATGTTTTGCCAGCACGCGCAGC
>ENA-ORBV01013997-ORBV01013997.1-microbial-mat-metagenome-genome-assembly--contig:-NODE-13997-length-12088-cov-10.317542_pt1 | contig 12088 bp, 9 predicted proteins | sample MGYA00237777_ERZ505514 | MGnify/ENA primary metagenome ERZ505514 (study PRJEB26160, sample SAMN06269048) | microbial mat metagenome | isolation source: Oligotrophic lake microbial mat | place... | reverse complement strand
TAGCTATGGCTACCTCTCCAGAAATCTGAAAGTTCTCGCCTTACTCAGATAGACTCTGTTATCTGCACAAAAGTGCGTAAGTCCTATATAATAGAGACAATGGTTGTGGTTAGAACTGGGTAATCTATGCTCAAGCGTACAAAAATGACAACGTATGACAAGGCTGCTTTGGTAGTGCTATTTGTTGTCGGCCTTGGGCTCTTACTGGTAGTCCTTACCGATGGTTACAATATCGCATTATTTAACCCCAAAGGCCCGATAGCTTCCGAGCAGCGAAATCTCATGACCTTTGCAATAGGCTTGATGCTAGTGGTCATTATTCCTTCGGTGCTGCTCACGTTTTTTATGGCCTGGAAGTACCGAGCGTCCAACAAAAAAGCCACCTACAATCCCAATGTCCGCCACGGTACGGTTTTCAACCTAAGCTTATGGCTGATTCCGATAGTCTTTATGCTCATTATGGCCGTCGTCATCTGGAATACCACCCACAAACTTGAACCGAACAAGCCGATTGCTGCGAACTCAAAATCCTTGACCGTTCAAGTGGTTGCTATGCGCTGGAAGTGGCTTTTTATCTACCCAGAGCAGAACATTGCTACGGTCAACTTCCTGCAGATTCCGGTAGGCACCCCAGTTTCATTTAAGTTAACGGCAGATGATGCGCCCATGAGCTCGTTCTGGGTGCCAAACCTTGGCGGCCAGTTATACGCCATGACTGGACACATCAACCACCTGAACCTGATGGCTAACACATCGGGCGATTATCCTGGCATGTCAGCCGAGCTTAACGGTGATGGCTTCTCCGGGATGAAATTTACCGCGCGCGCCAGTTCGCCAGCCGTGTTTGACGACTGGGTGCGGACCGTCAAAGCATCTTCGTCAGTACTTGATGCAGCCGAATACAAAAAGCTGGTCCGCCCAAGCAAAAACACCCCTGTCATGCTCTATTCGTCCCATGTCCAAGGCTTATATAATGCTGTCGTGCTGAAGTATATGCATATGCACCCTGGAAGCTATAAACTGGCAGAAAGCCCTCATCAATGAAAGAGTTTTTATTAGGCAAACTGTCCTTAAAGGCTCTGCCGCATGAATGGTCTACTATTGGTGCGACCATGACTTTTCTGGTTGGTGCCCTGGTCCTTGTACTACTTATAACCCGCCTCAAACGCTGGAAGTGGCTGTGGAATGAATGGCTGACTTCTGTTGACCCGAAAAAAATCGGCATCATGTACTTTATTGTTGCCACGTTTATGCTCCTTCGCGGAGGGTTGGATGCCGTGATGATTTGGCTTCAGCAAGCTCTATCCAGCGGTGCTTCAAATGGCTATCTCTCGGCCGCACACTTCCAGCAGATATTTACAGCCCATGGCAATATCATGGTGTTCTTTGTTGCCATGGGCTTTATGTTCGGACTCATAAATTACGTCGTGCCTTTGCAAATTGGCGCACGTGACCTTGCTTCTCCATTTCTCAATACATTGGGCTTCTGGTTGTATGTCGCGGGAGCTATCATGATCAATTTGTTCTTTGTACTTGGAGGAGAATATGCCGCAACCGGTTGGCTGGCTGTTGCCCCGCTCTCCGGGACACAATTTAGCCCTGGTGTTGGCGTTGACTACTTAATATGGAGTCTTCAAATATCAGGCATTGGAACGACGCTTGGCGGTATTAACTTCGTTATGACTATCCTTAAAATGCGCGCGCCAGGCATGACGCTCAGAAAAATGCCGATGTTTACCTGGGCATCGCTTTGCAGCATGGTCATGGTAGTAACCGTCTTTCCGATACTTACGGTGACACTGTTCCTGCTGTTTTTCGACCGGTATCTCGGTATGCACTTCTTTACCACCGACTTAGGCGGCAATGCCATGATGTATACCAATCTCATTTGGATGTGGGGACATCCGGAAGTGTATATCCTGATGCTCCCGGCGTTCGGTATATATTCCGAGGTAGTTTCGACGTTTAGCGGCAAACGCATTGCGAGCTATACGTCGCAAGTGCTTGGCATGATCGGCGTCTCAACCCTGGCGCTCCTAGTGTGGCTCCACCACTTCTTTACCATGGGCGCAGGCGCCAACGTCAATGCCTTCTTTGGCATCATGACAACGGTGATTGCTATACCGACCGCCGTATTGGTCTTCAACTGGATTGCTACCATGTACAAAGGCCGCATCCGGTTTAAGACTCCGATGCTGTGGTTTCTTGGGTTTATCAGTGTATTTTCGTTTGGCGGTCTGGCCGGGCTGCTGTTGGCTGTCCCGCCAGCTAATTTCCAGTTGCATAACAGCCTATTCCTGGTTGCGCATTTTCATACTATGGTCATCGGCGGTGTGCTGTTTGGAATCTTTGCCGGGATAACTTATTGGTTCCCTAAAGTTACAGGCTTCAAACTCAACGAGCGAATCGGCCGGTATGCATTTTGGGGCTGGATAATTGGGTTCTGCATGGCTTTTATTCCGCTCTATGTACTAGGATTTATGGGAGCAACCAGAAGGCTTGATCATTACGACTCGTCTACTGGCTGGCAGCCTCTCTTTATCCTGGCATTAATTGGCGGAATTATTATTAGTGTTGCTGTAGTGCTGCAAATCATTCAAATCATTGCAAGTGTTATCCAAAAAAGACAACTGGCAGACACAACAGGCGACCCCTGGTACGGACGGACATTGGAGTGGGCTACACCGTCACCGCCGCCGTTTTACAACTTTGCCACTATCCCGACCGTTACTGCTCGTGATGCATATTGGGAGATAAAGCGCCACGGTGGCTTGCCCAAACCAAAATACGAGGACATCCATATGCCCAAAAATACGGCATATGGCATTTACGTGTCTGCATTTGCGTTTCTAGCGGGATTCGCATTTGTCTGGCATATAAATTGGCTAGCTATAGTGGGAATAATCGGTGCTATCGTGTGCGTGATTATTCGTACCTTCGATGAGCATGTGGAATATACCATCACGGCAGACGAGGTTGAAAAAATAGAAAGTAAAATGAGGAAGAAAAATCTGGCAGCCGATGGCCAAGGCGAAGAAATGGGACTATGGGACTTTGTAAAAATTGTTATTACGTTTATTGCTGATATCTTTCGGAAGAAACTATGGCGCAGAATATAGCATCACATCACGAAGCTGAAGCTAATGACCGAGTGCTCTTCGGCTTCTGGATTTACTTGATGACCGACCTGTTGATGTTTGCCGTTCTGTTTGCTACCTACGCGGTTTTGCGCGACAGCACAGCTGGCGGCCCATCGGATCGGGAGCTGTTTAGACTCCCCTTGGCCTTTACCGGAACGCTCCTACTGCTCACCAGCAGTTTTACTTGTGGCATTGGCATGATTGCGGCCCGGCAATACAAAAAGTTTCAGACACTACTTTGGTTTGGTATTACGTTTTTATTAGGTTTGGCATTTTTGACTTTGGAAGTCGTGGAATTCCGCGAGCTTATTCACGAGGGCCATACCTGGCAGAGCAGTGCCTGGCTTTCCTCGTTCTTTAGTCTTGTAGGCACGCACGGACTGCATATAATAAGCGGACTGTTGTGGATGGCTGTTTGTATGGTGTTTATAGTCAAGCGTGGTCTCAACTCAAGCATGATTAGAAAGTTAACCCTACTTAGCCTTTTCTGGCACTTCCTTGATATAGTCTGGATTTTTATCTTCACTATTGTTTACCTAATGGCATTTGTATAGGCATATGAGTAGCGAACCCCACAATACATCAACTCATACAGAAGCAGAGCGCGGAACGCTTGGGTCTTATGTGGTTGGATTTATTCTATCTTTGCTCTTTACGGTCATACCGTACTATCTTGTCACCAAAAAAACCCTTTCCGGACAAGCTCTGCTGATAACCATTATAGGCTTTGCTGTGTTGCAGTTAATTATTCAGATGGTATTTTTCCTCCATTTGGGGCGGGAGCCCAAACCCCGCTGGAATCTACTCTTCTTTGTCTCTACCCTCGGGATAATTCTGATTGTCGTGCTGGGTTCGCTTTGGATAATGACACACCTCAACTACAACATATCGCCACTAGAGATGAATAACGAGCTAATCAAGGACGAAGGAATATACCGAGAGTGATCGGTGCCTACTACCGGCTCACTAAGCCGGGCATTATATACGGCAATTTGCTCACGGTCACAGCCGGATTTTTGCTGGCATCATATGGCCATATCAATTTGTGGTTATTACTAGCAACCTTAGTTGCCACATCACTAGTCATTGCCTCGGCTTGTGTATTTAATAATTATATCGACCGTGATATTGATAAACTTATGGCCCGCACAAAAGAGCGTGCCCTAGTTACCCAAGTAATCAAAGGGCAAAATGCGCTTATATACGCCACCGTCCTTGGGCTAATCGGCCTGTTTGTTTTGGCTACGTATACTAACCTATTGACGGTGCTTGTGGGCTTAATTGGGTTCATCGATTATGTGGTTTTGTACGGTATTACAAAACGCCGGTCTATATATGGAACGATTGTTGGTAGTATTGCTGGTGCCACTCCAGTGGTAGCCGGCTACACAGCTGTTACCAATAGCTTAGACTCTGCGGCACTTATATTATTTTTGATTCTCGTCTTTTGGCAAATGCCGCATTTTTATGCTATTGCCATGTATCGGTTTAGTGATTACAAAGCGGCAAAGATTCCGGTTTTGCCAGTCAAAAAAGGCAAACAAAACACCAAATTACAGATGACCATCTACATCATTGCCTTTGTTATTGCTACCATATCGCTGAGTGTATTTGGTTATACCGGCTATACGTATCTGGTAGTTATGCTTTTGCTTGGCCTGGGCTGGCTTTGGCTAGACCTGCAAGGCTTTAAATCCAGTGATGATAAGCGTTGGGCTCGCAGGATGTTCCTATTCTCACTGGTAGTGATATTGTCGCTATCTATTATGCTTTCGCTTGATGCGGTGTTGGCATAAAAAGTAGTACAATGGCTTTAAATGGTAGTGGTTGTTCATGTGATAATTGCTCTTTCCAGCGTTGTTTATGCGACCTATAGCCCTCCCAATACAAAACATGTCTTTTTGACTAAGCCTTTTGGTCTATCTCTTTTGGTATAGCCGCTGCCCGTCATAAACTGGTAACCACCAAAACCCAACCCAGGGACTAACATAATAGATAGCAACATCCAACTTATTTCTGCGAAAACTAAAAAGACCAGGAGTAGCGGTCGGTCGAAACCTTAGGCCTGCCTGGTCATGGTGATAGTTCAAATATAGCAAAAGCGGGTAAAAAAGTCAACGATGTGGGACGCAAGCAGTAAAAGTAGTAAACCCAAAAAAACAGAAATAAAATACAACACCCTTTTCCTGTAATCTCCTCAACTCGTGCGCCGTAGCCTTGGCGCAGGAGTAAAACAGAGGTATAATGAGCCTAATTTATAGGAGTTAGCCAAGGAAAGTTATGTGGGAAGATTTTACGAAACTATATAGTCTGAGCAAAACATTACGATTTGAGCTTGTGCCGACCGAGTCAACTGAACAGCAGTTAAAAACTTCAGGCGTGATACAAGCCGATAAAGTCCGTCATGAGAGCTTCAAGCTAGCAAAAAAGGTGCTGGATGAGATCCACCGCAAGTTTATAACTGATAGTTTGGTAGATTTACAACTTGATCACAAACAACTACAAGTATTCGCGGAATATTCACTTAACCCGGCGTCAAAAAGCGATGCAGCCAAACAAGCCGAGCTTATAAAACTGCGCAGGTCTATCTATATGGCTTTCGAGCAGCGTTTTACTGCCACACAGGCTGGCTGGAAAGAGGCGTACGACTGCGAGAAGTTTATAAGCTCACCGAAATCACAACTTGCACTAATTGAGACCTTCAAGCCCGAGTTAGCAGACAAGCTGGGAATGCCCGAGCAAGACTTAGAGGATTTGCAAACAAGGTTTAACAAGTTCGCATCGTACTTTCAGGGCTATAATAAAAACCGCGAAAACATCTATACCACCAAAGGCCATGCCGTCGAGATAAGCCACCGAACTATCGACCAGAATCTGCTTAAGTTTTACAAAAACGTTCAAAAATATGAAAAGTATTATACCGATAAAGATATTCTGGGTGGCGAAGCTGCGCCGCATTTTAAGGTTGAAAATTACACCAGCTACATTACCCAAGACGAGATCAACGCCTATAACGAAGCTATCCGCAGCTTTCGATCGAATATTAATCAAGCAAGGCAAGGTCTTGATAAAAAAGAAAAACAAAGTCTGCCCATGTTTGAGCCGCTGTTCAAACAAATCCTTGGTGACAATACGAAAAAAGTGTTATTTGAAAAGCTTGAGGGCAAAGAGGAATACGCCGAACTAACGCGAAAGCTTCAGCAAGACATGCCCAGCTGGGTTACTGCCCTTGATGAGCACGCTAATACGCACATAATGATTCCTGCAAATCCTGCTACTGTATGGTTCAACGCCAAGGCCGTTAACGCGGTACTGCACAAGCATACGACTAGCCCGGAATTGATTAAAATCTACCTACCAAAAGAGTTTACCAGCTCCCGGCGGGCAAAAGATGAAGAAACTGCCAAACAAAACAGTTTTGTTTCTTTGCGGCAATTGTTTGCGGCACTCGACCAAGCGCAGGTGGCGACTGAACTTAGCCTTCTGAAAAATGTCGACCGAGCAGACATGGGAGCATCGGAAGCAGTATGGCTCGCCTTTTGCGAGGATATCCAAGTAAAAATAAAAGATGCCCGGGAAACAGTCGGCGCGTTCTCAAAGATTATCGCATTTGAGAACAAGAGCGAAAAAGAAACACTCAAAAAAGCACTCGATAGCTTTAACGACCTCTACCGCATGTATACCTATTTTGAATTGCGCTATAAAAACGAACCGGTAACGTCTTTTGATACAGACCCAGACTTTTATGAACTTTTTGAAGATCCGGACGACCAAGACAGCTTGTTTGATGCTGATAAAGACAAGCGTTTTTCGCACTATTACGACTTAATTCGTAATTACCTGACTAAGAAGTCGTATAGTCTGGATAAATGGAAGCTAAATTTTGACTGTTCGCAACTACTTACAGGCTGGGACGTCAATAAAGAACCGGAAAAACACGGGGTTATACTACAAAACGGCGAAAACTATCATTTGGCGATTCTCAACAATGAGAGTAATAAAATATTTGACCGCGCAAAGAATAAGCTACTTTTTCAAGCTGAAGACAATACAGCTTGGCAGAAAATGGACTACAAGCTCTTGCCAGGACCAAACAAGATGTTACCAAAATGTCTGTTACCCAAGTCTAATCGCAATAAATATGGTGCCACCGATGAAGTACTGGACATTTATGAAACAGGTTCCTTTAAAAAAGGTGACAACTTCAATCTGGCCAGTTTGCATAAAATGATTGATTTCTATAAACAGGCTATCAATCGCTATGAAGGTTGGTCGATGTATGAGTTTACATTTAGAAGTACAGATCAATATCAAGGCATCGACCAGTTTTACCACGACGCTGAATCGCAAGGTTACAGGCTGGGTTTTGTACCGATTAATAGTGTAGAGTTGCAGAAAATGGTGGACGACGGCAGGATTTACCTATTTCGTATCCAGAACAAAGACCTGGCGAATCCTAGCTCAAAAACTGCAAACATGCATACTCTGTATTTCCGTGAACTTTTTAAATCCAGCAGTACCATTAAGTTAAATGGTGAGGCTGAAATATTCTTTCGGCCAAAAACAGAAAACCTGGCGGCATCAAAAACCAACCGAAAAACGCCTCAAGGGACAGAAGTCACTGAACTCAAACGGTTCAGAAGTGATAAGATCCAATTGCACTTACCAGTAAATCTTAACTACCAGACAAAGTCGCTGATAAACGCCACCTTTAATCAGCACACTATTGAGCGCATCAAAACAAACGGCGTTAACGCGATTATTGGTATTGACCGAGGCGAAAAGCATCTAGCCTACGTAGCAATAGTAGACAGAAGCGGTAAACTACTGGATGAACCGATCAGCCTCAATAATATTACTTCCAAGCTACCAGGCGGGGGTAAAAAAGTAACGCCATATTTTGATTTGCTTGACCACCGTGAAAAAGAACGCAAGGAAAACCGCCAAAACTGGGAGGCGGTGCGGCAAATCAAAGACCTCAAGTCAGGATACATAGGGCATTGTATAAAGCAGATCGTTGATTTAATGATAAAGCATAACGCTGTCGTAGCGTTGGAGAATCTGAATGTCGGCTTCAAGCAAGGCCGCTCGGCCATAGAAAAAAGCGTGTACAACCAGCTGGAACAGGCTTTGTTGCATAAGTTGCAATACGTCGTCGACAAAAGCAAACCGCCGCAAGAATTATTTGGCGCACAGAACGGCGTACAGCTAGCACCCCCGAGCGTTGTACCCAAGGACACCTATAATCATATGGGCTTTGTATTCTTTGTTGATCCCAGCTATACCTCGGCTGTAGATCCGAAAACCGGCTATCGTCAGCACTTCCGTTTAGATGACCGTATTAATACCAAAACTTTTAACACTTTCATTAGGGACGGCTTTAAAGACATCGAATATAAGGATAGTAACTTGCTGTTTACATTTAATTGGCGCCAGCTGGCATCTGCCCGCAATAAGATTAAAAAGGACGTTCGAGCCGAAAAAGAAGCAGAAATCAGCGACAAGCCGTGGACAATTACTGCTAATATAGAGCGCTTGGTTTATAGCAAGAAGGCGGATGACGGTCACGGAGCTACGGTTAAAGTCTATCCGCAAGTTGAGCTCTTACAGTTGTTTGAAAGTAAGAATTTCGATCTGCGTAAGAATATTAAACAGCAGCTACTTGAACACAAGCCAGATGCTAAATTCGTCGGATCATTTACTTATCTTTTCAACATTATTAACAAACTGCGCAATAGTGATGCAGCAAGTGACGTAGACGCTATTATTTCGCCGGTATATATAGACGGTTTTAATAGTACCAAACATAAGTTAGGTGGCTATGAATGGAATGGCGATGCCAACGGCGCGTACAATATAGCGCGTAAAGGTGCGATTTTGTTAGATAAACTATACGAAGCCAAAACGCTGAGAGATTTTAAAGCTACAGTTACTCGCGCGGAATACGATGCCTACCTAACGAAATAGAGCATGGAACCCTACATAGCTATTAGTACTATCAACGACTTTTTGTATTGCCCGAGATCTCTGTATATGCACTTGGCAGCTGGCGATATTACGCCGGCCAACTACCACAAAACCCCGCAGGTGAGAGGTAACGAGGCACATTCGGCAGTAGACGAGAAACGCTATAGCAACCGCAAAAACGTACTACAAAACATGAATATTTTTAGTGCGGAGCTTGGTATTCAGGGCAAAATCGATACGTTTGATATGGAAACAGGCGAGCTGATAGAACGCAAGGCCAAGCTAAACAAGATCTTTGAGGGTCATTTAATGCAAATTTATGCTCAATACTTCTGTTTACTAGAAATGGGTTACCGTCCTACTAAACTATTTTTCTATAGTATGTCCGATAACAAAAAATACCCTATCAAACTACCCAAAGATAAAGACAAGCAACGCCTAAAAGAAACAATCAAAGAAATGCAAAACTACACGCCCGAAAAATTACTGTCTCACCACTGCGCGAACTGCGATGATAACATTTATTCGGCATTAAGCTGGTAATTCAGTAAACTTTAGTTTATGATAGACTAAATTTAATTACACTGGTTTTATTCATGCTTACACGTCCAGAGATCAACAGCAAACAACTGCTTGCTATTGCTGTAGAGCCAGGCCGCGAGTCGCGCTTGCGCCTTAGAAATAAAAATATCGTCTACGAAAAAGATGGCGAAATAATTAACCAATGTAGCCTAAGCCGATTGCTTCATCTTATGATAGTCGGCGATATATCTATAACGACCAATCTCATCCGCGACCTGAATGATCACGGTGTCAGTGTCTGCCTGCTCAAAAACAATCTGGCGCCATATGCTTACTTTGGATTTGAAACGCAGGCTAATTTTTTGTTGCGCGGTAGGCAATATCAACTAAATCGTGAACAGAATCTGCATATTGCCCGCGCAATCGTGGCGGACAAGATTCATAACCAAACCATACTGCTCCGCCGTATTGATTTGGACAATAAGCCTCTTTTTCAATATTTCAGACAAGTAGACACTGCGCCTGATGCCAAGATACTTCTCGGTATTGAAGGCAGTGCCGGTAAATTATTCTTTAACAGCTACTTTGAAGCATACGGCTGGGTTCGCCGAAGTCCGCGAACGAAAGAAGATATTCTGAACTTCCTGCTGGATATAGGCTATACAGTACTATTTAATTTTGCAGACGCTGTCTGCCGGCATTTCGGGCTGGATACATATAAAGGCGTGTATCATACCCAGTTCTTTGCCCGCAAAAGTCTGGTCTGCGATCTTATGGAGCCCTTTCGTTGTCTTATAGACAATCGTACTCGCACCGCGTTATCGCTAGGCATTTTTGCTCCGAATATGTTTCGTCAGGGTAAATACGGTGTCTACACAGACTGGAAGAATAGTAGTAAAATAATACAGCTTTACGCGGAAGAGATTATGGATAATCGGCAACAGATTTTTACGTACGTTCAAGGGTTTTATAAATTTATAATGGAGCAGCATAACGAGTTGCCAAGGTATAGGCTAAAGAGGTAGCCAAATGCTTATCATCACATACGATATCAGTGACACAAAACTGCGCACGAAGTTAAGCAAAATGATTATGAAGTACGGTCGGCGTTTACAAATGAGCGTTTACGAACTCAACAATTCCCCTCGTACGCTAAATAACGTACTTATAGAAATTGAGCATCGTTTTAAGCCTAAATTCAAAAATACTGATTCGGTTATGCTTATTCCTGTCTGCAAAGCCGATAAAGCCAAGATAATTCGCATGGGCTATGCTGTACACGAAGAAAAAGCAGTGATATTATTTGAATGAATCGTTGCTTGTCGGCGATGTAATTTAACAATTTAAAACCAATGCGAAAGCATTGGTAGAAGTTGTATAGAAGTTAGACAAACCGGATTTAATTAAGATGTTAGCGTAAGCGTTTACAAAAACCTTGTCCTAACATCAACCTCAACAGGGGTAGCGCGCTCGTGCTAAGCAATGTATGTGTGCTACTCTAACAGAGGTATTTTTTGTCGCAAAACTGTCTAATTTTTACGGTCAATTTCTACTAATGTAGATTTTTTCTTGTTTGCCACCACGCAAAGTCTAATTTTTACGGTCAATTTCTACTAATGTAGATGTATTCATATAGCCTTCCGATCGCGGTCTAATTTTTACGGTCAATTTCTACTAATGTAGATTACCGATCCGTCCTGCTGGTAATCATGTCTAATTTTTACGGTCAATTTCTACTAATGTAGATACGAGTGTGCCTAATTCTACCTACACGTCTAATTTTTACGGTCAATTTCTACTAATGTAGATCCCCAACATTCAATTCTAATAACACGTCTAATTTTTACGGTCAATTTCTACTAATGTAGATCTCTCAGCTTGCTGTGGGGTCATAGGTGTCTAATTTTTACGGTCAATTTCTACTAATGTAGATGTTATATATACAGTATATCATATTGTGTCTAATTTTTACGGTCAATTTCTACTAATGTAGATGTGCCGTAGGTACGCTGTATATGATGTCTAATTTTTACGGTCAATTTCTACTAATGTAGATGTTTGCGCCATAAGTAGGTCAAGCGTGTCTAATTTTTACGGTCAATTTCTACTAATGTAGATCTGTATTAGCCGAAGATGCACCAACACGTCTAATTTTTACGGTCAATTTCTACTAATGTAGATATGTAGTAGTGGTTTATGCCCTTGGCGTCTAATTTTTACGGTCAATTTCTACTAATGTAGATACAAATATCTGCAAGTCACGCCAATGTCTAATTTTTACGGTCAATTTCTACTAATGTAGATAGTACTTCAGCAGCTAGTATGGTCGCGTCTAATTTTTACGGTCAATTTCTACTAATGTAGATAGCATAAACCAGTAATCAAAGCAAGCAGGTCTAATTTTTACGGTCAATTTCTACTAATGTAGATTAGTACAATATAATACTTGACAATAGGTC
>ENA-ORBV01013995-ORBV01013995.1-microbial-mat-metagenome-genome-assembly--contig:-NODE-13995-length-12091-cov-6.057932_pt1 | contig 12091 bp, 9 predicted proteins | sample MGYA00237777_ERZ505514 | MGnify/ENA primary metagenome ERZ505514 (study PRJEB26160, sample SAMN06269048) | microbial mat metagenome | isolation source: Oligotrophic lake microbial mat | place... | reverse complement strand
GTGTCGTACCATAAATATAAATACTTAGGTGGTGCCGATTAACCAATCAGATCACTGCCTTCTTAGTCGAAACCCCCACGTGCTCTGTGCAGAAACTGCTACAAACACTGGGTGCTAAAACCACTGCAAACAACACTTCTGCTGTTGCTGCTGCCAACACTGCTAACACCAACACCACTAGCTACTAGCACTAGCAGCAGTTGTTGCTCCACATGCAACCAATGAAGCTTCAAGTGAAAGGTTCGGAGTGAGGCGATGAGCGAAAACAAGAAGTGAGCCTAATAATTTTCTTGTCTACCTGCTAGCTAGCTACTAGAGTTAGCTCTATGTGCTACGAAGGAACAAGAAATTTTGATAGCATTATTTTTGCTAGCAGGGCAAAGGGCGCAACACAGTGACGGTGCTACACGACCCGCACGTGTCATGTGCCCCCCCCCTTCAACTCTTTCCAGGGAAAGGTCTATTTCCTTGGCTACCGATGCTCAGTCATGGTTCCCAATTTTGTCTTACAGAGCAAAGAGTTCGTGGGAACTCAATTCTTTGTTCATTGGATCTGGTTCCCTCTCATCGTCTGTTGAATGAGTTGACTGCTGGCCAGCAAGAAGCCCCTTGGCAAGATCCTCCCTTGTTTTGGGGTTGATTTCTTCTTGTTGGTAGTCCTCACAAAGTTCCTCATTCGAGACACGCATCTCCTTCTAAAATGGATCCTCTGGAGGCTCACAGGCTGGAAGCAGCTTGAGGCAAAACATGATGTGATGCCAATTGATGGCTGCCTTCACGGCAAGAAGCATGGGATTGGGCACTTCACAATCCAGGCTGTTTTTAAGTTTTACTTTCAAGACTCTGCTTCTGTTCATAGATTGACCCGGTACGTGCACTTTTCCATTGTTGAGATGTTTTAGAAGATCCTTCATATCAGCTTCATTGTCAGCACTATCGATCAGATGTTCTGGGCGTACACAATCTTCACTGGTGGCGTTCTCCCCCAGAGCCTTGACCGTCGCGGTCAGCACTTCGTGCGCAAAACGCAAATCACCAGGCTGAGCTTCACTTACAACTCGTCTTGACGAGAATAAAGACGCCCCGACCACCTCCTGGTAAACCCAATCTGAAGAACAGATTGCCAAAGCCTCATATTCTTGACCAGGGGTACATTCCTTTGCTTCACCCAGAGGGACACATGGAAGTGTGAAATAGCTTGGGCTTGTGTCACACGAAAGCCTATGCCCGGACTTGACCCCAGTCTTGTTGATGAGTAAATGTTTAACAGCATACTTGCTGTCGCTCACAATGTGTTTCATGATTTGCTTCCTCAACTCGAACTTCTCCTCCAAAGAAAGATCGTTGTTTTTGTCAGCTTGCAGTTTGCTGAGATCCACATTGCTGAGATCCACCTGCGCATGGATTGTCTCACCCTTATTGCCCACCAAGTCGGGACGGTCAAGGTTCAGGCCGACGATCAACTGCAAGAATGATCCATATGCCGGCGCGCATTGGGGGGAGTCGGGGACGGCTGTGTGCGTCCTCCGCGTGTGGCCGGCCCAACGATCTTGCTTGCCCCCACGTTCTGGCGGGTTTTGTCTCGAGCGCAAAGCATCGCTACAAGGACACTGCCTTTTCTTGTCGACCCCCGGCGGTTGCAATGTTCATTGCCAAGCCCTAACTCAGAGAGAACAACACGATAGTGGTCATTCGTCGCAGTTCGTCGAAGAGCATTCAAACTTTTAGCAAACGGCACTGGCATCGATTCCCCAAACACGAGGTTAGCGGGAGTGTGGCGCTGGCCTAGGCCGGCCGAAGCTACTGTGGCTAGTTGATCAGGAGAAAGAAGGTCCCAGCTCAAATTCATACTGATGCCAAACATGCTGATGCTGATGCTCCTGTCACCATATGTACAAATGTAATGTGCTGTTAGGACTGCGGATTTTTGACGGCAGAGGCGATTTTCCTGTCGCCAGAAACACGATCGAACGGAGCGTGGAAAAGAAAGGTTCTGCACTGAGACTTTACGTACATAGTACCAGTACTGTAGTACATAATTCATGCGCCTTCCTATGAAATCCCGCAAGGTGTTTGTGAGTGTTGTGCACTATACTACAAAGTAGCTCGCTGCAGCACGACAAGGGCTGATTCCCATCTCGAGCAAGGAGTTTGGTAATGCTTTCGCCGGCGGCAAGAAGTCTATCTGGGAATATCTGGTAATAGCTTTACGTTGTTTGTTATGAGATTTAATTTTTATACTTGCGAAGGTTGCTCCATTGCATCCTCAGGTAATGGTTTGCCCCAATATACACACTCTGTGCTGAACTCTTCACAATATTGAAGAGTTGCAAGTGTTGTGACTTCCTTTTGCTCCTGGCTTGTCGTCGGCCCAGAAGTAGGGCGAGAGCTGGGGCCACTGATTGGGTCAGAAGTCGTGCGAGAGGTAGGTCCGTTGGAAGGACTGGAACCACTGGTTGTTTGACTGTCGCTGCTGCTATCAGTGCTACTGCCACTGTGAATATTGGTGTTCTGGGTATTGTCATCATTCTTTGACTTTTTCGATGGTGCGGCGGAATGAGGTCCAGAAGTGGGCCCGATAATGGACAGTATAACAGGAAGCAAAATAAGCCCATTAGCTAGGCCCAGTGATACCATACTTAAGAAGCAAAAGAACACCGTCCTCAGCACAGCGCTGGTACTAAATGCGAGGGGGACAACGCCGAGAAAAGTACTCATGCCCCCACTAAATACAGCAGCTCCAATGCTCCTTAGGGTGTCTTTCACTTTTTCCTCGCGGGTAGCTTCATGGGATTCGTAGTACCTGAGCAAAATATGGATAAAATAATCCACTAGAAGACCAATAGACAGAACCAGAGACACATGCGTGACAACATTGATGTACAGGCCGGAGAAGTGGATAGCAGCTGGAGCAAAAAAAAACCAGTCAGCTGACATTGTTATGAACTGCCATTCAGCCCTTACGAACAAAAAGGTACAGATGAAATTACTCACCCATGAGTTCAGTATATAGTACTGCAATCATCGGAAAGACAAATAGTGATGCGGTCCAGTGGGGAATGAAGAAGAAGCCAACCACTGTGACTGCTATACAACCAGTTATTGCTGAAGATATCCATTCATTCACAACAGCGTCATAAAATTCCCAGGTCAAGTAGACCCAGTACTGATGTAGGCATAAGCAAAAGTGAAAAGTTGTTAGTGGAGGAAAATCAGGCATTGGTGTATCTCTAAGGCAAAAGTTGAATCCAGTCATAAAAAACTTACATATGTAAAGAACGACCATGACTCTCCTGCCTTGCCTTCGTTCACGGGTTGAGAGGCAGAAACTTCTCTTTGTTCATGCAATAGATCAATCTGCTGCTGCACGACATTGGGATCGACATCTTTTAAGAAAAGAATACAGCGAGAAGCTGTTATCTTGCCATTGTCATCCAAAATGATGTTATCCCCATATACCTCGTGTATAGCCTTGTTGCTCAACAAGGCTTGCACTTGTTCTTCAAATGATGTTGCGTTGCCAATGTATGCATCGCTTTCACCGGATGAAATCAAGTATCGGAAGTCTTTAATCCAGCAGAAAGGGACTACATCTTCGAACTTATCCAATTGCGACAGCTCGGTCACATAATTTATCATTTGATCTTGGACTTCCTCATCTGACTGGTCCACGTCACGAAAGTAAACATAAGTTGGAAAAAACCGAGAAGTGTATTTTTGATAAGCTTCCGCAAACGTGGTGACATACGAATCGGCTGGATAGAGCTCTGTGACGGTAAATTCTTGAGTCAGCTGTGTTGCGTTGTAACCGCAAATGGCCAGAAACAACAGGGAACTAACGAGGACGAAAGCTTTTACCCAAGGCCTCAACAACTGATCTGAGTACCAAACCATGAAGCGTTCTGCTGCCCCTTGAGTTAGCCGTACTTCGTTTGGGCTATTATTGCCCGTAATGACCTGGCAGCCGTGTTCGTTTGTCGTCTCGCTTTTGGCTTTGAAGCAGCAGCAGATATCATATCTTTTGGCTTCAATGCGTCGTTCTTCCAAGACCAAAATGGCAATAAAGATTGTGATTTGGTAGATGAAGTCGACGACAATGGTTGTCCCAGCATACAAGCATAGCGAACGAACTGCAGGAATGTCCGATAGACACCCCAAACTAAACGCCACGGCGGTTGTCACGGTCGTCACAGAAATGCTCAAACCGACCTCCATCATTGTTTCGCGTACCCGGTCTTCGATACTCTTGCGCGGACTAGAGTGTGCAAATTCACCCGTAATGATAAACGTGTCGTCCATGGCAACGCCAAACACGAGGACTTAGGTTTGAAAAGAAGAGGGGGGGGGATACAGAAAATGAGATTTGACCGGGTACTATGAACACACCCCCGCAGGTTCGCTGAAGTGACTTACATGGAACCAACGTCGTCATGTTTGTGAACGGAACACCTGAAAACAATTTGAATATGTGCCATAGTAGCATCGGTGAGTGAGCGAATTCGTGTCTTGGTATGAATGCACAGCACAAAAACCTTTTTCAAGAAAGCTTACCACAACAAAACATCAATCCATATCCTGTCATGAGACTGCAAAGAATGGTAAAGACCGAACCAATACCCAGCATGACTCGAGATTGTACCAGATCTCGCCGGGCAAACAAGATGAAGGTGAAGATCGTCATAATGGTGAAGACTAGAGGAATCAAATCGAGATCATTGACAATGGCTCGTAGGGCTTCATTGGCGTACGAGTAGTTGTTACTCAGCACTTCGAGCACGAAGTTTGTAGTCTCGTCTTCCTGCCAAACCTCTTTCAGGTTCAGTAGCGCTTCCAAGAGTTCCATTTCATAACCACGTAGCCAGTCCTCCTCTGGGAACAACAAAATGTTGTTAATGGCCTGAGCATTTGTGATTGTTGAGGTGTTGTTAGCGTCATTGTACTCTGGGAAACCTAAGATAAAGGATGGATCTACGAACGATCCGTCCGGGAATGTGGTCTGTGATAGGGTATCCATAACATCTTGGTCGGTTTGGACGGAAGCTTCAAAGATGGCTTGACTGTAGTTCCAAAACCTCAGGGCCGAACTGATAAAGCAATTGCTCTGAGTGGAGAAGGGGGCATCGTCGTCTGAGGGCATTCCGCAGTAGTCATAAAAGCCTGGCAGTTGCCGAATGATATCGTAGGCTTCAAAGGTATGACGCATGCCTTGCATACTTAGCACATTGTCACCATTGGCGTGAAGTAGGACAATAAACTCTCCATTTTGGGGCGGGGGGAACCCCGATTCTTCTTCCAGCCACTTTCTATGTTTGAAGGGTAACGACCCAGTGGGCGAGAACATTGTGAACTCATCTACATCCAAGACAAAGTTGGTGCTATAACCAATCAAGGGCAGTGCCAGAGATATCAGGATCACAAGAGCCACACAGGCTTTCGGGCTCCTCACTGCAACTGAGGAGACAGCCGTTACAGCTTTGGGAACGCCATGATGAATTAATCTCTCTGTCATCCTGGTGTACCATGGCCAACATGGTTTGCCAGTAGGACAAGAAGCAGAACCGTTGCCGCCATGGTCGTTGATCACCTGCTGGACACTGCCATTGCTACTGTCGTCCCGTGGTATTGTTGCTATCGTGCACATTGTTGTACCTGTTCTCAACTGTCAAACTAAGCTATATGGACAACCGAAGGGAGAGACAAAAGAATCTTATCAATCGATCTACTACAGACTTTGAACTAACTGGTGTGCAGTCAATGATTCTCTAACTCGGTATGCAACAGCCCGGTCTTTAACTGGCGTGACAGGCAGCAACTACTACTGTACCACTAACTAAGCTTGCTAGCTAGAGGTGCTCTCTATCGATTGAGAGAAAGAGAGAGAGAGGAGAGAGAGGCTCTTGTGATGAGCTACGCACCTCACAAAGAAGTGATAGTACGATTGACAGGGATGCGCCTTGGATGTTGGAATTTTCAAAGTCGGCGGCAGTAACCGATGAAAACGCATCGCTTCCTCGTCGCTGAAACTTCATACCGTGGCATGGGAGCAGCATAAATCTATCTCCCGGCGCGCGCAAATCATTTAGACCGTTGGATTTCCTTTCCCTTCCTGGGAAATGCACAGCTGACTTTACCGTGCTCTTTTAGGTGAGCATTTCTCAAAAGATTCTTGAGCCAGTGTCCGATCAGATTCCGTAAGTACTGAGGAAGTGCACGATCAGAGTGAGTCAGCAACCCCACAACGCCAATCATGATCAACCCACGCCAAAATCATGAGTGAATCAACTTCATGGACGACCATGACGACTGTGTCCCTCCCGCCCCTTCTGGCTATTACTGATGAAAGCTGAATTAATTACTAGCTAGCTAGCTAGCTAGCTAGCTATAGCTAGCTATAGCTATCTAGTTGACTTATTCCATTCATCCAAACAACAGAAATTTTAATAACGTCGTCTCCCCTTTTTCAAATATGAAACTAGCCACTGTGTTGGCTCAGCTCTTCCTCATCGGATTTCACAAAGGTACAGCTTTTGTTCCAATTTATTATCGTGCACAATGGCATGTCCAGAATCAACAAGGCCTCGCCTTTGCGGCGGTGCAAGGAATGGCCCAGGCAGACAACAACCTGGATGCTACTATGGAACAGGCCACGGTCCACGAAATTCCAGGGCCATTTCCCGGCACCAAAGTAACCTTGATTGGCACGGCTCATTTATCGAAACAATCCAACGAACAAGTGGATCGCATCATTGAAAAAGTGCGACCCGATGTGGTTGCTGTCGAACTGGATGAAAATCGGTTGCAACGCATTGGATTTTCGTCTTTTGCAGACATTGGCATTGAGACGGTGGTCACGGCCTCCGATATTGAGGTACCATCCAACAACAACAGCAACAAGCCAAACGAACCATGGTGGAAACTGCCCCAAGTCGTCGGCAGAGATTTGGCACTGAATTTGATTGCTCAAACGGCACGCAAAATGTTGACTGGAATGTACGATGGGGCATCTCAAACGCTGGGAAACAAAGCGGGAGGTGAATTTCTCGCCGCCATTGAGGCTTGCAAAAAGTATAACGTCCAAAAACTGGTCTTGGCCGATCAAGATTCGACCGAAACCATCAAACGAACCGCGGCATTGGCATTGGATAGTGGAGATTTCTTTGGATTCTTGAGTCGACTTGAACAAGTCAATGAAGAGGAATTGAGTGTCTTGAAGGCACGCGTCATGAACGATATTTTGGACGAAGACCAAAAGAACGACGAGGCCGCCTTTACGATGGCCATGATGGAAGAACTAAAAGCGGATACCAGCTTTCGAACTCGGTTGTTTGATCGATTGGAAAAGGAAGTGCCCGAATTCACAACAACATTTGTGAAAGAACGAGATTATATCATGTCGGAAGCCATTCGCAGGGAGGTTGTGGACAATGGAGCCAAACACGTTGTGGGAGTTGTAGGCTTGGCGCATGTCGATGGGATGAAGAATAATCTGCAAGAAATATTCAGCAGCACAAATTAATTGGAATTCAGGCATGTACAGAGCAGTTACTAGCTAGCTAGATATAGATAATTAGAATGCGTTCATTTGAATTGACGACTGTATGAGCTTGTTTCATCATGGAAAATAAATTACGTATGTATCCTAATTATTTGTAGCCGGTATCAGAAGAACAACATTCAATGCCTCCTCCTCAATCCCGTGGTGGTGTTTGTCATGTTTGCTGCTGTCATGCCAATGTCCTCCCCATTGGTCGCGTTTGCTGCCATAACTGTTGTCGTGCCAGTGTCACAGGAGCAGGAACAACCACAAAGCAGCAAGGAGCAGTCACAATGGAGAAGGGAGTAATCCTCATTGTCAATCACACACATGGATGACGGGATTGTTCCTGTGAGAGTGTTTCCAGTAAGATTGATTGCTCTATCGTAAACTGTCATCCAATCGCCCACTTCAGGGTCTGTGAAGTTGCCACTCACAACTACATCAAAAGCTGGGATTGCTCCAGTGAGGCCATTGTTAGCTGCATTGAAAACCAGCAAGATGGGCAGATCAGCCACTTCTTCTGGGATCCTGCCTGTTAGCATGTTAGCATGAAGATAAAGCTCCTCCATGCCAGTCAGAAGACCAATCTCAGAAGGAATGGTTCCAGTCAAAGCGTTGTTGTCCAAATTCATGATCCACATGTTCGTCCACAGCCCCAACTCGGTGGGGAGTGCCCCGGTGAGCTTCATTTCAGCCCAGAACAGCTCCTCCATGGACGCCATCAAACCAACTTCTGTGGGAATGGTTCCACTAACTTGGGTGTTCTGGAGATCAAAGACAATGGCATTGGTCAACAAGCCAATCTCGGTGGGGATGGTCCCAGTGATGTTCTGTGAGCTCCAAAGGGAAAAGATCGATAGGTCTGACCACAGACCAAGCTCTGTAGGCATTGGACCTGACAACCTGTTGCGGCCGCTATAAAACTTCCACATGGGGACCAGACCAAGCTCTGTGGGCAGCGTCCCAGTCAATTTGTTTGCGGTGATGGAAAACTTCATCAACTGTGTCAAAAGTCCAAGCTCGGTTGGGAGCGTGCCAGTCAGCCCGGTTGGGTCAGTGTCACAGTCAATGCAGTTCTTTTCCACCATAAATTCCCACAATTCAGTCAAACGCCCCACTTCCGTTGGGATGGAACCGGTGAGGAGATTTTTATGAGCATAAAAGGTGACGAGGTTCGTCAGAAGCCCAATCTCACTAGGAATGGTTCCTGTAAAGGCCATCTCCCCCAACTCAAGAAATTTCAACTCTTGGAGCTCCCCCAACCAGGTGGGAATCGTCCCACCTAATTTGTTCTCTATGGGCTCACTCTCAGTGCCATCTATGAGAAGGCCCTGGAGATTGGTACACTTGGCAAGCTCCTCTGGGATGGTCCCACCCAACTTGTTGAAGGAAAGATCAATTGCTTCCAGGTGTGATAGCTCCCCAACTAGAGGAGATATGGTTCCCGTCAACTGATTTCCCCTGAAAGTAATAACCTTGAGGTTCGTCAACAGAAGGAAGACTTCTGGGGGCAAGCTTCCTGACATTCCTGCATCCCTGAACCAAAGCCTGTCATAAAGAAGCTCTTCCACTCCTGACTCTGCTACCTCCATCAATTCACAAGGCTTGTCTTTCACAAGGAAAAACTCAGTACTGTTTTCAGTCTCATGAAAATTTGAATCATTGGTAAATGCCCAGTCACATTCATGGGTGTTGTAATCCATCCAGCCTTGGGTTGAATCAAACATCCATCCTTTGTTCCAGTCCTTGCCTCCGGTAGCATAATAGAAAGTTGCCAGGGCAAACCTCTGCAAAAGCCTTGAATCCGAGTATTTTCTCCAGGTACTGTCGCCCAACAACCAGTACAATGCTTCCCGTTGGGGAGTATCTCCCTTGACAATGGCATCCACCGTTTGTTCCGGCAAGAGATTGATCACATAGTCTCCTTCGCCCTGCCATGTCGGCGCCATGGTCGGAGCCAAGGTGGGACTCTCGGTCGCATTCGGCGGTGCCAAGACAATCACTGTATCACCTCCGTCTTTCTTGGCCAACAGAATGGCCAATACCAAAATAATGACCACCACCACCGCTCCAGCACCGAGGTAAGCAAACGTCTTGATTCGGCTCTTGCGTTGGCGTTCTTCCTTGGCCAAGGCTTCCTTCTTGGGGTCATACCCAATCGCCGCAGGAAGTTCGGGTGGCGATTCATCATCGTCATAAATCGGTCGTGCGGCTGGCAAATCCGAATCACCACCCGCGCCGCCACTGCTACTCCTGGGCATGGACATGTTATTGCCATCCGAATATCGACTAGCCGAGGGTGCCGAGGATCCTTCGAGACGACGAATGCCTTCCATTTCCGTGACCATTTCCACACTGGCACGGGCATAGGGTGCCAAAATCAATTGGGCAATGGTATCTCCATTGTGAATTGTGTACGGATGATCGCCATAATTCTTGAGGACGACGGTGAGCTCACCACTGTATTCCGAATCAATCGTGGCATGACAGTACAACAAACTGACTTGACGTTTGACGACGGTCATACTGGGACGAATATGTCCTTCGTACCCGGTAGGAATTTTCAAGTACAATCCGGTATGAATGGTGGCATGCTGAAGAGGCCGCAAGACCATCTCATTGGATCGATTCATGGTGTACGCCTTTAAATCCATACCACTGGATCCATCGGTACTGTACCTGGGCAACAAGTCTTCACTTTCACACAAAACTTGTAGCGTGGGGGGTGCGACTTGCTGCTGCATCTGCTGTTGATAATTATAAGGCACCATCATGCCGCCTCCTGCCATACTCTTGATGGCCAGTCCCAACTCATCTGTGGTACTGGAAATTGGCATGGACAATTTTTGACTCAGATCTTGTTCGGCCAACAAGGCTCCCTCAGGAACATCATCGGGACCACCCATATTGTGTGCTCCCACGACGGCATGAAAGGGCATTTGGCCCGTCTCGAGGAGCGCGACTTTTTCACGGTATCCAATCGACTGACCATTATTGGTAATGGTTCCCAATTCGGCACTGGGAGCTTTTCCCGCCTTGCACGCATCCACCAAACGAACGGCACCGACACCGCCACTGCCACTTTCACCAGTCTTGGCCCGAAGTTTGTCTTCGGCGTCAGTCAATTCCTGAGAGCAATCCCTAGGACCAAGGGCGACAGCTCCAGGAGTTGCATCACAAGTATGGCCCTCCATGGTGGGCAATCCCAATTTTTGACAAGCCGCAGCCGCAGCCGCAGCGACACCTTTGCCTTCCTTGGGCGTAGTAGGTACGGGCATCGTCGCCGGTTCTTGTAGGGTTGGAGGAGCCATATGCTGAGAAATGGCCAAGTGAGCGACCGATGTCATGCGGCTAGAAGCGGACAAGTCACCTTGTCGGTTGGTAGAAGTTGTACTACTGGCTGACAAATTGGACACATTCGATTGCCCCCCCGTCGATGTGGTAGCAGGAGCTGTTCCAGGTCGATGAAAGGCCGGTCCATGAGCACTGTTTTTGGGACTACTAGTACTGCCAGTAACGCTTCCCGTAATGCTGGTACTGGGTTCCACAATCTTGGGACGCGCTATATGTTCGGAAATGGACATGACAGCGACGGAAGCTGATCGTCCCGACGGTCTCAATTTGTTGGCTTGCTGGGAACCCCCCGTGACTGCCACTGCACCCACACGAGGAGGAGTTCCTCCCCGTGGAGGAGTTCCTAACCTTTTAGGGGAGGACCCCCTAGTACCAGTAACAGGTAATGAGGGTTCTGTGGACGCCGATTTGATCGAATGCACGGACACATCCTCGGTGATGACCCCCTTTGATTTATTGCGGAGACGACCCAACTGCTTTCCCAATTTGGAACCACCGGTACTGGGAATGGCACCCACTTGCACTTGAACATCTTCCTTGTTGGTTTGCTTTTCCTGGGCAAGAACGTCTACATCCACTACTACAGCCGTACGACGAATCTTTCCTTGCTGTTGGCCTTCTGTGGAAGAAAAAGCTCCTACGCGGACGGGTTGGTGATGACTGGAGCCGGAGTCCATGCTTCCTCCTTCCTTGCCTCGTTCCGTCGCGTTTAGACTAGTCACACTGGCGGTATCCGCTACAGAGCGTTGACTATCACCTCGAGTAACCATCTTGTTATTGTTGGGTTCTTGATGTTGGACAGCAGGAGCCTCAGTTCCATCCTGTGCCACATGAACAGCACCCACTTGACTGCTCATGGCACTGGTGCGACGTGGCTTGCCATCCGTCTTGTTAGTATCGTTGTTGTTGTCCATCTTGCAAAGATATCCAAGCAGATAAACTATCTGAAAGTTATACTGTACCTGATAGACAAGCAGCTGTAGAAAACTCAAGTGCTACACTAGTTAGTACCTACTAGCTACTAGTGGAGAAGAGAAGTAGTAGTACTGGTAATAGCGTTTAAAGGTCCCGTTATTGGGAACCTGAAACGAATTTGCAAGTGCCAGATAGAGGTACTTGGACTGTAAAATAGAGGACCTTATCTTGCTTGTGCAGAAAGAATAATAATGAGGTGAGATAGCGGCATACCTGTCTCTTATA